>Ga0070713_100002295_pt1 | contig 12441 bp, 10 predicted proteins | sample LARL82metaG_FD_65465 | JGI IMG/M metagenome (GOLD analysis project Ga0070713, IMG submission 65465) | Corn, switchgrass and miscanthus rhizosphere microbial communities from Kellogg Biological Station, Michigan, USA - LAR L8-2 metaG | ecosystem: Host-associated > Plants > Roots > Rhizosphere ... | reverse complement strand
CAGCTAACACGCCTAGTAATAGGGCAGCGTGACGGGATTGTGAAGCCGGGACGGGGAGTTACCCGCAAGGCAGCTTTCGGCAGCTATTTGCGGGCTGCAAAGCATTTGGCCAGGAATTCGCCGCCCTGCCGCAGGCCTTCCTGGTCAATGCCGTGGCCGACGCCTGGCGAGATATGCCATTCCGCGGGCACTCCCACCGCCGACAGACCCTGGGCGGAATGGTTCACCGCCTGGACTGGAATCAATTGGTCCTCGTCGCCGTGGATGAGCAACACCGGAGGCCTCGATTTGATCTCGGCCGCAAACGCCTCCGACATGGTGTCGCCCGGCATGATCAACATGCCGGAATAGCCGACGATCCCGGCCGGCGGCAGGGCGCGGCGCAGGCCGACATGCAGCGCCATCATGGTGCCTTGGGAAAACCCGACCAGCGCGAGCGCAGAGGGCGGCAAATTGCGGCGCTTGAGTTCGGCGTCGAGAAAGGCGTTGAGCCCGGGCGCCGCGGCATTGACCCCGTTCCAGCGCTCGTCCGGATTTCGGAATGTGAGGGGAAACCATTCGCGGCCGGTCGGGGCTTGTCCGCACGGCCGCGGCGCATGGGGCGATACGAAAGCTGCGTGCGGCAGCAAACCCTGCCAGGCGCGGCCAATTTCGATCAGGTCGTTGCCGTCGGCGCCGTAGCCGTGCAGGAAAACAACCAGCTGGCGCGCGGCTCCTGAGCGCGGCTCAAGCCGCGGGCCGTCAAGTTCAGCCATTCTTCTTTTTCCTTTTCGTTTTTTTCGTTTTCACGGCCTTCTTGCCGAGCGCCTTTTTCGGCCGGCTATTCGGCTGAACCGGCACCACGTCGCGTTTCTTCACGGCGTGATAATAGGCCCAGAGCAAATGTGCCGCCACGCCGCGCCAGGGCCGCCAGGCCTCAGCCATTTTCGTGAGCGCCTTGGCGTCCGGCCGCTTGCGCAAGCCGAAGGCAATGCGCGCGGATTCCTGAACGGCAAGATCGCCGGACGGAAACGCGTCGGCGTGACCGAGACAGAAGAGAAGATAAATATCGGCAGTCCAGGGCCCGACGCCGTGCAGTGCGGTCAGCGTTGCGTGCGCTACGTCGGCATCCATGTTGCCGACCGCCGTGAGATCAATGTGGCCCTTGGCAACGGCTTTGCCGATTTCCTTGACTGACTTGACCTTTGCGGCAGACAGGCCGAGCCGCTTGAGCTTGTCGGTGCGTGCGGCACGCACGGCGTCGTGATGAAACGGATCGAAGGCGGCAAATAACCGGTCGCGGATTGTCGCGGCGGCCGCAGTCGAAAGTTGTTGCCCGCAAACGATGGCGCACAGGCCGGCATAACCGGCCTCGCGCCGGCGCAGACTGAAGGCTCCGGCCTTTTCGACGACCGGCGCAAGCCGCGGGTCGGCAAGGACCAGCTGGGCAAGCCCGGCCTGTAGGTCGGCTTCTGTGTGAAGGAAGTGGGTCATGGTGTCCTTAGTATTATGTCGTTCGTCCCCGCGAAAGCGGGGGTCCAGCTAAAGCCACTTGACTGGATTCCCGCTTCCGCGGGAATGAGCGGATAGTTTGGCACCGTCAGACAGGAACCATGCCACCCGTTTTCCGCTTCGCGCCATCGCCCAATGGCTATCTGCATCTCGGCCATGCGCTCTCTGCGTTGCTCAATTCCGACATGGCTCAAGCAACGGGAGGACGGCTGCTGTTGCGCATCGAGGATATCGACACGGCACGCTGCCGGCCGGAATACGAAACGGCGATCCATGAAGACCTGGCATGGCTCGGACTTGCCTTTGAAGCGCCCGTGCGGCGGCAGTCGGAACACTACGATGACTATCGCGCCGCGCTCGGCCATCTCGAAAAGATGGGACTGGTCTATCCGAGCTTTGAAAGCCGGGCCGAGATCGCCCGCCTGGTTGCGGCGAAGGAGGCGGTTGCACCAAGTACTCGCCCTTGGCCGCGCGATCCCGATGGCGCACCGCTTTATCCTGGCGATGCAAAGATGATGGCGGCACAGGACAAAAAGCGGCGCATGGATGCAGGCGAGCCATACGCTTTGCGGCTCGACATGACGGCAGCGATGGCGCGTGCCGGCAAACTCACATGGGTTGAAACGGGCGCCGGACGAAACGGCGAGACGGGCACGATTGCTGCCGACCCCGCGGTCTGGGGAGATGTCATCCTGGCGCGCAAGGAATCGCCGACCAGTTACCACCTCGCGGTGGTTGTCGACGACGCCGCACAAGGCGTCAGCGATGTGGTGCGCGGGCGCGACCTGTTTCATGCGACCGCCGTGCACCGGTTGCTCCAGGCGCTGCTCGGCCTGCCGCAGCCGCGTTATCATCATCACCGCCTCATCCTCGATGCCGACGGCAGCAAGCTGTCAAAATCCAGCCAATCCACGGGCCTGCGCGAGCTGCGCGCGCGTGGCGTAGCGCCGGCCGAGATCCGCCGGCTGGCCGGGCTCGATTGAGCGGGACTTCCGTGGCATTGTCGGTCCCGGGGTCAGGAAATGGCGAAGCGCAGACGCAAAAGCAAAGTCGTCAAGCGGCGGCGCGTGTCGTCGCGCGCGAGCGCCGCCAATCCGCGCGCCATCGAAGCCGCCCTCGCTGGCATCGCACATGATATTCGCACCCCGCTCACCGGCATCGTTGCGCTGGCTGAGTTGCTGGCGACGTCGGATCTGGGTGCGCGTGAGCGCGAGTGGGCAAATGCCGTCAAAAGCGGTGCTGACCATCTGGCGGCGCTGGCCACTCTGATCGTCGATGCGGCCAAAGCCGATGCCAAAGGCCTTGTGCTGCGCAGCGAACCGTTTTCGCCGCGCGCACTGGCTGAGGTCGTGGGCGTCGCGCTGACGGCCCGCGCCGGCAACAAAGCGATCAAGGCCGAGATCAAGATCGCCCCGGATCTTCCTGTATCGGTGTCTGCCGATGCCTTGCGCCTGCGCGCCGCGCTGGAAAATCTCGCCGACAATGCGGTCAAATTCACCAACGAGGGGACGGTGACGTTCGCCGTTTCGGCCGAAGCCGCGCCGCGCAAACGGACGCGGCTGATATTCACCTTTACCGACAGCGGCATCGGACTGAGCGCCAGCGATCTCAAGCATCTTTTCCGTCCGTTTGCGCAGGCCAGCCTTGAGATAGCCAAACGTTATGGCGGGGCCGGTCTCGGTCTGTCCTTTGTCAAACGGATCGCGAAGGTGATGGGCGGCGACCTGACGGTGACCAGCAATCTTGGCCGCGGGTCTATATTCCGGTTCACGATATTGGCTGAGGCCGTGGATGCGCCTGCCGCCGATCGCGTGGATCGGCGTCCTGCGTCAAGCCGTTCACTGTCGATTCTCTGCGCCGAAGACAATCCGTACGGACGGGTGGTGATGAACACCATCCTGCGCGAGCTCGGCCACCGCGTCGATTTTGTCGAGACCGGGGAGGCGGTTGTGGCGGCGGTGGCGCGCGGCGGTCACGACGTAGTGCTGATGGATGTCATGCTCAGCGGTTTGAATGGCATTGAAGCAACGCGGCGCATTCGCGCCCTTTCAGGTAACGCGGGCAAGACGCCGGTCATTGGAATTTCAGGGCGCAGTGAGCGCGGGGACGAGCAGGCTGCACGCGCGGCCGGCATGAATGTTTATCTCGCGAAGCCGGTCAGCCCCGGAAAGCTTGCGCAGGTGTTGGCGAGCGTTGTTGCGTAGCTCAGACGTTGCTGGCGCCTTTGGCGCGTTCAACGATCCGCACCACGTCCGACATGATGCGGTTCAATTCAAAATCCTTCGGTGTGTAGACCGCCGCGACCCCAGCCTTTTCAAGCTCGGCCGCATCCTCGGGCGGAATAATGCCGCCGACCACAACCGGCACATCCAGCCCGGCCCGCTTCATGCGGCCAACGACGTCCTCGACCAGCGGCAGGTGGCTGCCCGAGAGCACCGAGAGCCCGATCACGTGAGCTTTTTGCTCGCGCGCGGCTTCGACGATTTCTTCCGGCGTCAGCCGGATGCCTTCATAGACGACCTGCATGCCCGCATCGCGCGCGCGCACGGCGATCTGTTCGGCGCCGTTGGAATGGCCGTCGAGGCCGGGTTTCCCGACCAGGAAGGTGAGGCGGCGGCCCAGCTTGCGTGACACGCGATCGACGTCGGCACGAATATCGTCGAGACCGGTGACATCATTGCGCATGGCGCGGCCGACGCCGGTGGGCGCGCGGTATTCGCCAAACGCCGCGCGCAACGTCCAGCCCCATTCGCCGGTGGTGACGCCGGCTTTGGCGCACTGGATCGAGGCCGGCATGATGTTTGCGTTGCCAGTGGCGGCGCGCTTGAGTTCGGCAAGCGCCTCCTGCACGGCCTTGTTGTCGCGCTTCGCGCGCCAGGCCTTCAGCTTTTCGATCTGGCCGCGTTCGGCATCTTCCGACACCGTGAGGATGGCGTCGGCTGCGTCGGCGAGTGGCGAAGGCTCGCTCTCGAGATATTTATTGACGCCGACGACAATTTGATCGCCGCGCTCGATCGCTTCCAGCCGCGCCGTGTTTGATTCGACAAGCTGCTGCTTCAGGTAACCGGTATCCACGGCGGCGACCGCGCCGCCCATGTCGTCGATCCGCTTGAGCTCTTCTTTGGCCTGCTGCTTGAGCTCGTCAACCTTGCGCGCGATCTCGTCCGAACCGTCGAAAATATCGCCGTAGTCAAGCAAGTCGGTTTCGTAGGCGAGAATCTGTTGCATGCGCAGCGACCATTGCTGGTCCCACGGCCGCGGCAGGCCGAGTGCTTCGTTCCACGCCGGCAGCTGGACAGCGCGGGCGCGCGCGCTTTTTGACAATGTGACGGCCAACATCTCGATCAGAATGCGTGCGACGTTATTTTCAGGCTGAGGTTCGGTGAGGCCGAGCGAATTCACCTGCACGCCGTAGCGGAACAGCCGCTGCTTGGCGTCGGTGATCCCATAGCGCTCGCGGGTGATTTCATCCCAGAGTTCGGTGAAGGCGCGCATCTTGCAGAGCTCGGTGACGAAACGCATTCCGGCATTCACGAAAAAGGAAATGCGGCCGACCACGTCGCCGAATTTATCCGCCGGGACTTGGCCGGATGCCTTGACGGTGTCGAGCACCGCGATCGCGGTCGCGAGCGCGAAGGCCAGCTCCTGCACCGGCGTCGCGCCGGCTTCCTGCAAATGATAGGAGCAGACATTGATCGGATTCCATTTCGGAATCTCCTTGGTCGTGAACAGGATCACGTCCTTGATCAGCCGCATCGAGGGCGCCGGCGGGAAAACATAGGTGCCGCGCGACAGGTATTCCTTGATGATGTCGTTCTGGATGGTGCCTTGCAGCGATGCGCGCGGCGCGCCCTGCTCGTCGGCGACCGCGATGTAGAGCGCCATCAGCCACGCCGCGGTGGCATTGATGGTCATCGAGGTGTTCATCGTATCGAGCGGAATGCTGTCGAACAGCGCGCGCATGTCACCGAGGTGGCAGATCGGCACGCCGACCTTGCCGACCTCACCCTTCGCCAGCACGTGGTCGGAATCGTAGCCGGTCTGCGTCGGCAGATCGAAGGCGACCGAGAGTCCGGTCTGCCCCTTCGCTAGATTTTTGCGGTAAAGCGCATTGGAATCCGCGGCCGTCGAATGGCCGGCATAAGTGCGGAAGATCCACGGCTTGTCGCGTTGAGGTTTGTCGCGCATCGGTTGCCTGACGCAACACTGTGGCCCAGCGTTTGTTGCAATGCAACATCTACACCGCTGCCGGAGCCGTTGGCCCCGGCAGTTTGGCCGCCGCGCGGTATTTAAACCTGAAAAAGGGGGCTTTAAGCCCGCTTCACCAGGCCGATGATGAAGAGCAGGACGACAGCGCCAACGGTGGCATTGATGATCGCAGCGATAATGCCGCCGCCGATGTGGACGTTAAGAACTCCCAGCAGCCAGGTGCCGATGAAGGCGCCGACGATGCCGACGATAATATTGCCGATCAGGCCAAAACCCATGCCTTTGACGATCATGCCGGCCAGCCAGCCGGCAACTGCGCCGATGATGAGCAGAATGATGAGGTCTTGAAGATCCATGACGCCCTCCCTGACCGCAGCCCGCCCCGACGGTGGGCCGTCGATGCAGCGATTGAATACCAAAGCGGTGGCGGCGTCGACTGCCGTGCGCGGTGATCAGTTTTTGCGGGCCGGCGGTTTTGTGCGCCGCACGTGCACTACCGCGATATCGTCGGCGTAGCTTCGCTGCCAATCGGGCAGACGGTCGAGCATGGCGACGGCCGGCGTTGAGGGTGCGAGCAGCGTCGCGCCGATATGATACTCATCGAGCAGCCGCAGGAAGTCCGGAAGGTTCTGCAGGCTCAACGCGCGATCGTGGCGCAACATGTAGGCCTCGCCGTAAAGCTCGGCGCGGCCATCGATGAACGGCGGAATTCCGACAAAGTCGAGATAGCCGCCGAAATTATAGTCGTTGAGAATCGCGCCAACTTTGGCGGCGTCGATCGTATGCACCGCGCTTGCCGGCGTATTCTTGATGGATGGAAACACGTCCGCGCGCATGGATGCGAGGCCGGTGATGGCGATCAACAGCGCCATCGCCGCGGCCTGCGGCCAGAGGCCGAGACGCGCAACCTCGGCGCTGCGGCTGGCTGCGAGCGCCGGGATTTGTCCGGCGAGCGGCCGCGCCAGAAAGACCGGCGCCAGCAATCCGAGAAGATCGGCGTGGCGCACCTGCGACAGGCTTAAGTGCAGGACGCCGAACACCATCACGATGCGCAACAGCGGCAACGCGATGCCGCGATAAAGTGCGAAGCCAAATCCAGCCAGCATGAGAAGTTCGAAGGTGCCGATGTGGCTGAAATCCTGCGGCCGCCATTCGGTGACCGTCGTCAAAGCTGCGCCCAGCGCCACGGTGCGGAACGTGACGAGAATCATCTCGGGGCCGTAAGGATTGATGCAAGCTGCTGCCAACGCGAGCACACCGAACAAGGCCCATTGGCGCGCGAGCTTCATTCGCTTCGCCGGCGTCGCCCGCCAGATCGCGTCGCAGGCGATCGGCGCGACCATCGCAAGACCGAACGTGAAGCTGCCGTGCAGATTGGCCCACAGCGTCATCAACGGGAGGAGAAGCAGCGGCGGAGCGCTGCGTGTATCGACAGCACGAATCAGCGTCGTGATCCATGCCACCATGATCGGCAGCGCTAGAATATGCGGCCGTGCCAGGATGTGCGGGGCGGTCAACAGAAACGCGATGAGCACCGCCGCGAGCGTGGCGGTCGGTTGCCATTCACGGAGGAGAAATCGCGTCAGGATTCCGATCGCGATCGACACGGCCGCGGCCGGCAGCACGACGACGGCGGTCCAGCCGCCAATGGCGTATGCGGCCGCAAATGTGATCTGCGACAGCCACTCGAATGCGACCCAATGCGTTCCGCGCAGCGTGGCCGAAAACGGATCCGTGGTTGGCACGGTGTGATGGTCGAGCATCCAGCGCCCGAGTGCGACATGCGAGTAGGTGTCGGGGTCGGCGAGCATGCGCGGACCGAGCGCGAGCAGGAGCACATACACGCCGGCCGCTACGAGCCACGGCATGGTGGCTTGGATGTCGACGATCCGTCCGGTCCGGCGAATGGTCTGTTCGGACATGCTGTGCTCGGGGTGAGTTCAGGGCACGCTAGGCGGCCGGCATTGCAAAAACCTTAAGGGTGGCGGCACGGATTTCGGCGCGGCACTGAACCGCCGGTCGCTAAACCGCTGTTACACTGAGACTTTCCAGGACGCCGAAGGTAATATTGCGATGCAACATAATTTGCGCCAGACTGTTATCAGGGCAGGGAGAACATCGATGCCGGCTGTCGCGAAGGTGAGGAGTGTTGCTCCGCTCAAGGATCTCTACGCGATCGGAGAAATTCCGCCGCTGGGTCATGTGCCCGAGAAAATGCACGCCTGGGTGATCCGCAAGGAGCGCCACGGGCCGCCCGACCAATCATTCCAGCTTGAAGTCGTGCCGACGTGGACGATCGGCGACGACGAAGTCCTCGTCTACGTGATGGCGGGTGGCGTCAATTACAACGGCGTGTGGGCCGGGCTTGGCATCCCGATCTCGCCGCTCGACGGCCACAAGCATCCATTCCACATCGCCGGCTCTGATGCGTCGGGCGTGGTCTGGGCGGTCGGCGCGAAAGTGAAACGCTGGAAGGTCGGCGACGAAGTTATCGTCCACTGCAATCAGGATGACGGCGACGATGAAGACTGCAATGGCGGCGACCCGCTGCTGTCGCCGTCGCAACGCATCTGGGGTTATGAGACCCCGGACGGTTCATTCGCGCAATTCTGCCGCGTGCAGTCGCGACAGCTGATGCACAAGCCGAACCATCTCTCCTGGGAAGAATCCGCCTGCTATACGCTTACGCTGGCGACGGCCTATCGCATGCTGTTCGGCCATTCGCCGCACACACTCAAGCCCGGCGACAATGTGCTGGTGTGGGGTGCGTCGGGCGGGCTCGGCGTTTTCGGCGTGCAGCTTGTCGCGGCTTCGGGCGCCAACGCGATCGCCGTCGTGTCTGACGAATCGAAGGCTGAATACGTTCTCAATCTCGGCGCCAAGGGCGTGATCAACCGCAAGGACTTCAAGTGCTGGGGTCAGATGCCGACGGTGAATACGCCCGAGTACAACGAGTGGACCAAGGAAGCGCGCCGCTTTGGCAAGGCGATCTGGGACATCACCGGCAAGCGCGACGTCGATATTGTGTTCGAACATCCCGGTGAACAGACATTCCCGGTCTCCTGCCTGGTCGTGAAGCGCGGCGGCATGGTCGTGTTCTGCGCCGGCACTACCGGTTACAATATCACTTTCGATGCCCGTTACGTTTGGATGCGGCAGAAGCGCATCCAGGGCTCGCACTTCGCCCACCTCAAGCAAGCCTCGCAGGCCAATCGCTTTGTGCTCGAGCAGCGCATCGATCCCTGCATGAGCGAAGTTTTCGCCTGGGACAACATCCCGCTCGCGCACATGAAGATGTGGAAGAACCAACATCCGCCCGGCAACATGGCGGTTATTGTGAATTCGCCGCGCCTGGGATTGAAGACGTTCGAGGACGCGCAGGAAGCGTCAACCGGCTAGTCTTTCTTGGCCCGGCTGTCCGAGATCGTTGAATTCAATTCGCCGCCGTAGATGAAAATCGACGCGCACACATAGAGAAACACCAGCGCGACCATGGCTGACGCGAGCCCTGCGTACATCGAGACATAGGCAAAGGCGTATTCGGCGAGATAACGCCCAAAAACCGCGCCGCTGAGCAGCCACAACGCCAATGTAGCGATGATCCCCGGTGCGATCTGGCCGAACGAGCGCCGTCCGGCCGGCAGCCAGAGATGCACGATCATCAGCGCGACGACCAGCACCACGGCCGCGACCGCGTAGCGGGCGAACGTGATGAGATCGCCGAACGGTTCGAGCGCCGGCACGTATTGTACGAGTTTCGCAAGGATCAGCGGCGCCAGCACAACGAGAAATGAAAACGCCAGGATCGCCACGGCGCCAATCAGAACATACACGATCGATTCAAGCCGCAGCAGCCACCACGGGCGCGGCTCCTTGATGTTATAAGCGCGGTTCAGGCCGATCCGCAGGCTCTCCACGCCGCTGGACGCGAAATAAAGCGCGAACAGAACGCCGAGCGTGAGAACGTCGCCGCGGGTGGACGTCAGCACGCCGGAAATATCGAGCGCGATGGGAGCGGCGACTGCCCGCGGCCAGGCCTCGAGCAGGATGTGCGCGGCCTCATCGGCGAGCTCTTTTGAGCCGAAAAAAAATCCAGCCAGCGCCGTGACCACGATCAGGAACGGAAACAGCGCCATCAGCGTCGAGAGCGCGATGTGGCTTGCGATCGCCCATCCATCGTCGGCGATGAAGTGGCGAAAAGCGCCGTCTGCAATTCGCAATGACTGCTTGAGAAAGCCCAATGGACGCTCCCGTTAGCGGGAACCCTTCAAATCATCTATTGCGGAAAGCTTTGCAAGTCCGTTCTCACACTCTTTCCCCGCCGAGAAAAAAGGGGAACTACGCTGCTTGCACGTTGTTCAGGAACTGGCGGACCTGGGCTTCGAGGCCTTCGGCCTCGTGCGCAACCGAGTCGGCGAGATCCTTGACACCAGACGCCGTAACGCGGGCATCGGCTGTTACGCCGGCCACGCGGCTCATCGCATCCGCGCCGACACGCGCCTCGCCGGAAGCGCGGCTGACGCCTTCCGCGATCGAGGCCACGGCAGAGTTCTGCTGATCGACCGTTGCCGCGACCGTCGTGGCAATCGAGGCCATATCGCGGATGATTGTGTCGACCTGCTCGATCGCCTGCGAGGCATCCGCCGCCGCCGATTGGATCGCGCCGATTTGCTCGGCGATCTCCTCGGTTGCCTTGGCGGTCTGGCCAGCAAGCGATTTGACCTCAGCCGCAACAACGGCAAAGCCCTTGCCGGATTCTCCGGCGCGCGCCGCCTCGATTGTGGCGTTGAGCGCGAGGAGGTTGGTTTGCCCGGCGATCGCCTGAATCAAGCCGACAACTTCGCCAATGCGGGTTGCGGCATTGCCCAGCTCCATCATCGTCGTGACGGTGCGCTGTGCTTCCGACACGGCACGCCCGGCGACGTCGGTGGATTTTGCGGCTTGCGAAGCGATCTCGCCGATCGATGCCGCCAGCTCCTCGACCGAGCTCGCCGCCGCGGTGACGTTTTCCGACGCGGCGGACACGCGGCTTTTGGCGGTGTCTGTTTCCAGGGAGACCGTATCGGCGGCCTTGTTGAGATCGGCCGAGCTCATTTCCAGCTTCATCGACGCCGTGCGCAGGGTGCTGAGCGCGCTTTCGACCGAATGCTTGAATTGCGAAATCGTATTGGCGATCACGTCGCTGCGCTGCTCGCGCGCGCGGCTTGCTTCGGTCTGCGTCTGCGCCAGGCGCTCGCGCTCGATCATGTTGTCGCGGAAGACGATAACAGTGCGCGCCATCTCGCCGATTTCATCGCGCGCGTGCGTCGCCGGTATACGTGTGCTGGTGTCGCCGTCGGCGAGGCGCTTCATGACCGTGGCAAGGCCGTTCAGCGGACGCGTGATGCTGCGGCCGATCAGCCAGCTGAAGCCGAGGCCAAGCGCGACCATGGCAATGCCCACCATGATGATGCCGCTGCGTGTCCGGGCCTGCGATTTGTCCAGGCGCCGGGCGGCGTCGTCGGCGGTATCGCGTGCATACTGGATGATCTCGTCGGCGCGCGGCAGCATGTGCTGGCTGTCGATATCGATGATCGCGCGGATGGGGCGGACGCGGCCATAGCCTTCCACCCAATCCTGGAAAGTATCGGCGTAGGTTTTCACTTGCCGTTCGAGCGCCGACTTCATCTGAGGCGTGCCATCGATATTGGCAAAGGCGTCGGTAAATTTCTTGTAGCCCCGCTCGAACTGCTGTCGTGCGACCTCATCCTGGTCGACCCGATAGTCCGCTTCGTAGTGGCGCATGAAGAGCAGCGTCATCATCAAATTCGTAGCATCGTCCTTGGCCAGCCACGACATGTTCTCGTTGACGATGCGCTCGACGGCGTTGCCCGCTGTGTGCAGGTTGCCGCGCAACCCCGATGCATCATCGAAGCCGAGTATCTTCTGTTCGCGTACCAGGTCGTCGAAGTTCTTGCGCAGCGCCGTTACGTCGTTGCGCATGCTGACGATATTTTCAGCGCGCGTCTGGTCGATCGCTCCCGAAATGTTGTCGAGCGCCTTCAGCGCCACCGCGTGCGACTCGTCGAAAATGATAACCAGATTGTTGTTTGGGCTGACGGTGAAGTCCTTGACGACAAGGCGCATCGCCGCGACAGCGCTTTTGAAATCGCGGCTGGCGTCCGCCAGCGCGGTCGACTGCGTGACCGTTGCGAAGGCGCGGCCGACGTCGCCTTCTCCGGAACTATATGTGAGCCCGTTGGCGAGAAAGCCTGCGACCGGAATCAACGCCAGAACGACAATGCGGGTGCGCACCGACACCGAGGTGAGCATCCGGGCCAGCCAATTGAACGGCAGCGATAAGTCGATGGAGCGCATGCAGCGGGTTCGGATTCTCGGCAGGGGTCTGCGCAGAGGTACCTTCGTAATGAAAGCCCGAAATAGTTAATTATTATAGCAATTTGCGCCTATTCGGCCCCGCGGGCCGCCGGAAAATCGCACCCCGCTTTGCTTTTGTGCAGTGCACGCGTAGTGTCGCCATGGCGCTGCCGCCCGAGGAGTCCATGCCAACCGCTGCTTCCCGTACCGCCAGCGCTGATCCCGAACTGGTCGAGCTCGCCCGCGAGGCCTGCGCGGCCCTCGATGCCTTACTGGGGGATGCGACCACCAAAGTACGTGAGCGCGTGGTCGTGGAAGGCAATCTCGTTGGCCGCCTTTTCGACCGCGAGCAGCGCGCGACCCACGGGCTCGCCTGGTTTGCCA
>Ga0070713_100002294_pt1 | contig 12442 bp, 11 predicted proteins | sample LARL82metaG_FD_65465 | JGI IMG/M metagenome (GOLD analysis project Ga0070713, IMG submission 65465) | Corn, switchgrass and miscanthus rhizosphere microbial communities from Kellogg Biological Station, Michigan, USA - LAR L8-2 metaG | ecosystem: Host-associated > Plants > Roots > Rhizosphere ... | reverse complement strand
GGAGATGATCACGAAACATCCTTCTGCCGCGGCTGCGCGAAACAAGGCGATCATTTCGGCGCGCGCGAGAGGATCAAGGCCGTTCAGAGGTTCATCGAGAACAAGGACTTTGGGATCGTGCGCCAGAGCCTGCGAAAGACGGATGCGCTGCCGCATGCCCTTGCTGTAGCTGGCGACCTTTCGGTGGGCGGCTTCGGTCAGGTTGACGCGTTCAATGGCGCGCCATGCCAGGCGCTCGCACATCGATGCATCCTGTCCGGAGAGGCGCAGATATGAATACAAGAACTCGAAGCCGGTCAGTCCTTTTGGAAAGGCGTCGAACTGAGTCGAGTAGCCAAGGATCTTGAAGAGATTGTCCGGATCATCGGTTCTGTATCCGAGCACCTGAATCTTGCCACGCGATGGCCGGACAAGGCCAGTCATCAGATTCATGAGTGTGGTTTTGCCGGAACCATTTGGCCCGACGAGGCTGGTGATTCCCGGCGGGATCGAGAGATTGACGCGGTTGACGCCGAGGATCTCGCCATAGAACTTCGAAACATCTTCGAAGACGATGCGATCGTTCACCGGACCACCTCGTAAGCGCGGACCTTGCGGAGAAGAAGCCACAGGCAAACAGCGCAGTAAAGCAAAAGGGCGACCCAAGCATCGAAGGAAGAAATCGTTTGATCGAGCGGCATATCGAACATGCCCTTCCAGATGGTAGTCATCAGGTAAGCGACATTCAGGAAATATCCGGAGTCTGTTCGCAGAACGGCATTGATGGCCTGTCCGAATCCTGCGCCGAAGAACATCACCGCAAGCAGCAGAGCCCCGGCGACGATTCTCCATTTCACCCACGCTGAGAGCGCCATAGCGAGCAGGGAGAGAATTGCGATCCAAATCAAAGAAGAGAGGATGAGACTCCCAGCGATCCAGAGGTTCTGCCACGTCCAACTGGCTCCAGCGAGACTCGACTGAACAATGAACAGCACGATGCCTGGGATCCAGGTGACCTCGGAGAGCAGGATTGCCAGCACAGATGATTTTCCCAGTACATATTCCGCTCGCGAGAATGGTCGACAGAAGTAAAGAGGGAGCGCACCATTAGCGAGATCAGGTGAGATCAGGCCGGGTCCCGCAAAGGCAGTCAACAGGAACGCCAACACACTTTGCACGCCGAGAAAATGAAAGAAAAAGCGATTGTCGATCGTGAGAATTTGAGGCGGAACGCCCATTTGCGCAAGGAAGCTCGCATTGTGCGCGAGGTAGATCGCTCCGAGACACAAGAGCGGGAAAAAGAAGCAAACAACGAAAAGGCCCGTCTGAAGCTTCGAGCGAAAGAGAGTCTTGCGCGAATAACGGAAGAGGACGAGGAAGCGCGACCATGCCGGAGTCAACGAGCCGGTGTACGGTTTGTAGCTGCGCCTATAGATCGCCATTCATGCGCTCCGTCATATCTGGATCGGTTAGCTCTCCATCGCTTTGAGGAAGATGTCTTCCAAAGTGTCGCGGCGAAAATTGAGGCGGCGGATACGAACGTTCTGTTGCGCGGCCAAGCGGAATATATCGCTACTGTTGATTCCGTCTGCCAGGACCAGCTTCAGGCGATTCGCACTGATCGCACACTCGCAGCCAAGTTTCTCGATCGCGGTGGTGAAGTTGCCGTTCGCACCGTAGGTCTCAAGTTCCAGAAATCTCTTGTTCGCTCGCCGTTCTTCATCGATGTTGGAGTAGTGCGCGATCTGACCGCCTTTCAGGATCAGCACCTCATCACATGTATCTTCGACATCGCGCAGAAGGTGCGAGCAGAGCACAATGCGCATCTCGCGGGTATCGCGGATCTCGCGGATCATGCGGATCATACGTTGGCGGGCGGAAGGGTCGAGGCCATTCGTTGGCTCATCGAGGATCAGAAGCTTGGGGCCGTGGACGATCGCCTGCGCCAGCTTCGCCAATTGCTTCATACCGAGCGAGTAAGTTCCCAAATTTCGGTATCGGGCTTCGGCCAGTCCGACATAGAAAAGAGCTTCGTGCGCACGTTCCAGAGCCATGTCAGGCGGAAGGCCGGAGAGTTCGCCAATCATCTGAACGAAGGTGACAGCGCTCATCTTCGAGATGAAGGCATCGTTTTCGGGCATGTATCCCACGAGCGAACGAATCTGGCGCATCCCAGTTCTGATGTCATGCGTAAAGACGCGCGCGGATCCTGAATAAGCCTTATAGAAGCCAAGGAGCGTGTTAATGAGTGTTGATTTGCCCGCACCGTTGGGGCCAAGAAGGCCGATGGCTTGTCCCTGAAGCGAGGCGGTGAGATTGCACAAGATGTCGCGCTTGCCGAACCGGACGGATAGGTTCTGGAGTTCGATCAACGGCGGAGCACCAGGTCGCGGCGATGCAACTGTGCTGGCTGGTGCTCCGGGTTGAACGAGCGTGCTCACTGTGTTGGTGCCGTGCGATTCGCCATGCCACCCAGCAACATCTGAGGCATGAAGGGGCCATTATGGCCCATCGTCAACAGAGTTCCCAGATCAAATCCCATGAACCCTGTGTTGCTGGCCACGACGATGCTGTTGGGCTCGCCGTAGGCGTAGATCAGTCCAGGTGCGGTGTTCGCGGTCAGGAAGTCGATGGATTGACGCTGCTGCGGAGTCACGACTCCCGAGCTTTTGACTTGATCGGCCAGAGGGCCGACCACTGGGCCTAGGTTGTGATAGAAGATCGCGGAAAAGTTCGTGTAGCTGTCCGTCGGGACCAAAGCCTTGAAAGTCGACGAGTTCGGGAGAGTATACCCGGCTTCGCGCGACTGAATAGCCCGGGAGATCGTCGCGGCATCGGGCGCCGCGATCAGATAGCTGTCGACGAATGTGTAGTCAACTTCCGCATTCAACTTATTACCAGGTTTGGTGATCACGTAGTACGTGCGTGAGTTGACCTGCTTTTTCGTGAGGCTCAGCGAGTGTCCACTAGCAGCACCCTCGCGATTGAAGGCATCGACCATCTTCTCGATCGTCGACTGTAGGGTCGACGGGTCGTAGACCTCGAAGATCAGCTTCCAGCGCGGCGTGGGAATGACCGGGCCGTCGAATGCCATCGTGACTTCGCCACCAAGCGGCGCGGCGATATCGTCAAGCACGCTGACACCAGTCTTCAATTCGAACTCCGCCAGATCCTGCGAGAATTTCGGGTCGCTCGCGCCGATCATCTTGAATATTTCTTCCATGATGTTTCTCGGGTTCTTGATGACCGCCGAAGTGACCATGTGGGCGTCTGGAGAAACGAAGCCAAGCGATCCCATCGATGCCGGTGGCGCGAGCCATGAGGCGATTCCCTGGCGCTGCGAAGCAAACATCAGGTCTGCGCGGCTTTCGGGCTTGCCATCGAGTTCACGATGTTCGAGGGTCAAGTAGCGGACATCTCCCATTCCCGGCGGCAGATCGTGCCGATTGCTACTAGCTTGTACGTGCTGCTGCAGAATTTGTTCCATGTCTGCACAGAAAAGCCACTCTATCCCTTGCTGATAGGAGTGGGCGATGTGTTGGGTGAACGGCGTCTCTTGCGCGGAATTGCCGGAGACGGAACGCTGCGCAGTCCGCCGCAGTTCGAGAGGCTCGGGAGTGGCGATCAGCAGGCCGTTTTCGATGTAGATAAGCAAGGGATGTCCGGGGCCTGCAACTGCGCTTCCGGGATCGTGAACGATCTGCAGCGAATTCTGCTTCCCATTGGAATTGAATCGGCTGCTCTCGGTGCGGATGAAATCTTCCAGTCCAGGCTGCTGGACACGGGCAAGAACAATGGGAGCCGTGTAGTTCGGGCCTTGCTTCGCGACGGCCAGGACGATTTCATCTCCCAGATAGCTGCTGAAGGTCTTGAACTCGTTGAGGACGTCCTCAAGCTTCGGGCCATTCCCCTTCTGCTGCTGACGCCACCAGGTACGCAACTCCGGGCTCTGCTGCAGCCGGTCATCGAAGAGGCGAGTGGCTTCACCGATCGTATTGGTCAGATTCGGGATCGCCGCGTACACAACGGCGGTCTCCGGAATGAGCGGCAGAAGGTCGGAGGAGTAGCGTAATCCGGGTCCGGGAATCGCGGCGAACTGCTTCTGGAGGATCGAGAACTCGCCCAACAAGGCGAGATATTTGGCAGAGTTGCGGCTCCATGCGATCTCATTCTGTATGGGGACTTTGGAAATGCTTGGCCCGGAGGTGGCCTGTTCCCCAGGATGCAGATCGGTCTCGTTACCTGCGAAGTCGACGTGAACGACGCCTTCAATCACAGCTACGCGGGATCCCTTTAGACCGTGATTGACTGAAAAGACAGTTCCCTTCACAGAAACAAGTCCGTCGTCGGTAGCGACGTAGAGACGCCCGGTGCGCTGCTTAGCGGCTTGGACGATCACTCGCCCGCCCTGCAGGTCAATCGTGGTTCCCTTCCAACGCCTTGAGACCGAGAGCGAGGAGCGCTCGCCCATCTCGACGAGAGAACCATCGAGCAGACGAACAACCGCAGTGGAACCCTTTGCTGTACGGATTTCGTCACCATTACGGATTTGGTATCCGGCGGGAATCAGGCGGGCGGTATCACCGTCTGCGGCATACAGCGAGCCACCGACAGACTCGACCTCCGCGCGCACGGCATGTTGTCCAGGAACCGATCCGTTCAAGAATGCGAAGGTTACAAGCGCGACGGCAGCTACAGCGGCCGCACTCATAGCCCAGCGCCAGCCGGACCACAGGGTACGCTTCGGCTCAAGGCGCAGGACCTTCTGGACTTCAGCGCCCCTTCTGCGCTCGATTGCGTGACGGCAGCTGACGCATGAGTGCACGTGGTCTTCAAAGAGCAGGGCTCGAGGTCCCGTCAGTTGCTTTGTCAAATAGAGAGGAATGAGCGCTTGAAAATCGGCGCAGGAACGAAGCGACTGAATGCTGGGATGCGCATCGCCGGTGATGGATTTCCAGACGCGGTCACGTGCCTGTTCAACGACGGTCTCCGGAACATCTTCATTACGAATTGCAGACAATAGCTGGTCAAACTGTTTGTCGTTCATGATCTCTCTCCTAGGTAAGCGCCGAGTTCTTTACGAAGCTGCCGCCGGGCGCGGTGCACGATCACCGCTACGAGTACTTGTGATAAGCCGAGCATGGCGGCGATCTGTGGGTTAGTAAAACCCTCGAGAAAGCGCAGGGTGAAGACTTCTGCCGAGCGTGGCTCCAGCGTGCTGAGAGCACGAGCCAGGGCTCGTCGTAAATCTGTGCTTTCACTGTGGACATGGCCGTCGGGATAGTCGGTAAGTTCGGTGGTGCGATCGGCCTGTCGTGAGCGCAGCAGATCAAGCGATGCATTGATCGCAGCGCGACGAAGATAGCTCTGTTCGCTGTGCACGGCGCCAGAGGAGTCCTTTCGATTCAGCAAACGCAGAAAGACGGTCTGCAGGACGTCTTCTGCGTCGGAGGCATTGCCGGTAATGCGATAGGCTGTACGGAATATCAGCCCGTGGTTCGCCCGGAAAGACCTCTCGAGTTCGTCGGGAATGGCGATTGCCGGTTCCTCTATCAGTACGCTTCGCAGGTTACTACCTCCCGGTATTGCTCACACCACTAAAGACGGGAGGGTGCGGCGATTATTACAGTTATTGGAATTTTTTCAGCAACTGTAGCTCATTCTGCTACAAGCGTTTGCGGATTATCCAAAGGAGGTAGGAGACGAGCATCCAGAAAGAGGTGGCGGCGGCGATGACTAGAGAAGGTCGATAGCTGACTATGAGTTTCTGGACTACGAAAGCAAAGGCAAGCAGGCCGATGGCTCCGACGGAAGCGCCAGCGGCGTCGATTGCCACTGCCTTGCGAGCGCGGACCGTTCCGTTGACGCCCGCTTTCAGCTTTCTTTCGCGTTCGTGTTTTTCAATCAGAGTTGCAGTTGCAGGAAAGATGGCCGGAAAGGCGAGGAAGAGTCCACCGATGGCCGGACCGTATATTTTTGCGATCAGCCCGGCTGCCGCCGTTACCAGGCCGCCGAACACAAAGCGTAATAGAAGCTGGTGCCAACTCGTCGCCTTCAGCCCGGAGGTGTCGATTTTGACTCTCATACCTACTTGATAAGAATGAACCACAATCCAAAGGACACGATTGCCCAGATGGTCAGGAATCCTGCTGACACAGTCATTGCTTTGCAGTCCTTGTGCATCATGAACCAACTGACTGCTGAGCTGTACACGAATAAGGCGACGGCACCAGCGAGCATGGAGCGTGCTTCAATTGAGGCATACTGAGCGCCTTCTTTGCGGACCGTCAGAAGGATTGTGGCCAGGGCCACAGACGGAGCCGCACCGAACAGACCTGCGAAACTTTTCGGTTTGAACAGATCGCCGATCACGGCAAAAACCGAAACGACAACCCCTCCGATCAGGAACCGAATGAGAATGTCTATCATCAGATTTATTGAATGCTTTTCTTCAGTAGTTTCAGCGCCTGCTTTGGTCCTCGCATTTGCAGAACGCGAAATTTCTTACCCTTCTCTTTGTTGTAGTTGATGAAGAACTGCTCGATCTGCTTCAGCACGTGCTTGTCGAGATCATCGAGGCTCTGGACTTCGGAATACTCATAGCTCTGGGCGGCGACCGCAATCAGACGGTCGTTGCGCTCCCGTTTGCCGTCTTTTTCGGTCTGCTCAGCCTCCATCACTCCCAATATTCGACTCGGAACAACGCAGCCGGCGAAAGAGGGCTCATCCATCAGGATCAGAATATCTTCGGGATCTCCATCCGCCGCCCGAGTGCTGGGTACAAATCCGAAGGCATGTGGGAAGACCATGCCTTCGGGCAGAACGCCAGAGAGGGTGAAATAGCCAATATTCTCGTCGTACTTGAATTTGTTGCGGCTCCCGCCTGGGGTTTCTATCACCGCGTTCACGATGCTGCTCTTCTTGTCGGTGAAGGGATCAAGTTTTGTTGGGTTGGACTTTCGTGATTTCGACATCTTTTATTCAGATTTCCTCACAATTTGGAGGAACGAATTCACAGAAGAGTTGTTAAAGGAGTTTTACGAATTGCTGGGAACTAAATACAGCGAAGACCGGAGATGGCAATCCGCGCGAGAGCGCTATAACAGGCCTAATGACAAGGGTGAATAACGATGCCTAACGAAGCCAACAAAAATCTCGACGAACGCTCACCGGAGCGGAAGGGTGATCTCGAAGCTCAACTCGACGAACTGGGATCGGATCCGAGCGAAGTTGGCACGAACAGCGCTGGGCAGTCCGCGAGTTCTCTTGGGCTCTCGGACGAACCCGAAGCAACTGAAGACTCCGTAGAAGACTTGGCCGATACAGATCAGGCAGTCGAGGCGGCAGCAGTGGAAGGAGTCGAGGATGCTGCCGACCATCCGGAGCGCCCTGCTCACACCCACGAAGAATACGGGAACCCGGAAGATTTCTCGCCGCAAAGGCGCGATGACGAAGCTGCGTAAGCGATCCGCATCGGGAGCGCTTGCTTCTAAATCCGTTCAACGAACAGGTCTGAATCGGCATATCGCCGTTTTGAAGTGAATACCCGAGCCCGTGTCAGGTAAGTACGGTATTGGGGTTCTGGGCTGGCTAACGGACAATTTCCATGTCGATGCTTTCTCGGAGTGCTCTGCCCTCCAAGCCGAGATTTTAAGATCGACGAGTTCATCGAAAAATCGATTGGAGGTTGTATCTATGAGACAGGTACTGCTGTTAGTGTCCGTTTTGTTGCTCGGTTTATCGTGGGCGGTTGCGCAGGACAGCTCGGCCGCACCGAGTTCGAGCTACCCGGCTCAACAGAGCGCGGGGCAAAGCCAATCCGGAGCGAGCGGCCAAATGACGGTGGAAGGCTGCCTGAGTGGATCGAACGGCAGCTTTACACTCACTGACAAGAATGGCATGGCGTACCAACTGACTGGGGATACAGCAAAGCTTAGCGAGCACGTTGGGCACGAAGTAAAAATAACCGGTACGTCCAGCGCATCGGGAAGCAGTGCGTCGACCAGCAGCGCATCGGGTCAGACACTGCAGGTTACCTCGATGAAACACATTTCGAAGACTTGCAAGTCCGCTGGCGGTGGGATGACCCACTGACCCGGTGTACAAGACTAGTGAAAGCCCAGCGAGAGCTGGGCTTTTCCTTTCGTCGCGTGAATCCGCGGCCTGCTGTTAAACCTGCAGATTGCGGAGGAACGGTACGCTGGCCTGCATCATTTCAAGTTTCATCTCGACGAAGTAGTTCTTGACTCCTCCGGTCTTTGCCGCTGAGAAAATGTTCTTCCAATTAAGCGTGCCTTCTCCGACGGGCACAATCTTCTTGGCGTCGGCAGACCAGCCCTGCACATGCATGGAGACGAAGCGTCCGGGATATTTCTTGAAATATTCGGCAGCATCGTAGCCTTTGCTGATTGTCGAAACCTGGAACTGGAATTTAACCAACTTGGGATCGAGCAGTTCGAAGAGAACATCGTAGGTACGTTTTCCGTCAACCGTCGAGAGTTCAAAATCTTCGTTGTGCAAGCCCTGCTGAATCCCGGCCTTTGCGGCCTTCTCACCCATTTTGTTGTATTCGTCGGCGGCGCGTTTCACGTCGTCCATAGTGGGGTTCTCAGGACCACCGAGACTCGCGACGAGCATCTGTGTGAGGCCGACGTCTTTGGCCCAGGCGATGCGCTCGTCCTGGTTCTGGCGGAGTTCGTCCATGCCGAAGTGTGAACTCACACAGGTCAGACCGGCATCGTTGATGATCTTCTTCAGTTCTGAACCTTTGTACTTGGTAAGTCCCCCGAATCCTTCGTTGCTGTACCCTGCCGGCGAGCAGAGCTCGATACTCTGGAAGCCTGCCCCCGCGAGCGTTTTCAGTGTTGCGGGAAAATCTTTCGCGATCATCTCGCGAACTGGCCATGTCTGGCATCCGATCGGCAAGCCCAGGGGGTTGGCGTGAAGCTTCAACACTCCGGAAGATAACAGACCAACAACCGCGGCTTGAGTGGAAGCAGCTTTGCAGAAAGTGCGTCTCGTGATTGCGGGCATGAGTGCCTCCTAGAATTGAGAAGTTTTTGCTAGGACCGCCGACTAAAGCTCCCAGCCTTTACGGCGATCCGGACGAATGTATTTCTGACCCAGATCCGAGTTGTTTGCTTTAAGGCTAGCGCGGTCCCACGAAATTTTCTCGCCCGTGCAAACGGCTACATTCCCGAGCTGAAGCGTTTCGGTGACCATACCTTCAAATTCGAAATTGCCGCCCGGCTTTACTTTTCCGCCTTTGCAGGCGTCGAGCCATTCACGCTCATTTCCTGGTGATCTGGGCAGTGTTTTTGGCGGCTGTTGGAATGCGTCCATCTTCGATTGAGGAATCAGCTTAGGCCCACGGCCGTTGAATCCGCAGAGAATCTTTCCGGTATCACCTATAAAGAGCAGACCTTCGTCTTCGTCACCCGTGCCTTTCAACGGACGTCCGGGCTCCAACTCTTCCGGACGCGGTGGCTTCAGTCCGCCGTCGTACCAGGTGAATTTCACGGGAGGCATGTCGCCACGAGCTGCGAATTGATAATGAATGATCGACGCTTGCGGGTAAGTCTCGTCGTAACGGTCTGTGGAGCTCGCCTCGATGCTGGTGGGCGCTTCGAGCTTCAAGACGCGAAAGATCGTGTCATAGCTGTAGGAGCCCATGTCTCCGAGAGCGCCGCAGCCGAAGTCGGTCCAGCCGCGCCAGGAGAATGGCAGGTACACATGATTGAAAGGGCGTTCCGGAGCCGGACCAAGCCAGAGATCCCAGTCGAGACCGTCCGGGACAGGCTCAGTCTCTTTCGGTCGCTCGATGCCTTGCGGCCAGAACGGACGGCTCGACCAATTTTGAACCTCGCGGACTGGACCGATCGCGCCGCTCCAGATCCATTCACAGAGCAGACGTGTGTCTTCAGATGCCTGATTTGCCACAGCGATCTGCGTGGCCACACCGGTTTCGCGTGCGATTTCGGCGATGCGTCGCGCTTCATAGATGGTGTGCGTCAGTGGCTTCTGACAGAAAACGTGCTTGTGTTTCCTCATCGCCGCTGCGGATACCGCCGCGTGAAGGTTGTCGGTGGTGCATACGACGACAGCGTCGACGTCCTTCTGTTTTTCGAGCAGTTCGCGAAAATCGGTATATGCTGCACATCCGTGATACTGGCCGGAGCGCTTCTGGGCGCCGTAGTAGCCATCAACGATCTTTTGACACGGCTCGCGGCCTGCCACCCCACTCGTTACGCGAAGCGTGTGTGTGAGTTGGATCGGGTCATCGGGACTGAGCCACTCCCAGCCGCTATCCGTACCAATCAGTTTGCGAACGGAGTTGCAGAATTCGCGATCTGACCACTGGGGATATCCAGGACCTCCCTTGTACGCATCGCACACGGCTATGCCCTGAACATCTTGCTCACGCAGGAAACGCAACATTACACGCAAGCCCTGGGCGCCGACACCGATGAATGCGATGTTGACGCGATCACTAGGGGAAACGTATCCGATGCCGCCGAGCGCGGCCCTGGGAATGATGGTGAACGCGGCAGCGGTAACGCCGGTTGCCAGGAATTTACGACGGGTAACTCCATTCAACGAGGATTGCCGAGATGAGGGCTGAGACTCCATTCTTCGACCTCCGGGATTCGCTCCACAAGTGGCTCGGGGCGTCTATTGATACGTTTTAATAGCGCTACTTTAATCCAAATACACCTTCCTAACAACATCTGAATCACACTGGCGTAAACTAAGTGCCATCTGGGGAGGGGACCTGTGGGCGAAGCCAAAGTTGTTCCTGAACTTGAAACGGTGCCTTCATCTCTGGATCTTCGCGAAAAGCCTTCGGCGCAACCTCCAATCGAAACCGACAAGATCAAAATCACCGCACCTGCGCAACTCGCTGCCGGATTGACGTCTGTCTTGAAAGCAGCCGAGTTTACGATCAAAGAGCCCGGAATAGCGCGAGGTGTTGCTGCGCTCTCTCATCTCAATCAGTTCGATGGAATCGACTGTCCGGGATGTGCGTGGCCCGATCCAGATCACGAGCGATCGCTGAATGAATATTGCGAGAACGGAGTAAAAGCGATCGCAGAAGAAGCGACTTCGAAGCGATGTACCCCGGAGTTCTTTGCGCAGTGGAGTGTTGCTGAGCTTTCGAAGCAGTCCGACTACTGGCTCGGGCATCAAGGGCGGCTCACGCATCCCATGGTGCTGCGGGAAGAGAACGATCATTACGAGCCGATTTCCTGGGACGATGCCTTCGCGATGATCGCCGGCGAGTTGAATTCGCTGAGTAGTCCTGACCAGGCTGTTTTTTACACATCCGGCCGCACAAGCAATGAAGCGGCATTTTTGTATCAGCTTTTTGTGCGGCAATTCGGGACGAACAATCTGCCGGATTGTTCGAACCTGTGCCATGAGTCGTCGGGACTGGCGCTGCGGGAAGTTATCGGCGTTGGCAAGGGGACGGTGAAGCTTGAGGACTTCGATCTGGCAGACACCATCCTTATTATTGGGCAAAATCCCGGTACGAATCATCCGCGAATGCTGTCTTCGCTTGAGAAGGCGGCGCGACGCGGCGCGACCATCGTCAGCGTGAATCCTCTGCCTGAAGCAGGGATGATCCGATTCAAGCATCCGAAAGACGTGTTGCATGTGTTCGGGCCGGGCACGAAGATCGCGAAACATTTCGTGCAGATAAGATTGAGCGGCGATCACGCGTTTCTCAAGGGACTGTGCAAAGAGATTCTCGAAGAAGACGCGAAGGTCCAAGGCAGGGTCGCCAATCACGCTTTCATCGAACAGAAGACCTTTGGGTTCGAAGCGTTCAAGCAAGCAATCGCGACTGTTTCCTGGGAAGAAATCGTCGAGCAGAGTGGTGTATCGCGCTCCCAGATCCGGGAGATTGCCGAAGTGATGATGCAGTCGAAGGCCATGATTGCCTGCTGGGCAATGGGGCTGACACAGCAGCTTCATGCTGTGGCGACGATTCAGGAGATCGTAAACCTGATGTTGTTGGGCGGACACATCGGGCGGCCAGGTGCTGGGGTTTGCCCCGTGCGTGGGCACTCGAACGTTCAGGGCGACCGGACGATGGGCATCTCGCCACGAGTGCCCGACAGTTTCTTCGACAAGCTACGCGATACCTTTGAATTCGAACCACCACGCAAGCCCGGTTGGGACGTTGTTGGTTCCATCAAAGCGATGCATGCGGGAGGAGTGAAGGTCTTCTTTGCAATGGGCGGGAATTTTCTCTCCGCTACCTCTGACACCGAATTTACAGCGGAAGCTCTATCACGCTGTGAGATGACTGTGCATGTTTCCACCAAGCTGAACCGATCTCACGTGATTACCGGCAAGAAAGCGCTGATTTTGCCGTGTCTCGGCAGGACAGATCGAGATCATCAGGCTTCGGGGGCGCAGTTTGTCACCGTTGAGAATTCGATGGGCATTGTGCATACCT
>Ga0070713_100002292_pt1 | contig 12445 bp, 9 predicted proteins | sample LARL82metaG_FD_65465 | JGI IMG/M metagenome (GOLD analysis project Ga0070713, IMG submission 65465) | Corn, switchgrass and miscanthus rhizosphere microbial communities from Kellogg Biological Station, Michigan, USA - LAR L8-2 metaG | ecosystem: Host-associated > Plants > Roots > Rhizosphere ... | reverse complement strand
GGCGTCGTCGAGCAGCAGCAGCCGCGGGTTGGTGATCAGCGCCCGGGCGAGCGCGACCCGCTGCCGCTGCCCGCCGGACAGGGTGAGCCCCTGCTCGCCGACCACGGTGTCGTAGCCGTCGGGCAGCTCGCGGATGAACTCGTCCGCCTCGGCGGCCTTCGCCGCGGCGATCACCTGCTCCCTGGTGGCGTCGGGCCGCCCGTAGGCGATGTTGGCCGCGACGCTGTCGGAGAACAGGAAGGACTCCTCCATCACCATGCCGATCGCGGACCGCAGCGACTGCTGGGTGACGTCACGGACGTCGTGCCCGCCGACCTTCACGGCGCCGCCGCGCACGTCGTAGAACCGCGGCAACAGCAGCGACAGCGTGGACTTGCCGGACCCGGACGGCCCGATGACCGCGACGGTCTCGCCCGGCCGGACGGTGAGCGACAGCCCGCGCAGCACCGGCTGCGACGGCACGTAGCCGAACTTGACGTCGTCGAACTCGATGCCGTTCGCGTCCGCGGGCAGCTCGCCCGCGTCCGGCTTGTCGGTGATCGTCGGCTTGGAGTCGATGACCTCGAACACCCGGATGGCGCTGGCGCGCGCCTCCTGCCCGATGGTTACCAGGCTGGTCAGCACCCGCACCGGCCCGGTGAGCTGCGCCAGGTAGCTGGAGAAGGCGAGGAAGGTGCCGAGCGTGACGTGGCCGTGGATGGCCAGCCAGCCGCCGAGCGCGAGCACCCCGACAAGGCCCAGGTTCGGTATCGCGGTGAGCGCGGGGTTGTACCTGGCGGTGAGCCGGATCATCCGGAGCCGGGAGCCGAACAGTTCCCTGCTCGCCCCCTCCATCCGCTCCATCTCCTGCTCTTCCTGGCCGAACCCCTTCACCACGCGGACCCCGCCGATGGCCTCGTCGACGATCCCCGCGACGTCGCCGACCACCTGCTGGGCGTGCCAGCTCGCCGGGAACAGCCGCTGCCGCGCGGCCCGGGAGATGAGCCACAGCGCCGGGGCGACCGCGAGCGCGACCAGCGAGAGCAGGGGCGACAGCGTGATCATGATGACCATCGAGAAGACGAAGAGCAGCAAGCTGCCGAGGATCAGCGGCACCCACTGCAGCAGCCCCTGGACCATGTTGATGTCGGAGATCGACCGGCCGACGAGCTGCCCGGTGTGGATCTCGTCCTGCCGCGCCCCGTCAAGCCCGGACAGCGACTCGAACAGCTCGGTCCGCATGGTGTGCTGCACGTCGAGCGCCATCTTCCCGCCGCGGTACCTGCGCAGGTAAACGCCGATGAACCCGGCGATGGCGGCGGCGGCAAGCGCGATCGCGAGCGGCCAGACCGAGTCCTTGCGGGCGACGATGACGTTGTCGATGATTGACCGCTGAAAGAGCGGTATCAGCAGCGCCGTGGCCGTGTACAGCAGGGACCCGAGAAGCGAGATGATCACGTCCCGCTTGAACCGCCAGCAATAGACCGCCAGCCGCCGGATCCAGCGCGTCTCGTTCGGCTGCTGCTGCTCGTCGTGCCGACTTCCGCTCATCCTCATGCCGCTCCGCGTCGCATCGTTGCCGCCCCGTCATGGCCATCGTTGCCGCCCCGTCATGGCCCCGGATCCCGTGACCCACGTCACCGGGCGCCACCCCACGCAAACGAAAGGAACACCGCGGGAACATAATTCATTTCCCGAGCTAACGATTCTTCCGGGTTGGTGCGGGCGAGTCGGTTTCAGCCTGGCTCAACCGGCTAGGGCCGCCGCGGCTTGATCCGCGTCAAGCTCGGGCGCCGGTCACCCGCACTGCTTCCGATCATGCCTGCGCGTGTCCCCGGACACCGTCGCGGTGATGTCGTGCCACAGCCCGGTCCGGTCTTGCAGGCCGTCGGCGGCGATGGCGGCCTGGATCAGCGCGGTGGCGCGGGCCGCGGCCTCGTCCCGCAGCGCGATCGCATCGGCGAGCCGGCCGTTCGCGGCCCGGTACTCCAGGGCGCTCGCGTTGTACCGGGCTACCGCGTCACTGAGTCGCGGATCGGCGCCGGCTGGCGCCACCAGCGGTACCGGGTTGCCCGACGAGTCGAGCCGCGGCTGCGCCGGGAGCCGGGTTAGCGACGGCGTACCCGCGTACGGCGGGCATCCTTCATTGGCGGCCGCGGCCGTGGCCAGCTGGGCCCGCATCGCGGACCAGGCCCGCTGCGCCTGGGTGAGGGCGCGCAGCGAAAGCGACTGCGCCCGGTCGAGCGCGCCGGCGTATCCCGCGCCGCTCAGGCCGCTGCCGAGCGCCAGGGCGGCGGCCAGGTACCGGTCGTGCGTCCGCGCCAGCCTGGCCGCCGCGTCGTCGACCTGCCCGTGGAACTCCCGGCCCGCGCCGGAGTCCCAGAACCGCGACGTGCACAGCGACCGCAGCCAGCTGACGTCCGCGCTGATCTGGTCGGCTACCTGCTGGAGTCGCCTGCCGACGCGGGCGACCTCGACCGGATCACCCGGCACCGGGTCGGCGGCGGCGAGCGGCGTCCAGTCGGCAGGCCGGCTCATGGCAAGCCCATCGCCTTTTCCAGCACGGCGGCGAGCTGCGCGTCGGTCTTCTCGTAAGAGCTAGCCGCCAGCGCGGACAGCCGCGCCACGCTCGACAGCTGGGCCAGGAGCGCCTCGCGTTGCGAGCGCCACCCGTTGACGCACGACTGGAGCGCCGCCGCCAGCTCACCGGAGCCAAGAAACGCGCCGTCCCCGCCGGTACCGGTGGACGCGTCGGACACCTCGCGCTCCACCCAGCTCAACCGGCCAGACACCTGCCAGATCCGGCCAAGATCCGCCATGAGCCGCCCGTCCACAGTCCGCCCTCCTGCCTCATCTACGTGAACGACGCAGCCGTCAAAATGGTTCGAACCGGACGTCTCGTACGGCCGGCCCCGATCAATTGACCAGCCGGTCAGCCGTCCCGCCGCAGCCGGCCGACCGTCTGCCTGATCAGCGCGACGCGGTCGGCGAGCGGCCCCGCGGGCACCTCCACCAGCCGAAACCCCAGCTCCGCGTACGTCTGCTCGTGGACCCGCTCGAAGCGGAGCGAGTCCTCGAAGCTGATCCGCCTGGCCGCGGTGGGCGCCACGAAGCCCTGGTTGCGGATGAAGAACGCCGTCGTTTCGTAGCCGCCCTCCGCCACGGCCCGGTCGACCTCGCCGGCGAGCAGCGGCGACGGGCTGGCGCCCAGGTACCGGCTCAGCGCCAGCGTGCACACCGGCGAGCGGTCGAAGAACACCACCGCGCCGTCGTCCGTGACCCGGGACTCCTGCCGCGCCCGCTGCCGCGCGAGGACGGACTCCTGCCGCCGCCGCTGCAACGCGAGCACCTTGCCGATGAAGTTGTGGTCCTGCCACGGTTCGGCCAGGCCAAGGGCATGCCCGAGCGCGATGACGTCCGTCGCGGCCTCCTCGATGACGGGGTGACCGCGCACCTCAAGCAGCCGCAGCACGGCAGTTTTCCCGGCCCCGGGGGCCCCGGTGAGAATGAACGAGGGCATGGCATTTCCTTTCGAAATTCGTGTGACGGACGGGCAGGCAAAGGCCGAGTCAGGCGGCAGAGGATGCGTCTGAGGCACGCAACCGCCAGGCGGCAGGAGGCACGCCCGGGGACAAGAGGCCTGAAGGGAGACGGCCCGCGGGAACCGGGAGCTGACGGCTCTACCGGTGCGGCGCCACGCTCAGCATACGCCCGTCCGCCCCGCTCAGGCGGATACCGCGAGCCGCCCCAGTCTCGGTGGCCGCGCCGGCCCGGCTGGCGAAGTCACGCCTGCCCCAGGACCGCGATGCCCGGCCAGCCACGTTTGACGGTCCGAATGTCGGGGGGTTTCGCTAGCGTCATTGCCATGCGGTTCCTGCACACCTCCGACTGGCACCTCGGGCGATCCCTGCACCGGGCCGACCTGCGGGAGGCGCAGGCCGCGTTCCTTGCCCACCTGGTCGAGACGGTGCGTGCTGAGCGGGTCGACGCCGTGCTCATCGCCGGGGACGTGTACGACCGGGCGATCCCGTCGCTGGATGCGGTGGCGCTGTACGAGGACGCCCTGGCCAGGCTCCGCGCGGCGGGGGCCCGGGTAGTGCTCATCAGCGGCAACCACGACTCGGCGCGCCGGCTCGGCGTCAACGGCGCGCTGATCGACGCGGCGGGCGTGCACCTGCGGACCAGGCCGGAGGCGGTGGCCGACCCGGTACTACTGGACGACGAGCACGGCCAGGTCGCTGTGTACGGCATCCCCTACCTGGAGCCGGCGCTCGGCCTTCCCTGCCTGCCGCCCGAGGCGGAGCCGGGGGCGGGGACGCGGAGCCACGCCGCCGTGCTCGGCGCGGCCGCCGGGCTCATCCGGGCGGACGCCGCGGCGCGCGGTGCCGCCCGCACGGTCGTGCTGGCGCACGCGTGGGTGGCCGGCGGGCGGACCGACGCGGAGCGCGCGGACAGCGCCAGCCGGCAGGCCAGCGGGTCCGAGCGGGACATCTCGGTCGGCGGCATCGGTTACGCGCCGGCGGGCCTGTTCGACGGATTCGGCTACGTCGCGCTCGGCCACCTGCACGGCCGCCAGGTGCTCGCGAACCACCTGCGCTACGCGGGCTCGCCGTTGCCCTACTCCTTCTCAGAGAAGGACCACCAGAAAGGGAGCTGGCTGGTCGAGATCGGTGCCGGCGGGGCAGCGAGCGCGGAGTGGGTGCCCGCCCCGGTCTACCGGCGGCTCGCCGAGCTGTCCGGGCGCCTCGCCGAGCTGCTCAGCTCGGACGAGCACGACCGCCACGCCGGCGACTTCCTCGCGGTGACGCTGACCGACACTGTCCGGCCCGAGGGGGCGATGGAACGGCTGCGCCGCCGCTTCCCGCACATCCTCACGCTCGAGTTCAAGCCGGAGGGGGCGCGCGCGGACCAGCGCAGCTACCGGGAGCGAGTCAGCGGGCGGGACGACCTGGCCGTGGCCGCCGAGTTCGTCAGGCACGTGCGCAACAGCGATCCGAGCGGCGGTGAGCGCGAACTGCTCGGCGCCGCGTTCACGGCGGTCCGGCTCGCGCACGCGGCGGGGGAGCGCTGAGGTGCGCCCGCACCGCCTGCGGGTGACCGCCTTCGGCGCGTTCGCCGGGACGGAGACGGTCGTCTTCGACGACCTCGACGGCCTGTTCCTCCTGCACGGCGAGACCGGCGCGGGCAAGACGACGCTGCTTGACGCGATCGCGTTCGCCCTCTACGGCCGGGTACCAGGCGAGCGCGGCACGGCCAGGCGGCTGCGCTCCGACCACGCGGCGCCGGGCACCACCACCGAGGTGGAGCTCGAGGCGACGCTCGGCACCCGCCGGCTGCGCATTACCCGGCGGCCGGAGCAGGAACGCCAGAAGAAGTCGGGCGCCGGCCGCACTAAAGAGCAGGCGTCGGTCCGCCTGGAAGAGCGAGCGCCGGACGGCGGCTGGGCGGCCAGGTCGACCAGGGTGGGCGAGGCCGACCGGGAGATTGCCGAGCTGATGGGCATGTCCGCCGAGCAGTTCTTTCAGGTCGTGCTGCTGCCGCAAGGCCAGTTCGCCCAGTTCCTGCACGCGAAGGCGCAGGAGAAGGAGGCGCTGCTCCAGCAGCTCTTCGGCACCGACCGGTTCAGCAAGGTGGAAGGCTGGCTCGCTGAGCGCCGCCGCGCGACCGACAAGGAGGTAGCCGCGGCCCGCGAGGACGTGAACCGCCTGACGGCCAGGATCGCCCAGGCGGCCGGCACGGAGGTGCCCGACGAGTGGGCCGGCGACCCGGCCGCCGACCCGCTCGCCGTGCCCGTCGCGGCCGCCGGGTCGGGCGGACCCGCTGCCGCAGGCTCAGCCGGGACAGGCCTGCCCGGTCAGCCCGATGAGGCTCCGCTCGCCTGGCAGGCCGCCTGGGCGGCGGGCCTCGCGGCGGCGTCCGCCGCCGGGCTGGGGGTGGCCGCCGCGCTCGTCGACGTCAGGAAGACAGAACTCGACGTCGCGCTGACCGGGCAGCGCGACGTCGAGCGGCTCGCCGACCGGCAACGCCGTCGCGGCGACGCCCTGCGCAGGCAGCGGGAGCTTGAAGCCGGGACCCCCGAGCTCGCGCGGCTCCGTACCGAGGCAGCCCTCGGTACGGATGTTGACCCCGGAGCGGCTAGCAGCGTAAGTGCTGAAGCGTTGCGTGCGGCCGGGGCGGAACGGCAGGCGCAGGCGGGTCGGCTTGAGGCACTGCGCGCCGTTGCCCGCCAGGCCGAACAGGAGGCTAAGGCCGCCGCGGCGGCCCGCGATAGCGCCACCGCGCTGGCAGGCGATATTGATCGCGCCGCCGCCGAAACCCAGGCGCGCCAGGCCGTCCGTGTCCAGGCCGCGCAGGCCCGCGACGCCGCCAGCCAGGCCGCCGCGGCGCTCCCCGCCGCCCAGGCCAAGGCGGACGCGGCGCGCCGGGCCGCCACCGACGCCGCCGCGATCGTCACCGAGCACGCCAAGCGGGGCGGGCTGCGCGAGGCGCACCTGGCCGCCAGGGAAAGGTACGTCGCGGCGCAGGCAGAGGCGTTGCGCGTGCGCGGTGCGCGCATCGACGGCATGCGGGCCGAACTGGCCGCCGGGATGACTGACGGCAGCCCCTGCCCGGTCTGCGGCTCGCTCGACCACCCGGATCCCGTCGACGCGGCATCCTTCCCGCCGGTCAGCCGGGAAGCGGAAGAAGCCGCTTTCCGGCTGGCCGGCGATGCGGCGCAGGCGGCAGACGACGCGGGCCAGCAGGTGGCCCGCGTCGACGCCTTGCTCAGCGACCTGGCGCGACGGCTCGGCGGTGCCGGGTTCATGCTTCCGGCGTCAGGCCTCCCGCAGCCGACGGCGAAAGTCGGCGACGCGACGGTCTCTCCGGCGGCGGACCTGGACGTGGCGGTCCGTGACACAGTGGTCCCGAACCTGGCTGCCCTCGGTAACCAGGAGCTGGCTAACGTCGCCGCCGCGGCGCTATCCGACGCGGACCTGCTGGAATCCGACGCGACCGCCCTCGCCGACGCCGCCGCGCACCTTGAGGAACTGCAGCGCGAGCTCGACGACCTGGACGCGGCCATCGCCGCCGACCTGGGCGGGCTCGCCGAGCTGGCCGAGCAGCGGGCGGCGGCCCTCGCCGAGGCCCGGGCCGCGGACGCCCGGGCCGCGGACCGGCGGTCAGAGGTCGCCGCGCAGCTCGGCGGCGCAGACCTGGAAGAAGCCATCACCGCGGCGACCGGCCTCGCTGACGCGTTGCTCACCGCGGCGGCACTCGCCGACCTGCTCGCCGACCCTGACCTCGCCGTGCCGCTCGACCCGCCCGCCCCGGTGGCGGAGGCGGCCAGCGCGGTGGGCACGGCCCAGCGGGCACTCGACGAGGCCAACGCCGCTTACGGTGCGGCCCGCCACCGGGCCGAGCAGCTCGCCGGGCTGCGGCCGGAGCTCGATGACGCGCTCGACGCCCTGCGACCGCTCACCGACGACGCCGACCGGATCAGGAACCTGGCCGACCTCACCGAAGGCCGCGGCGCGAACCAGTACAAGATGACCCTGTCGAGCTTCGTTCTCGCCGCGCGGCTGGAGGAGGTGGCCGCGGCGGCGAGCGAGCGCCTGCTCAGCATGACGGCCGGCCGCTACTCCCTGGTCCACTCCGACGCGCGGAAGGGCAACGCCAAGGCGGGCCTCTCCCTGCTTGCCTGCGATGCCTGGACGGGGCTCGACCGGGACACCGCTACCCTCTCCGGCGGCGAGACGTTCCTCGCCAGCCTCGCCCTGGCCCTCGGCCTCGCGGACGTCGTCACCGCCGAGTCGGCTGGCACTCCGATGGAGGCCCTGTTCATCGACGAGGGCTTCGGCACCCTGGACGAGGAAACCCTGGATGAGGTGATGAACGTACTTGACGGCCTGCGCGCGGGCGGCCGCATCGTCGGCATCGTCAGCCACGTCACCGAGCTCCGCCAGCGCGTCCCGGCCCAGGTTCACGTCCGCAAGTCCCGCTCCGGCAGCCACGTCGAGATCACCGCGGGCTAGCCGCCACCGCCACCCGCCACTGCCCCTCAACCGCCACCCCGCCTTGCCGCCAACCCTGCCCCGTCACAGTCACCGCCCTCCGTCACTGCCATCCAATCCGCCACAGTTTCTCGCGCGCCGGACCGGGTGAATTACAAGAGTGAAATATCATCTGTGACATTCTTGCGCCCTATGAGGTTGTTGCGAGGAAAGCGATTAGACGCACTCGACCTGATAATTGAGAACGTTAACAGGCGACGCAACGGGCCCGGCCGGTTGGCTCGGATCTGATAATTGGGAACGTTAACAGGCGACGCGACAGGCCCGGCCGCTGGGCTCGGAACAGCCGATTTACCGGCTGTAACGTGACAGAAAACGTGTTGTAACAGGCCGCCGATAAGATCATTATAGAACGTCAGGGTGATTTGTCCAATACGCCCGTATATATAGCGTTATCGAAATGTGATTTTTCTTACATGGTTCGCATGACGTGCTGATACATGGGGAAAGTTTCGCCGCAGGGCTCGTGTGAAGCCGGGACCCGGTTTAACATCAAGCCTTGGAAAGAACGAAACCCCTGACTGACCGGCGGCGGGGACGGCGGGCAGGCGCGTCAGGCGGCACAAGGTAGCGAGGGGGTTCCGGCATGGCGGTTCCTGCTGTGCGATGGGTCACGGTCGGAGTGGATGGCTCCGCCGAGTCTGTCGTGGCGCTCCGGTGGGCTTGCCGGGAGGCATCCCTGCGCGGGGCTCAGGTGCACGCCGTGCACGTGCGGGAGGCGCAGTGCCACAGCCTCGCGAGTTACGCCGTGCCCGCGCAGGCCAGTCAAGACGACTTCACCGCCGACTCCATCGACGACCTGGTGCGGTCGGTCCGGGCCAGCCAGGCCCCGGAGGTCGAGGTCCGCGTGCAGGTCTTTGACGGCCTCGCCGCACGGGTCCTGCTCGAGCGGTGTGCGGGCGCGGACATGCTGGTCCTCGGGACGGCGAGCGACACGCCGGGCGCCGGACGTCCGCTCGGCCCGGTGATCCGGGCCTGCCTGCGCCGCGCGGCCTGCCCGGTGGTCGTGATCAGTGCCGCCCAGGACCCGGGCCAGCGCAACGAGGGCCCCGTCAGGGTCCCGGCCGGGATCGGCATCCCGGCCACGGCGGGGGTATAACGCCCGTCCCCGGCGGGGGTATAACGCCCGTCCCCGGCCGGCTCCGGCGCCATGATTCCGGCGTATGGTAACGATCATGGAATCAGCCGCCGCCGAAACGCCCGTGGTCACGGACAATCCAGCCGCCTCACAGTACGAGCTGCACGTCGGCGGCGAGCTGGCGGGCGTCCTCGTCTACCGGCTACATGACGCCACGCTCAGCCTGCAGCACACCGAGATCGAGCCGGCCTTCCAGGGCGCGCGCCTAGGCGGGCACCTGGCGCGCGGCGCCCTGGACGACGCCCGCGAGCGCGGCCTCGCCGTTCTGCCCTTCTGCCCCTACATCGACTCCTGGATCAGGAAGCACCCGGAGTACACGGACCTCGTGCCGCAGGACCGCCGCGCCAGCTTCGGCCTGTGAGCCCCGCATGACCCGGGTATGGCTGCCGGACGCGCCCGCCAGGTTCGGCGCGCTGCCCGCGGGCATCGAGGCCGACGTGTGGAACGGCGGCGACCTCCCGGACAGCGCGGACCAGGTCGAGTACGTCGTCCTGCCGCTTGGCGCGAAACCCGGAACGGTGCGGAAGATCGCGCCGCTGCCCAGCCTCAGGGTCGTCCAGCTCCTTTCCGCCGGCGCGGACCACGTGCTGCCGCACCTGCCCGGCCACATCACGCTCTGCAATGCCAGGGGCGCGCACACCGCGGCCACCGCCGAGCTGACCGTGGGCATGATCATCGCCAGCCTGCGTAAGTTCGACCGGTTCGCGGTCGCGCAGCGCGCGGGGCGCTGGGAGCCGGCGCCAAGCCCGCTGATCGCCGGCAAGCGGGTGCTGATCGTCGGGTACGGCGACATCGGTGCCGCGGTGGAGCGTCGGCTGGCCGGCTGGGAGGTCACCGTCGACCGGGTGGCCCGGCGCGCCCGTGACGGCGTGCACCCGGTCGACGACCTGCCGCAACTGCTCAAGGACGCGGACGTGGTGGTCGTGCTCGTGCCGGTCACCAAGGAGACCGTCCACCTGGTCAACGCGGATTTCCTCGGCGGCATGAAGGACGGCGCGCTGCTCGTGAACGCCGCCCGCGGGGTGATCGTGGACACCGCCGCGCTGCTCGCGGAGCTGTCGAGCGGCCGGATCATGGCCGCGCTCGACGTGACCGACCCGGAGCCGCTCCCCGACGGCCACCCGCTCTGGCAGGCTCCCGGGCTGCTGCTCACCCCGCACGTGGGCGGCGCGGTCTACGAGGGCACCGACCGCGCCTACGGGGTGGTCCGCGAGCAACTGGCCCGGCTCGCCGACGGCCGGCCGCTGCAGAACATTATCGAATCCCGCGGATATTAACGGATTTTAACGCCAGAGACCGTTGGATATTAGCTGAACGGTCGTGGATATTGATGAAGTGGAAAGTTCCGAACGGAACGTAGTGGCTCATGTCGTCAAACGATGACTGGTGCCGCGCCGCGACCACGGAGCAGATGTCTGCCCTGAACCGGACTATCGACCCGACCGTGGCGCACATCGCCCGCGTCCAGGACTACTGGCTCGGTGGCAAGGACCACTTCGAGGCGGACCGGATCGCGGGCGACGAGGCGATCGCCCAGCTGCCGGACATGGCCGCCTCGGTGCGGAACACCCGCGCCTTCCTCGGCCGCACGGTCCGCTTCCTCGCTGCCGAGCAGGGCATCAGGCAGTTCCTCGACCTCGGCACCGGCATTCCCACAGCATCGAACACCCACGAGGTCGCACAAGACGCCGCGCCCGCGTCGCGGGTCGTCTACGTCGACAACGACCCGATGGTGCTCGCGCACGCCCGGGCGCTGCTGACCAGCAGCCCCGAGGGGCGCTGCGCCTACATCGACGCCGACATACGCGAGCCGGAGAAGATACTGAATACCGCGGCGGAGGTGCTCGACTTCACCGAGCCGGTCGCGGTGGTGCTGATGGCCGTCCTTCAGTTCGTGCCGGACGACGATGACCCGCACGGTATCGTCCGCCGCCTGATGGCGGCCGTGCCCGCGGGCAGCTACCTGGTGATCTCCCACCCGGCCGCGGACATCCAGGCGGCGGCGATGGCGGGCATGGCGCGCTCGCTGAACGAGCTCATGGCGCAGCGCGTCAAACCGCGCTCCAAGGCCGCGGTCACCGCCTTCTTCGACGGCCTCGACCTGCTGGAGCCAGGGGTGATCCGCTGCCCGGAATGGCGCCCGGACCGGCCGGAGGACGCGGCGGGCAAGTCGACGATGTGGGGCGGCGTAGCCCGCAAGCCTTCACCCGGCAGCTAGCGAGCCCAGTGAGTTCACTGAGGCTGATGAGGATCAAACCTCCACGTCAGCTGCATGTCTCCTTGCGGTTAGACGCTGCTTACCGGGACGAGACAGAGGGTCTAGAGAGTGAACGGATATCGTTTCGTTGTCATTAAACCGGACATTAAGTCGAATAGAATAAATAAACCGGACAAAGCCTTAATCTTTTTGTAATCTCCCCTTCGGAGTTCTTACGGCATCGCTACCTTGATCACGGGAGCGTCACGACGGGCTATTCGAGGAGGAGAAAACATGTCCCCCCGCTCTAGGTCCGCATGGCGTCGTAGGGTTCGTCGCAACCGAAAGACGCAGGTTGCGGTAACCGCGGTGGCATCCATCGCGGCAGTAGCAGTAGCGGTTGTCGCCATCAAGCTCGTCGACAACGGCGTTTCATCGGTCAACCAGGCGGCATTCGGCAACTGCGCTTCCGCCGCCGCGTCGGATCAGGCATCGGACGGGCCGAACGCCGACCCGAGCGCGCCGGCGACCCCCTGCCCCACGCAGACGGGCGCGGTGCAAGCGGCCCCCAGGGTTCCGATCACGCTGAGCGACTTCGCCAACGGCCCGATCGCGACCTCGCAGCTCGGTGACGTCGCGACCAACCCCGTCGACGGGACGGGCGCCGCCATCAACCTCAACCAGTCAGCGGACCAGGCGACCGCATCGCAAAACTGCACCCTGTCGGTGCCGTTTAACCCGCTGACCGCGCAGGGCCTGGCCACGCCGTACAAGCTCGGCGACGGCTGCTCGATGTCCACCCCGACCGAGCAGGCCTTCGTGGAGGCGACGATCCTGTCGCCGGGCGGCCAGGTCCAGGTGTACAACCCGCTGATCATCACCGAGGGCACCAGGCCCGCGGCCCGGCCGGCCGTGCCGCGGATCCCGCGGGGTTCCCAGGTCATCCTCGACTTCGGGTTCAACGGCACCAACCTGGTACTCACCGGCCCCGGTGCCTTCCAGCGGTCGAGCGGCTGCGTGGACGCCCTTGGCCAGTCGGTGATCGGCCAGGTCTCCGCGTGCAACGCGGTCGCCTTCTAC
>Ga0070713_100002291_pt1 | contig 12446 bp, 9 predicted proteins | sample LARL82metaG_FD_65465 | JGI IMG/M metagenome (GOLD analysis project Ga0070713, IMG submission 65465) | Corn, switchgrass and miscanthus rhizosphere microbial communities from Kellogg Biological Station, Michigan, USA - LAR L8-2 metaG | ecosystem: Host-associated > Plants > Roots > Rhizosphere ... | reverse complement strand
CCGTACGGATATTGGCCGTAGCCGGGGACGTCGAGCTGTTCGTCGGTCATCCCGGCCACCGAGCTGGCGAACCGATCGGCATGCTCCCAGAGCATGGCCAGCGCCTTGTCCGCCGATGATGCGAAGTCGGTTGCGACCGCGGGGTCGATGCTGCGGGAGCCGAACGTCCACTCCCAGCGGTCGACGTACATGGAGACGAGGTGGCCGAGGCGCCAGGCGATCGTGGTGAACGGCTCGGGCCGCGGGTGGCCGCGGTCCCAGTCGAGCACCCAGTCCCCTGGACCGAACGCGTCCGGGCTCGCGGCCGCGCCACGGCGGCGCACCGACCAGCAGTCCGGCACGGGCTCCCAGAAGTACTCCTCGTCGGTGAGGCCGGCCAGGCGCTCGCGGCTGATCGCGACTGAGCTCTCGTGCTGGTCGAGCAGTAGACCGACGCGGTCGGTGCGCATCTCCATGATCGGGACGTTATCGGGGGGGTGTGACATTCTCGGACCATGACCGGTGCCAGCGACGGGACGTCTCCCGGGTGGGACGCGACGGCGCCCGTGTCCGGGTGGGATCCGCTCGCGGTCACCGCCGGGGACGCACTCTCGGTCGCCTACACGGCGCCGTCCGCCTACACGGCGCCGTTCCCCGACGCGTTGGCGGCCGGGTACGCGGGTGACGCGCTGGCGGCCGGGGACGCGCCGGCGACCGCCGACCCGCGGGCCGCGCCGGTGCTCGGCGACGCCTTCGCCGACTCCCTCACCGCGTACGGCGACGCGACCGCCGCCGACGGCCCCGACCGCCGGGGCGCCGACCGCCGCGCGCCCCGACCAGGTCCGGTGCCGCCCGTAACCGCGGACGACCGGCCCACCGAGGTCACCGGCCGAGCCCGGACCGGACCGGCGGACGCCGCCCGGCAGCGCCCGGGCGGTCCGGCGCCCAGCTCGCGCCGCACGCCGCGGCCGGCCGCCCGCGGCTCGGGCGCGGCCACCGCCCGCACGGGCCGACCCGCGGCCGGCCCCGCCGCGGCGACCGGGCGCACCGGCCGACCCCCAGCGGGCTCCGCCGCGGGGACCGGCCGACCCGGCTCCGGCGCGGGTCGACCGGGTTCCGCGGGAACCGGCTCGGCGGGAGGCCGGAGCCGAGGCGGGCAGCCGGGAGCCGGCGGGTCCGCTCCTGGCGGCGGTCGGACCGGTACCGGCGGATCGGTGGCCGGCCGGCGTGGAGCCACGTGGGAGGACCTCACCCGGATGGGACCTCCGCCGGGCGGTCAGCCGGCCGGCTCCGGGCAGTCGTACGGCGGGCCACCGCCCGACCCGCCCCCGCCGCGCGGCCGTGGTTCGGCGCCGCCGTGGCAAGACCGCCCGAGCCGACCGACCGGCACCGTCCCGTGGGTGGGCGGGCCCGGCCGGTCCGGCTGGGACGACTACTTCGCCGGCACGGGCGGCACCTCGGACGGCTCCGGCACGCAGCCGTCGGGCGCCGAGGTCGCCCGGGCCATGCTCGACGCCTTGCGCCGCAACCGCCGGCCCCGCTGACCGGTTCGCAACGCGGGTAACGCCCCGGCGGCGGGTCAGGCGGCTGATATCGCCCGGAGGGCCCGGGCGACGTCGTCGCGGCGTTCGATCACCGTGCGGCGGCAGCCGGGTGGCACGTCGGAGTCGGCGAGGAAGGCGTCGGTGAGCGCGAGGGTCTCCGGCTCGTCCAGCCGCGGGTAGAGCAGGTGGGTGATCTGCAGGGCCACCGCCGGACCCCGGCTCGCCCAGATCCCTTGCAGCGCGGCGAAGTAACGCACCGCCCACGGCCGCAGCAGCTCCTCCTGCCCGTGCTGCCAGAACCCGGTCGCCACCGCGCGGGCCAGGTCGTTGGACAGCTCGGCCTGCTCGGTCAGCACCGCGAACGCCTGCTCCTTGGCGGCGGCCAGCGGCCGGGCCGCCAGCGCCGCCGCGTGCTGCCGCTCCCCCGCTGCGGTCGCGTCCTCGCGCACCTCGGCGTCGAGCCGCTCCACGTCGGCCCGGCCGAGCGCGGCCAGCCGGCGCAGCACCAGCCAGCGCAGCTCGGCGTCCACCACCAGCCCGGCCGGGATCCGCTCGGCGAGCAGCCCGTCGATCCGGTCGTCGTCGGCGACGCCCAGGAAGGCCTTGACGTAGACGAGCTGGAGATCGCTGCCGGGCTTGGCCGCCTCCGCCGACGCCCACCAGGAGTCGGCCAGCCGGCTCCGGAACTCCGGCCGCGACGCCTCCGGGAGGTACCGGGTGGCCGCCGTCGTCGCGTGCGCCAACAGGGTCTGCACCTGCTCCGCGTCGTCCTCGACCGCCGCCCCGGCCAGCACCGCCTCCACGTACGCCCAGGCCGGCAGCTCGGCGTCCCGGGTCGAGTCCCACAGCGCGCCCCAGCACAGCGCCCGGCTCAGGTCGTCGTCGATCGTGTGCAGGTGGCGAACGAGGGTCTGCGCGGAACGCTCGTCGAAGCGGATCTTCACGAAGGCGAGATCGCCGTCGTTGAGCAGCAGCAGGCTCGGCCGCGGCCCGGACAGCGGCACCGGCGTCGTCCCCGCGCCCACGTCGACCTCGGTGAGGTCGCGCCGGCGCAACACCCCGTCGACCAGGTCCCAGCGGCCGACGCCGATCCGGGCGATCCGCGGCGTCGGCGACTCCTGCACGACCGCCAGCGCGTCGCCGTGCCAGACCGGCCGCAGCGTGCTGACCCCGGTCGTCCCCAGCCACGCGTCCGACCAGGCCCGCAGCTCCCGGCCGCTGCTCTGCTCCAGCGCGGTGAGCAGGTCGGCCAGCGTCGTGTTGCCCCACGCGTGCCGGTCGAGGTAGGCCCGGACGCCGGCGAAGAACGCGTCCCGCCCCACGTACGCCATCAGCTGGCGCAGCACCGAGCCGCCCTTCGCGTAGCTGATCCCGTCGAAGTTGAGCAGCGCGCTCTGCGTGTCGGGGACCTCGGTCGTGACCGGGTGGGTGGTCGGCAGCTGGTCCGCCGCGTAGCCCCAGGCCTTTCGGCCGACCGTGAACGCGGCCCAGCTGCCCGGCAGCCCGGTCGCCTCGTCCACCGTCAGCCTGCCGAGCAGCTCGGCGAACGACTCGTTCAGCCAGAGGTCGTCCCACCAGCGCATCGTGACCAGGTCGCCGAACCACATGTGCGCCATCTCGTGCGCCACCACCGTCGCCCGCAGACGGCGGCGGTCCAGTGTCACCTTCGACCGGTACAGGAGGTCGTCGGTGAACGTGACCATGCCGGCGTTCTCCATCGCGCCGGCATTGAAGCCGGGTACGAAGACCTGATCGTACGAGTCGCCGAACGGGTAGGGCCGGCCGAACAGGACCTGCTGCAGATCGAAGCTCTGCCGCGTCACGGTGAACAGGTCGTCGGCGTCGAGGTATTGCTGCATCGACTGCCGGCACCACAGCCCGAGCTCGATCCCGCCGTGCCGGCCCCGCTCCACGTGGTAGCGCCCGGCGACCAGCGTGAACAGGTAGGTCGAGATCGGCTCCGTCGGCGCGAACACCCAGCCGGCGCCGTCCCGGGTCGGCCCTGTGTTGCCGCCGACCTCCCAGCCGTCCGGCGCCCGCACCGCCAGCGTGATCGGCGCCTTGAGGTCGGGCTGGTCGAAGCAGGCGAAGGTGCGCTGGGCGTCGTCGAGGAAGCTCTGCTGGTAGAGGTAGACCTCGCCGTCGGCCGGGTCGACGGCGCGGTGCAGCCCCTCGCCGGTCACGCTGTAGTCGGCGACCGCGCGCACCTCCAGCTCGTGCCGGCCCGCACGCAGCCCGCGCAGCGGCAGCCGGTTGCCGGCGACCGTGCCGAGGTCTAGCGGGACGCCGTCGAGCACGGCCGACTCCCACACCGGCACCTCGTGCTCGACGAACGTGTCGGCGCCGTCGTGCCGGCACTCGAAGACCACCCGCGTCCCGGTGCCGAACCGGGTCGCGGACGGCGCCGCCGTCAGGTCGAGCCGCACCTCGTACGACTCCACCCGCAGCAGCGCCGCCCGCTCGGCCGCCTCGTCCCGGCTGAGGTTCTTCACCCCGGGAACCCTAGGCGCTCGCCCAGCTCAGGGCCCGGGAGCCGTCACTTCGAGATGTCCCGGTAGCGCCGGACCGCGAGCGGCGCGAAGATCACCACGAACGCGGCGCACCAGAGCACGGTCATCAGGATCGGGTGCTCCGACGGGAAGCCGGTCCCGTTGACCGGGTTCGGGTTGCCGAACAACTCGCGCATCGACGCGGTCAGCGTGCTCACCGGGTTCCACTCGGCGACCGGTTGCAGCCACCCCGGCAGCGCCTGCAACGGCACGAACGCGTTGGACACGAACGTGATCGGGAAGATCGCCGTGAACGCGACCTGCTGGGCCGTCTCCACGGTCGGCGTGAGCTGCCCGAGATAGACGCCGAGCCAGCTCATCGCGTACGCGAAGAGCAGGGCGATGCCGACCGCGGCGAGGAACGAGAGCACCCCGTCGCGCACCCGCCAGCCGATCGCGAGGCCGGTCACCATGAGCACGACCAGGATGCCGGCGTTGTAGACCACGTCGGCGATCGTCCGCCCGGTCAGGAACGCCGAACGCACCATCGGCAGCGACCGGAACCGGTCGACCAACCCCTTCTGCATGTCGTCGGTGATGCCGACGCAGGTCGTCGCCGAGGCGAACGCCAGCGTCTGGGCGAAGATCCCGGGCATCAGGTATTCCTTGTAGGACCCGCCGTCGGGCAGCGGGATCGCGCCGCCGAACACGAACGCGAACAGCAGCACGAACATGACCGACTGCAGGATCGCGAACGCGGCCAGCTCCGGGATCCGCGGGATCCGCTTGAGGTTGCGCCAGGTCAGCACGACCGTGTCGGAGAACGCCGAGCCGTGGGTCCGGTCGACGACGGAGTCGGTGGCGGAGATCGCGGTCACGAGGGCCTCCCCGCGGTCGCGGCCGCCGGCTCGGCCCGCGATCCGTCGGGATCTGGAGCGGCGCCCTCCTCGGCGATGTGCCCGGTCAGGGACAGGAACACGTCGTCCAGGGTCGGCCGGCGCAATCCCACGTCGTCGAGCGGGATGCCGGCGTCGTCGAGCGCCCGCAGCACGCCGACCAGCGACTCGGTGCCGCCGGAGGTCGGCGTGGTCAGCCGGCGGGCGTGCGCGTCGATGGACACCTCTTCCCCGCAGCAGCGGCCGAGCACCGCTCGCGCGTTCTCCAGGTCGTCCGCCTTGTGCACGATCACCTCCACACGCTCGCCGCCGACCTGGGACTTCAGCTCGTCGGCTGTGCCGCGGGCGATGATCTTGCCCGCGTCGACAACCGCGATGTCGTCGGCCAGCGCGTCGGCCTCCTCCAGGTATTGCGTGGTCAGCAGCAGCGTCGACCCGGTCCGCACCAGGTCGCGGATGACCTCCCACATCCCGATCCGGCTGCGCGGGTCGAGACCGGTGGTCGGCTCGTCCAGGAACAGCAGCCGCGGCCGGCCGATCAGGGCCGAGGCCAGGTCCAGCCGTCGCCGCATGCCGCCGGAGTAGGTCTTCACCACCCGGTTTCCGGCCGCGCCCAGCCCGAACTGGTCGAGCAGCGCGCTGGCCCGGCTGTGTGCCTCCGCGCTGGAGAGCTGGTAGAGCCGGCCGAACATCCACAGGTTCTCCGCGCCGGTCAGATTTTCGTCGACCGCCGCGTATTGCCCCGAGAGGCCGATCTCACGTCGGAGCTTCTGCGCGTCCCGGACGACGTCGTGGCCGAGGACGGTCGCCCGCCCGGCGTCCGGCCGGAGCAGGGTGGCCAGCACGCGGACCGTCGTCGTCTTCCCCGCCCCGTTGGGGCCGAGCAGGCCGAGCACAGTGCCTTCCTCGACCGTCAGGTCGAGCCCGTCGAGCGCACGCACCGTGTGCTTGCGCGAGCCGTAGACCTTCGTGAGGCCCTCGGCGATGATCGCGGGCAACGGTGACCTCCTCCCGTCTCTGCGGGCCGGGCGGGATGCCCTGCCGCGTAGCGAGGCTAACGAGCAGGTCCGACAAAATGCTCCGGGCTTTTTGCTAGATCTTGGGTCGGTCAGGACAGGCTGACCGCGTGCCCGGCCGCGCTCAGCGCGGCCAGCAGCTCGACCCGGTGCTCGGAGCCGCGGGTCTCCACCGAGAGCGCGACCTCGACCTCGCCCAGGTCGAGGTGGGAGGTGGTCCGGGAGTGCTCGACGTCGATCACGTTCGCGCCGAGCTCGGCCACCAGCACGAGCAGCCCGGCGAGCTCACCGGGCCGGTCGGCGATCCTGACCCGTACGGACAGGTAGCGGCCGGCGGCGAGCATGCCGTGCTGTATCACCCGCATCAGCAGCACCGGGTCGATGTTGCCGCCGGTCAGCACCGCGACCATCGGCGGCTCCCACCGCCGCGGCTCGGCCAGCACGGCCGCGACCGCCGCCGCGCCGGCCGGCTCGACGACCTGCTTGGCCCGCTCCAGGCAGAGCAGCAGCGCCTTGGAGATCGACGCCTCGGACACCGTGACGACCTCGTCCACCACCTCCTGGATGAGCGCGAACGGCAGGTCGCCGGGCCGGCCGACGGCGATCCCGTCGGCCATCGTCGCCATCCGGTCCAGCGCGACCGGCCGCCCGGCCTCGAGCGAGGCCGGGTACGCGGCGGCCGCCTCGGCCTGTACCGCGACCATCGTCACGTCCGGCCGCATCGACTTGATGGCGAGCCCGATGCCGGCGACCACCCCGCCGCCGCCGGTGCCGACCAGCACCGTGCGTACTTCCGGGCACTGCTCGAGCACCTCGAGGCCGACGGTGCCCTGCCCGGCCACGATGTCGGGGTGGTCGAACGGGTGCACCAGCACCGCGCCGGTCTCCGCCTCGTACTCCCGCGCGAACGCCAGCGCCTCGTCCACCGACCCGCCGGCGAGCCGCACCTCGGCGCCGTAGTTGCGGGTCGCGTCGACCTTCGGCAGCGCCGCACTCGTCGGCATGAACACGGTGGCCGTCGTGTCGAGCAGCTGGGCGGCGAGCGCCACTCCCTGGGCGTGGTTTCCGGCGCTGGCCGCGACGACCCCGGCCGCCCGCTCCTCCCGGCTCAGCCGAGCGATCCGGGTGTAAGCCCCCCGGATCTTGAACGACCCGGTCCGCTGCAGGTTCTCGCACTTCAGGTGCACCGGGCCGCCGGCCGCCGCGGCCAGCACCCGGCTGTGTTCCAGCGGGGTCACCCGGATCACGCCGTCCAGCAGTTTCCGGGCCGCCCGCACGTCGTCGAGGTCCACGCTCCGCACGAGGCATCACCGTACCTTGACGGCCGATATTGGTAAGCTGTAGCTTACGGTTCGTGGAGACTTACGGAGCGGCCGCGCTCGCCGCGCTGGGTGATCCCACCCGGCAGGCGATCGTCGAGCTGCTCGCGGCCGGCCCGCAGGCGGTCGGCCAGCTCGCCGAGCAGCTGCCGGTCTCCCGGCCCGCGGTCTCCCAGCACCTGCGCGTGCTCAAGGAGGCCGGCCTGGTCAGCGACCGAGCGGTCGGCACCCGGCGGCTCTACCAGCTCGACCCGACCGGGGCGGACGCCGTGCGCGCCTACCTCGACCGGTTCTGGACCAGGGCGCTCCACGCCTTCAAGGCGGCGGTCGAGCGCGACGAGGAGGAGTCATGACGATGGCAGCGAGCCAGACCGAGGTCCGCCAGCACGTCACGGTGGCGGTGCCGGCGGAGAAGGCGTTCACGTTCTTCACCGAGCGCTTCGGCGATTGGTGGCCGATGTCCCACCACATCGGTGCCGGGATGCCGGAGGCGTGGGTGTTCGAGCCCGGGGTGGGCGGGCGGTGGCTGGACCGGGCGGAGGACGGCACCGAGTGCGTGTGGGGGTCCGTGCTGGCCTGGGAGCCGCCGCGCCGGCTGGTCCTTTCCTGGGCCATCGGCGCCCGGTTCGAGCTCGACCCCGACCCCGCGCACGCCTCCGAGGTCGAGGTCACGTTCACCCCGGTGGGCTCCGGCACCCGGGTCGAGCTGGTGCACCGGCACCTTGACCGGCACGGGGAGACGTGGCCGGCGCTCGCCCGCGCGGTCGCCGCGGACGGCGGCTGGCCGGCAATTCTCCAGCAGTACGCGGGAGCGCTCGACCTGGCCCCGGTCCGCGCGTCGGTCACGGTCGCCGCGCCGGTGGAGAAGGCTTGGCGGGTCTACACCGAGCAGTACGGCAGCTGGTATCCCAAGGGCCACTTCCTCGGCGACGGCCCGGCCGAGACCGTGATCATCGAGCCGCGCGAGGGCGGCCGCTGGTACGAGAAGCAGCCGGACGGCTCGGAGCCGGAGTGGGGCCGGGTGCTGGTCTGGCGCCCGCCGCAGCGGCTGGTGCTGTCCTGGACGACCGGCGCCGGCTGGAAGCCCGACCCGGACCCGGAGCACTGGTCCGAGGTCGAGGTGCTGTTCACCGCGGTGGCCGGCGGGACGAGGGTCGACCTGGAGCACCGCTACCTCGGCCGGCTCGGCGACGCGGCCGTCTCGATCCGCGACGGCGTCGCCCACCCCGACTTCGGGCACCCGTACTACCTGCGCCGGTTCGCCGCCACGGCCGAAGGGCGCCCGGTCGACTGACCCGACCCCGGACGCATGCGTGCGTCCGGGGTCTCCCGAATCCGGTTACCCGCCAGTACGGTCAAGTCATGGCTCTCGCTGTGCATCCGCCCGTCGAGCGGCCGCCGGGCCCGGAGCTGGGTCGGCTCGAGCTGCTGCGGCTGCTGCGGTCCCGGCAGCTCACCTCGTATCTGGAGCGGGCCTCGGAGGTGGCGCCGGAGCTGGCGCACTTCCGGATCGGCCGCGAGCACGCCTACCTCGTTGGCACGCCGGAGCTGGTGCGCGAGCTGTTCGGGCCGCTCGGCCGGCTCGGGCGCAAGGGCCGCGGGCTGGAACACACCCGGATGCTGCTCGGCGACGGGCTGCTCACCAGCGAGGGCGAGCTGCACCGGCGGCAGCGGCGGCTGATCCAGCCCGCGTTCCACGGCACCAGGATCGACGCGTACGCGCGGGCCATGCGCACGTCCGCCGCCGAGCTGCCCGAGCGGGCCCGCTGGACCGACGGCGCGGTACGCGACATGACCGAGGACATGGCCGCGCTGACCCTGCGGATCGTCGGGCAGACGCTGTTCGCCGCCGACCTCACCGACGACTCGACCGCGGTGTCGGCCGCGATGGGCACGCTGCTCGGCCGGTTCCAGCGGGTCATGCTGCCCGGCGCGGCGGTGCTCAACCGGCTTCCGCTGCCGTCGACCAGGCTGCTGACGAGCGCGATCGGCGAGCTCGACGCCGTGGTCGACCGGCTCATCGCCGAGCAACGGGGCGGTCTCGGCGACGACGGCACCGTGCTGGCCCTGCTGCTGCGGGCCCGGGACGAGGACGGCCGGCCGATGCCGGACCGGCTGGTCCGCGACGAGGTACTGACGCTGATGCTGGCCGGCCACGAGACCACGGCCAACGCGCTGGCCTGGACCTGGCTGCTGCTCGACCGGAACCCCGCCGCGGCCGGCCGGCTGCACGCCGAGCTGGACACGGCGCCGTCGCGCCCGCGGCTGGCCGAGCTGCCGTACACGCACGCGGTGATCGCCGAGTCCATGCGGCTCTACCCGCCGGCCTGGGTGATCGGCCGGCGGATGATCGCGGACGTGACGCTGGCCGGCTGGTCGATCCCGGCCGGCTCGCTGGTGCTCGCCTCGCAGTGGGTGACCCATCGGGACCAGCGCTGGTGGCCGGACGCCCGCGCGTTCATCCCGGAGCGCTGGCTGACCGAGGACGGCCGGTACGACGAGGCCGCGCCGGGCCAGCCGCGCGGGGCGTACTTCCCGTTCGGCCTTGGCCGCCGGGTCTGCATCGGCGAGTCGTTCGCCTGGACCGAGGCGGTGCTCGTGCTCGCCGCGCTGGCCCGGGACTGGGCGCCGTCACTCGTCCCCGGCCACACCATCGCGCTCCGCCCCGCCGTCACCCTGCGCCCGCTGTACGGCCTGCGCATGGTCCTTCATCGGCGCTGAGCAAGGGGATTTCGCCCCGGGCTGAACCGGAGGGCTCTCCGTGCGGTGGTTCGAGGGCCGACGTACGGTCGTCAGGTGAGCAACCCGCCACCGATCGCCACCCTGGGCGCCCTGCGCGCCTCCGGCCACGTGCACCGCGGCGTCAAGGCCGAGATACGGGAAAACCTGCTGGCCCGCCTCGCCACCGGGAAACCGACCCTGCCGGGCATCGTCGGCTTCGAGGACACCGTGATCCCCGAGGTCGAGCGTGCCCTGCTGGCCGGCCACGACATGGTCCTGCTGGGCGAGCGCGGCCAGGGCAAGACCCGGCTGATCCGCACCCTGGCCGGCCTGCTCGACGAGTGGACGCCGGTGCTCGCCGGCAGCGAGCTCAACGAGCACCCGTACGCGCCGGTGTCCGTCTGGGGGCACCGGATCGTGGCCGAGCGCGGCGACGAGACCCCGGTGGCCTGGAAGCACCGCTCGGAGCGGTACGGGGAGAAGCTGGCCACCCCGGACACCAGCGTCGGCGACCTGATCGGCGACGTCGACCCGATCAAGGTGGCCGAGGGCCGCACGCTCGGCGACCCGGAGACCGTGCACTACGGCCTGGTCCTGCGGACCAACCGCGGCATCTTCTCCGTCAACGAGCTGCCCGACCTGGCCGAGCGGATCCAGGTCGCGCTGCTCAACGTGCTGGAGGAGCGGGACGTCCAGGTGCGCGGCTACCAGCTGCGGCTGCCGCTGGACATCCTGCTGGTCGCCAGCGCCAACCCGGAGGACTACACCTCCCGCGGCCGGATCATCACCCCTCTGAAGGACCGGTTCGGCGCCGAGGTGCGCACCCACTACCCGCTCGACCTCGCCGACGAGCTGGAGCTGGTCCGGCAGGAGGCGGCCCTGGTCTGGGACCTCGACGGCGGCCACCCGGCGCCGGTCGTGCCCGACCACGTGATCGAGGTCGTCGCCCGGTTCACCCGGGCGGTCCGGGAGGCGCCCCAGGTCGACCAGCGCTCGGGCGTCTCGGCGCGGTTCGCGATCGCCGCGGTGGAGACCGTGGCCGCGTCGGCGGTACGCCGGGCCGCGATGACCGGCGAGCAGCTCGCCGTCGCCCGGATCTGCGACCTGCCGGCGGTGGTGCCGGCGTCGCGGGGGAAGGTGGAGTTCGAGGACGCCGACGAGGGCCGGGAGACCGAGGTCCTCGAGCACCTGCTCCGCCGGGCCACCGCGGACACGTTCCGGGCCCGGCTGGCCGGCCAGGACCTGTCCGCGCTGCAGTCGAAGTTCGACGAGGGGCTGTCGGTGGAGACCGGCGACCTGGTGCCGGCGGGCGAGCTGCTGCGCCAGGTCGGCACCTTCCCCACCCTGGCCGCGCTGCTGTCCCGGCTGGAGCCCACCTCCGGCCCGGAGGGCTCCTCCGCCGTCGGGCTCGCCGCCGCCGCGGTCGAGTTCGCGCTGGAGGGGCTGCACCTGCTGCGCCGGCTGGCCAAGGACGACATCGGCGGCGGCCGCACGGTGTACGGAGGCTGACCATGGCCCGATCCGGCTTTCGGTACGGCGCCTGGCACGGCGGCCCCGACCCGCTTGAGCCTCCGTTCGACGTACGCCGCGCGCTGGACGAGATCGGCGACGACGTGCTGGCCGGGGCATCGCCGAGCGAGGCGCTGCGCCGGCTGCTCCAGCAAGGCACCAACAACCCAGACGGCCTGCGCGGGCTGGACGACCTGCGCCGCAAGGTGCGGCAGCGGGCCCGGCAGGCGCGCCGGCGCGGACGGCTGGACGGCACGCTGGAGCAGGTGCGCGAGCTGCTGGACCGGGCGCTGGCGGCGGAGCGGCGGGAGCTGTTCCCCGACCCGGACGACTCGGCCCGGTTCGCCGAGGCCCAGCTGGACGCCCTGCCGAACGACCCGGCCCGCGCGGTCCGCGAGCTGTCGGAGTACCAGTGGCGCTCGGACGAGGCCCGGCAGGCGTACGAGGAGATCAAGGACCTGCTGCGCCGGGAGGTGCTGGACAGCCAGTTCCGCGGCATGCGGGACGCGCTGCGCGGCGCGACCCCGGAGGACATGGCCCGGATCCGGGAGATGATCTCCGCGCTCAACGACATGCTCGAGGCCGACGCCCGGGGCGAGCACACCCAGGAGCAGTTCGACCGGTTCATGGAGCAGTACGGCGAGTTCTTCCCGGAGAACCCGGCCAACCTGGCCGAGCTGATCGACACGCTCGCCCGCCGGGCCGCGGCCCAGCAGCGGCTGCTGGACAGCCTGTCCGACGAGCAGCGGCAGGAGCTGGCCGACCTGATGGCCGGCGCGATGGGCGAGGCCGGGCTGGCCAACGAGCTTGAGCGGCTGCAGCAGGGGCTGCGGGCGGCCCGGCCGGACCTGCGCTGGGGCGGCCGGGAGCGGATGGACGGCGACCGCCCGCTCGGGCTCGGCGACGCCACCGGGGCGCTGCAGGAGATCGCCGACCTCGAAGAGCTCGACGCGATGCTCGACCAGGACTACCC
>Ga0070713_100002289_pt1 | contig 12453 bp, 7 predicted proteins | sample LARL82metaG_FD_65465 | JGI IMG/M metagenome (GOLD analysis project Ga0070713, IMG submission 65465) | Corn, switchgrass and miscanthus rhizosphere microbial communities from Kellogg Biological Station, Michigan, USA - LAR L8-2 metaG | ecosystem: Host-associated > Plants > Roots > Rhizosphere ... | reverse complement strand
CCGGGCCAGCTCGTTCCGTTCACGAACAGGATGTCGAGCCAGCCGTCCGCGTCATAGTCGAGAAACGCGCATCCGGATCCGAGCGTCTCGGGCAGCAGCTTGCCGCCGTACGCGCCGTTGGTGTGTCGGAACGCGAGACTGGCGGCGTCCGTGACGTCGGTGAGCCGCACGCGCGGGTCAGGCGGCGCGACCGGGCGCCCGGCGCCGGCCGCAGTAGCGGCGACGGCGAGCAGAAAATCGCGGCGCGTCATTTCAGATTCACGAGGCCATGCTGGATCGCGTAGACGACCAGTTCCGCTGTTTTGTGGACGCCGAGCGCGCTCATGATGTTGGCGCGATGCACGGCGACCGTATTGACACTGAGTGACAGGCGCGTCGCGATGTCCCGGTTCGACAGTCCTTCGCAGATGAGCTGCAGTACCTCGGTCTCGCGGGCGGACAAGTCCCTCGTCCCTTCGGCGGGCGCGCCCGCCGCCTGCGCCAGCCTCGGATCGAGGACGCGCGCGCCGGCGGCCGCACGCCGGACCGCGTCCGGCAGATCGAGATCCGTCGCGCTCTTCAGCAGATAGCCGCGCGCCCCCGCTTCCAGCGCGCGCTGCACGAGAGCCGCCTCCGAGTGCATGCTGAGCATGAGCACGACAGCGGACGGCGACGCCTTGAGGATGTCGCGCATCGCGGTGATCCCGTTCACTCCCGGCAGCGCGTAGTCCATCAGGATCACCGTTGGCGCGAGCTGCGCATTGAGGGCGATTGCCTCCTCAGCGCTGCTCGCTTCGCCAGCGACAACGATGCCGGGATCGTCTTCGAGGAGACGGCGGAATCCGCGCCGGACGAGAATGTGATCGTCTACGAGAAGGACGGTAATGGGCGCGGTCATGCGTCGGCTCCGGCGGGCACATGAAGGCGGACGAGCGTGCCGCCCGATGGAGGCCGCGAGAACTCGATCGTTCCGCCCACGAGCTCCGCCCGTTCACGCATCGTGACGATTCCGAGGCCCCGCCGATCGCGTGAGCCTCCGAGGCCGGCGCCGTGGTCCTCGACCTCGAGCTCGAGCGCGGTGTCGCTGCCGCGCAGCCGTACCGCCGCCGCGCGCGTGCCCGAATGGCGCGCGACGTTGTTCAGCGACTCCTGGAGGATCCGGTACACGTGGATGCTGACGGCGCGATCGAGGCGCACCGGTGGCCCCGAGCGCTCGAGCGTCACGGCCAGCCCCAGCTGCCGGCTGGCGACCTCGACGTACCAATCCACGGCGGCGTCGAGACCGGCCTCCTCGAGGATCGAGGGGTGCAGCGTCTGGGACAGCCGCCGCACGTTTTCCAGCGTCGCCTGGGCGATCTCGCGCACTTCCTGGAGCTCTCCGCGGAGCGGCGATCCATCGGGTGCCTGCTTTCCGGCCCTGGCGAGCATCGATCCCATGGCCGTCAGGATCTGCCCGAACTCGTCGTGGAGCTCGCGCGCGATGTCGCGGAGCGTCGCTTCGCGGGTCGCAATGAGCTGCTGCGCCAGCTCATGCCGCCGTTCGGATAGCGCCGCCAGCTCCGCGAACAGGCGTCGATTGATTTGGATGACCGACACGCCTGCGAGCACGATCGCCGCGAGCGTCGCGGCGAGAAACAGGTATACCTGCCGCTGCACGCTGCCGTAGATGTCCTCGATCCGCTGGCCCGTCAGCTCCTCGCTCGCGTTGTTCTCGACGAGCAGCCGCGCGACGGTCGTCGTGAGCGCCGATTGACGCGCCACGAGCGACACGCGGATCGCGGCGCGCGCGTCCTCCTGACGCCCCGCGCCCGCTGTGGCGAACATCCGATCGACGGCGTCCCAGAATTGCGCGAGCGAGTCCGCCAGGAACTGGCGCTGCGCCGGACTCTGCCGCGCCACGGCGACCTGCTCCTCCTGTTTCAGCGCGTCGGCCAGATCCGCCCGCACGCGTTCCAGCTGCGTGCTCCACGCGGTCAACGGATAGCGCTCGTCGCTGTCCAGCATGTCGCGCATCGCCAGTGCGACGAGATTGAGATCGTTTTGAATCCGCAGTAGCTGCAGCGTGTCCTTCCGGCCGCGCTCCGACAGATCCGTCTGCAGTGCCCGCAGCCGCGCGATCTGCCGCGTCATGTACCACGAGTCGGCGAGGACCGCCGTCAACGTCACGAGCAGACCGATGACGAGGCCGATTGTCGGCGAGCGCCTGAACGCGCGTGGTCGCGACGTCATCGTCGTTCGCGGTAATACACTTATACTATCGGCACCCGTTTCCATCGCGATCCATTGCACCACGCGGATCCCATGCATACAATACGCGTCCGTTCCTGCGTGGAGGAAATGGATCATGCGCATGCCGTCGCTCAAAGCCTGGCTCGCCGGAGGCACGATCGTGCTCCTGGTGAATACCGGTTACATCGCGGCGTTTGCGACGCCATCGGTCTTTTACATGATGAACGTGCTGGCGCACCTCGTCCTGGGCGTGCTGCTGGCCGTCGGATTCACGGTGCTGCTGGTGCGGGATCGTGCAGTCCGAACGCCGCTCATGGCGTCGGCGGTGTTCTTCGCGATCGCCGCCGGCTGCGCCGCATACCTTGTTGCGTTCGGCAACGTGCATGCCCACGCTTGGGCGCTCCGCGCGCACATCGTTACCGCGATCCTCGGCGTCGTGGCCCTGATCCCCTACGCCCTGATGACGCTGCGCGTCCCGGGCGCGTCGCGCGGGTTCGGCATCGGCGTCCCGGCCGCGGCCGCGTTCGCGCTGCTGCTGCCCGTCGGCGTGTTCGCGTACGCGAAGTCGCATCCGGCCGCCGACGCGCGGATCGTCAATCCCGACACTGCGCCGCTGGCGATGAACGGTGAAGGCGGCGGTCCGGCGTCGCCGTTCTTCCCCTCGTCGGCGAAGACGAACGTCGGCGGGATCATTCCGTCGAACTTCTTCATGGACTCGGAACGCTGCGGTGAATGTCACAAGGACATCTATGCGCAGTGGAAGAGCTCCATGCACCACTTCGCCTCGTTCAACAATCAGTTCTACCGCAAGTCGATCGAGTACATGCAGTCGGTCGTGGGGACGCAGCCGAGCAAATGGTGCGCGGGTTGCCACGATCATGCCGTGTTTTTCAACGGCCGGTTCGAGAAGCCGATGGTTCAGCAGGTCGACACGGCCGAAGCGAAGGCGGGGCTGGCGTGCACGTCATGCCACGCCATCACGCACGTCGCGAGCAGCATGGGAAACGGCGACTTCACCATCGAGTACCCGCCCCTGCATCAGTTCCTGAGCAGCCGGAACGCGTTCATCCGCAGGATGGACAGCTTCCTCACCTATCTCAATCCCGAGCCGCACCGGCGGACGTTCATGAAGCCGTTCATGCGCGCGGACTCGCCGGAGTTCTGCGCGTCGTGTCACAAGGTCCATCTCGACGTGCCGGTCAACCAGTACCGCTGGTTTCGCGGCTTCAATGAGTACGACAACTGGCAGGCCAGCGGCGTGTCCGGCCAGGGCGCCCGATCGTTCTACTACCCGCCAAAGGCGTCGACCTGCGTCGATTGCCACATGGCGCGCATTCCATCGAGCGATCCCGGCGCGCACGCAGACGGCATGATCCATTCGCACCGGTTCGCCGCTGCGAACACCGCCGTGCCGTTCGTCAACCACGACACCGAGCAGTTGAATTCGACGCTTGCGTTCCTGCAGTCCGGCTTCATCAGCGTCGACATTTTCTCGGTCGCCCCGGTCGACGAACACGCCGAGGGGACCCGCATGATCCGCCGCGCGGGCGACGCGCCTCAGGTCAATACGAGCTTTGCGGTCGGGGAGGAAGCCGAGCAGACGGGTCCGGTCGTGCTGCGCGACGTCGGACGGATCGCCGCGCCGATCGACAAGGCGGCGCCTCCCGTGCCTGCCGGATCCACCGTTCGCGTCGACGTTGTCGTGCGGACGCGCACGATCGGTCATTTCTTCCCTGGCGGCACGGTGGATGCGTTCGACGTCTGGCTCGAACTGCAGGGGAAGGACGCCGACGGCCGTGTCGTGTTCTGGAGCGGACAGGTCAAGGACAACGGCAAAGGCCCGGTTGAAGAAGGCGCGCACTTTTATCGTTCCTATCAGCTCGACGGATCGGGAAACGCCATCAACAAGCGGAACGCCTTCCAGACTCGCAGCGTCCTGTACGTTCGCCTGATTCCACCTGGCGCGGCCGACGTCGCGCATTACCGCGTCACGATCCCGAAGGACGCGCGCGGGCCCGTCACGCTGACGGCCAAACTCAATTATCGGAAGTTCTCGCACTACTACACGCAGTTCGCCTTCGCGGGCCAGCCGAAGCCCGGACAGGATCCGTCGCTCGTCGGTCCCGATCACGACAGCCGCGAGTTCTCGTTCGATGCGAAGAACATCCCGGCGAACGTGTCGAGCCAGATCACGGGCGAGATCCCCGACATTCCGATCGTGACGCTCGCACAGGCGACGACGACGCTTTCCGTCGGACCGGCAGGCTCGAAGCCGTCCTGGACCCCGGTCGTGCAGAAGGCGGACCGGGAGCGCTGGAACGACTGGGGCATCGGTCTCCTGCTGCAGGGCGATCTGAAAGGCGCGGAGTTTGCGTTCACACAGGTAACGAAAGCGGAGCCGGGGTACGCCGACGGCTGGCTGAACGTCGCGCGCGCGCTGATACAGGAAGGAGAAACGGACGCCGCCAAGCCGTTCATCGCCGAATCGCTCAAGCGCAATCCGGCGCTCGCGCGCACCTACTTCTTCAAGGCGCTCGTCGAGAAGGCGGACGGCGACTATCCTGCGGCACTGAACTCGCTCGAGCGGGCGACGGCGCAATATCCCCGGGATCGCGTCGCGCTCAATCAGATGGCGCGCATTCTGTTCCTGCAGCGGGAATACCGGAAGGCGCTCGACGTCCTCGCGCGCGTCGACAAGATCGACCCGGAGGACGTGCAGATGCACTACACGTCGATGCTGGCCCAGCGGGGGCTCGGAAACACCGACGCCGCGGCGCGCGAACAGCAGCTCTTCATGCGGTTCAAGGCCGAGGAAGCGGCGCAGGCGATCACCGGCGAGCGGCGCCGCCTGAATCCAGAAGAGAACAACGAGCGGCAAACGATCCACGAGCACGACAGCGTGCCGCTGGGGAACGGTCACCAACGATGATGCGCACCTTCACGATTCCAATCGTCTCGACGGCGCTCGCGGCGCTGTTGTACATCCGCGCCGGCGCCGCCCCGGGCGCCTCCGGCGTGACGTTCACCGACATCACGAAGGCGGCCGGCATCACGTTCGTCCACAACAGCGGACGCGCGGGCAAGAAATTCCTGCCCGAGACGCTCGGCTCGGGCGGCGCGTTCATCGACGTGGACGGCGACGGCTGGCCCGATATCCTGCTCGTGAACAGCAAGGACTGGACGCCGCGCGGACGGAAATCGACGGCCGCGTTGTATCGCAACAATGGCAACGGCACGTTCACCGACATCACGGCCGGCAGCGGTCTCGACGTGGAGCTGTACGGCATGGGCGTCGCCGTCGGCGATTACGACAATGACGGCCGCGACGACCTGTACATCACGGCGCTCGACGGGGACCGCCTGTTCCACAACGAGGGCAAGGGCAAGTTCAGAGACGTGACCGCGAGCTCCGGCGTGACCAACGCCAGCTTCGGCACGAGCGCCGCGTGGGTCGACTACGACAAGGACGGCAAGCTCGATCTCTTCGTCGCGAACTACGTGCAGTGGACCCAGAAGAACGATCTCTGGTGTTCGCTCGATGGAAAGACCAAGTCGTACTGCACGCCGGAGTCCTACAAGGGAACCTCGTCAAAGCTCTTTCACAATCTCGGCAATGGCACGTTCGAGGACGTGAGCAGGAAAGCCGGCGTCGACGATCCGACGAGCAAGTCGCTCGGCGTGACGGTGTTCGATTACGACGGCGACGGCTGGCCGGACCTTTTCGTCGCCAACGACACGCAGCCGAACAAGCTCTATCGCAACAACCGCAACGCTACGTTCTCCGAGGTCGGCATGGCAGCCGGCGTTGCCTACAGCGAGGACGGCGTCGCGCGCGGCGCGATGGGCGCCGATGCCGCCGACTACGACGGCTCGGGACGTCCGCACCTGCTCGTCGGCAACTTCTCGAACCAGATGCTCGGGTTGTATCACAACGAGGGCTCCGGTCTGTTCGTGGACGAGGCGCCAGCGTCGACGGTCGGTCGCGCGAGTCTGCTGTCGCTCGCGTTCGGCGTGTTCTTCTTCGACTATGACCTCGACGGACTGCCTGACATTCTCGCGGCGAACGGTCACATCGAGGAGGAGATCGGCCGCGTGCAGCCGAAGGTCCAGTTCAAGGAGCCGCCGCTGCTGTTCCACAACCTCGGCCAGCGGAAATTCGAGAACGCCAGCGCCGGAGTCGGCCCGGATTTCGCGCGGCCGATCGTCGCGCGGGGCGCGGCCTACGCCGACATCGATCGCGACGGCGATCTCGACGTCCTGATTACGACGAATCACGGTCCGGCGTATCTGTTCCGGAACGACGGCGGCAGCCGGAACAACTTCATCACGATCCGGACGAAGGGCGTGAAATCGAATCGCGACGGCATCGGCGCGATCGTCCGCGTACAGTCCTCGGGGCGCAAACAATGGAACACGGTCAGGAGCGGGTCGAGCTACTGCTCGGCTAGCGATCTTGCGCTGACCTTCGGACTCGCGAAAGATACGGTCGTCACCGCCATCGACGTCGAATGGCCGAGCGGCGCGAAAGATCACGTCGCGAACCAGCCGGCGAATCAGTTCCTGACCATCGAGGAAGGTCGAGGTGTCGTCGCAAGTGCGCCCCGCTCACCGAAGACCAAACCGTGAGAAGATCGCCGTATGGCTCGGTACATTCTGCGCGTCAACGGGCAGGACCGACAGGTTGACGCCGAGCCCGGCGACAGCCTCCTGTCCGTCATCCGGTACGACTTCGGCCTGACCGGCAGCCGGTACGGCTGTGGTGAAGGGCAGTGCGGCGCGTGTTCGGTGCTGCTCGATGGCGCCGCCGCCCGTTCGTGCGTGACGCGCGTCGGCAGCGTCGGCACGAAATCCATCACGACGATTGAAGGCTTGGCGCACGGGGCAGATGGCCCCGGGTCCAAGGACCTGCCGCTTCATCCCGTGCAGCAGGCGTTTCTCGAGACCGAAGCGTTCCAGTGCGGCTACTGCACGTCAGGCATGATCATGGCGACGGTCGGGCTGCTGAAGACCAACCCGAATCCGTCCGAGCAGGACATCGCCAGACTGATGGATCGCAGCGTCTGCCGCTGCGGCACATATCCGCGAATCGTTAAAGCGGTGCGCCTGGCTGCCGAACGCATGCGAACGACGAACGGCATCATGGGAGGTGGCAAGTGAGCGACACACTGACGCCTCTCACCGAGATCGAGCGATACGAGTTATCTGAGCAGCGCCGCTACGTCTTCGAGCTCGAGCGCCGCGATTTCATCCGCCTCTTCGGCGCCGGTCTTGTCGTCGCTGTCGCCGCCGTAGACACGCTCGCGCAGGAGAGCGGCCGCGCCCGGCCGCAGAGCCGCGGCGACACGCCGGATCTCGCGGCGTGGATCCATGTCGACGACAAGGGCCGCGCGCACGTCAACACCGGCAAGGTCGAGATCGGCCAGAACATCCGCACGTCCCTTTCGCAGACCGTCGCGGACGAACTGCGCGTGCCGATCGCGTCCGTCACGCTTGTGATGGCCGACACGGACAACACCCCGTTCGACATGGGCACGTTCGGGTCGATGACGACGCCGCGCATGGCGCCGGTGCTCGCGAAGGCCGCGGCGACAGCGCGCGAGATGCTGATCGATCTTGCCGTGACCCGGCTGCACGTGGACCGCTCGGCGCTGATCGCGCACGATGGCCAGGTCATCGCGCACGACGGGCGGGCAGTCGCCTACGCGGAGCTGATGAAAGGACAGGCGCTCACCGGCACCATCACGTCGCCTCCGCTCGACGCGACGGCGGCGTGGAAGATTCGCGGCACCGCGGTGCCGAAAGTGGACGGACGCGAGTTCGTCACAGGCCGACATCAGTACACGCCGGACGTGACGCGTCCCGGACTCATGTACGGCCGCATCGTGCGCCCCGACGCGTTCGGCGCGTCGCTCGCGGCTGTTGACGCCGCTCGAGCGAAAGCGATAGCTGGCGTCAGCGTCGTTCGTGACGGCGATTTTCTGGGCGTCGTCGCGCCGACCGAGCGCGCAGCCGCACGTGCGGCGAACGCGATCCAGGCCCGCTGGAACCTGCAGTCGGGCCAGCCGTCGTCCGACACGGTCTACGATTACTTCAAGAAGAACCCGGAAGGCCGCACGCAGACACCGGCCGTCGAGTCCATCCAGATCCCGTCGGGCGCGAGGACGTTCGAGGCGTCCTATCGCATTCCGTACATTGCGCACACTCCCCTCGAGCCCCGTGCGGCGGTCGCCGAATGGGAAGGCGACAAGCTCACTGTCTGGACGGGTACCCAACGGCCGTTCGGGGTCCGAACGGAGCTTGCCGAAGCCTTCCACGTTCCCGAAGAGCGCGTCCGAGTGATCGTCCCGGACATGGGCTCGGGCTACGGCGGCAAGCACACGGGCGACGCCGCGATCGAAGCGGCGCGGCTTGCGAAGGCCGTCGGGAAGCCTGTCAAGCTGGTGTGGACGCGCGCCGAAGAATTCACCTGGGCGTACTTCCGCCCGGCCGGCGTCATCGACATCAAGAGCGCCGTCAACGGCGACGGACACATCGTTGCCTGGGCATATGACAACTGGAACTCCGGCGGCGCCGGTCTGCAGACGCCGTACGACGTGCCGGCGAAAGAGCAAGTGTTTCACGCGACGAAGTCGCCGCTGCGCCAGGGTTCGTATCGTGCGCTCGCTGCGACGGCAAACAATTACGCGCGCGAGATGCACATGGATGAGATGGCCCGCGCGCTCGGCGTCGACGCCGTCGAGTTTCGCACTCGTCACCTGAAAGACGATCGGTTGAAGGCGGTCCTCGCCGCGGTCGCGCAGAAAATCGGCTGGCCGAAGGCATCCGGGCCCGGCCGCGCGCTGGGGATAGCCTGTGGGACGGAAAAGGCCGGCTACGTCGCGACAGCCGCGGAAGTGTCGCGTCCGTCGACCGGGTCGGCGTTCAAGCTGGAGCGCATTGTCATTGCCTTCGAGTGCGGCGCGATCGTGAACCCCGACGGCCTGAAGAATCAGGTCGAAGGGTCGGTCGTCCAGGGACTCGGCGGCGCGCTGTTCGAAGCCATCGATTTTGCCGATGGGAGGGTCCGCAACGGTTCCATGGAGCAGTACCGAGTGCCGCGCTTCAAGGATGCGCCGCTTATCGAGACCATCCTTCTCGATCGGAAGGACATTCCATCGGCCGGAGCGGGGGAGTCGTCCATGATCTGCGTCGCGCCCGCCATCGGCTCGGCCGTGCGGGCGTTCGGAAAGGTCGTGACGGCCCTGCCGGTCCGGCTGGCGTAACTTCTGCCCTCCCGTCCCAGCTTCCGTCCGCAGCTTCCACCGTCCGGTGAAAGCCTGTGACGAAACGGTGGCCGTCCGGTAAGCCAACCTCCCCACAGCGACGTCTTACGCATATAGAATCCACCCAGAGACCCTCTTGTTCGAGTCGCTCTTTCAGTTTCTCTTCGACTATCGCCTGCAGGTCTTCCGTCAGGGGGACTTCAAGTTCGCGCCGCCCGCGGGGGCGTCGATCGCCGCTGCAGTCGTGGTCGCCGCGCTCGCGCTGGCGTTCGTCAGTTATCGCGTGCTGCGCTCGCGCGTGGAGTGGCGGCAGCGCGCGGTGCTCGGGGTGTTGCGTCTCGCGGCGCTCGCCATCATTCTCTTCTGCATCTTCCGGCCGGTCCTCGTCGTCAAGGCTGCGGTTGCGCAGCAGAACGTCGTCGGCGTCCTCATCGACGACTCGCGCAGCATGCAGCTGTCGGACGAGAACGGCACGCGCGCGGATCTGATCCGCCGGACGTTCGGGAATCCTGACAGCCCGATCATGAAGGCGTTGTCTGATCGGTTTCTCGTGCGGACCTTCCGCTTCTCGTCGTCGACGTCCCGAGTGACGTCGCCGGCCGATCTGACGTTCTCGGGAACGCAGACGCGTGTGGCCAACGCGATCGAGAGTGCGCGTCAGGAGCTGGCCGGCCTGCCCGTTTCTGGCCTCGTGCTCGTGACCGATGGCGCCGACACGACCAACGGGACGGTGACCGACGCACTGCTGGCATCGAAAGCGGAATCGCTGCCGGTGTTTACCGTCGGCGTCGGACAGGAGTCGCTGCCGAAGGACATTCAGGTGGGCCGCGTGTCCGTTCCACGGACGGCGCTGAAAGGTACGTCGCTGCTCGTCGACGCTGTGCTCACGCAGACGGGGTACGCGGGGCAGACGGTCACGCTCGACGTCGAAGACAACGGCCGCATCGTCGGCTCGCAGCCGGTGCGGCTTCCGGCCGATGGCGATCCCGTGGCCGTGCGCGTCCGTTTCACGGCCGATCAGGCCGGCCCGCGCGTGTTCCGGTTGAAAGTCGCACCGCAGGCGGGCGAGATCGTCACGGAAAACAATCAGCGCGACGTACAGATCGACGTCAAGGACCGGCGCGAGCACATCCTCTATTACGAGGGCGAGCCGCGGCCCGAGATGAAGTTCGCGCGCAAGGCGATCGCGGACGATCAGAACCTGCAGCTCGTCACGCTGCAGCGGACCGCCGAAAACAAGTTCTACCGGCTCGACGTGGACGCGTCCGGCGGCGAGCTCGAGGCGGGGTTTCCGAAAACGCGCGAGGAGCTGTTCGCCTACCGGGGGATCGTGCTCGGCAGCGTCGAGGCCGAGTCCTTCAACGCGGATCAGCTCCGGATGATCGCGGAGTTCGTGGACGTTCGCGGCGGCGGCCTGCTGCTGCTGGGCGGGGCGCATGCGTTTGCGGAAGGCGGGTACACCGGGACGCCGATCGCCGAAGTGATGCCGGTCGTGCTCCAGAAGTCGGGGACGGGGCTGACGCACGTGAAAGTGCATCCGACGCGCGCGGGCGAAGCCCACGCCGTCACGCAGCTGGGCGACACGGAGGAAGCGTCGGCCGAGCGATGGAAATCGATGCCGCCGCTGACGACGGTCAACCTCATCGAGAACGTAAAGCCCGGCGCAACGACGCTGCTGTCCGGGACGGACGATCGACGCCGCGAGCGCGTCGTCCTGGCGTACGAACACTACGGGCGTGGCAAGTCGATCGCCTTCCCGGTCCAGGATTCGTGGCTGTGGCAGATGCATTCGACGATTCGTGCTGATGATCAGACGCACGAGAATTTCTGGCGGCAGCTGCTCCGCTGGCTCGTCGACGGCGTTCCCGACAGCGTCGAAGCGCGGCCGCTGACTGACCGCGTGGAGCCGGGACAGCCCGTCACGCTCACCGCCGACGTCGTCGATCCACGTTTCGTGGAATTGAACGACGCGAATGTCGTCGCGCACGTGACGTCGCCCGGCGGCAGGACGATGACCGTGCCGCTGCAGTGGACGGGCGAACACAACGGGCAGTATCGCGGTACCTTCCCGACGTCGGAGACGGGCTGGTACCAGGCGAAGGTGGACGCGACGCGCGCGGAGAAGCCAATCGGCAGCGCCGTCACGCACATCCGCACCGCTCCGGATGACGCCGAGTACTTCGACGCGGCGATGCACGCGCCGCTTCTGCAGCGCATCGCGAAGGAGACCGGAGGACGGTTTTACAAGGCCGACGCGATGTCGTCCCTGCCCGATGACCTGAAGTTCTCCGGCCGCGGCGTCACGGCCGTCGAGGAGCGCGAACTCTGGCACATGCCGGTGCTGTTGCTCTCGCTGGTGGCGATCGTGTGCAGCGAGTGGGGATTGCGGCGGTACTGGAGGCTCGCGTGACGCCCGGCCGTCGGTCAATGCCGAACGCTGAATGCCGAATGGCGAAACGACTGACGCTGCCGGCGCTCGTTCTGCTGCTGCTCGCCACGCCGGCCGTTGTGTGTGCGCAGACGACCCACCTGCTGATCGTCGTCGGACTGACGACCGAGAGCGATCACGACGAGGTGTTCAAGAAGTGGGGAACGACGCTGGCGAGCACGGCGACCGAGAAACTCGGCGTGCCGAAAGAGAACGTTGCGATGCTCAGCGGTCCACAGGCGACTCGCGAGGCCGTCGTGAAGGCTTTTGGAACACTGGCGGCGAACGCGAAACCCGAAGACACCGTCGCGGTCGTCCTGTTCGGATACGGCACGTACGCCAACAAGACGGCGAAATTCAATCTCCCCGGTCCGGACATGGCGCCGCAGGATTTCGAGCCGCTGCTGGCGCGGATCAAGTCGAAGCGGCTGATATTCGTGAATACGACGAGCGCCAGCGCGCCCTTCCTCGAAGCCCTGTCTGGACCAGGGCGGGTGATCATTACTGCGACGCGCACCGGCGGCGAGATGTTCGCGACGCTCTTCGGCGGACCGT
>Ga0070713_100002287_pt1 | contig 12458 bp, 12 predicted proteins | sample LARL82metaG_FD_65465 | JGI IMG/M metagenome (GOLD analysis project Ga0070713, IMG submission 65465) | Corn, switchgrass and miscanthus rhizosphere microbial communities from Kellogg Biological Station, Michigan, USA - LAR L8-2 metaG | ecosystem: Host-associated > Plants > Roots > Rhizosphere ... | reverse complement strand
CGGGGTGATCATCGCTCGATTTTTCGGAAAAGATATGCGGAGATAATCACCCGTGTATCACTCGTTATGTGCGGCAGCTGCGGCTGCGCACCCACGATCGAGAACTGTACAGAACGGCGGGAGTGTGCGCGTTTCCTTAATCTCCTGTATCACTCAGCGTGACGCTGGACGGTGGGCTGACCCAGCGGGTCTCGCGGTCACAGGTGCCAGTGGTGGGCACGAGCCCGGCGGCGCGGGTGACCTGCTGGGAGGCTGGTGGCCGGGATGGACATGAGCAGTAACCGTTCACCCGGCCTGCCGCAGCACGGTGACGAGGCTGCGCGCGGCTTCGCTGGCATAGCCCCGGCCCTGCGCGGCCTGGGCTACCACCCAGGCGACCTCGGCCGGGGCCGCTGCCGGGCCGGCCGCCGACAGTGCCGTCTGCACGGTCCCGGCCGCCGCGCCGATTAGCTGCGGAACCCAGGTCTCGGCTTCGAGCATGGCCAGACGGTCGAGCGCGAAGCCTTCCTCGCCCTCCACGATCTCTCCAAGTTCACTCCAAGAGTTGTCGCTCCGATATCCCGATGATGGCCGTAATGGCCGGACGAAGCCGGCCGGAATTCAGGAGGACTTCATGACCGAGCTCACCCTTCATCCCGAGGACGACGCGACCGTGGCCAGCCCGCCCGCGCTGTCGGCAACTAAGAGAGCCGTCGGGGCTCGCATAGACGCGACCGGTGTCGGCCAGCACGCCGGGGGGCGTCAAATCCTCCACGAGGTGTCGCTCTCCATCGAGCCTGGTGAGCTGGTTGCCCTGGTGGGCGGCAGCGGAGCGGGAAAGACCACCCTACTCGGGATTCTGGCGGGGCTGGGGACGCCCTCGACTGGCCAGGTCATGCACGACGGCGTCCGGATCGGCGCCGGTGTCACCCCCCGCCCCGGAGTCGGTTACGTTCCCCAGGACGACATCATCCACGACGAGATGCCGCTGCTGCGCACGCTCCAGTACGCAGCGCGGCTCCGCCTGCCTGCGGGCACATCGCCCGAGCAGGCCGACCGGGTGGTCGACGAAATCATGCATGAGCTGGATCTGACCGACCGACGTGATGTTGCGGTCCGGATGCTGTCGGGGGGTCAGCGCAAGCGCGCCAGCATCGCAGTCGAGCTGCTCACCCGGCCGGGCACCTTTTTCCTGGATGAACCCACTTCGGGCCTGGACCCATCGACGTCGGCGGAGGTCGTGCGCCTGCTGCGCCAGCTCACTCGCCGAGGTGTCACGGTCGTCCTCACCACTCACGAGCCGGCGACCATCGATCAGTGTGACCAAGTGGTCTTCCTGACCCGGAATGGTCACCTGGCTTTCGCTGGCTCACCCTCGCAGGCGCGGCGGTATTTCGGCGTCGAGGACCTTACCGAGGTCTACCGCCGGCTTGCAAGTGAGGGCACGCCACGCGCGTGGGCGGAGCGGTTTGCCGCCTGGCGGCCGCCGGCCAAGCTCCCGGCCCAGCCCGCCAGTGCCCCGGTCCAGGCGGTACTTTCCGGTAACCGGCATTCGCCGGGCGCAGTGCGGCAGTGGTGGCTGCTTACCCGGCGCAACTCCGAGGTACTGATCCGTAACCGGCTGACTCTCGCCATATTGCTCGGCTCACCGGTGCTGGTCACGGCGATGATGGCGGTGCTGTTCCAGCCTCACGCATTCGATAGCCAAGGCGCGGCCGACGTCGGCCCGGCCCAGGTCGTCTTCTGGGTGGCGTTTGCCGGCTTCTTCTTCGGCCTCACCTACGGGCTGCTCCAGATCGTCGGGGAGCAAGCGATCTTCAGGCGCGAACACCGTTCCGGACTGAGTACCGGCGCCTATGTCGCCTCCAAGATCGGCGTGCTGGTGCCGGTACTTGCCGTGGTGACCGCCGTTCTTCTCGGCGTGCTGCGCGCGCTCGACCGGCTTCCCGATGTTAGCTGGGGCGTGTACGCGTCACTGCTGATCACCCTCTTGGTGGAGGCGGTATCGGCGCTGGCTCTCGGGCTGCTGGCCTCGGCGGCTGTCTCCAATGCCGCGCAGGCGGCGCTCGCCCTGCCGATGCTGTGCTTCCCCCAGGTGCTCTTCGCCGGCGCGGTTGTCCCCGTTTCTGACATGGCGGCTCCCGGGCGCTGGCTCAGCCTGGGGCTGGCCAACCGCTACTCGTTCGAGGCGCTGGGACGTGCCCTGGGGCTCGACCAGTTCACCGGCACGCTCCCGGCCATGCGCGCCTACGGCGACACCTTCTCCGGATCCGTCGCTTACCGGTGGCTGGTGCTCGCCGTGTTCGCCGGCGTCTTCGCGCTGGCCACGGTGTGGGTGCTGCGCCACCGGTCCCTGCCCGGCCCGCGCGGATGGCGGTGAAGCCGGGTCAGGGATCCGCGGTGTCGAGGCAGCGCTGGGCGTCGAGCGGCTGGCCGGCGAGTTCGAACAGCGCCGCCGCCTCGGTCAGGAGGCGGCTGGCGGCGGCATGGTCTCCTTCGGCCCGAACGAGGTGGGCTCGCGCCTCGGCGACCGCTCCCTGCCACGCTGTGCCTTGCCAGGTCGCCGCCGACCTCTCGGCCTGGGAGAGCCAGGAGCGGGCCTCGTCCAGGCGCCCTCCCTCGGTACACGCGATCGAGGCCGGCACCGCGATCATGACCTGGCAGAAGATACAGGAGAACGGTTCGTCCAGCCGCTCCCCCGCCTCGTCGACGACCGCCAGGGCGCCATCGGCGTCCGGGGCCGCGGAGATGAGCGTCCCGTAGATGCGCTGCAGGAGATGACGAGCCAGCGGTGACCAGCGTGCCAGCGGAAGCGCACGCCGCAGCAGTCGCTCGGCCGCCACGCGGTCGCCGGCGGCCAGCTCGACCTCGGCGAGCCGCTGCAGCACGTGGGCCGTGCCGGTGTCGGCTCCCATCTCCCTGTGCAAGGCGAGCGCCTCGGCGAGATCGGCACGGGCGGCGTCGAGGTCGCCGGCGAGCAGAGCCGCCTCACCGGCCACCGTCACCGCGAACGCAACCCCGCGCCGTGCGCCCGTCCGCTCGGCCTGATCGCGCAGCTGGCGCGTCAGGGCCACCACCTCGTCGTAGGGCGTCGGCCCGTAGAGCAGGTACTCGGCCACGCACAGGTGCGAGTCGAACACCGCCGAGGCGAGCTCCGGGTTCTCGGCCGTGGCGCGGAGCTCACGACGGAGCCGGTCGAACCACTGGCCGCGGTTGTGGGCGATCATGCCCTGAAGGGTGATGACGTCGAGCAGCCGGTCCGGCGCTCCGGGCGCCAGGGCCATGGCGCGAGCCGCCTGCACAGCCGCGTCAGCGCCGTCGATATCACCGGAGAAATAGGCGAGCATGCCCCGTGCCAGCAGGATCGCACCGTCATCGGGCCCCCCGCTCGGTTCAAGCCCGGCCAGTGCCTCTTCCGCCGAGGCGAGATCCCCGCTGAGGATAGCGGCACGAGCCAGCCGGGCCCGCAGGCCCGGCGCCTGACCGAGGTCCGCTGTCGCCAGCGCCTTGCGGTAGGCCGGCACCGCGGCGTGATCACCGACCGCCGCCAGCGCATCGGCCCGTAGCGACAGCAGCGCAGGCTCGGCCGGACCTTCGACGTGAGCACGAACGGCTTCGGTCCAGCGCAGCACCTCTGCGTGGAGCCCGGATGCTGCCGCCATCCGCGCCGCCTCCAGCGCATACGGGACGGCCATCGCCGGCTCACCTCTGGCGAGGAGGAGGTCGGCAACCTGCGCCGGAGCGGCGCCGAGATCGGCGAGCCGCGCCGCGATCTCGTTCATGACCGTGGGCCGCAGGGCCGGGTCGACCTGCGCTGCCAGCCGGCCGGCGATGGCCGGATCCGCGAACCGGTACCCGCCCGACTCGGCGCAGACCAATCCGGAGCCGAGCGCCTGGTCAAGCAGCTGACCAGCATCCTGGCGGTCATGACCGGCGGCCGCGGTGAACTCGAGCCGGTCGAAACGATCCCCGAGCTGCGCGACCCGCCGGAGAGCCTCGGCCACCTCGGCGGGCAGATCGGTCGTTGTGTCCTGGTCAACCTGCGGCCGATGACCATCGGCCAGCTCGACGACATCGAAGCCGGGCCGTTTCCCGGCGCCGGGCAGCTGAGCGATGATGACGACCAGCCGGTGCGTGCGGGTCAGCCGTACAACATCGTCAAGGACGATCACGGCTTCGGGATGAGCGAAGTGGAGATCATCGAGCAGTAGCACCGCACCCGACTGCTCCGCGGCGGCGACAAGGAACTCGCGCACCGCCATGAACCAGCGCTGACGGACCGTGGGCAACTGTCCGCCGAAGGCTCGCTCAAGTTCGGCCCGGCACCCGGCCGGGATCGCATCCAACAGCCCGGGGTCCTCCTGGGCCATCTCCTTGAGCACCCCGGCAATGCACGCATACGGACTGCGCCTGGCCGGCGGTGGTGCGGACAGACCGACGGCCAGCCCCTGACGCCGGGCGGTCTGCGCCACACGGTGGACAAGCTCCGTCTTTCCCGATCCGGGACCGCCACTGATCTGGATTGCCGCCCCGATGCCTGCGGCGACATCGCTGACGGCCCGCAGCAGCTGGTGTGCTGCTGTCGTGGTGTCCTTGCCGGCCGACCCGGCATTGGCCGCCCGGCCGTGCGCAGGCCGGGTGGAGGGGGGGTGGTCGTTCACATCGGCTACGAACCGGTAGCCGCGGCCGTAGACGGTCTTGATGATCCGCTGATCTCTGCCGGTGTCGCCGACGGCGCGGCGCGCGGACTTGATCCGGCTGGACAGCGCCGACTCGGAAACGAACCGGTTACCCCAGATCTGGTCGAGAAGTTCGGTCTTCGGCACCACGCGCTCGCGATGGCGCAGCAGGTAGGCCAGCACGTCGAAGACCTGGGGTTCCATGTCGACGATCTGGCCGGCGCGTCGCAGCTCGATGCGCTCGACGCTCAGCTCGCAATCACCGAATCGAACCCCCACATGGTGCATCGTAGACCGCGCGATGCCCGAATCGACGGGCCGCAGGCCAGGCACCGGTCGTCGAGCACCGGGATCCTGGCCTGCGGCGAGTCGTGACGCCTGTGCTGAGCGTCAGGGGGTGTCCACCTCGATGGCGACCGGCACCCCGTTGGTGATGACGTCGTAGACCGCCGAGCGGGCGCGGGACTGCTCCACGATCTCGCGCAGCTTCTCGGCCGGGGCGTCGCCCTTGATCGTGAAGCGAACGGTGATCTTCTCATAGCCGTTCCGCACATCGGGATTGAGCCCGAGGATGCCGTTGAGGTCGATGTCGCCGGTGACCGTAGAACGGACCTCGGTGAGCCTGACCCGCCGGGCGGCGGCGATGTTGGCCAGGCCGGAGGTGATGCACGCGACCAGCGCCTGCAGCACGAACTCGGCCGGGGTCGGCCCGTGGTCCTGGCCCACCAGGACGGCCGGGTGGTCGGCGTCGAACACGAACGTGCGCTCGTGCGTGCGCTCCTCGCCGGCGCCGAAGTAGTCCGCGATGGTGGTGCGGTTGTGCGTGCCGCTGACCCACTGGTTGTGGGCGCGGAACTGGAACCTGGCCGCCTCGGGTGCCTGCTTCACCGCGTCGAGGGTGGCGAACAGGGTGGCCGTGTCGACGCCGTTGCGCATCGCGTCGCTGGTCTCGGCGGCGGTCATTTCAGTGGTGGTCATCTTGGTGCCTTTCCTTGATATGGGTTGATTCCCTGGTGTGGGTCGATGGTTGACGGTTGTGCCGGGGGTCAGGCGGTCGCCAGCAGGCGCTCGCCCGGGACCGGCCGGGAGGCAAGTGCCGCCGCTTCGGAGTCGATGGCGGCGCTCAGCTGCTTCTGGAGGGCGATGAAGGCCGGCACCGCCGGATAGGCGGCGAGACGGCAGGTGATCTCGAAGATCTCCCTCAGCGCCTGGTCGCGCTGCCGCTGATAACGCGCGAGGGCCGCGGTCTCCTCGGCCCCGGCACCAAGCGCCTGGTCAACCGCGACGGCCAGGAGCTCAGCGTCGCGGAACGCGTCGCTGATGCCGTGCGCGGTGACGGCGTCACGGTGATAGCCGGCGTCCCCCACCAGCGCCCAGCCCGGGCCGAACGCCTGGCGCACCTGGTTGGGCATGCGGAGCATGCCCTGCACCGGCGAGGTCCGGCGAGCGTGGCGCAGCCGCTCGGTCAGCTGCGGGGCGGAACGCTCCAGCAGTTCGCCGAAGGCCTCCACGCGGGACCCGGTCCTGCGACGGGCTGCCTTGGCGTCGGCGGAGGGAGAGCAGACCCAGATGCAGGCCTGCCCGTGATGGGTCGGGAACACTCCGGCGAACGACCGTTCGGCGACGAAGAGCTCGATGCCGGTCCACGAGATGCCCGCGTAGTAGGCGTACTGGGTCGCGCCGCCCGCCGGGCGTGCCTCGCTGATCGCGGCGCCGGCCGAATGGGCCACCCGCGACCGCAGGCCGTCAGCGCCGATGACGTACCGGGCGCCGATATCGATTCCGGCGCCGCTGCGGTCATGCCCGAATACGCCCGCCACCCGGCCGCGGCGGTCCCGCTGCACTCCGGTCACGGTGACGCCGTGGCGCACGTCCGCTCCGGCCTGCTCGGCGGCGGCCGCAAGGATGGTGTCCAGAATGTAGCGCCGGGGCGAGACGACAATGCCGACCCCGGCCTTGTGCTTGATGGTGCGGCTCACCGACTCGCCAAGGGCATGGAACGTGACCTGCCTGATGGCCGGGGCGCCGCTGTCCAGGACCGCATCGAGCAGCCCCCAGCGCTGGAGCTGGACCACACCGCTACGTGCGATCGAATGCGTCGAGATGGTGTCGCTCGGAAAGGACGCCTGGTCCAGGACCACCACGTCATGCCCGAGGCGAGCAAGGAGCATGGCGGTGGCCGATCCGGCGACTCGCCCGCCCACGACGGCGACGTCATAGCGGCTCCGATTCGAATTCATGATTGCTCCTGTTAGCTTGTCCGGATCGAAAGATCAGCTCGGTAGCAGCGCGGTCGTGACCCACAGGACCGGCATGCCGACGAGAATCGCGGCCTGGGGCGAGCCGGCGCGCAGGACGGCGATGACGGCTGCGGCGACCGCGGCCAGCGGCGCCGCGGCCTGGGCGACGCCCAGGCTCATGCAGGCCGTCGCGACACCCGCGGCCGCCATGGCGGCGAACGCCGCTGGGGCCACAAGTTCGGAGGCTCGTTGCAGGTATGCCGGCATCGTGGTCCGGCCGAAGAGCACGATCATGCTGAGCCGGAACAGGTAGCTGCCCAAACCTGCGGCCAGGATGACAGTCCAGGCGTTCATCGCGGCACCTCCGTGGATGGCTGAAGCGGCCGGATTGGCTGAGCCGGCCCGGCTGGTCGTGCGGTGAGGCCGGCGGCGATGCCTGCCGCGATGGCCAGCGCTATGCCGAGCTGCAGCGGCGCCTGCAGCGCCAGCAGCGCGGCGGCCGCGGCGGCGAAGGTCGCCCGGCGCTGCGCCGGATCGGCAAGCTTGGAGATCGCCTGCCCGACGAGGTAGAGGGGGATCACGAACTCCAGGTGAAGCGACGCCGGCAACCCGGCGCCTGCCGTTGCGCCGACACCGATAGCGGCGAGCCAGGACACCCAGAGCAGGACCGCGCCGCCGAGGTAGTGAGCGTGCCCCCGGCCCCGGCCGAGCCGCCGGTAGCCGTCGAGCCCGACCGCCACTGACGGATCGACCAGCAGATAGCCGGCCGCCAACCGCCACCACCACGGTGTGCCGCGCCAGTGGCGGGCCATCGTCGCGGAGTAGAAGATCAGCCGGACGTTGATGATCAATGCGACGGCCACCACGGTCATCGGGGCGGCTCCGGCGTTGAGCATCCCGATCGTCGCCAGCTGTGCGCTGCCGGCGTAGATCAGCGGGCCGGTCAGCCAACCGGCCAGCGCAGGGATGTCTGCCTGTGCGGCGCTGACACCGATCACCAGTCCGAACGGGACAATCCCGGCCAGCCAGGGCACCATCGCCCGGGCACCCGCGGCAACGTCGCGGCGGTCGGTGCGAAGGCTGATCATGGCTTCTCCACTGGGCGCTCGGCCCGCCAGGCGGCGCGGACCTCATCGGGACTCGTGCTCCAATGTGCCTGCCTGGCAGCCCTCAAGCTTGGAGGAAAAATGGAGAACACCTGGAGACCACGGAAGTGGCCATCCCGGGTGAGACACTGGTGGCGAGCCAGGGTGAGGTGCGGGCAGGGAGCTTTCTTGATCTTCGTCTTCGGCGACTGCGAGCTCGACCTCGACCGGTTTGAGCTGCGCCGGGCCGGGCGGCTCCGGCCGGTTGAGCCGCAGGTGTTCGACCTGCTAGCCGTGCTGATCAGGGAACGGCACCGGGTCGTGCCCAAGGAGGAGTTGCTAGACACCGTCTGGGGCAATCGCTTCGTGAGTGAATCGGCGCTCACCAGCCGGGTGAAGGCGGCACGTCAGGCGATCGGGGACGACGGCCGCGGCCAGCGCCTCATCCGCACAGCCCACGGACGCGGCTATCAATTCACCGCATCGGCGGACGAAGCGGCGCAGCCCCATCCGGTCGCCACTGTCTCGTCGGCTCCGCCGGAGCAGGAGATCCGGTTCTCGACGGCCGGCGACGGCACCCGGCTGGCCTACGCGATCAGCGGCGCAGGGCCGCCGATGGTGAAGGCCGCCAACTGGCTCAGCCACCTCGCCTACGACTGGGAAAGCCCGGTATGGCGGCACTGGCTGGCCGAACTGTCGCGCCGATTCCGCCTGGTCCGGTACGACGAACGAGGCTGCGGGCTGTCGGATTGGGACATCGGGCGGTTCTCGTTCGAGGACTGGGTGGACGACCTGGAGGCCGTCGTCGACGCCGCCGGGCTGGACCAGTTCCCGCTGCTGGGCATCTCACAGGGCGGACCGGTCGCCATCGCTTACGCGGTGCGCCACCCCGAACGCGTCACCCACCTCGTGCTGCTCGGGTCATATGCCCAAGGCCGGCGCAAGAGCGCCCGCACACCCGACGAACTCGCGCTCGCCGAGGCCCACGTCGAGATCGTCCGCCGGGGCTGGGGGCGCCCCGACCCGACCTACCGGCAGATCTTCGTAGCCCGCTTCCTGCCCGAAGCCACCCAGGAGCAGTGGCGCAGTTTCGACGAGCTTCAGGTGCGCTCGACCTCTGCGGAGAACGCGTGGCGGTTCGTCGACGAATTCGCCAACATCGACGTCACGAGCCTCGCGCCCAGGCTCACGGTGCCCACGCTGATCATGTGCTCCCGCCGGGAACCCGGCAACCGCTTCGAGCAGTCCAGGCTGCTGGGTGCGCTGATCCCGGATAGCCGTCTGGTTCCGCTCGACAGCGCCAACCACCTGCTGCCCGAGCGCGATCCCGCCTGGCAGCACTTCCTAGCCGAAATCGACCGATTCCTGCCCAGCCTAAAATGAGCTGGCCGCGCCGTGAGGCGGCGCGTTCAGCCTGAATCGGGGGCCCGGTAAGAACGGCGCGACGAACCGCCTTTGGCCGCGCACATCCCTGCCCGGGCGGGCTGCCCTTGCCCGCGGAGCCTTGCGGTGATGCTGCGGCGGGCGGCGCTGCGGTGACCGGCTCTTCTGCAAGCCTCCGGCTGGTGAGGTCACCGGGCGGCATCTGGCCTACGTGCCGTCTCCACGATCTCTCCACGTTCGCTCCAAGAATCGGAGCTCCGATATCCCCACGATGGCCGTAATGGCCGAGGTAAGCCGGCCGGAGCCCAGGGAGGACTTCGTGACAGAACTCATGTCACGGCGGATGCGCCCCCGGCCGGCGGCTCAAGCTGGCCTCAGCCTAGACGGGAGTGGTCCGGTGCGGTATCCGCTGGTACAGCGCGGGCTCATCGCCCTGGTGCTGGTACTGGCCATGACCGTGTGGTTCTCCGCCTCGGCGGTGGTTCCCGCGCTGGCCAGCCAGTGGCACCTGAGCGCCGGCGCCGCCGCCTGGATGACCGCGCCGGTGCAGGCCGGATTCGTGCTCGGGGCCGTCGGCTCGGCCGCGCTCGGCCTGGCCGACCGGATCCGGCCGCACCTGCTCGTCGCCGGCTGCGCCGCGGGCGCGGCCGCCTGCACCCTGGTCATGGCGTTGTTCGCGGGCGGCCCGCTGGCCGCCGTACCGCTGCGCTTCGCGACCGGGGCGTTCCTGGCGGGCGTCTACCCGGTGTGCATGAAGCTCATGGCCTCCTGGTCACCCCCGCTCAGCCGGGCGCTGGCCATGGGGGCGCTCATCGGCTGCCTGGCCCTGGGTTCCGCGCTGCCGCACCTGATCGACGGGCTCGGGCGGCTGAACTGGCGCGCGGTCCTCGCTACTGCCGCGGCCGCCGCGTTCTCCGCCGCGATCATTGCCGGTGCGCTGGTCAGGCCGGGTCCGCAATTCCCCGCCGGGGGCGGGACCGGGCGCAGCCGCTACGCCCTGGCGATGTTCGCTGACCGTGGTCCCCGCCTGGTCAGCCTGGCTTACTTCGGGCACATGTGGGAGCTATACGCGCTGTGGACCTGGCTCCCGGCCTTCCTCGCCGCGAGCAGGACCACCACGACCGGCCTGCCGGCCCCGGGCGGCTCCGGCATCGACGCCTTCCTCGCGATCGGCGTCGCCGGGCTGGCGGGATGCCTGCTCGGCGGCTGGGCCGCCGACCGCGTCGGCCGCCCCGCGACGGCCGCCGCGGCCCTCGCGGTCAGCGGCATGTGCTGCCTGCTCTCGCCGCTGTTCTTCACCGCGAGCCGTCCGTGGCTGCTCGCCTTCACCGTGGTCTGGGGTGCCGCGGTCATCGCCGATTCCGGCGTATTCTCCACGCTGCTCAGCGAACTCGCTGACCGCCGCTATCTCGGCACCGCGCTGACCACCCAGACGGCGATCGGATTCCTGCTGACCATCGTCACGATCCAGGCGATTCCGCTGACCGCCGCCGTCACCGGCTGGCGCTACGCCTTCCTGGCCCTCGCCGCCGGACCCATGACCGCGCTGCCCGCGCTGACCGCCCTGAGCCGCCAGATGAGACCGAACGACCTCCTATCAGCCACCACCGAAGGGACATCGCCATGACTACCTGCTGGCCAAGCGGCCCGCCCGCGATCGGCGCGACCGCCGAGCTATCCCGGACGATCGCCCCGGACGATATCGACCGGTTCACCCAGATCAGCGGAGACCGGAATCCCCTGCACTACGACCTCGCGGCGGCGAAGACGTCGCGGTTCGGCGAGATCGTCGTCCAGGGTGGGATCACCAGCGCCATCCTCAACGCGGTGGTGGCGGAGTGCCTTCCCGGCCCGGGGACCGTCTTCCTGAACGTGAACTGGGATTTCAAGGCACCCGTCCGCCCCGGCGACGTCATCACCGGCCGCGTGGAGATCATCGAAGCCAGGACCGACAAGCCGGTCACCAAGCTCCGCACCACCGTGACCCGCGGCGATGGCACCGTCGCCCTGACCGGCACCGCCATCTGCTACACCATGACGATCGACACCGGCACAAGCCCATGACGAGCGAAGGAAGCCGCCGTAGGCCTGCATGATCTCAAGAGAGATCTGGCCGTGGATAACAGCCGGGACACTGGAGCCGGTGCGGGCGACGAGATGATCGCGTGGCTGCCCGCCCAGCCCAGCTGGACGGACGCCACGGGCACGGTATGGACTAAGGCGGCTCCCCGGCGGCTCACCGAGGCCATCGCCCGGCGGTTCGCGCGGCGGCCGGCTACCCGCGTGGCGCTAGAGCGCGCTCCTGCGGGGACCGCTGATGCCGGGTGGCTGGACCCGGCCTCGCAGAAGGCCTGGCGGGATCGCTGCATCGCCGGTCACGTCGATGACGGCTCCGGCCGCTGCACCCCGGACCAGGACGTTGTCACCTATCACGTCAGCAGCTGGCGCGACCCGGATGGTCACCGCCTGATACTGCTCTCAGGAATGTGCTGACCCGGGGCTCCGGCAGCGACGCGATGGCGGGGCCGTCATGCCCTGCCCGAAGCACCGGTATTGCTAGCGAGCTGGCACGATCAGCTCGCGGCCCCGGTAGAACGCTTCCTGCTCGCCAAGGGTATGGGGATCCATGGCCGAACGGCGGCGCGCTTCCGCCTCGGATGCCCGCCACGCATCGCACGACTCCTTTGAATCCCAGAACGACACGCCTATGATCTGCTGCTCATCGTCAGACCAGTACGCGTAGGCGCGCACCATGCCGTCGGGATGCATGCCCGGCCGCCAGGCCCTCTCGAACTCCGCCAGCGTGCCCGGCTTGATCCGGCGCGTGGTCATCCAGACAAAGTGTTCCTCCATGGGGGCCTCCAGCGGGACAGGCGGGTAGCCGCCGGCGCCCGTCGGCGGCGATCTCTTCCCGGTTATTGTCCCGCGATCCCGGCGGGAGCGGGAGGGGCGAAGCGGCATGTTCCCAGCATCCGGCGCGCCGCTCCATCGCAGCCCTGGCCGCCGTCACCGGCGGCGTCCTGGCCTGGGCCGCCGTCCCGGCCGCCTCCGCCGCGACCATCCCGGTCCCAGGCCAGGGCGCGGCCTACGGG
>Ga0070713_100002280_pt1 | contig 12466 bp, 13 predicted proteins | sample LARL82metaG_FD_65465 | JGI IMG/M metagenome (GOLD analysis project Ga0070713, IMG submission 65465) | Corn, switchgrass and miscanthus rhizosphere microbial communities from Kellogg Biological Station, Michigan, USA - LAR L8-2 metaG | ecosystem: Host-associated > Plants > Roots > Rhizosphere ... | reverse complement strand
CGGGGTCCAACTGCGCAATGGCCGTATCCATCATGCCAACCGTGCGATAGGCCATCGCTTCGCCGGTGAAGATGCCCGCGGCCATGTTGGCCAGCTTCTCGCGGATCAATCCAAAATCCGCAATCACTTTCCCGAAAGCCTTGCGCTGTTTGGCATAGGCGATAGCACTTTCGATGCAATTGCGTGCCGAGCCCACACATCCAGCACCCAGTTTGAGCCGGCCTACGTTCAGAACGTTGAATGCAATGTGGTGTCCTTTGCCGATCTCGCCAAGAACATTCTCCACCGGTACCTTGCAGTCGTTTAGGATGAGTGGACACGTGGAGGATCCGCGGATTCCCATCTTGTGTTCTTCCGCACCCACCGAAAATCCTGCGAAGCCACGTTCCACTATGAATGCTGTGAATTTGTCGTCAACCTTGGCGAAAATGATGAACAGGTCGGCGAATCCAGCATTGGTGATCCACATCTTTTCGCCGTTCAAAAGGTAATGCTTGCCATCGGCGGAAAGCACTGCTCGGGTTCGGCAATTCAGAGCGTCAGACCCTGATGACGACTCTGAGAGTGCATATGCTCCAACCTTCTCGCCACTCGCGAGCCCGGGCAGATATTTCTTCTTCTGTTCTTCCGTCCCAAAGTAGACGATGGGCAGTGTCCCAATGCAGGTGTGAGCGCCCCAAGTCGTGCTAAAGCCGCCGTACTTAGCAATGCGGTCGGCGATGATGGCGGATGTCACTTTGTCCAGCTCCATGCCACCGTATTGTTCCGGAACGTCAACCCCGCTCAATCCTAGTTCACCTGCCTTCTTTAAGAGTTCCCGGGTGACTGAGAAATCCTTGTGCTCCATCTTCTCGATGTTGGGCACGATCTCTTTGTTGGCGAATTCTTCTGCGGTTTGCGCGATGAGCAGATGCTGCTCCGTGAAATCTTCTGGGGTGAAAACATCTTCGGGCTTGCGTTCCTCGATGAGGAAGCTGCCGCCGGGAATCCTGGTGGCGGGTACTGCGCTAAGCGTAGCCATCTTCGCTCTCCCTCAGAAATGTACTCGTGCGGCTCAGTTCAGCCATGGAAAACGAATTGAGAATCGAAACATCAAAAGCGTCTTCCCGTGAAGGCGACTCTTTTCGCTCGAAAGCATAACGTAGCCAACGCGATCTGGTAACGTGCCAGATCACGTTGGCGGTTAGGCAAATGAGTTCAATTCATCAGGCTACGGCCGCGGCGGCCTTCGCCTTCTTTGCCGGCTTTCTGGCACGCTCCGTCTTGCCCACTGGTTTCGCTGCGCGCGGAGGCTTGACCATCACATCCATCAAGGCCTTCTGGGCCTCGACGTAGCTCTTTACCGCCTCCCGGGTCAGTTCGCTCAAGGGGAGTGACGGGAATGGCTGCAAGAGATGCATGGTCTTGCCCGCCGTTTTCACGTTGGCATTGATCTGTCGCCCGGCGATGTCCACCAGCCGCTTTTGCGCTTCCATGAACGACTCCGTGGCCTTCCGCGCCAGTTCTGCGAGTTCGGTCTGCTTCATCTTCTTTCCAGCACCGTTGGTGTGCTTGCCACCGGTTGCCTTGGAGGCCTCCTCGGCGATGATGTCGAGGAACTGCTTCTGGGCTTTGACGAGATGTTCCATACCCTCTCGGGCCAGACCGACGAACTGTTCAGGCTGGTACGGCTTGCCGGCCTTCGCGGCGTCGACCCAGATATGAGTTTGTTTCCCGGCGATTTTCAGGAACTCCTCCTGCATCGCAATGAAAGTTTCGACGCTGCGCCGCAGCAGGTCCGTCATTGCATGGGCACCGGGCCAGTCTCCAAAACGTTCTTTGACGCTGGTCATCAGGAGTTCATTCTGTTCCTTGCCCAGATCGAGAAGCACCTTCTGACCTTCGAGAAAGCTCGTGAAACCATCCGCGGCAACTTCGCTGAGAATGGCGGTTGGAGAGTGCAGAGGATCGGATAGCTGTTCGCGGATAGCGTGCATTACGCTTGCATTCTGCCGCATTGCCAGATCGATGAGGATCCGTTGAGTGGCGAAGAGAGTCTGCGCGCCCTGTTGCGCCCAACCCGAGAGTAGCGAAACCACCGACGACTCTCGCGGATGAGCGCGGGGAGAATCATGTTTTACTGTGGGGGGCATTATGAGGACCTCCGATTGCTGCATTGCAGCATCAGCTAAACTATACGAACTCAGGGGGGTTATGTCAAGATATTCCTGCAGAGTTTTGCATAGCAACATAAGCGCGAATTTATGAAAACCTCCGCGGTGGTGATCAAGAAATACGGGAACCGCCGGCTCTACGACACCGCCGGTAGCCGCTATGTGAATCTCGATGATCTGGCGGCACTGGTTCGTGAGGGCAAGGAAGTCCGCGTGGTCGACGCGAAAACCGGCCGCGACCTGACTCGGGTCACGTTGACGCAGATCATCACGGAGGACGCGAAGGATAAACCCACGGGACTGCCGCTCGAACTGCTCCGGCAACTGATCATCGCGTCCGATGAGGTGCGGCAGGAATTTCTCATGTGGTACCTGAAGTCCGCCTTTGACACCTACGAAAAGCTGCAAGATGCGGTGCAGAACCGGTTAAGCGAGGTCCAGTCCGCGATCCTGTCCCCGGTGGACATGATGAAGCGGTTCCTGGGCTCGGCCACAGCGTCACCTGCGAATGGGGCCGATGAGTCCGAAGTTGAGATGCTGCGCAAGCGGGTAGCGGACCTTGAGGCTCGACTGGGAAAGCCTGCGCGCGGAAAGCACCGCTCTCGTAAGAGGAAGTAGACCTCGCATTCTAATGTCACTGTCCAGGCACAAGTGCAAAAATGTCCTTTGGACAGGAGTGGCATAACAGTATAATATTGCAGTGCAGCATACGCCTTCTCCGCCCTGACGCGGAGGTGAGGCAGACCCCGGGACGAACTTGCCGCGACAGAAGAAAAAAGCAGCAGCGCGTCCTTCCACCACGAAGCGGCGCCCGTGCACTCCACGGCGCTACCCCGAAGCCCAGACTTCTCTTTGGACTGAAGCGCTCTGCGGCGCTGAGATCCTCATTCTGCACGCAACCCCCGTCTACTACGGTTTGGGCGTGCCGCGTGGCGATGGTTCCGCGGTCGTCATCATTCCTGGTTTTCTTGGCACCGATCTGTATCTCACAGAACTTCACGCGTGGCTGGGACGCATTGGATACCGGCCATATTTTTCAGGCATCGGCATTAACGCGGAGTGTCCAAACCTGCTGATCCAGCGCCGTCTGAACCAGACGATCGAAAAAGCATTGGCTGAGACCGGACGCAAGATCCATCTGATCGGTCACAGTCTTGGAGGAGTGATTGCCCGTTCCGTAGCAGGCGAGCGCCCCAAGGACGTGGCTTCAGTGACAACGCTCGCCGCACCCATCCGTGGCACGGTTGCAAATCGAGCTGTCTTGCACGCTGCAGAAGCGGTTCGATTGCGGATCCTCGAAGAGCATGGCCGCGGCGTTCTACCCGACTGCTACACCGGACGATGCACCTGCAATTTTCTGGACTCGCTCCGGCGCAAGGTTCCCGACTCGATGGTCGAAACCTCGATCTATACGCGCCACGATGGCATCGTTGACTGGCGCTACTGCATGACCATGAACCCTGAAGTGGACGTCGAAGTTCCGGGCACTCACATCGGAATGGCATTCAATCCGGCGGCCTACGCGGTGGTCGCCGAGCGCCTCGCCTCCGCTCAGTCGGCCAAGTAGTTCACCCAACCAACTCCAGCACGGCGCCCGCAGTCGTTTCTAATCTCTCAGGCGTCCCGTCCGCGCTCGTCAGCAGAATCGACGCGGATGCCAGACTATTGTTCGCTACTTCAAAGCTGCCGGAGCAGTCGGTCTTTATATAAGGAAGGTGATGCAGACTTGACCCTCGACCATCGATCGCAGCCTCCAGGCGAATTCCGTTTCGCGCGACGCTGCGAAATTTCCACAGCATGTTTTTCCGATCACTTCCGGTTTCATCCAGCCCGCTGAAGGAGTGCTGCTGCTCATCGTGCCAGAGCACTGCTTTGCGGAAGACGAGGCCGAACGGCATCTCGTACACCAATGCCTCCAGCGTGGTCGCGGATCGATCGATCCGCGGAAAATAGGCGTGAGACCACGTCCAGAAATTGCGATGCCGGTATCCACAGTTGTGTCCTTGTACTCCGAATCCCAGAGGGGCTCCGGTGAAGTTCCGGCCGTCGAGCGTGATCTGACCGGAGAATACTGCGTCGGAGTGTGGAGTGCGTGAGAAACCAATCCAACCTTTGTGGCTCAACGTGACGTGAAAGGTGGAACGGCAATCCACGTTCCATGAAACTTTGTGACCGTCAACCTCCAAGGCTCCCCGACAAGAATCCTCGTCAATCTCGTTGTCCTCAACGCGAAGATGAAACGGAGACTGTCCTTTGGGGCTGAGATCCAGTGCTTCCAGCGGAAATCCCTGAATGAAACTGTGCGGTTTCCCACCAACGGGGAACCATGTAGCCCACACCTGAACGGGCATGCCGCGCGGGTTTCCGGCGCAGCCTCCGCGCGCGGGATTCATCAGCAAATAGCGGAACCACCATGCCCCGCTACCATCCGCCAATCCCATCCGAACAAACCAAACCTCATAACGACGCCGGACGGACAACGTGGAAAAAACTTCGTTAAGAGTTGCCAAGGACTTCGGTACTCCGAAACAACACCACACTATCTCACAGAAGTTCCATCTGTCGGTGACTGCGGTCACTGCGTACCTCTTCGCGGGCGACGATAGTCTGAACGGCTAACTCCCTCTATGCTGGACGCATCCGCCATCGCCGCGGGCTTTCGCCAGCTCGCACCCGACCAGTTGCGCGCGGCTCTCGAGAATTTCCTGCCGAAGGGCACAACCGCCGAAAGAGTCAGCGCCATTGAGGCGGGACTGCGCAGCCCCGCCGGACAAGCTGTGCGCGATGCGATGGCGCGATGGATCGTGGACGAGATTGTCCCAGTGGAGGCTCTGGTTCCGGAGGCTTACATTAAGTGGCGCCCGCCAGTGCGGGACGCCATGATGTTCGTGGTGATGCACCTTTCCCCGGGTCGCCTCGCTCCGAAACTTCTCGAGCAGATCGAACTTCCAGCCGGAGCATCGGCCGAAGTCCGCCTGCTGAGACTCATTGCCAAAGTTCCGGGCCTGCAAAAATTGGGCCAGGTCATTGCGAGAAATCAGCATCTGCGTCCCGCTCTGCGCAGGGCGCTGGCGAAGCTGGAGAACGGTATTCGCGACGTCAGACCGGAAGACGTTCACGCCATTATCCAGGAGAATCTTGGACCGAAGCTCAAGAGCTTCGCTGTGGAGATCGCGCCGAAAATTCTCTCGGAAGCCAGTGTGAGCGCGGTCGTGCGCTTTACCTGGCGGAATCCCGACAGCGGAAAACGAGAGCGCGGTGTTTTCAAGGTTCTGAAACCTCATATACCGGACTACTTCGCCGAAGACATCTACTACCTGCGAGGACTCGCCCGGTACTTCGGAGACCACCATCATAGGTATGGATTTCCAGCGGATCTCATCCCCGATACATTTCGGAAAGTCCAGCGTTTACTTCGGCACGAAGTTAACTTCTCTCGCGAACAAAAGACGCTGCTGGAAGCCGGGACGCTCTATCGATCCATACCTCGGGTTCGAGTGCCGCGTGTGATCCGGCCTTTGTGCACACCAACTATCACGGCGCTCACCGAGGAACGGGGAATTAAGGTAACGAGCGCCGCAGCGCGATTGCCGGTGTCGGGTCGTCGAAAAATAGCCGAGCAACTGGTCGAGACTCTGGTCGCCGTTCCTCTGTTTGCAGCGGCGCCCGAAGCGATGTTTTATGGCGATCCCCATGCCGGCAACCTGCTCTACGACAATCGTAGTGGCGACCTGACCATCATTGACTGGGCTTTGACGGAACGGCTGGGACGCGAGCAGCGCCGGCATCTCGCGCTTTTGTTTCTGATGGTCAGCTTGCGCGACCCGGTGGGAACCTATAACGAAATTGCGGCTCTCGGTCAGCACCGAATCAGCACGACTTCACCACGGGGTCGAATGATTCGCGAGTTAGTGGCAAACTTCTTCGACGAGATGCGGCCAACTCGCATGCCCAGCGGGGCCGAGGCCATGCGGCTTTTGGAACGTGTCGCGATTCGGGGCATCAAGTTTCCCGGCTCGCTAATCATGTTATCCAAGGTGATGTTTACGCTGGAAGGACTGCTGGGCGACATCGTCGGTTCCGACACGGGGATGGGATTCACCTTGGCGCGTCAAGTCGCCCAGCATTGGCTTGCCAATCGATCCGCGTTCCGTTCTCCTCTGAGGAAGCGGGACTGGCTCACACTGCAGTGCAGCGCATTGCTCTATACCTGTCGTTTGTGGGTGCAATGGGAGCAAACGATGCTGAACCGCTACCTTACACCCAAATCAGCCGCGATCGCTTGATAGCGAATGACTCAAAGAGAACAGACATTAAACAGGCACAACCTTATGCTGACGAACGGCGCGGTTACGAGGTTGCTTGGCGCGGCCGGCGACCTTCTTTGGCGGCCTGATTAGCGACCCGATCAGCGATGTTTCCGAGTCAACGAAGTTCCGTACACCTTCGCCGGTGAAGTTTGCCACTGGTACCAGTCGGGACGGGGACATCAGTTCCAGCGTCCGAGTTGTCGCATCGAGGTTCACGTTCATCTGCTGACCCATAACGTCGAGCAATCTCTTCTGCGCCTCGATAAACGCCTTCCCTGATTCGCGGGCCAATTCGGCCAGTTCGGTCTTCTTGGCAGCCTTGACGTCGTACTCTTTCTTGTCGCCCGTTGCCTTGGCAGCCTCTTGCGCGACTACGTCGAGGAACTTTTTCTGCGCGCGAGTGAACGTCTCCACTCCTTCGCGGGCAAACTCGACCATGCGGGCGCCGCGCTCGCCCTTCCCGGCTTTCTCCGACTCCAGCCACTGCAGCGTTTGCTTACTTGTGGCGGTCAGCAACTCCTGCTGCATCCCGAGGAGAGTCTCGAGGCTGCGCCGGACAAGGTCCGTCATCGCAACTGCGGGCAGAAAACCCCCTATCCGTTCCTTTACTCCGTTGAGGATGATTTCATTTTCCTGTTGTGCCAGGTTGAGGAGAGCGCGCTGTGCTTCCACGAGACTCGCTGTTCCTTCGACGGCCAATTCAGTCAGAATGTCGCGGGGCGAGTGATCATCGTGGGGCTTGCTGTGAACTGCCATAAACTGCCTCCATTTGCTGCATTGCAGCATTAATAATAATGTAGTATCGGAGCACTCAATAGTCAATAGAAGCGTCTTGCACTGTGCGCCGCATCAATACGGAATGTGATTCCCGTCACTCCCCGGGGAGCTCAGCCTACGGTCTGGTTGCCTTAAGGAGATTCCCGATGGAAAGGATCCCTGAGGTCGAGGCTGCGAAGGCATTGATGAACGAGGCTGTGTCGTGGTCGGTGATGAAGTGGCTGCGCGAGAAGAAGAGAGTACGGAAGACCGCTGACCAAGCCAACGCTGCCCTTGATCAATTGAACCAAGCGGTCAAAAATCGCTGGCCCGACGCTGTGAGAGTTGCTTACAAAACACTCGTTCCCCAGGGTGCTGGCATAGCAACGGTACCCGTCCAGTCGACACAACCGATCGACCAGCAGTCCAATCTCAGCGCCAAAAAGGTCAAGGAAGCGGACGACGTAGCGTACCGCGCAAGAATGGACGCGGAAGAAACCTTCGATACAGCTGAGAGACAACTAAGCACCAGACTCGCACGGGAAGGATGTCGAAAAGCGATCCAATCCTGGGAACTGCACGAGAGGGCGATTAAGAAAGCAGAAGCCCTCATGCCTACGGAGTAATGTGCGGCAGCGAATGCAAAACAAACCCTTATGCGGGAGAAACTATTCCTTCGCGGCCTGCAGCGCCGTGCGGGTAGCCTCCAGCGTCCTGATCAAAGACTCCTTTGGGAGTTTCTGAATAATCGGCTCGATCGCCCATCCGAGCCCGAATGGCACGTCACGCGTCAGCGAAATCGCTCGACACTCTATGTACACACCACCGTCTCTCTCCTCGAACCTCCAGTAGGAATACAACTGCCACAGGAATCCATGCCCTGTACCGGGCGGTAGCACTCGTTCCTTCGGGCTTCCCGCGTCTTCCACTTCCGCAATGCGTGTCGTGTACGAGCGACACATCCAGCGTGATCGATCCAGCGAAAGGTAGTGCACTTCATGGTCGGTATCGAGCACCACTGTGATGACCTTCTTCTTGAGAAGACGCAGATAAACTTGGAAATCACTGCCGTGATTGCTAATCAGCCTTGAAGCAACTACCTCTGGCTTGTAGATATTCTGGTGGTTGTCGTAGTCCTGAATCAGTGCCAGTGTGTGTTCGATGGTCGAATCAGGAATCAAGGCCGCGCCGATCCAATCGTGAATCAGGCCATCCGGCACTTTCACCGGCCCGTGGCCATCCCAGAAGTCCGCCACGATCCGTCCTTCACGAATGTGCTTGGTTCTTTCGGAAGCCACGTCACACCACAGGAACGGGCCACCAGAGCGCAACTCCCGCTCGGCCGCCACTTCGGCCCTGATTATGTATCGATCAAAAGCTTCTGCGGTATGCGCCTTGAGTTGGATTAGCCTTGAACTTTGGGCCATAGCGCTCGCTTGGCGGATCAGGTCCCGCTTCTTGCGATCCGAGATCCGGCTATAGCGCTGCGGAAACTTCTTCCGCTTCGCTATACAGGTCATCGATCTGCTTACGATAGCGCTCCTCGATGACCTTGCGGCGCAGTTTCAACGTTGGCGTCAGCGCGCCGTCGCTTGCCGTGAATTCCTCGGATACCAGCAGGACTCTCTTCAGCGTCTCATACCGGGCAAGGCCCCGGTTCACTTCGGCAACAATGCCTTCGTAGAGAGCCTTCACTTTCGGGCTGGCCACCAACTCCTGCCGGGAAGAAAAGGATACAAGGTTGGCACGAGCCCACTCCTCCAGCAGAGGAAAGTGCGGAGAAATAATCACGAAAGCAAATTTCCTCCGGTCTCCGAGGACCACAGCGGTTCCGATCAGAGCATTGAGCTTGATGGAGTTCTCAATCGGCTGTGGTGCAATGAATTTTCCGCCAGACGTCTTGAGCAGATCTTTCTTTCGATCAGTGACAGACAGAAATCCCTCTTCATCCAGATTGCCAATATCTCCGGTCTTGAACCAGCCCTCCGCAAATGCGTTACTTGTCTCCTCGGGCCGGTTCCAGTAACCGCGAAAGACTGAAGGACCGCGCACCAGGATTTCCGAATCGTCCGCAATCCGGACTTCAACATTGGGCAACGGACGCCCAACCGTGCCTGCCTTGTGGGCGCGCGGCGTATTGATCGCTATGACTGGCGAGGCTTCGGTCAAACCATAGCCTTCGTGGATGCGGATCCCAATACTCGCGTACCATGCCGCCAATTCCTTCCCCAGAGGAGCGCCGCCAGAGACGAATATTTCAACGCTGCCGCCCATGCGGGCACGCACCTGCGAATAAACGAGCTTGTTGGCCAGTTTCCAGCTAGGCGCCGTCGGTGTTTTTCCACCCAGAATCTTGGGACTGTGGGCACGGCCCACTGAAACAGCCCAGCGATAGACCGCGCTCTTCGGAAAGCGCTTAACCTTCTGGACCACTTGGCCGTAGATCTTCTCGTAAACTCGAGGGACCGCGACGAAGATGGTGGGTGACACTTCCAGCAGAGTCTGCGGCAGATCTTCGATGAAGGGGCAGTACGCCAGAGTCACACCGCGGTGAAGCAAAGCAAGATCAGCATGACGCGCCGTCACATGCGATAGCGGCAGAAATGAAACGCTGACATGTCCCGCCCCAATCTCAAACCCGTCCAGTGAGTGCAATATATTCGAGGTTAAATTGCCATGACTTAGCTTCACGCCCTTTGAGGTGCCCGTGGTTCCCGACGTATAGATGACGGATGCCAGATCGTCGATAGATATCGTGTGCGCAAAAGCTTCCAGTCTCGCATCTCGGTCCATGGAGCCTTCGTGCATCAACCGGTGCATGGATATCGCATCGGCGGTTTCTATTGGATCCATCACCACCACTTTTTCAAGGGTAGTTTGGTCTTTGATGGAAAGGATCTTTTCCAGTTGCTTCTCCGTGGAGACGGCAACAACTCTCGCACCGGAGTCGCACAGGATGTACGCAGTCTGTTGAGCTGTCAGTGTCGAGTAGATCGGCACAACCACCGCGCCCAATAAGAGAGACGCGAAGTCTGTGACTGCCCACTCCGGCCGATTCTCGCTTAGGATGGCGACCCGGTCTCCCTTGCTCAAGCCCCATTTCTTGAGCGCCCGCGCCATTCCGACCACGCTCCGGTAAAGCTCCTGCGAACTGATGGGGACCCATTGGGATGCCTCGCGAACCAGCATCAGCCGATCCTGCCTCCGCCCCACAATGGCGAAGAAGATGTCGTTGAGAGTCTGAGATTTCATGTCAGGGTCCTCGATCTGGGTGACGAGAACGTAGTCTGAATGCCCGAATCGGACTACTGCGCTGCTAAGGGTTCCATGGAGAGTTCTGATGACACTTCTGCGTTATCCTCGATCTCCTCCTCGTCAATCGATTGGTAACTCAGCCCGAGACAGCGTGAACAACATAGGCCATCGCTGAAGAACTTTTCTTCGTCGCATTCCGCGCATCGGCTGTAAGCGAAGATACCCATAATCCAACTCCTTGTTTCTGAACCGGTGTTTTCTCAGTCAGTTTCCGTAAAGTACGCTCCGTCCGCGAATGGCCGGGATCGGAAACAGGTTGATCAGGAGAAGGTAAGAATTGGACACGCTAGCAGCGACCATTTTCGAAACTTCAAAACCGTCTCCCGCAGCCTGCGCTAGCAAGCTGCCGGCGGGTCGCCCGTCGGATCGCTTCATTGTTACTCCCGGCATTTGAGCTACGCAGTGACGAAGGTCACTGGATACTGTGATGGCATATGCTTCGCGCTGCGGCGCTCATCCAGGCGAAGTCGTATCCAGGAAATTGATGACGCGTAACCATAATTCGAATACAACGGCGTCAAGACAACTATTGACGAGCTCTGACCGCTACTCAGATTATTGACATTGCGAAGAACCATTTCTTCCAAAATGCAGTCAAACGCACCCAACGCGAACCGAGTTCTCAGCGAGGTACAACTGCGTCTCCTTGCCCTTAGGGTGGCCATTCTTGGCCTGGTGCTTGCACACCTAGGACGCGTCGGATGATTTAGCCATAAAACAGAACGATTGTCACAAAGGGCCATCATCCACAACCGATGATGGCCCTTTCGTCTTGAGGAGAAAGAGTTGGATTTGGACCCTGCGTACGCGGGAGGAGCAATTGCCAGAGAGAGAACAGATAAGGATATTCGACACTACGCTGGGCGACGGCGAGCAATCTCCGGGATGCAGCATGAGCGCCGATGAGAAACTGCGTAGGGCTCGACAACTCGACCGCCTGTACGTCGATGTGATCGAGGCCGGATTCCCCATTTCCTCCGAAGGGGATTTCAATTCAGCAGTGCAACTTGTAGCCCGTGACGTTCGCCGGCCCGTGATCGCTGCCCTGGCTCGCTGTTGCCCCGCCGACATCGAGCGCGCATGGCAGGCCCTCAAGTCGGCGGCTCACCCTCGCATCCATACCTTCCTGGCCACCTCTCATATTCATCTGCATCACAAACTCAAGCTTTCACGCCGGGAATGCCTGGAACAAGCACGCGCCGCTGTGCGCTTCGCCAAGTCTCTCTGCGAGGACGTAGAGTTCTCGCCGGAGGACGCTACCCGTTCGGGTCCGGATTTCCTGTGCGACGTGCTGCGAGCGACAATTGAGGCCGGCGCAACCACCAGTCAACATTCCCGATACAGTGGGATACGCGGTACCGTCCGAGTTCGCCGATCTGATTCGGACAATCCGGCTGCGAGTACCGGGTATCGAGCAGATAACCATTTCGGTGCATTGCCACAACGACCTGGGACTTGCCGTGGCAAACTCTCTCGCTGCAGTCAAAAATCGGACCCAGATTTGGAGAGAATTGCCCACGCTAACGATCTTATGGAATGGACTTGGATCCGCAGACTATGCAGACCCAATCAGTCAGCGTCCGGCGTCCAACAAGTTGAATACGAATCACCTTCATGGGGCCTCGAGACGAGTAACGGTGGGAACCAGGCGGTGATGGTGCTGAGAGAGGCATTTCCCTTTGACCAATTCCCGCCCTATCTGCAGCGAGATCGCGACGCGATCTTCGGTCTGGACTTCAGAGGGATCAGGTGCGAGACATGGGAATTGAGGAAGTCCTATCCGCCGACATCGTTATTTTTCGATATCGAAATAAATCTTTGTTGTGGTGCGGTATCTGGCTATCTTCTTACCGTCCAATTCCATTTCTAGTTCCGCCACTCGCGCCCATTTCATGCCTCGAACCGTCTTTGCGGCTTCTGCCACTGCGTTTT
>Ga0070713_100002274_pt1 | contig 12479 bp, 10 predicted proteins | sample LARL82metaG_FD_65465 | JGI IMG/M metagenome (GOLD analysis project Ga0070713, IMG submission 65465) | Corn, switchgrass and miscanthus rhizosphere microbial communities from Kellogg Biological Station, Michigan, USA - LAR L8-2 metaG | ecosystem: Host-associated > Plants > Roots > Rhizosphere ... | reverse complement strand
CCGCAGCCAGCGCGGCCAGCACGGGCATCTCGGCCACATCGATGCCCAGCGGCGCACCGGCGAGGCCTCGTTCATGCAGCACCGCCGTCACCTCGGCGGCGACGTTCTCGGCGATCCCGGCCGCCGGATGGAAGGCGCCGCGCAGGGTGGAGATGCCGGCCCGGGCACCGGTCTGCGCCGCGCCCTCCGGTGTGGGGGGCCCGCTGGTGTGATCGAGCCAGGGGTTGTACAACTGGTGATGCCGGGCTGCGGAACCGAAGTCCCAGACGATGGGATCGCCGCCCCGGGGGAGTAGCGCGAACCGGATCAGCTTGTCCATCGCCCAGGTGCCGATATGCGTGGACGTCATGTAGCGGATGTTGGCGAAGTCGAAGCTCAGCACCGCGCCGAGTTCTGACCGCTCAAGTTCTGCCGTCAGCCGGACTAGTCGCTCCTGGCGGAGCCTGCCGACGTCGACGCGACTCTCCCAGTCCACGGCGTTGGGGCCGAAGGTCTGGGCGGTTACCATCGAGACAACCCGCCGCTGCCTGCCGCCATCCCGCCACCTCCACAGTCAGCTTCCGAGAAGACCAGGGCTCCCGCGCTGGAGTTCATCCGTAGTACCTTCACTGAACATCAGATGTCAAGGGATGTTAAACAGCCGAACAGATGTATAGTGCCGGTTAATCGCGGGAGGAGTCACCGGGTGAGGCGCGCTTGTGAACGTTAACGTGGGTACCCTCATCCGTCGGGAGCGCCAGAAGCAGGGCCTGTCGCTGCGTGAGCTGGCCCGCCGGGTCCGCATCTCGGCCAGCATGTTGTCTCAGGTGGAGAACGACCGCACCCGCCCGTCGGTGAGCACGATCTATGCCATCGCCACCGAGCTGGGTCTGTCCATCGACGCACTGCTCTCCGACGACGGTGCCGCCGATGGCGGCGCGTCCGCGGCCACCGGTACCCCCGTGCACCGCGGCCCGGCGGCGGGCCCGGCGCATTCGGAGCTGGCCTGCCAGCTCGTCCAGTCCGAGCAGCGACGCAAGCTTGAACTCGAGTCCGGCGTGACCTGGGAGTTGCTCAGCGACCTGCTGCCGCACCTGGTCGACTTCATGTACGTCACCTACGAGCCGGGCGGGTCCTCGAGCTCGTCGGGCAAGTTCATGCGGCACACCGGCACGGAGTTCGCCTTCCTGCTGCGCGGGAAGCTGAAGATCCAGGTCGGATTCGATGAGTATGTCCTGCAGCCGGGCGATGCCCTGTCCTTTGACTCCTCGCAGCCGCACCTGCTCGTGAACGAGGGCACCGAGCCCGCCGAGGGAATCTGGTTCGTGCTCGGACGGCGCCTGACGCCGGAGTCTCATGCGGCCCGCACGATGGCCGCCGAAGGGACCGTCCTGAGGCTTCCCGACGTGCGTGATTAGGGTACGCCCGGTCGGTCGTTCAGCCTGAGCCCCGGCCATCACCGCAACGCCCCGGGACACTGCCTGCCCGCGGCCCCGTTACCGAAGTGTTGCCGAAACATGCCCTTAGTGCACTCTTGTGCGCGCCTGCGGAGCACGTTAATCTCACTGAACACCCCGTACGCCAACACTGAACATTAGCGAACAGGTGAAGGGTGATCAGGAAGGCTCGATGGGAGAGACATGGCGGATTCCTTTCGTGTCGGCATCGGCGACGTCGCACCAGTGCCAGGCCTCGGCCCCGACCAGGGCTGGGTGGGCATGACGGTCCAGTTCCTGGTAGATGCGGCGGCCGGGGCACGGCACGTGGTTTTCGGCCGCGCGGTCTTTGCCCCTGGCCACTCCGAGCATCAGTGGCACCGCCATCCGGGCGCCGAGGAATTCGCCCTGATCGTCCGGGGCCAGGGCATCGTCCTCGACGGCGATAACGAGATACCCGTCGGCCCGGGAGACGTCGTCTTCCACCGCAAGGGGGCCTGGCATGGGTTCCGCAACACCTCCAATTCGGAGGAGGCGGAGATGATCTGGGGCTGGGCCGGAGCGTCGTCGCGGGCGGAGGCCGGGTACGAGTTGCGCTACCCCAAGTGATGGATCCGGGCGGAGCAGGCCATGGCTGAGACGAGCGGTTCACGCTCCGGCCACAGCGAGGAGCGGATTATGCGCGGGGCACCGTCATGACCGGCCCTGGCGCTGGCACCTTGGGCGGGACCTTCTGGCGCTGGCGCAGGTCGGCGGGAATCTGGGTGGCAACCGGGCTGCTCTTCGCCGTGAGCGCGGTCTTCCAGCCGAACAGCCTGGGCAGCAGTGCCCTCGCCGCCTTGTGGCCGTTCGCTGCCGTCCTCATCCTCGCCGCGGTCGGCCAGACGCTGGTGGTGCAGCAGCGCGGCATCGACCTGTCGGTACCCGGCTTCATCTCGCTGACCGTGATCCTGGTGACCCACATACCTAACGGGAACTCCGCCAAGCTCGGCCCGGCGATACTGCTTGCCTACGCGATATCGCTGGCCGCGGGCCTGGTGAACGGGCTCATGGTGACCAGGATCGGGATCACGCCCATCGTCCAGACCCTGGCCATGAATGCCGTCCTCTACGGGATCGACCTGGGCATCTCGCAGGGCACGCCGACACAGACCACCAGCGCCCTGCAGTCTTTTGCCAGCGCTTCGGTGGCGGGCATCCCGCTTCCCCTGCTCATCGCCCTGGTCGCCGTGGTGGTGATCGAGTTCACCATCAAGCGCACCACCTTCGGCCGCCGGTTCGAGGCGGCTGGCGCCAACGCGGCCGCCGGGCGCGCCGCCGGCCTGCGCGGCAACCGGTACCAGATCTCCGCCTACCTGGGAGCCGCCGTCCTGTACTGCACGGCCGGGGTCCTGCTCGCCGGGATCGTCTCGCAGCCGGATCCGTTCCAGGGAGACAGCTACCTCCTGCCCTCCGTGGCCGCCGTCGCGCTTGGCGGTACGTCACTGCTCGGCGGCGTCGGCAGCGTCGTGGCCAGCGCGATGGGAGCCCTGTTCTTGAGCCAGCTTCAGCAGTTCGTGCTGGCCACCGGTGCGAGCGCCGCCGTGCAGAACCTCGTCGAAGCGGGAGCGCTGGCACTTGCCGTCACGGTCTACGGCCTGCGGCTGCGCCCGCGGCGACTGCTCTCACGGTCCCGGGCGGGGCCGCCGGCCGACACCGAGCCACTCGACGGTGCCGCCGATCCGGGCCCGGGCCGCGTGGCGAGCGCCGGGCACCAGTGACATGACCCCTGACGACGGCCGGAAATTTCCGCAGCGGCCAGAAACAACCCCCAACATCTGGCCGGTCCCATTCGATGCCGGACGCGATAAAGAAGGCACAGATCTTAGGAGTGATCAGAGGATGAGCGAAACGTCATACGGCTTGGCCAGACGTGGATCGCGCCGACGGCGCGCCATCATGGGCGTATCAGCGGCCGCCGCACTGTCCCTGGCCGCCGCCGCCTGCAGCAGTGGCAGCAGTGGAGGTGGTGGCGGCAGCCAGGCCAATGCGGTTTCCAGCAAGTACCCCTGGTGCGGTCCCAAGCAGGCGTCGATTGCGCTTGCCGACGGTTTCGGCGACAACACCTGGCGGGAACTGACCCGCTATTCGGCGGTCACGATTGCCGCGCAGTGCCCGAGCGTGACGAAATACGTCTACGCCAACGGCCAGGGCAATACCCAGAAGGCGATCTCGGACATCAACTCCCTGGTCGCGCAGGGAACTACCGCGATCGTGGACTTCCCGGACGCTGGCAAGGCCATGCTGCCGGAACTGACCAAGGCCTACCAAGCGGGCACCATTGTGGTTCCCTACCGGGTCTTCCCCGGCGGCACGTCCGGCCAGAACTACAACGCCTACCTCTCCACCAACTTCACCTCCGCCGGGGTGCTGTGGGGGCACGATGTGGCCACCGCCCTGAACGGTAAGGGGAACGTGGTATTCCTGGGCGGGCCGCCGGCCAACTCCCAGAGCCTGGCCGAGTACCAAGGCCTGCAGAGCGTCTTCAAGAACTACCCAGGGATTCACGTGATCGGCCAGAAGCCCTACAACGTGACCAACTGGGATCCGGCCCTGACCCAGCAGGTCGTGGCGTCGCTGCTGTCCAAATACCCCAAGATCGACGCTGTCGTCAGTGACTTCGGGACCGCACTGGCGGCTGCCTTCCCGCAGTTCCAGAAGGCAGGCCGGCAGATCCCGGTGATCGCCACGGAGGACGGTAACTCGCTGGGCTGCGACTGGGCCTCGATGCACGCCAGCGACCCGAACTTCAAGCTGTTCACCGTGTCCTCGCAGACCTGGATGGTCGAGTACGCCATGAGGTATGCCATCGCACTGGCCACCAAGGGCAAGGTGCCGTCATCCACGGTGGTCCCGCAGCAGAACTATGAGAACTCGGTCACCGGCAGCCCCAACAAGCCGGTGTGCGATAACACACTGCCGGCCACCGCCATCATGTCCAGCGGGCTCACCCCCGCCGAGCAGCAGGCTGCGCTGAAGGGTGTCATTCCGAGCCTCAGCTCACTGCGCTAAGGCTGCTGAGGCCTCCTGATCAGCAGGACAGCAGTGCGCAGAGGGCACGATGCCGGGGAAGCGGGGCGATGCCGTCCCGCTCCCCGGCCCGGTGCACGCGCAGCGCGACGATGTGAGGGGAACGCGTGATGGCGTTGACGGCTCAGAGCGTTCAGGTGCTGAAGCTCGCCGACGTGTGGAAGAGCTTCGACGGCGTGGACGCGCTCAAGGGAGTCACCTTCGAGGCGCAGGCTGGTGAGATACACGCACTGCTGGGTGAGAACGGTGCGGGCAAGTCCACGTTGATGGCGATCGCCGCAGGATCGCTGGAGCCAGACCGCGGCCGGATCGAGCTGAAGGGTGAGCAGGTCGAGGGGTCGTCCCCGCTGGCGGTGCGCCAGCTCGGGCTGTCCATCGCCTACCAGCACCCAGCGCTGGTGCCCGACCTCACCGTGGCGGAGAACGTCACCATGTGGCTGCCCGGGCAGGTCCGTGCTGCGGGCAAGGACGCCGCAGGATGGGCGAGATCCCAGCTGGCCCGGGTCGGCTGCACCGCCGGGCTCGGCCAGCGGGTGAGCAGCCTGAGCGTGGTCCAGCGCCAGCTTCTCGAGGTGGCAAAGTCGCTGGCCGCCGATCCGGCGGTGCTGATCTTGGACGAGCCCACCGCCTCCCTGGGCGCCGACGAGACCGCGGTCCTGTTCACCGAGCTGCGCCGGCTGGCCGACGGCGGGACGGCGGTGGTGTACATCACCCACAGGCTCGCCGAAGTACGCGAACTCTGCCAGCAGGTCACGGTGCTCAGGGACGGAACCGTGCGGGGCAGTTTCCAGGTTCCCGACATCTCGGATGCGCAGCTTCTCGAGCTGATCGTGGGACGGGCCGTGACCACCGAGTTCCCCGCAAAGGCGGGCCAGGTGGCTGGTGAGCAGCCCGTGCTTTCCGTGACGCACCTTAGTGCTCGCGCCTTTCACGACGTTTCGCTGGCGGCTTCGGCCGGGGAGATCGTGGGGCTGGCTGGCATCGTGGGCAACGGCCAGAGCGAGTTCCTGCGTGCGCTGGCCGGGCTGGGGCACGCTACCGGCCGGGTCGAGCTGCGGGGTACGCCGCTCAAGACGGGCCGGCCGGATGCCGCGCTGGACGCGGGAGTGGTGTACCTGTCGGCCGACCGGCTGGGCGAGGGCCTGTTCGGCACGCTCTCGGTCCGGGAGAATGCGCTGGTGTCCGTGCTGGGGCAGTTCAGCCGGTGGGGCATGATGAACCGGCGGGCGGAAGCCCAGGCCGTCGAGGCGGAGCGGGACAGCCTGGCCATCAAGGCGCCATCCATCGAGGCCAACGTGCTCAGCCTGTCCGGCGGCAACCAGCAGAAGGTGCTGCTGGCCAGGACGTTGCTGAACAAGCGTGCCTCCCTGCTGCTCGCGGAGGAGCCGACCCAGGGCGTGGATGTCGGCGCGCGGGCCGAGATCTACCGCATTCTGCGGCAGGTTGCGCAAGCAGGCGCTGCGGTGGTCATCGTGTCTTCCGACATCAGGGAGCTGGAAGGCCTCTGCGACCGGGTCGTGGTTTTCTCCTCCGGTCACGCGGTCGCCGAACTGCGCGGTGACGAGGTCAGGGAGGATGCCATCGCGCACGCCATGCTGACCTCGACCCGGCGGCGGGAGCAAGCCGGGCGCGGTGCATCCGGCGGGGGGAGTGGCCGGGCACTCGGCCGCTGGCCGGCCCGCGCCTGGTCCTGGCTGCGCCAGGCCAGCCAGGGCGACTATGCCGCGGCCGGGGTGCTCGCGGTCGCCATCATCGCGGTGGCCATCTACACCCAGGCGGCTAATCCCCGATTCCTGTCCACCTTCAACCTGAGCTCGCTCACCGTGCTCATCGCGGCGTCCGCGTTCATCTCGTACGGCCAGGAGTGCGTGATCCTGACCGGTGGCATCGATCTGTCCGTGGGGCCGCTGGCCGGCCTCGTCGTCGTCATCGGATCCTTCTTCGAGAACGCCGGCCACAGCGTGCTGATCATCCTCGTCGGGTTCGCCCTGATGATTATGGCTAGCCTGGTGGTAGGCCTGCTCAACGGCACCATGGTGCAGTTCGCCAGGTTCACGCCCATCGTCGCGACGCTGGTCACCTACATCGCCATCCAGGGCGTATCTCTGCTGCTGCGCCCCTTCCAGGCCGGTTACATCTCGTTCGGCATCCTTAACGCCATCAACCGCAGCTTCGGCCCGGTCGCCATCGCGTTCCTCGCGGCCGTCGCGGTGGCCATCGCCATGGAACTGGCACTGCATCGCTCCCGCTGGGGCCGGAACATACGGGCGATCGGCTCGGATGCGCCCGCCGCGTTCCGGCTCGGCGTCCGCCCCGCGGTCACGGTCGTTGGCGCTTACGTCGCCTCGGCCCTGTTCGCGTGTGCGGGTGGGGTCCTGCTGATGGCCCAGATAGGGGTCGGTGACCCGACGCAGGGGGTGAACTACACGCTGGCATCGGTGACCGCCGTCGTCCTCGGCGGCACCAGCATATTCGGCGGGCGGGGGTCGTTTATCGGTGCGCTCTTCGGCGCGGTGCTGGTCGAGGAGCTGCTGAACGTCACAACGTTCCTGCAGCTCTCGCAGGCGTGGCAGTACTGGTTCGAAGGAGGGCTGGTGATGCTGGCCGTCGGCATCTACACCCGGGCGCGCGCCCGTCCCGGTGGCGGCCTGATGCAGGCCACCCGATAGCAGCGGAGGCGCCTGGGTTGGCGCCGCTAGATCAAGGAGTGAAACAGGCGATGCGTGCACTGGTCTTCACGGCACCCGGTCAGGCCGAAGTGGCGGACGTCGCCTGCCCGGAGCCCGGCCCGGGCGAAGTCCTGGTGCGGTCGCGCGTCGTCGGGGTGTGCCACTCAGACCTCGAACTGCTCGCCGGGCGCTACATCATCCCCATCCGGTACCCGATCACCCCCGGCCATGAGTGGGCCGGTGAGGTGGCGGCGGCCGGGCCGGGCGTCGATGCCTTCCGCGCCGGAGATCCGGTGGTGGGTGAGTGTGTCGTCGGTCCCGGTGGTCGCGATCATTTCGGCTTCTCCATCTCGGGTGCCGCCGCGGAGCACTTCACCGTGCGGGCGGAATGGCTGCACAAGATCCCGCCGCACCTGACGTTCACCCAGGGGGCGCTGGTGGAGCCGTTCAGCGTCGCCTACGCGGCAGTGCGCACCGGTGTCATCGATCCGAGCGACCGGGTCGCCGTGCTCGGCGGCGGGCCGATCGGCCTCCTGTCGGCGATGGCCGCAGTGGGCCGCAACGCGGCAGTGACACTGATCGAGCCGCGCCCCGACCGCCGGGCCAAGGGACTGGAACTGGGCGTCCGCCACGCCATCGACCCGGCCGCGGGAGACCTGCCGGAGCAGGCGCGCGAGTTGACCGACGGCCGGCTGTTCGACGTCGTCATCGAGTCCGCGGGGCACCCGGAGGCGATGGCGCAGGCGCTGACCATCGCGGGGAACCACGGCCGGATCGTCTATGTCGGCATCGATGTCGGCAACAAAGTGCAGGCCGAACTGGGCCTGATCCAGGCGAGGTCGCTGCGCATCCAGGGCATCGTGGGCTCGGCGGGCATCTGGCCGCAGGCGATCAGGTTCCTGGGCAGCGGCGTCGTCGATCCCAGCCCGATCGTCACCGCCCGCTTCCCGCTCGACACCGCGGTCGAGGCCCTCGGCGCGGCATCCTTGGGCTCGGGCAACATCAAGGTGCACATCGAGGCACCCGCATGAAGGCCGCGGTCTTCCACGCGCCCGGTGACGTCCGGATCGAACAGGTCGCCGAGCCCGCGCCGCCGGGGGCGGGTGACCTCCTGATCCGGGTCACCAAGGCAGCCTTGTGCGGCACCGACTCCGCGGAATGGGCGCACGGACCGCTGCTGGCCCAGCCGCCGGTCGTCCTCGGCCACGAGTTCACCGGCGAGGTGGTGGCCGCGGGGCCGGGCGCCAGCCAGTTCCCGGCCGGGACCAGGGTGGTCAGCGGGTCCGGCATCTCCTGCGGGACTTGCGAGTGGTGCGCCGCGGGCCGGACCAACCTGTGCGCCACATACCAGACCCTCGGCCTGCACCGCGACGGCGGTCTCGCCGAACTGGTGCTGTCGCCGGAGTCAATCTGCCAGGCGGTTCCCGCAGAACTGGACGACGTCGGCGCCGCCATGGCCCAGCCATTGGCGGTCGCGCTGCACGCCGCCCGCCGCGGCCGCGTCGGCGCGGGCCGTTCGGCGGTTGTCATCGGAACGGGCGGCATCGGCGCATTCATCGTCGCGGCCGCGGCGTCGCTCGGCGCAGACCCGCTCATCGCCGTCGACGTCGCCGACGGCCGGCTGAGCACCGCGGCGAGACTCGGCGCGACCGTCACCGTCAATGCCGGCCACCAGAACGCCCGCGCGGCCGTGCTGGCGGCAACCGGCCAGCAGGGCGCGCACGTGGTGATCGAGGCATCCGGGGCACCGGCCAGCCCGGCGGCCGCCCTGGCGATGGTCCGCCGGGGCGGCGACGTGGTGATCGTCGGACTGCAGCCCGAGCCGGTCGGCCTGGACCTGTTCTCCGTCTCGGTCCGCGAGGTGGACGTGCACGGGACGCTCGCCCACGTCTGCGGCGAGGACCTGGCCCAGGCCGTGACGTTGCTGGCCACGACCCCGCTCGCTGCCACCGTCCTCGGCGATGTCATCCCGATGGCAGACCTGGTCGAGGGCGGGCTGCGCCCACTGGCGGACCGGACCGCCAAAGGCAAGATCATCGTCGACGTTCAGGGATCCGCCTGATCCCCGGGCGCTGTAAAGGAAGGCCTGGATGCGAGCGCAAAGTCATGTCGGGCTCACGGTGCGCGACCTCGACGCTTCCGTCTACTTCTACCATGACCTGCTGGGCCTGGAGATCTGCACGGAGCCGAGCCCGTGGTTCGAGGGGCCCGAGCTGGGCCAGGGGGTCGGCGTTCCCGGCGCCGCGCTCCGGCAGGTCTGCCTGCGGCTCGGCGACACCATGCTGGAACTGCTGGAGTACCGCACCCCGCCCTCGGACACCGGCGCCCCGCTGCTGTCACACAGCATCGGTGCCAGCCACGTCGCCTTCCAGGTCGAAGACATTCAGGCTGCCAAGGCCGATCTGGAGGCGAAAGGCATCACCTTCTACTCCGACGTCAACGTCGTAGACGACGGGGTGCTGGCCGGCTGGCGCTGGGTGTACTTCGCCGACCCCGACGGTTACCCGCTGGAACTCGTCGAGAACGCCTACGAACGGCCCGGCGGGCACGCCGCTGGCATCGCGCACTACCTGGATACCCGGCCGCCCGCTCCGGGCCAAGCGCCCGCCGCTGGCCGGCCGCTCGCACCCGGCGGGCCTTCCGCACCCGAACCAACGAGGTGAGACATGCGCGCGCTGCGCTTCCACAGTGCCCACCAGCTGGCCGTCGAGAAGGTGCCCGAGCCCGGGCCTCCCGGCCCCGGCGAGGTGCTGCTCAAGCCGCTGATGTGCGGCATCTGCGGCACGGACCTGCACGAGTACACCGACGGGCCGATCGTCACACCGGCCAGCCCGCACCCGCTGACCGGCGCGGAACTGCCGCAGATCATGGGCCACGAGTTCGCGGCGGTGGTCGCCGAGACCGGCTCCGGCGTGACGCATGTCCGTGACGGTGACCTATGCACGGTGATGCCGCTCATCTCGTGTGGCCGCTGTCATGAGTGTGTCCGCGGGCAGGGGCACCTGTGCCGGACCATGGCGTGCACCGGGCTGAGCAGCGCCTGGGGCGGTCTCGCCGATCTCGCCATCGTGTCGGCCCGCCAGGTGGTGCCTGTGGCGGAGACGATGACGGCGCAGCAGGCCGCCCTCATCGAGCCCGCCGCGGTCGCCGCCTACGGGGTCGACCGGGGCCAGCTGCAGCCGGGGCAGACCGTGCTGGTCACCGGCGCCGGCCCTATCGGCTCTCTCGCGGCTATCTACGCGCTGGCCGCGGGGGCCAGGACGGTGGTGGTGTCCGAGCCCGATCCGTCCAGGCGGGAGCGGGCGAGCGTGCTCGGCGATGACCTCGGTGAGGTGATCGTCGCCGACCCGGCCACCGAGAACGTGTCCGAGATCATCGCCGGGATCTCCGGCGGGATCGGCGCGGAGCTGGCCATCGAGTGCGCGGGCAACGAAAGCGCGCTTAGCCTGTGCCTCGACGCGGTGCGCCCGGCCGGCACAGTCGTCCAGACCGCGCTGCACATCCGCCCGGCGGCAATCCGGGCCGACCTGCTGGCGCTCAAGGACATGACGCTCGTCGGGACCTGGTGCTACCCGGTGCAGGACTTCCCCAGGATCGTGGGGCTCGTCGCCGCCGGGCGGCTGCCGGTGGAGCGCGTCATCAGTTCGGTGGTACCGCTGGAATCGGCGGTCACCGGCGGCTTCGACCGCCTCGTCACGCGGGGGACCGGCGAGGTCAAGGTGCTGATCGAGGTGGGATCATGACCCGTCTGGGCGTGTGGTATGACTTCCGCAATCCGCCGCGGTGGCGGCTGCCCTGGCAGCAGCTCTACGCCGAAACCCTGGACCAGGCGGCCTACGCCGAGCAACTCGGCTTCGCCTCCGTCTGGCTGTCCGAGCACCACTTCACCGGCGAAGGGTACCTGCCGTCGCTGACGGCCATGCTCAGCGCGCTCACGCAGCGCACCTCGGTGGCCCGGCTCGGCACCGCGGTGCTGCTGGCCCCGCTGCACCACCCGTTGCGGCTGGCCGAGGACCTGGCCGTGGTCGACCAGCTCTCGGCGGGCCGGCTGGATGTCGGCTTGGCGCCTGGCTACAAACCGTCGGAGTTCGCCGTGCTCCGGGTGCCCAAGGCTGAGCGCGGCCCGCGGACGGACGAGACGATCGAGATCATGCAGCTCGCTTGGCGCGGGGAGCCGTTCTCCTACGCGGGACGGCATTTCCAGTTCGATGACGTGGTGATCGCGCCACCGCCGGCGCAGCAGCCCGGGCCGCCGATCTGGGTTGGTGGCAGCAGCCTGGCCGCGGCGCGGCGCGCCGCCCGGCACGGTGTGTGCTTCATGCCCGATTCCGGGGCAGGCCTGGACGTGTTCGACGCCTACCGGGCGGGCCTCCGGGCGAGCGCCGGGCCGCCCCGGGTGGCCACCAACCGGGTGCTGTTCGCGGCGGACAGCAGGGAGAAGGCCTGGGAGATCTGCGGCGACCATCTGCTGTACCAGTTCAACGCCTACCGGCGGTGGTTCTCCGACGCTGGTGACGACGACGCGCACGGCGATGAGCTGACCGACCCCGCTGTCCTGTCGGCCGAGCATTACTTCGTCGGCACGCCGGACGACATCTTGGCGGCAATACAGGAGAGCCAGCGTCGGCTCGGCTACGAGGAATTGATCTTCTGGGCGCGTCCGCCGGGCATGCCGATCGAGCAGAGCACGGCGTCGCTGGAACTGATCGCCAGGCACGTGCTGCCCGCGCTGGCTGAGACTGGCGGGTGAGGCGTGGACGGCGCGCTTGCCGGGAAGGTCGTCCTGGTCACCGGGGGTGCTTCGGGGATCGGCGCCGGCATCGCACGGGTGCTGGCCGCTGCGGGGGCATCGGTGGCGATCGGTGACCTCAACGCGGCCGCCGCGGCGCAGGCAGCCGGCGCACTGCCCGGGCCTGGCCGTCACGCCGGGTTGTGGCTCGACGTCACCCACCGGGCCAGCACCGATGCGGCGGTGACGCAGGCCGAGCAGGATCTCGGCCCGGTCGACGTCCTTGTGAACAACGCAGGAGTTTCATGCGTTACGCCGTTCCTCGATATCTCGGACGCCGAGTGGAACCGGCTTTTTGGGGTGAACCTGCACGGCGTGCTCGTGGTGACGCAGCGGGTCCTGCGGCCGATGGTGGCGCGGCGTTCGGGGCGGGTCATCAGTATCTCGTCGATGGCGGGCAAGGAGGGGCTGCCGAATCTGGCGCACTACTGCGCGACGAAGTTCGGCGTGATCGGGCTCACCCAGTCGCTGGCCAAGGAAGTGGCCCCATACGGCGTCACGGTCAACGCGGTGTGCCCGGGCGTGGTGCGGACGCCG
>Ga0070713_100002273_pt1 | contig 12481 bp, 14 predicted proteins | sample LARL82metaG_FD_65465 | JGI IMG/M metagenome (GOLD analysis project Ga0070713, IMG submission 65465) | Corn, switchgrass and miscanthus rhizosphere microbial communities from Kellogg Biological Station, Michigan, USA - LAR L8-2 metaG | ecosystem: Host-associated > Plants > Roots > Rhizosphere ... | reverse complement strand
CCTGGTAGAGCAGCGGCTGAAAAAGGTGATAGTTCCGGCGATCGACCAGCGTGACATCCACCAAGTCCGATTTCAGGCGCTGGGCCGCAGAAAGCCCACCGAAACCACCGCCGACGATGACCACCTTCCACGGTTTGTTCACAGATCTCCTCCGAGTGGATGTGTCATCTCCTCCGGGCGGACCCACGAATCAAATTGCTCCCCCGTGAGGAAACCGAGCTTGACAGCAGCGTCACGTAAACTAAGCTCTTCGCGGTATGCGGTCAGTGAAATCTTGGCTGTCTTCTCATAGCCAATATGTGGATTAAGGGCCGTCACCAGCATCAGTGAATGGTCGAGATGATCTTTGATGCGTTTTTCGTTGGGCTCGATGCCAATGGCGCAACGATCGCAGAACGAGCGGCAGGCGTCGGTGAGGAGCTCGATCGACATCAACAGGTTGTGCAGCATGACCGGCTTGTACACGTTGAGTTGGAAGTTGCCCTGCGAACCCGCAAACGCAACAGCGTGGTCGTTTCCAAATACCTGAACTGCGACCATCGTGAGAGCCTCGCACTGAGTCGGATTGATCTTGCCCGGCATGATGGAGGAGCCGGGTTCGTTTTCAGGAATATCGATTTCGCCGATCCCGGCTCGCGGGCCGCGGGCGTACCATCGAACGTCATTCCCGATCTTCATCAGCGCGCCGGCAAGCGTGCGAAGGGCTCCGCTCACGGCCACCATACCGTCGTGTGCCGAAAGCGCCGCGAATTTGTTTGGAGCTGAGATAAAGGGCTGGCCGGTTTCTTCGGCGATATGCATCCGGCCAATCCGCCTCGACCGCAATTCCAGTGAACCCTTTTTCGAGGATCAGGCGTTTGGTGATCTGTGCTCGCTCGTGGTAAAACTCGTGTGTGCCGTGTGTTGCTTCTCCTAACAACACCAATCGAGCGTCTCCGATCAGTTCGAGTAATGGATCGCAATCGTGTGTCGCGCCCGATAGCGGGTGTGCGGCATCGTGGACCAGATCAGTCAGAATCGTAAGAGTCGCATTCATAATTCACCTCTGTTATGTGCCGTAAACGTGACGTTGTTGCAGGCCATAATGTTGGACGCATTCTTCTTCGCGCCCACGCACGATTCGTTTTCCTTTCAGCACGCCGAATTGGCTGGTAATCACTGTCGACCGGCGCTCGCCCGCGCTGCAATCGTAGTAGAGGATGACCCAATCCTGCGTCTTTCCAAGTTTGTGTGCGTGAGCCGTATTGGAGAACAGAGCCGTATAGTGTCGTTCTCCGCGAACGGTGTGCAGGATCGGCAGCCAGGCCTCATGATCCGGATTGAAGCGTCGCGGCGCAATCTTGTGAAGCTTGCCTGCGGCACCGAGCTCGCGGTATTCACGATCCACATCCAGCAACTCCTCTACCGGCGCTTCATCCGACGCGCGCGGACTCGGTGGGCGCAACCGACCCAAGCGCGTTGCCAATGAATCGATGATTCCGGAGACGCGTTTGGCCCCCAGACCAGCCACATCGGACAAGCGGCCATCGTGGGCCGCCGCTTCGAGGTCTTCCAAGGAATCAATGCCGAGTTCGTCATGTAAGCGCGCCGCATGCACTGGTCCGATTCCTGGAACTGTTTCGAGTAGGTCTACCGGATCAGCCTCGCCCCGAAGTCGATCTAACATAGGGAGCCGGCCGATGCGGATGATGTCACGAATCGCGATCGCGAGACGATCGCCGATGCCCGGCAGCTTGCAACCCTTCGACTGCAAGAATCTCATCGACAGGACAAGCCAGGCACCGCACAGTTTGTGCACCACGTTGATACGCCTGGACTCTGAAGAGATTTGCTCCTTGTTCTGCAAGCAGATCAGCGACTTCGTCCAATCGCCTTGCGACCTGTGCGTTGATGTCCATCGCCTCAGGCTCCTCGAGCCGCCTGCCGGCTCTAGATGCTGATTACCGGACAGGGTGCCTCGCGAATAATCGAGTAGGCGCCGCTGCGCAATCGTCCGAGGGGCTTCTGTATCACTCCCCGGCCGATCACGATCAGGTCGGAATCGTGCTCGATTGCGGCTTGATGGACAGCGCGGCCGACGTTACCACCCAGTAGGCATACATCGAACTTAGTTCCGGCTTCAGCCTGGAGTTTGGCAATCCTTTCTCGCGCGATGTTGAAGAGAAACTCGTGCATAGTTGAGTCACTCTCTTTGGTGGCCGAGTCCGCGCCGGGCACTGCGTGGACCAGTCGGAACTCCACAGCTTGCTCGCTGGCGAATTCCGCGGCCCATTTAAGGACGCACGAGTCTCTCTCGACCGTGTCGATGGCACACAGCATCCGCTTCCACCGATCCGCAGAGTGAGCGGTTAGTTGCTCGGCATGCACCCCAGTCCAAATCGGACAGTGAGCGTCATGCAGGACCTTCGCCGTAACCGAGCCAAGCAGCAGCCTCCGAAACGGACCATACCCACTGGTCGGCATCATAATCAAGTCGGCGTGATCCTCATGGGCGTAATCCACGATTTGCTGCGCTGCGATTCCTTCGTCCAACTGCGGAATTACGTGCATGTCGGCAAACTGCTGGGCCACGAACCGGTCTAGAGCAGTCCTGCCGGCAAGCCGCATGCCGTCGGCGTTGATCAGTGCGGACCAAGCCGATGCTTCCGGCGATGCGAACCACGCCGGTGGCAGGTCGACGATATGCAGAATCACAAGTTCTGAACCGAATCGCTTCGCCATCGCCTTAACAGCCGGCACCACCGCTACGTTTCGCTCGGAAAAATCGACCGGAAACAAAATGCGCTGGAAGGTAATCATGCTGCACCTCTTTGGTGACGTGAATGCTTTAATGCGCGACCAGGTTCGAAACCGGATTCACCAACAATTGATTCTCAACGTCACAGACTCCGGGTGATGCCCAGGCCGCCCGTTCGGCTTCCTCGCGCTCCACCCAACTCAGAACGTTGCCCGTCAGGATCACGCGGTCCCCGCGAATTTCTACGCGGACGCGGTGTGCTTCCAATTGGGCATTTCGACGGAGCGCAGCTTCGATACGCTGTTTGATTGCGGCTTGGTCGGCGTGGGACTCGACGACTATGTGGTTGTTGACGTCTCTTACGCCAGCAAGATATCGGACACATTGGGCCGCGGACTTGCGCTGGTATTGCCAGTCGACCGCACCCTCGAGCGTGATCCGTCCCTGGTCGACCCAGACCTGTATCTTGTCTTTCGGTAAGAGGGTATCCCACGCGATCGCGTTCGCGGCGGCTCGCGCAATGTCTTCATCGTCCCTCTCGCTCGATGAAGGCAGTCTTACTTGCAACTCACACACGATCGCCTTCACACCACGGACTCGTGCGGCCACCTTCTCGCCTTCACGTTTCTGCGGATAGCTGGGTACATGGCCGCTTAAGGTGACGACACCTTCTTTAGCAGACACGCCTATTCCTTCAGCGTCGATAATCGGTTCCCAGTCGAGTGCCTCTTCGACTGCTTCCCTCAATTCTCTGTCGCTCATGATCGTTCTCCTTTCGACGTACTACTTGTCGGGAGCCAAGCGGGAGAACGGCGATCGAGTTACTCTTCGCGTGCTTCCACTCTTTCATACACTGCAAGAGATAATCCGATTGCGAAGACGTTCGCTTTGTTGACGATACGATCGTGTTCGCGCCGCTTCGCGTAGCAGTACCCACTCATTGAGTGCGTCAAAGCGCCCATATCGAGCTAATCACCCTAATTCGTTGATGCGTTCGAAAATCTATCGCACCATTTTGTGCAAATGGTTGGGAGACATATGTTACTGTCCGTACCCGTACAACCAATTGTTTGCTCGAAACCAACGGTAAACCTCGTGTAAGCCGCCTGGGTAGTTTGGCCGGAAGCGTGCCGTAGATTCCTCGTGGAGGTCTCCATGATCGAGGCAAAGACTTCGGAATTAGCGCCTTTGCGACTGGACCAGATCCAAAAACTGCTTGGTACCGCCGGGCCCTGCATTACCTTGCTGTTGCCCGCATACCGCCCTGGTGAGCGGGTTAAGTCCATGGCCACACGGCTGAAAACCAGCTTGCAAGAGGCGGCCCGCCAACTCGCACATCAGAAGGTCCCGGCAGCGGTTGCCACGGCTTTACTCAAGCCCCTGGAGCAACTTGCAGAAGATGAGGAATTGCTGGCCGGCTCGCACTTTGGCCGCGTGATCTTCCGATCGGGTGAAGTGTTTGAGCAGTTTGAGTTGATGGAGCCGCCGAGCCAGACACTCACGGTTGGAGGTCGCTTCCAAATCCGTCCGATCCTGGCGGAGTTGCACTATCAATCCGAGTTCTATGTATTGAAATTGTCAAAGAAGGGCGTGGGAGCGCTTCGATGCGCTCGTCTGCGTGGCGAACATGTCCAGTTGCCTAAGGGCGTACCGGAAACGCTGGAAGAAGCGATGGCTTTTAAACAGCCCGATCATGATCTGGAGAACCGTTCGGCGGCCGGCAGCTCGATTGGCTCGATACGACGAGTTCGCTTCGGCACGGGCTCTGGCCGCGAAACGCAACACACCCATCTCTCAGACTTCTACAAAGCAGTGGACCGGGGGATCCGCGAGCTCTTGCATGCCGGGAAAGCACCGCTGATCTTGACTGGTGTGGACGAAGATACGGCCAGATACCGGATGATCAATACCTATCCGAATCTGATGGAGCAAGGCGTTCACGGCAGTTCCTCCGGCTCCATGTCCGAGGATGACCTCTTACGGCAAGCCTATGCGATTATACGATCCCACTGTACCGAAAGAGCTGCGGCTGACCTGGCGGAATCGAGAGAGGTCATGTCACCGGCACGGTTTACCACGGACCTGGAAGCGATCCTGAGCGCAGCAGCGAATGCACGCGTCAGTCGTCTCTATGTAGACCAGAGCATTCAGAAGTTGGGTTTCTTTCAGGGACCTAGTCAAAAAGAACGCTGGGATTGGGGCGCGGAGGATCTGTTGAACACCGCCGTTGTCGAGACCCTGCTGAATGGCGGCTCGGCGTTCGCACTCCCGAGCGATAGGATGCTAGACGGCGCCGCAGCCGCAGCCGTTCTTCGCTTTTGAAATCATTCTGGTCGCAATACGTCGCAGCTATGGCTGCGCGAGGCTCTATCTTGCGAACGCTCGATCGGAGTACCGGTTGGGCGATTCACTACATCCCTGAGGGGCGCTGGCGTAAACGGATCATTTCCTGCAGGAGCATAAAACAGGCGAGGTACACCACTACGACCCCAGCTTGTTTGATCTGCAGACGGATCTTACTGTCTGCTGTGGGGCGCCCCACTGCCGAGCTGCATGTCATCGCGACCATCGCTCGCCTTGGAGCAACAAATTCCTTCGCACGCATACGAACAGTGTCGTCTAAGCACAACTTGCATATATGCAAACCGAAGCCCTCGACATCTGTCTGCCGGGTCTTAAGTCCTCCGCAGTACGCAACGCATCGGTGCACTGCATCGCGGGGGTGTCTTATGCTACGCCAAGTCTGACCTCATTCACGTGGACGTGGGCCGCGTGCGGCGCTGACAGGTTTCCAATCAGAGTACGGATAGCCGTTATTTAATAACTCTTCAAGGGCAGCGTCGTGTTTGTAAATGTCATCGAAGAAGTAAACCTCACCGCTCTCTCGTACGACTGCTGTGCTGTAGACAATCAAGATAGGAATCGTCTTGGTCAGATTGACTGAGGTCGACTTTGGTCCAGTTTCGGCTTCCCGGATGCGTTCCATATCCCAACCGGGTTGGTCCCTGAGTACCCAAACCGCAAGCTCTTCCGGCTTTTCGACTCGTATGCAGCCATGGCTAAAATCTCGCCGGGACTTCGAGAACAAGGCCTTGGCGGGAGTGCCGTGTAAGTACACGTTGTGCTCGTTTGGGAATATGAACTTGACTAACCCGAGAGCGTTCTTCACTCCGGGCTTCTGGCGAATCGAGAGCTGTCCGGAACGGAGCTGCGCGAATCGATCTCCAGTCATTGGAGCGCCTTCAATGGTCCTGCCGTCCGCATCAACGATCTGATAGTCATTGTTTTCCAGGTACGCTGGATCCTTCTTGACCTTCGGTACCAGTTCCGCTATTTGAATGCTGAGAGGAACGTGCCAGTAGGGCCGGAAGATGACCTGTGTCATTTCGTCGGCAAAGATCGGAGTCTGGCGCCGGAAGGCTCGTCCAACCACGACTTTCGTTTCGAGCTCGGGCTGGTAGCGATCGTTGTAGGCGTGAAGGCGGAACTCAGGAATATTGACGATGATGGGCGGACGCGGGAACCGGTCAGGGATCCAGCGCCAGCGTTCCAGCGCTAACTGGAGTTGACGGACCCTTCGCTTCAACGGAGTATTCAACTGTTTCAGCGTTGCTGTCCCGATGCGGCCGTCCGGATCGAGTCCATGTCGAGTTTGAAAGTGCTTCACGGCTTCGACCAAGTGTCCTTGGTACAGTTGTGAATTCGGTGGAATGGTGATGTCTGATGGAAGGTCCCCGAGCCGACGGAGCAGGCGTTGAAGCCGCGCGATGCCTAGATAGAGATCGCCAGGCTCGACCGGCTTCTTAGTGATGGGTAACGACCCGCCGTCATCGTCGCGTGCGAGCGCAAGATAAGTCCGCAATGCGCTTACCGTTTGGCGGTATGCCTCAAAGGGTGGCTCGAGGTGCTCAAGCACAGCCGACACGTCGGGAGCGTGGACCAGACGCTCACGAAGAAACTCGGCCACGTCGCATCTCTTCTCGTCCACATCCAAGCCGAAGCAAAAGACCTTGGGATTGACCTTGCCGATGTGCAGGTCCGATACGTAGCGCATAGCAGAGATCGTGAGTGCGAGATCAAAGTGGATAAGATCTTGATCGGATGGCTGTGCGCAAGCAGGACGGAGGTGCGCTAAGCGGGCTTGCCAACGTGAGCCATCATAGTCTTCAGGATCCAGGCCTTTGGCCGCCGCATCTTGAAAAACTCTCATAATGGACTGGGCCTGAGAAGTTATCTCGCCTTCTCGGGTCCAGGCTAAACCATAACCGGTGGATTCGTAGAAATTTGCAACGTGGCTCTGGCAGCTGGAAAACTTTGGCCATCGTAGCTCGGAAAGGGTACCCGAATTAACTAGTTGGTGTAGCAGCTGGCCGGCGTCGGATGAAGAATTGTTGGATGGAATGGACTGCTGCGCCCAACCGTAGCTGATCACCGCCGCTGAAATCAATGCGACCAAAGACCATCCCATAGCTGGGGCTCCCGACTACTGCAATCAGTTTTCACTCGCAAGACCAACTTCGCCTATTATGCACCTGATCACAGGAATCCACTAGAATTTCCAAATCTCGTTGCGAGTGCCAATGGCCTTGGACGACCACCCCGATGCGTTGCCCTGTATTCCGTATATCAGCGAGCGGATTGCCTTGGAGCAAGATCAGGTTGGCAAGCTTGCCGGCCTCCACCGTGCCGAACTCATCCTGCTTTCGCAAGAGCTCGGCAGCATCCGCCGTACCAGCTCTCAGCGCCTCATAGCGACTGTAGCCGGCTGAAACGAGGTTGTACAACTCCTGATGAATCGAAGATCCGTGAGCCACGTAAGTCCCATCGGCATCAGTGCCAACGACAACGCGGGCGCCGGCTTCATGCAGCATGCTCATAACGACCCTAGCGAAATGGGGAAGCTCATCTCGCTCGTCACGCAAAGCTGCAGCGTTGAATTTTCCCAAGACCCAAAGCCAGGGAAGGAATGGTGTCGCCCCCGGCGCTTGCCATGCGTGGAGTAATCCTTGCCAGCGCTTGCCGAGGGTTTGCAGCAATACCAAAGTAGGGCAGTTCCACGTTCCTGATGCTTGAGTTTTCCGGGCGATGGAGCGCAGTATACTCGCGTCATAGGATCGCGAGTCCCTCGTAGATATTCCCCCCGGCGATATCTGTCCGTTTTCGCATTCAGTCGAGTTAATCGCGTATAGATACCCACTCAAGTGCTCAATCGAGTCCTGATGCGCATCCAATACGCCCTCAAGCCCCACTGCATCCGGCACATGCCCGTACACAGCCAACCCCGATGCGTGTGCCTCCGCTGCCAGACTGTGGTATGCGGCGGCATTCAGGCCAGTGAAAACCTTCACCGCGTCGAAGCCATCGGCCTTGTCGCGGCTAACCGCCTTGTGCGCAACGGCAACTGTGTCCACCCTTCGATCAAAGGGCCACGCACAACCACCGCTGTTGTTGCCCGGTCCCGTCGAGTAAATGTGAGGACCTATAATGAGGCCTGCATCCACTTCTCGCCTGAAGTCGAGTAGTTCCGGAAATCCTCGCATGTTGCGCACGGTAGTAACGCCATTTGCGATGAGTTCCAGGGCCCATTTCCTATTCAACGACTCGTAGCGCGGATGCAGTGCTGGCAGAGCAAAGTGGACATGCATATCACACAGACCGGGAATGAGGAAAGAACCACGGCCCTCAATGTTCCTGGTTCCGCTTGGGATCTTGATTCTGTTGGACGGCCCAATTTCAACGATTCGATTGCCAGCGATCAGGACAGTCTGGTCGGTCAACACGCGCTCGCTGTCCATAGGAATAACAGAGACGTGCTGGAACGACAGGTTCTCGCTTTGTGCGATCTGAGTGAGGAGCAACACGCAAAGAAATGGCAGGCAAGTCCAACCAATTGACTGGACAGCGTGCGATGACATCGAGACCTTCAGAATCGTTCGCCCTTCGCAGTGCAGACTTGTCGCCCAATTTTCATCCATGAGGCGTCCTTCGATGCTCCGCAGCCAAGGCATTAGCCAAACCTCAAGCAACCCGATGCGCAGGTGCGTGTTCACAAATGGCTTTGTAAGTATCGGTGACGTCCTTGGCTGAGATGTCGCGCTTATCGACCGTTTCCCGAGCATGGAGCGCGATGTCGTCCAGCGACACGATTCCTTCGAGCCCTCCTTCCCGGTCGACCACCGGAAGCCGCCGGATTTTCTCGGCCCGCATCGTTTTCAGCGCGCAGTGGATATCGTCGTCTGCAGTGCAGGTAAAGAGCTTCGGGAAGGTGACATTCTTGGGGAGCATCACGTCCTGAACCAGCAATTCGGAAGCTCTCTTGTTCTGTGTACCAATTGCGACGCAGATATCGCGATCCGTGATTACCCCCACGACATTGCCACCGTCGCCGATTACAGGCAGGAATCCACAGCCGTTCTTCCACATGATTGCCACTGATGCGGCTAAGCTCGTATCCAGGTGGCAGAACGCCGCCTGCTTTTTCATCACGTCTCGGACTTTCATATTCGGCCTCCTTTCGCAGACTCTCGAGAAGGCCCTGAATGCCCCATCATTTAGACCGCACGACATTGGCCATAGTGGAACGGCTTTGTTCAGTAGGCTTTTCCCTTGAAGGGTTATAGAGCTGGTTGAATGCACTCAACCAGTGAGGGAAGGCACGCAATGGATTGCTTCCGACTACTTCAAGAGCAGTAATCCACAACAAGACTTGAGATAGCGCTCCACTTTTCCCAATCTAAGCCGGCGACCATCAGATCGGTTGTCACGCTGGGGCTTAATGCACTTCACGTGCCACAAGGAGAATTACTGCCGCGGCGCGAGAGATCAGGACCGAACAGGGCGCGTTCCACGCGATTTTGCTTGAAACATTGCAGAGTGCTGTTTTTGGACCGCCGTGTCCGACCGACATCTGTGGAAGGCGCTGACGCTCTCACGCATTGCCAGACTGCATCTCCTGCGCGGGTCATCATGCAATTGGTGGTGTTGAGCCGACGAAGTTGTCAGGAATCTCATCCCCTCCTCGATCCTGTGCGCCGCCCTGTGGAATATAGCCCTTTCCGATCAAAAGCGCGACCACCCGCCGGGCCGCGCACTCCGGGCTCTCGGCTTCGGCGTGGACGACCAAGTCGGGCGCCTCAGGAGGCTCGTATGCCGTCTGAAGTCCAGGTACGGTGGCTGTGGCACTCTCCTGCGCCTGCCGATAGATGCCTTTTGGATCGCGGGCCAGGCACGTCGCTATAGGACAATCCATGTAGATCTCAAGGAAGTGCGGGATCTCGCGTCGGGCACGGTCGCGATAGACGCGCCGGTTCGCGGTAGCGTCGAAAATTACCGGCACGCCCTGGTCGGTCAGCAGTACACCGATATCCGCCATCTGCTGGTAGAATGTATCGCGTTCTTCCAGGTTGTAACGCGGGTGTGGTGTAAGAGTTTTCCGCAGCGCGTCCGATTCGAGCACCGCTACATTCACTCGGCGCGCACGGAGTTGCTCTTTCAGAGCGGCCGTGAGGGTCGACTTTCCGCAGGCCGGAAGACCCGTGATCCAAATCGCGAATGCGTTGTGATTGCTAAGTTCCACAGTAGGCATTCACCTGAGTAGGATCGAAGGCATCACTTTTGAGAACACTCAAAAGGAAGGCCAGGAGTTTTCGGCGCACGCCGTCCACGAGCGACGGATACCAGAGAGGGCTCGCCATCACCAGGCCGCGAAACACGAAGAAAGGCGCCACCACTTGCAACACTTCGCGATCGCCGCTCTTTTCGAGGTAGCGCTCCCAGAAGCGCAGGAACAGGGTCTCAAAAGCTCCTTTCAGGCGTCCGCTTTGTTGCAAGGAGAAGAAGACGTAGTTCAAGGTCAGGGATGTGACGTCGTCAGCCGAATCGCCAAATTCGCCGCGCGAACGGTCGAGCAGGCGGAAGTCGGCTCCGCGGGCAAAAAGAATGTTCCAGGGATGAAAATCGCCGTGGACCTGGCGCAACCGGTGGGTCCGGTCCTTGAGCTTCCAGCGCCAGCCCACACAGCGCTGCTCGATCTCCTGGAGCACCTGCGGCGTGAACAAAGGATGCCGGGGATAGGAGTCCGCCAAGCCCATGATGCACTCACCGTCGCCGACGAGCTCGCGGATGCGGCGAATGTAGAGTCCCGGATCACAGCCGCGAACGCCGTGGATCGCAACCAGGTAGTCACACAACGCGTCGGCGCGGGCCAGGTCGAGATCCGTCAGCGTGCCGGTGTCGCGGAGCCGCTCGAGATCGAGCGCATAGCTCTCACCTTCGGCATATTCGGTCAGCAGGCAGAACTCTTCAACCGTGCCCAGCGATATCAGATTGCCATTGGGCTCGAAGCCCCCGACATCGAGAGATCGGACATGGCGCGGGAGACGATTGAAGGCGTCATGCGACCAGATCAGCGTGTGAGCGCGATCGGCCATGTGTTCGTGACCGAACGGCCCAGGGCTCATGGTGTGCAGTACGGCGCTACGATCCTCGCCGTTGGCAGCGCGATAGTCCACCCGAATGGGAGTTCCGTACCCGTAGCCCTTTCTAAGAGCTTCATCGGGCGGCTCGCCCAGGTGCATCAAGCCGCGGAGCACAATATCCTTGCCCAGCAAAGACTTGAGATAGCGCTCCACTTTTTCGGCGTCCAAACCGGCTATCGCTAAGTCGCTTGTCACGCTGGTGCCTAGTGCACTTCACGTGCCACCGCGGGAACTCATTCCGGAACGCGAACAATCAAGACCGAACAGGGCGCATTCCAGGCGACCTTGCTCGAGACGCTGCCGAGGACACTATGCTTCATGTCGATTGCTCCAGTTGCACCCACCACCACCAGATCGTAATCTCCCTGATCGGCTTCGCTCAAGATCTCGTTGGCGGGCACGCCTTCGCGGATCGACGTGGTCACTCCGGCATGATGCTCCAGGAAGCGGACGCGAGTCTCACCCAGGAGTTGCTCGGCCTCGCGTTTTAGCTCCAGCCGGAATTGAGCGGTTTGATTGGATTCGGGGTCGGTGGGCTCCTCTTCTTCCTCGGTGGGGAGCCACAGGTTTTCGACGACATGCAGCAGCGTTATATCGGCGGATTCGAGGTCGAAGTAGGAGGTGAAGGCATCCAGTGCCTGTTCTGAGCCGCCTGATCGATCTACGGGCACGAGAATCCGGACCTGCTTGTCGCTGGGGGCCTCTCTGCCGATTAACACGCAGCCGGATGCGTGTTCCACCATGCGGCTGGCTACCGGTCCGAGGCCGACCTCCGCCCGTACGTCGCGTCCTTTTGCACCGATGACAGTAATATCGTAGCCTTCCGATTCCCGCATGATGACCCGCGCGGGAGATCCAGTCTGGCAAAGCGTGAGAGCGTCAACGCCTTCCTCAGCCAAAATCAGCTTAGCCCCTTGCAGGACGCGTCGGGTCTCGGCAGCGAGCCGATGATTAAAGACTTGTTTAGCGGACGCCGCAGTTTTCGGGAAACGGGGCTCGACGGCCACATGGAGCACGTGCATCTCACGATCTTTATGTGTCAAAAGACGGCTGGCGGCCCGCATCGCCATCGCAGCTTCTTTGGATCCATCCGTGGCCAGAAGCACTCGCATACCGAGGTATGCTGCAAGTGCATTGCCACGGCTGGACGACGCGACCTGTGAGGTTTGGCACAACCTTGGGTGAGTGAAAGGGAGCAACTGACGGACTTGCGGCCCCATGCCTCGTTCCATCTCCTTGACGTGACTCAGCTAGCCAAAATGCAGGG
>Ga0070713_100002271_pt1 | contig 12485 bp, 9 predicted proteins | sample LARL82metaG_FD_65465 | JGI IMG/M metagenome (GOLD analysis project Ga0070713, IMG submission 65465) | Corn, switchgrass and miscanthus rhizosphere microbial communities from Kellogg Biological Station, Michigan, USA - LAR L8-2 metaG | ecosystem: Host-associated > Plants > Roots > Rhizosphere ... | reverse complement strand
TGCCTCTCCTCCTCATCTGGCTCGAACTGATGCTCATGCGCGGCCGTAACTGGAAAGCGGTTGCCGGCTTCCTGGCCGCCGCGGTATTAAGCTTTGTCTATCGTTGGCGGGTACTGCACGGTATTGGCGGGTATCAGGCGCCCAGCGGCTCACCCGCGGTTCTGGCGCTGGGCCGCAAGGCATTCGTTGCCGTCTTCCTGCGCGCGCCGGCGGAGACCCTGCTCGGCTACAACTGGCATCAGCCTCCCGCCTGGCGCGTGATTGCCATTGCCGCCACCACCACAGCGGTGCTGCTCTCGCTCCTTTCTATGTCCCGGCTTGGTCCGCAGCCACGCCGGCTGGCCTGGTTTGCCCTGGGATGGATGGTCATTGCCGTTCTCCCGGCCCACTTCCTCTTGTGGACCGCAGACCCGGCCCTGCTCTGGTCGCGCGTGCTCTACATCAGCGCCATTGGAGTGGCCATCCTGCTGGCCACTCTCCTCAGCGGCGTTGCCGAGGTTGGCCTGCGCCGCATTTGGACCAGCCTGCTGCTAATTTGTTTCCTGCTGGGAATGTGGCACAACCTCTCTGCCTGGCGCTCCAATTCCAGGATTACTCGTCAATTTCTGGCCGCTCTGCCCCGGCTGCAACCTTCTCCACCGCGCGACTACGAATTCATCATTGCCGGCATGCCCATTGAGCTTTGCGGCGTACGGTTTTTCCTCACCGGATTGACTCCCGCCGTCCAGTTGGCCTACGGACGGCCTGACCTCACCGCCCGCCGTCCCTTCGAGCCCCCACTACGTCCCAATGCGCCGACGATTGATCTGCGCTGGACTGGCCGATCCCCGGACTTCGTCGCCCCGGCTCTCGCCTCATCCGCCAACACAATCCCAATGAGTTCCTCGCCGACTGCGTGCCCATGAAGGCAGCCCATTTCATTCGGGCATAGCAACACCACGGCCTTCAGCGCCGAAGCATCCCGGGTGCGCTGCCGATCATTGCTGGTTTCCTACGCGTAGCGAAGGACCTGCATTTCTACCAGCGCACCGCAAATCGTGTTCTGAGGAAATTGAGCGGCGTTTTAATCACCACCGAGCCAGTTCGATAGGGCGAAACAGCGGTTAGCCCAGAGTGGAAAGCCCTGAGTAACGCAGCAACCAATCTGCTCGACCGAGCCCAGCGAGGGAGCGCATCCGTTTGCCCCTGTCCCGACGTGCCAACACCTCCACTCCCCGCCCCGTACCGCCGGCGCTATAGTTAAGGCAGCAAACCTTCATGAGGCCGGCCCAAAAACTTCCGGCGCGCCTGCCCGCGCCATCGCGAAACCTCCTGCTCCTGGCGCTCTTCGCCCTCATCATGCTGCCCGGCTGTTCCCGCCGCAGTCAGCCAAAAGAGGCCGCCTATGTCACCGTGCCACAGGTCTACCTGCGCGACCGCGTTGCCGCCGTCTACAATCGCGTGGCTCTGGCCAAGAACGGCGAGCAGGTCGAGGTGCTGGAGCACTCGCGGCGGTTTGTGCGCATCCGCACTGCCGAAGGCAAGGAAGGCTGGGTCGAAGAGCGTTATCTCGTCGGGCAAGACGTCTTTGATCAGATGAAACAAATGGCCGCCGACAACCGCGACACTCCCGTCATGGCCGCGGGCACCACCGATAACGACACCAACATTCACATCGCTCCCGATCGCGATGCGCAGCACCTCTATCAGCTCAAAGCCGGCTCCAAGGTGCAGATTCTCAAGCGTGCCACCGCCGCCAAGCCGCAGCCCGCCACCGTTCCCGTGCGCGAAGATGTCAGCCGCAAATCCGTGCCTCCTCAGCCTATGCTGGAAGACTGGTGGCTGGTGCGCGAGCCCGAAGGGCGCGTCGGCTGGGTGCTGGCCCGCATGGTGGATATTGATGTCCCTCTCGACGTCGCCCAATACGCCGAAGGCCAGCGCATCGTCGGCGCCTTCGTCCTTGACCAGGTGCCCGACGGCGATAAAAAAGTTCCCCAGTACCTCATGGTGCTCACCGAACCCCACGACGGCATGCCCTTCGACTACAACCAGGTGCGCGTTTTCACCTGGAACGTGCGCCGCCACCGTTACGAGACCGCTTACCGCGAGCGCAGGCTCTTCGGCGTCTTTCCCGTGACCATCACTCATGACAATTTCGACAAGGAAGGCGATCTACCCGTCTTCATCCTGCGCGTGCAGGACGATAGCGGCAAAGTTGTGGAACGTAAATACAAGCTCAACACTCCCCTCGTTCGGCGCGTTCTCTCTCCCGCGGAAGAAGCAGAAAACACAGCACATCCGGCGCAACGCCGGCCCCGCCGCCGCCCTCGCTGACCATCTTTTTTCTGCGTCAACAAGGCATCAGCACAGCAACCGGCAGAATCCAAGTTTGAGCGAGGTCATGCCCTATGGCAGAAAAGGTTAAAAAGCTTAATTTGGAACGCGATTATAAGAACTACCTTTATTACCTCGATGGCGAAGGCAATGTCTGCCAGAAATCCAAGTCCGGCAAAGGCGACTCCAAGGTGCTGGTGCCGCGTGCCGTCGAGCGCGACAATCAGTTCTTGTATTTCATTGACAAGGATGGCGACGTAGCGCGCTCCCGGCGCGGCAGCAAAAAGAACGCTGCCTGATCTGAACTGCCATGCTCGTGTTTCGCCCAGGCCGGCGTGCCCGCACCGGAAACGCCTTGCTGCGGGCGCTGCTCCCTCTTGTTCGTGATCTGGATGCGCCTTCTGCGGTTCCCTCCGCCGGCTTAAAACTCGAAGCCCTCTTGCGCTGCGGTGAACTGGAATGCGGCCTGGCTGATCTGGACTCGCCAGACGCGGCCACCGTGGCCGCCGCCACTAATACCCTGGCAGAGCTCCTGCTGGGCAGTCCTTCCACTGTTCCATTATCGCAACTCGTCGGCCGCTTGGCCTGCATTGGTCCGCCCGAACAGATCACAGTTTCCGATCCCGAAGGCTTCGCTTACTACGCGCTACATCCCCTGCGCTACGCGGAGCTGGCCGGCGCCTTGCCCCTAAACTCGCGCCATGTGGCAGTGGTGGGCATTCGCAGCATCGGCACCACTCTGAGCGCGATGGTTGCTGCCGCGCTGCGGCGTCGTGGCGTGGCGGCCGAGCGCATCACTGTGCGTCCCCAGGGCCATCCCTTCGAACGCCGAACTGAGTTCAGTTTCGGCAACCGCCTGTGGCTGGCTGCCCAGCGCGCCCGCCGCGCAGAGTTCCTGGTGGTGGATGAAGGCCCCGGCCTCAGCGGCTCCTCCTTCCTCTCCGTGGGCGACGCGCTCCTGCAGGCCGGCGTTCCCCGCAACAGCATCACCTTCCTCTGCGCCGCACAACCCGATCCTTCCCGCCTGCGAGCCCGCGACGCCGCACGCCGCTGGCCGGAATTCCGCTCCTACGCCATCCGCCAGCCCGCGCCGCCTGCGGATGACGCCGCTGACATCGGCGGCGGCGTCTGGCGCAAACACCTTTTCGATCTTGCCTGCAATTGGCCGGGATCCTGGGTGAGTATGGAGCGTTCCAAGTTTCTTTCTTCCGACGGTCACCAGTTCTTTAAATTTGAAGGTCTGGGGCACTATGGCGTGAAGGTGGCCGAACGGGCGCGCGCCTTGGCCGACGCCGGTTTCGCTCCCGATTGTGAGGATGCCGCCGACGGATACCTCGCCTACACCCGCGAGCCCGCCCTTCCCGCCACTCGCATGGACCTGTGCCCGGCGCTGCTGGATCGCCTCGCCGAATATTGTGCCTTCCGTGCGACCGCGGCCCTCGAATCCTCGGTCAACCTGGAAGAGCTGTGCTCCATGGCCGCCTGGAACCTGCACGAGGAGTTTGGCGCTCCTTACGAGCCGCGAGCTCTTGATCTTGAAATTGTGCGACCGGTGGTCGCCGATGGCCGCATGCAGCCGCACGAATGGTTGCTGACAAAGCGCGGCATCCTCAAAGTGGATGGCGCCTCTCATGGCGACGACCACTTCTTCCCCGGCCCCGCCGATATCGCCTGGGACCTGGCCGGCGCCATCGTGGAATGGGATTTGGCAAGCGAGGCTGCCGATTACTTCGTGCGCCGATATTCCGAACTGAGCGGCGACCGGCCCCAGCGCCGGCTCCCTGCCTGGCTGCAGGCCTACACCGCATTCCGTCTGGGCTACTGCAGGATGGCGGCAGAAAGCCTGGCCGGCAGCGCCGAAGAAGAGCGCCTGCTGCGGGATTGCCGCCGCTATCGCGCCCGAGCCTCCGCCGCTCTCGCCCAGCTCGCGGCTGCTTAGACCCGGCGCGAAATACTTTGCCCAGCAAGGCGTCATGTTGAACCGCTTTTGCAGTGAAAGCCTGCCCTGAGCCTGTCGAAGGGCATCTCGCGTGTACCTCCACCCATTTCTATGATTGTCATCCTGAGCGCAGCGAAGGACCTGCTTTTTGGGGCGCGGACGCCCTCGGCCGCGTCACTCACCCGCTGGCCTGCATCCAATCTTGTGCTCGTACTCTGCCGTGAACGATTACACCAATCGCCGGCTTTACCCAGCCACTTCGCCTGACCCCGGCGAAAAAAAGTTCTCTCTCTGGGACAAGCGTACTGCCTGTGCCCTCTTCACCATCCTCATCTTCCTCGCCGTAGGCGCCTTCATCTACACCGCCTGGAAGGTGATTGTGGCCTTCATTTTTGCCGTCCTGGTGGCCTATCTGCTGGATCCCCTCGTCACCCTGGTCCAGCATCGCTCCCGTTTGTCCAAGGGCAGGCGCTCGCGCGCCGTGCTGCAGGTATACGTGGCCATTGCCGTGCTGGTGGTCGTGCTCATTATCCTTGCCGGACCGCGCCTGGTTACCGAGGGCCGCCGACTGGCGAGCGCCCTTCCGGTGTGGATGGAAAAACTCACTAGTGGCCAGATCGCCTGGCAGATCGGCACAAAACGCGGCTGGAGCCATGCCACTCAGGAGCACGTGCAGCAGTGGCTCGCCGAGCATCGCCACGAGATTATCGCCTGGGCCCAGCACGTCGGCGCTTTTGCCGCCCTGTTCGCGGTCAATGCCATTTGGATCATCCTCGTGCCCATCCTGGCCATCTTCTTTCTGCTGGACGGCAGCCAGTTCGCCCAAACCATCGTGGACCTGGTGGACCGCCGCCGCCAGCGCCAGTTCCTGCGCGGCCTGCTCGCCGATCTGGATACCATGCTGGCTCATTACATCCGCGCCCAGCTCATTCTCGCCGGGCTTACCATGGCGGTGCTCACCGCCGTGCTCACGCTTATCCGCTTGCCTTACGGCACTGTGCTGGGGGTGATCGCCGGCGTTCTTGAATTCATACCGCTGGCCGGGCCGCTGGCCGCCGCGCTCATGATTCTGGGCGTCGCCTTTCTTACCAGCTACCATCACATCCTGCTGGTCGCGATTCTGCTCGGCGCCTGGCGTCTTATTCAGGACTATTTCACCTCGCCTCGCATCATGGGCAAGAGCCTGGAACTTCATCCTCTGGCCACGATCTTTGCCATCCTCGCCGGCGGCGAAGTGGCGGGCGTGATTGGCGTCTATCTCTCCATCCCCATCGCCGCTACCTTTCGCATTTTCTGGAAACGCTGGCGGGCTTACACCGAGGCTGACTCCGCCGCCCCCAACGAAGCGCCCCTGCCCTCCAAACGCACCGCCTAGATGGGGCGCAGGTTCAGCGCATACCCTTGTAGCTCTATTTAGTTGTCATGCTGAGTTTTCTTGTGATGCTGGATTCTTTTGTCCGCTGAATATACTGAAAGTTGTTTTTGTCATGCTGAGCGCAGCGAAGGACCTGCTTTTCGTGAATGCCAGCGAGATATCTGTTCCCGATTGCCGAGACGTTGCAAGCAACGTCTCTACCGATCATGCATTCTTCGTTCGCACAACCGCGCACACCGGTACAGACGTAACTTGTTACGTCTCCCGCCTCCGGACAAAATTCATAACCGCATGTGCCAAACGCGACGTGGGTGGAAAGGATTGGAGGGACGGTCTCACGGCGAGGGACACTGCAGCTGTTGGGGATTCATCGTGGAATTGGCGCGACGAATCTCTTCCAGTGCGGCAGCCGCATCGCTCCCCGGAGAGACAACGTAATCCCCAAAGTCCCAGGAGCGATCATGCAGGTGCCGGCAGAGAAACAGGATAAGACGAGGGCTGTGGGTAAAGGCCGCCTCTTGCGTGGCCCAGGTGAAATCCTGCCCCGGCGCGGTTTGGCCAATCACCACACTCAGTTTCTGCTCGATGGCGCGTAAGGCGGGATCGTAATCATAGCGTCCCAGCGCCGCCTCCACCATGTTGCGAATCACGGGATGCAGGTCGGGAATGGCATAGGCGCGCTCCAGAAGGGGAAGATCGGCCTTCGAACCAGACAGAACCAGGGCCTGTACCGCAGTGTCGGTCGGCTTAGTCTCGATTATCTGCGCCGCTGCCGTGTGCAATCCATCACGAAACCGGTAGTTCGGCTTTTCCCCGATTTTCTTCATGTACCAGCCCAGCGCAAAATCCCAGTTGTAATTCGGCCTGCGGCTGATGGCGCGAAAGATGGAAGGCGTGGCCGCATCCATATCGAGATAAAGCATGGCGTCAACGGCTTCACCGAAGTCGGGTTGGCGGTCGAGCACGGCCTCAAGGAGCGGCATGGCCTGATCGCCGTAACGCCGGCGTAACAGGGCGGCGTGCGCTTGGCCCGGGAGATCGCTGAAGTTTTGCCGTGGCAGGTTCAGGACGAGGGCGACCTCGTCTTCAACCGAGGCTGGTATCAGCAGCGACGCGATAACACGAATCTTGCCCGGTTGGATGCCGCTCAGAACCCGGTTGATGGGAAACGTGCCGTCCTTATGCACCCAGGAAGGCTGAATGTAAATGATTTCGCTGTAGTGCGGGAAGTAGATGATCTGCGACGGTTCGCCTGATAAGTCTTTAGGCGAGACTTGGACCGGATCGAACGTCGCCAGGGTAGAAGTGAGGATGCGAAGCTCTAATGCGACCTCGCGGTCCATGCCCCGCAGGCCTCGGACCACAAGCTGGTAGGGCGCTCGCTTAGCGTTGAGCAGAGATGTAGCCCCCATCTTTTTGTCGATGGCAACGCAGCGCAGGGTTCCTGTATGAACCTGACCGTGCTGAGTGAAAACGTAGTTCGTGTTTCCCAGCAACTGGGGTGGAACCTTAAACACCGATCTGTGAGTAGTCTGCGCCAGTAAGTCCGCCGGGGTGTTGCCAATCGTCAGGGAGACGTTTGTGCCTCTGCCATCGAACGTGCCGCTCACCGCCATGGCGCGGCCGCTCTGTACGACCTTCGGGATGTAAAGCGCGCCGTCCGTTTCAGCAACCGGGGCGCGCGCTTGCACCGTGATAACCGTCTGCGCCACGCGCACGCCTCTGAAGTCGCTGACCAGAAGCACCAGGTCGGTATCCGCCGCTACACTGGGCGCCTGCCACGAAAATCCGTGCTGGTTCGCGTGGGCCGACTGTCCCGCAAACTGCAGCACGTAAGATTGCGGCGCGGTGCTCGCGCCCTCGGCGGGTAATTCGATCGTGCCGTAAAACCAGTCGCCGCTGACAATGTGCTCCGGCAGGAGAATGCGGACAGGGCCGTCATCCGTGGTGAAGGTGATGATTTGTATCGGAGGTTGCTGCTCCACGCGAACTTCGTACCAGTCGTGCGGCGAGGGTTGAGCCGCGAGAACGCAGGGGATTGAGAGCAAGACAAATATGAGCATGGCGTGCCAAGCGCCGCCCCACATTTGCCCGTAATCTGCAGAGCGTAGACCATACTCAACTCTGGCGCGGGCAAATGTGGGAAAAATCACGGCCTGTTCACCCCCATGGCCAGCACCTCCGCCAAATGCAGCGCCCGCCTTCCGGACTGCTGCTCGATCTGACTTTGGCAACTGAAGCCATCGGCAATGATGAGCGTCGATCCTTCAGCCTGGCGCACCGCCGGCAAGAGCACCCGCTCCCCCACCGCCACAGAAACCTCGTAATGCTCCTTCTCGTACCCGAACGCTCCGGCCATGCCGCAGCAGCCCGATTCCAGCAACCGATACTCCAACCCCATCTTCTCCATCACCTGCTTTTCTTCCTTCAGCCGCATGATGGCCTTGTGATGGCAATGCCCGTGCACAATCGCCTTGCGTGTCACCTTGGGAACGGCACACTCGTTCTTCTCCAGGAACTCCGCCAGCGTGAACGTCTGTTGCGCCAGCTTCTCTGCCGGCTTGGACTCCGGCATCAGCCCGCGCATATCATCGCGAAACACTGAGCCGCAACTCGGCTCCAGCACCACCATAGGTGTGCCAGCATCAATTTCCGTCGCGAGCGCCGCCAGCACGCGCTCCAGGTAGGACTTGGCCATGTCCAGGAACCCGTAATCGTAAAGCGGCCGCCCGCAGCACAGGTGCCGCTGCGGCACAACCACCTGGTAACCCGCCGACTCCAGCACTTCTACCGCGGCCTGCGAGGTCTGCGGCTTGAAATAATTGTTGAACGTGTCTGCCCACAACATCACCCGCGGCTTGCCCTGATTGCGCGGCCCCCGTTTGCGAAACCAGCTCTTGAATGTCTGCCTCGCGAAGGTCGGTATGGTTCGCTGCTGCGGGATGCCGGCAACCGCTTTGGCCAGCGTGCTCAGCCCCAGGGCCTGCGTAAACAGATTTGCCAGGCGTGGTGTCACGGACGCCAGCCGAGCCCATTTATCAATCCAGCCAAACGCATACGCATGCAGGGGCCGCATCCTGCCTTCCCAGTAGTGCGACAGAAACTCCGCCTTGAATGTGGCCACATCCACGTTCACCGGGCAATCGCCCTTGCAGCCCTTGCAGGCCAAACAAAGATCCAACGCCTCCTTCACCTGCTCGTCGCGCCACCCGCCCTTGATCACCTCGCCGTGCAGCATTTCCCACAGGAGGTGGGCGCGCCCGCGCGTGCTGTGCCGCTCTTCATGGGTCACCATGAAACTGGGGCACATCGTGTCCAGGTCGCCTTGCCCGCTCCAGCGCCGGCACCGGCCCACGCCTACGCAGCGCAGCGTGGCATGCGCGAAGCTTCCATGATCCTCGGGAAACTGGAAGTGAGTGGGCGGATGCGGCGCCACGTAACCCGCCCCCAGCCGCAGGTTCTCATCAATCCGGTAGGGATCCACCACCTTGCCCGGATTCATCTTCCAATCCGGGTCCCAGATGGACTTGAACTCGCGAAATGCCTCCACCAGCTCCGGCCCGAACATGCGGTCCAGAAATTCCGCCCGCGATTGCCCGTCTCCGTGCTCACCCGAAAGCGACCCGCCGTAGCTCACCACCAGCGCGACCGCTTCCTCCATAAACTCCCGGAATTTCCCTATGCCCGCCTCTGTCTCCAGGTCAAAATCCACTCGGCAGTGCACGCAGCCTTGCCCGAAGTGCCCGTAGAGCGCGGCAGTGTAGCCGTACTTGTCGTACAAGGTTCGCAATTCCCGCAAGTACGGACCGATCCTCTCCGGCGCTACCGCAGAATCCTCCCAGCCCTCCCAGCTATGTTTCTCTCCCGGAACAAACGAATTCGCGCCCAGCGCCGACTCCCGCACCAGCCAGATTCGCCTCTGCTGCTCAGCTTCCGTGAAAACCCGCACCTCCAGCGCCTTCCCCTGGGAAGCCCGGGCGAATCGCGTGGCCTGCGCCAGCGCCTCTTCCTTCGTATCGGCGCCAAACTCCACCAGCAGCCAGCCGCTTCCCTGCGGCATCAGCGACAGATAATCCTGCTGCGGCAGCCGCTTCTTGCGGATATTGATGGCCACAATCTCGTCGAAGCCTTCCAGTCCGATGGGTCCGAACTCCACGACCCGCGGCACATCGTCGCCCGCCTGGTACATATCTGGATAGCCCAGCAGCACCAGCACTCGCGCCGGCCTGCTGGGGATGAGCTGCACCTTGGCCTCCAGCATGGTGACGCATGTGCCCTCGCTCCCTACCAGCGCCCGCGCCACATTGCAGCGCCCGTCTGGCCCCGGAAGCAGCTCATCCAGGTTGTAGCCGGAAACTCGCCGTGGGATGCGAGGGTACCGCTCCCGAATCAGCCCCGCGTACCGATTGCGCAACGACAGCAACCGAGAATAGATCTCTCCCTGGCGCCTACCCTGCGCCGCCGCACGCTGCATTTCGGCGTCGCTCATCCAGCCCACTTTCATGCGCGTGCCGTCATAGAGCAGCACTTCCATTTCGTGCACGTTCTCCACCGCTTTGCCCGCCATCTGCGAATGCACGCCGCAGGAGTTGTTCCCCAACATGCCGCCGAAGGTGCAATGAGTGTGGGTAGCCGGATCCGGCCCCCAGGTGAGCTTATGCGGCGCGGCCGCTTCCCGCAGGCGGTCGCAAATCAGCCCCGGCTGCACCCGGGCATATTTTCCCGCGGCGTTGATTTCCACAATCTTGTGCAGATACTTGGTCCAATCAATCACCACTGCGATGTTGCAGCACTGCCCTGCCAGGCTGGTGCCGGCTCCGCGCGAGAGCACAGGCGCGCCAAACTTGCGGCACGCCGCCACCGTCCGCACTACATCCTCAACCGTTTTCGGAATCACCACCCCAATCGGCGCCTGCCGGTAATTCGATCCGTCTACCGTGTACGCCGCCCGGCTGCCCGCATCGAAGCGCACCTCTCCTTCCAGCGCGCGCCGCAGCTCCGCCTCCAGCCCGGCTGCATCCACCTGCAGCGTCCGCCACGCTCCTGGCTCGATGGTCACCGCCTTGGCCGCTTCGGCCATCCCCTCTCCCTATTCTTCCGGCGTCATGCTGAGGCGCTTTAGCGCCGCAGCATCTCGCGTGCACTGCTACCGGTGTCGCCAAAGCAGCAAAGGCATGGCTCTCATCGCCATGCCTTCATTCTGCTCCCACTGCAGCCCGGGCTCAATTCGGCTGCGGCTCCGTGGACATGCCTTTCACTCCTGCCACATTGGAAATCGTAATGTGGGTCATGCTCCCCCGTGGCTCGATGACAATGTTCATCATCCCCTTCTCGGGCGTGACGAACACCATTGTTCTCTGGTTCTGGTCACTCACATTAATGTTCGACCGCGGGAACCGCGCCTTATAAAACGACTCCACCAGGTCGGGCGAATCCGGCGTCTCAAACTGTGCCGTAACCGTGCTCATCGAACCCATGTTCACGGCGGCTCCTCCCGGCAGCGGCCTCGCCCCGGGGTAAACGTCTATGCCCAGTTTGCGCAATGCCGCGCTGGTATCGGTGTTGCTCTCCACTGTCCCAAACGGGGTTTCGATTCGCGCTCCATTTTTGCCCGCTTCCACGTGCGACCGGCTGGCAATTCGCCACACGCCAAATCCGATCACCGCTCCGCCCAGCACGATGACTCCTATAATGATGGCCACCACGATGAGGATGACCTTCAGCGCCCCGCCTCCGGAAGGGGGCGCGGTTGTGGCCGGAACTGCTGCCGCGGCGGGCTTGGCCGCCGCAGCCGCCATTCCTCCACTGGCCGGCGTGGCGCTGGCTGCGCCTGCAACGACCGCACCGCATTTGGTGCAGAACTTCGACGCTCCTTCCAGCGTCGCCCCGCAGGACGTGCAAAAAGCCATAACTCACCTCTGAAAATTGCTTTGCGCGGAGTATACCGCAACCTCTTCCCGCCGCGAAAGGAACTCCTGGCCTGGGTTTCAGGGCATCGCACGCCTCGGCTTGCCCCCGCATCTCAAAGTAAAAGGGGACTTTCATGTTCATTGCCTGGCCGGTTATTTTCGCTATTATGGCTGTTGTTTTCGGAACACTGGACTTCACCGGCGCTGCTCATGGCTGGCTGCTGCTGGCCAAAGCTCTGTTCATCGTGGCCGTGCTTGGCTTTTTTGTGGCCTTGCTGGCTGGTCAGTTGGTGGTTAAGAAGATTTCCTCATAGCGGTCGTAGCGCCGGCGTCCCGCGGGCGGTCGTGAGGACATCTTGCCCTCACATGCTCTGCTCTTTAAAGGTGGAAATCTTCTCGTGTGGCGCGGGCGTCCTCGCCCGCGAACCTGCGCAGCAGGGGGCGAAACTACGACCACGCCCTGGTTATGTAATCCGACATGGTCATCAGCAGCAGAATGGCCAGCCAGAAGAACCCCGCCAGAATGACCAGCAGTGTGGCCTTAACGTTGATGTACTTGGCATGCATGAAGAACAGCACCACCAGGGAACCCTTCAACGTGGCAATAATCAGCGCCACCACGATGCTGAGCGCCCCCAAATCGAGGTACGACACTGCCGCCGTCGTCACCGTCAGGCACATCAGCGCCGCCCACACCGTGAAATACACCTTCGCGCTTATGATCTTTTCCATGCCGTTCTCAACCTGCGTGATGGTGCCCGATCAGGTACAGCAACGGGTATAGATAAATCCACACCAGGTCCACAAAATGCCAGTACAGGCCCACGTTCTCCACCGGATTGTGATAGTCCGTGGAAAAATGCCCCCGCTGGTTCATGTACAGAATGGTGGACACCAGCCCGATCCCTATCAGCACGTGCAGTGCGTGGAAGCCGGTCATCACGAAATA
>Ga0070713_100002270_pt1 | contig 12488 bp, 12 predicted proteins | sample LARL82metaG_FD_65465 | JGI IMG/M metagenome (GOLD analysis project Ga0070713, IMG submission 65465) | Corn, switchgrass and miscanthus rhizosphere microbial communities from Kellogg Biological Station, Michigan, USA - LAR L8-2 metaG | ecosystem: Host-associated > Plants > Roots > Rhizosphere ... | reverse complement strand
GGAACCGTAATCATGAGAGCCCCTCCTCATGCGGTGAGTTTGAAACTTTCGCTGCCGCAAGTACACCGTTCCGCAAAATACCCTTTCAAAAGGAGGCGAACGCGTCACCTTTCCCGCCCAGTGTAGTCCCCATGTCGTAGGGATCGAAAGAGGGGCTTTGGCATCCCGGGCGATGCTGCTCGCGTTTCAAAATCGGATTACTAGCACCCGTCTCTGCCGCGCGCGTGTCCGTGCGAAGGCGTCAACGCCTGGAGCGTTTCAGATCTTTTTCGTCTTCGTCATAACGCACGGGAGCGACGGGCGGCCGGGCCGGCAGGGCGAGCGTCGCCGTGCTGTCGCCTTTCTCCAACACGATCTCGCGGCTGCGGACCTCGCGGAGAATCCAGCCTTTATGCGCCTCCCCCATCTTCAGCCTGAGCACCGTATTGGCCGAGCGATCGAGAAAGATGCCGAAGCTTTCGCCATCCCCGGCAATGGTGCCAACAAGCGAGAGCTGTGGACGCTCGGGTTCCAGCGGCCTTGCCGGCTGCGGCGGTGTATAGGGCGTGGTGGCGACGGCTGGCGCAGGCGCCCGGCGCGACGGCGAAAAAATCGGCCGTTCGCGCGTGGCTGACAGTTCCTTAAGCGGGATCGCCCAGAGCGGATTGCCGCTCGGAATTTCGCTCGCAGCAGGCTGCTGACGATCGTCGTCGATGCGAATCGGCCCCAGGCCGGAATCGATCCCGGTTGGCTCTACGGGCTCGGTCGATACCGCCGCCAGTCCGGCCGCGGTGCTCAATACGAAGAAGGCTGCGGTCAGGGCCATGCGCGTGAAATGCGAAGTCATTTTGCACCTTGCCATTGGCCGGATACCGACAGGAGGATTCGCATGCGGCCTTCCTGATGGGCCGAGGCGACCGGCGCCTGTGCGACGAGTTGCTCGACGAAAAGAAACGGAAATCCGACCTCAAGATCGTACAGCAGCTTCTGCAGCGACGGCTGATCCAGCTCGCAACTGGCGATCACGCCGATATACCCCGCTTTCGACTGGACGCCCTGTAGTTCCACCTGCGACGACAGGATGTTGCCGCCGGCCTTCGTCACCGCGTCGGTAACGCGCTGCAGCAGCGATGCACCGGCGACAGTGACTGTCGGCCCTTCGAGCAAAGGCGAGCCTGATACAACAGTGGCAGCACCGGTAGCACGGGACGGTGAATTCCGCCCATCCATCTGATCGAGGATTTCGCCGGCCGCCGCAAGGTCAGCACGCCGATCGAGAATATCCGCGATGGCGTTCCAGGTGCCTGCAAGCAACAGCAGCATGAAAACCACATATGCAATCACCGCACCCCCGGGAAAGCGGGCGATCATGCGCTGGACCGTGTTCGGCTCCCTCGTCATCGGAGCGCAAATCCCGGCTTGATGCGAGCTTCGATGTGAAACCGCTCACCCGGATCGCCAGGCGAGCGCGTCGTCGGCGCAAAAAAAGTTGCGCTCGTAAAGTGTGGAGATTGCTCAATCAAGCGAATGAGCGATGGGGCATCATGCGTGATCCCGATCACCTGCAATTTGTCGCCTTCGACCCGAAGCTCGGTGGCATAAGTGTGATCTGGCAAAATTTGCGACAACGCTTCGAGCACGATCGCACTTGATGGGCTCTCCCGCTTTCGTCGCTCCAGCGCAAGCTGGGCCGACGGGGCGCTCAATCCATCACGGCGAAATACAGCGCGGCGTTCTGCTACACGGCCCAAGATATCGTTTTTTTGCGTCTCCAGTCCGGACGCAACGAACTGATCTGCCGCGACCGCTATTCCCATCGATACCGCGGCCAGTAATAGCGCCGCCGCCAACGCGCGCCGGACTTTGCCGACGTCGAGCGCGCCGGCACCACTCTGCTCCATGATTTCGATCAAATCAGCGTCCGGCAGAGTCGCCTGTGGGGCGGTCGAAACGACAACTGATTTCACGCCAAGAGCCATAAGCGCCTGAATATAAGGTGAGACGAGCGCGCGCGCCGTCGCCACGACCGTCAAGGTTATGCGGTCTTTGGCGATCTCGGTCGGCCGCGACCACCCGAAAGCCGCGTCAGCCGCACTCCACGGCGTCAGGCGGTCGATTTGCGAGCGAACGATCCCCTCGAGGAATTCGCCGGCTCGCTTCGGCAAATCGAGCGGCCGCAACAAAAATCGGTCCGACCGCAAGATCAGGTCAGCCCGGCTGCCACGCAGCGCGCTTGCGATGTGTTTTGGAACCGGCCCGACAAAGGCCCCATCTGCGATGCACAGATACTCGGCGGCGGGACCGTCGTTCTTGACGCCCGGCGCGAGATCAATCTTGAACGTATCACCTTCTTCTTCAGTGAGGCGCACGCGTCGGAATGCCCTGACGTACCCGACGCTGTCGCCGATCGTGAGGGCCACACAATCCATCCAGTCCCTGAATGTCGCGGTGATATTGCGCAGATTCACGATCGTCCTCCCGCAATGTTGCGCGGCGCGGATTGTGTTGCCGGACGCACACCCGCGTCGCTTTGCCAGGACAACACGCGATAAGGCTCATCGTGGCCGTCGACGAGAATAACCGCCGCAGAGGTGATCGTGCGGCCGCTATCGAAAGCCATCCGGACGGTCACTCGCATCGCCTTGCTGCCTTCGGTCGTTACGCCGGCTTGCGATGTCACGGATGATTGGTCAGCGATCAACTCTCGATTGTTGAGCGCTGCGTTGAGCTTTTCAGGCGTCATTCCCGGCAGCGCCGCAATCACTTCGGGCGCAGCGTCGCGAATATTGATGTCCGACCGCCCGCTATAAACAGTGACAAAAGGCATGGCGCGCTCGGCCAGAGCAGGCGGCAAGCCCAGCACAAGCTCAAGCTCGCCAACGTGGGCAAACGGGGAGCCGCGCGGTCCGTAACTCAGACCGGCGGCCCTATAAAGCGACTCTTCCTTGTCCAGCGAGTCGGAAGACGGCGCCGAGCGCCAACCAATGATCCGGTCGGCATATTGCTCTGCGTCGTCAGGATGAGCGCCGAGCACACTAAACAAGCCAGAAAGCAGCGCCTTCGAGGCCTTGTTGAGATTGATGCGCGCCGCCTCCGAACAGAATTCGACCAACACGTCGGCTCCGTTCATCCGAAACGCAAAGCGGCCGCGCGTCGGTTTTTCTTCCCGCGGAGCCACTGTCACTCGGTAAGCGGTGAGGTCGAGCGACGCCGAAAGGAGTGCCTCGGCACGGATCACGTCGTCGTTCACCGTGACAGACGTCGCCACGTTCACGACATAGATCGAATAAACGGATGCCAACGCCGCAAGCGCGCTTAGAATCCACAGGGCTGCGACGACGATGAAACCGTCGCGGCCACCACACGAATGTCGGGATCGCCTTACGGACATTATTCTCCCCGCGAACCGCTCCGGTCGCTGTCATCCGATTCGGGCTGCGTATCTTTTTTCTTTTTTTGGCCGGATTCATCGCAATCGCCACCCGCGCATTCGGCCGGCAGATCGGCGCGCACCACAGCAATGGTCGATAGCGGCAGAACACGATCAGTGGCGGCATCGCGAACGGTCAGACGCACGGCGGACGGAAGCGTTGCGCCGTCGTGCCAGTTGCCTCTCCAGACGCCATCCTTGCCCGCATAGGCGAACGAGACACGATAGGGCGCGCGCAACAGCACGACCGGATCACCCAAAAACAGCTGGTCAATCGAGCCGATTCCCGGCGTGAAGACCGCGCGGCTCCTGACCAGGACCGTACCCTGCCGGTCCGCGGTTTCCGAAATCCGTACGATTTCCAAACCGGATCGTGCATTGGGCCCGATGGCGGACCTGATGAAGGTTGCGGACAATTCCGTTCCTTCGAAAAGCGGGTGATCGGTCTGTCGGCTGGGAGGCACGAATTCTGCCGCCGCGAAATCGGCCACCAGTCTCTCGACGGCAATAGCCAGCAGTTGGACGCGTTGCACGCGGACGAAACCGCGATTCCAGTTAGGCAGCCATTGCGCTGTCACCGTCGCCAGCGCGGTCAAAATCATCGCCATCAGCAACGTTGCGACCAAGGCCTCAACCAGCGTGAAGCCCGCAGTCCTCGAACGTCGTCGCCAGCGGGCCAAGTTCATCCCCCGGTTCCCCGCCGGAGACGAATGGTCGTGACCTGAAAGCTCCCGCCGGTCGGAGAACGAACCGTAATGACGACGGTTTGCGGCACCCACGGCGACGGCAATTCCGGATTGACGTCGTCTGCGGCGAACGGCAGGACATCGACTCGCCAACGATGCCCGGCGAGTTCACCCGAGATATCGCCAACGAGCTTCCCCGATCCGGGCAACGCCGACGCAATGGCGCGTGCTGTTTCGGCAAGCTCGACATGCCGCTCGAGCGCGCTTGTACCACGCGCTGAGGTCGCTATCAGCGTGCCAATTCCGGCGAGCACTGCCGTGACGATGGCAAGCGCCACGAGCATCTCGATGATCGTGAATCCGGCCTCGCGGCCTTGCCTAGAGTGCACTGCGCGGAACAACCTCAACGCCTCCCGTCAGCCAGTTGACGCGAATTTCGTAGCCCGTACCCAATCGCGTCAGCACGATCGTGCCGCCGCAGGACATTCCGGACGGCAAAAAGCCAATGGTCGAAAACGCCGGGTTTCCATTGCAGAGCTTCGGCAATACCGCATCGAAAACCACGTCATTTGGTATGCGGACATACGACCGGTTGCCCCTGAACGAACCGAACGTACCGGCGCATCGATTTCGGTAGAAACTTGCATGTGCCGACGTATCGCCGCGCTGCGATCCAGGGTGAGCAGCGAGGCCGTCTCAATCGCATAGGCCTCAAGCCGCGATCGCGACGTTCCAGCCGGTATTCGCGGAAGTAGAATTGCGGCGAGAAGCGCGACAATAGCGAGGACACAAACGATCTCGAGCAGCGTGAACCCGCCTTGCGAGACGACACCGTCACCGCGACCAACTCGTGATATCGGCGGCCGTTCCGTCGCCGCCCTCCTGCCCGTCCGAGCCGAGGGAGACAACATCGTAAGCGCCATGTTGGCCCGGCGAGCGATACACATATGCTTTCCCCCATGGATCCAACGGCACGTTTCCGCCTTTGAGATAAGGACCGTTCCACGACGCAGTCCCGCCGGCCGGCTGCACAAGGGCGCCAAGACCCTCCGCGCGCGACGGATACCGTCCGGTATCGAGATAGAAGAGGTCGAGCGCGCTCGAGAAGCTCTGGATTTGAATTTTTGCGGCCTTAACTTTCGACTCGCTCAGATAATTGAGCACCCGCGGTCCCACCAATGCCATGATGAGGCCGATGATCGTAATAACGACCAGGATTTCTACGAGCGTGAAGCCGCGTTCGTTGCGCCTGCCCGTGCGACAACTTCTCTTCCTTTCCAGGACCGATGCGCCTTGCTCCACGAAGTGCCTCCTCTGCGTTATCCGACGATCTGACTGACCGATAGAAGCGCCGTCATCACCGAGATGATGAGACCACCGACGACGACACTGATGACGATGATCGCTGCCGGGCCCGCAATACCGACGATTCGGTCAAGGCTGCGCTGCAGCTTGGCCTCATAGAAATCCGCGACGCGGCCCGCCAGCACGGCGAGCTGTCCCGTCTCCTCACCCAACCGAAGCATCCGCACTGCCATCGGCGGCAATATCGAAGTCGCGGCCAGCGCTTCAGACAGTTTGCCGCCGTGCCGCACGCGATCGGCCGTTTCCGTCCACACGGCGACTCCGCCAGTCGCGGACATGATGTTCACTAAAATGCGGAGCGCAGCTGTGAGATTCACGCCGCTGCCAAGCAGAATGCCGAGATTTCGGCAGAACAGCCCAGAACGATAGAAATTGGAAATTGTGCGGACAAATGGCAACCGCGACAGCTGGCCCGCAAGTGATGCGCGAACCGATGCCCGTCGGAGCACAAGCCACAGGACGATCAGCACCAGCGCGAGACTTGCACCTATCTCGGTCGTATGCGCGTGCAACGCATCCGACAGACCAAGAAATGCCCCGACGACAGGATCGAGTTTGGCGTTGAAATCGCGCAGTACCGCAGAAAATTGCGGTAGAACGAACAGCAGGAAAAACATCAGGACGCCGCAGGCGGCAACCAACACGAAGGCAGGATATTGCAAGGCATCAAGCAGCTTGCGCCGCAGCGCGCCCGCACGAACCCGCTCATTTGCAAGCAACTCCAGGATATGATCGAGGGTCCCGGAGGCTTCTCCAACTCGAACAAGCGCCACATACATTGAGGAGAACAATTCAGGATGTCGTGAAATCGCTTCAGCAAAACTCGCTCCTGCGACCACGGCCGCCTTGATTTGCCCCACGATCGGGCGCAACCGCCCGACGTCCATGTCGTTGGCGAGCAGATCGAGCGCATCATAAAGACGAGCGCCGGCACGCAGCAGCAATGCAAGATCGCGCGTGAAAACTGTGACATCCTCGCCCCGCGGTCGGCTGAAGAACGCAACGGTCATACGCGAGATGGTCGCGCCTTGTCCGGCGACCGCCTCGATTGGGACCAGTCCGAGATATTCAATCCGGCGCGCAACCTCGGACGCCGTCGCGGCCGAAAGCGAGCCGCTGACGACCTCGCCCTTTTGCGTCAATGCGCGGTACTGAAAATTCGGCATCACATCACCGGATCGTCGCGACGCGAAGGACTTCCGCAGGGGACGTCGTGCCTGCCCTGCACTTCGCGAGACCGTCGTCGATCATGGTCGTCATGCCGGCATTGATGGCCGCACTGTCGATGGTCGTTGAATCCGAATCCGTACGAATCAGGTGACGCACGTCATCGGTCATCTCCAGAACCTCGAAAACACCGACCCGGCCGCGGTAACCGATGCCTCCGCACCGTTCACATCCCTTTGGCTCATGCACGGTTTCGCCAATCTTGAGTCCGAGTGCCGCATGGCGCGGATCCAACCCAAGATCATCCGAGGTGAGCTTCCTTTGGGTTTTGCAACGTTCGCAGAGCTGACGTACCAGGCGTTGCGCAATCACGGCGCGCAGCGTCGACTTGAGCAGAAAACTTTCCACACCGAGGTCGAGAAGGCGAGGCACCGCCGCCGCGGCGATTTCGGTGTGAAGGGTCGTGAGGACGAGATGGCCGGTCAGCGCCGCGTGAACGGCGATATGGGCTGTTTCCGCATCGCGCACCTCGCCGACCATGATCACATCCGGATCCTGCCGCACAAAGGCGCGCAAAGCATTTGCGAAGGTCAATCCAATCGACGGCTTGACCTGTGACTGACTTATGCCGCGTATCTCGTATTCGACCGGATCCTCGATGGTGAGAATCTTTCGCGTTGACTGATTGAGAATCGAGAGAAGAGTCGCGAGCGTCGTGGTCTTTCCGCTGCCGGTCGGCCCGGTTACGACAATCATCCCGTGCGGCAACTGCAGCAGCCGGGCAAGCTTGGAATCGTCGGTACCGGACAAGCCAAGCTTGTCGATCGTTAGCAAGCCGCGATCGTTCGGCAGCAACCGGATAACGGCCGATTCCCCATGCTGCGTCGGCATGATAGCGACGCGGATATCGAGATCGCTCCTGGCGACGCGAAGGCGCGCCGCACCGTCCTGCGGGAGCCGCCGCTCGGCAATGTTGAGGCCCGCCAGAATCTTAATGCGGGAAATCACTGCCTGGGCGAGCGCCCCAGACGGGGCCGGCATTGTGCGCAGCAGGCCATCGATCCGCATTCGCACCGTGAGCCCGGTGCGAAATGGTTCGATATGGATATCGCTCGCGCGCAGTTCCATTGCCTTTTCGAGAAGGTCATTCACTGCGCGTACGACTGGCGCACCGCTGGCCAGGTCTCGCAGGCTATCGATGTCATCATCGGCAAGGGTAAACGACGTTTCGCCGTCGGGGCCTGTCAGCGGAGCCTCGTCCCCGCCGATCTTTTCGGTCAGCGCGGTCGCGATATCTTCAAAGGATGCGACCTCGACCATAACCGGACCGCCGAGCACGATCTCAGCCGCGCGAATACAGGACATGTCGCTTGGATCCGCGACGGCGAGCCGGAAGCCTCCCTGTTCGTCCCGATAGGGGAACGCATCCATCTCACGCAGGAAGCGGTGGGAAAAATTTTGTACGAGAGCGGAAGCCGACAGCAATTGCGGCAAATGCACCCGAGACAGGCGATAGAAACTTGCGACCTCGTCGGCAAAGTCGCTGGCCGGCAGATCGGTCTGTTCCCACAGACGCTTCAGGGCTTGACCATCGCGCTCTTCCGCAGGCTCCGGCGGTACAACGGCCGTGGCAAGATGACGTTTGCCGGTCAAATGCCGCGCGAACGCGGCCGCGTCACCGGCGGCAAACTTGCCGCACTGAATCGTGTCGGTTTGTGACGTGCTCATCATCAGCACAATCTCGTTGGAACTGGCACACTTCGAGCGCTTACGCTGTCGGCGGAGAGCGCGATTGTCCTCCGCGCCTCACTTGTAATGAACATGCTTAGTTTCGAGACCGTATGACACGTCGACCTGTCCATATCTGATTTTGATAAGCAGACAGTAAATTTTGTGCGCGCAGCGTGCGCGATTGTCGTCGTTTAAAGCGCTTCCACGAGCGCAAAAAACATAATTGCTTGCCGAGAAAGATTTGTCGCTTCCGTACACAAACATTTTTTCGTATTCGCGCAACAAATTTTTCGTCTGCCGTCTCGTGACGTCGCGGGATCGTTGAACGCGCAATTCGAATCTGTCACATAACTTCCAAATCTGTCACATAACTTTGTTTCGTAATGCGTCTCACTAACATCTCGCGTTCGCGGGATGAACCAGCGCCTGCAACAACGGTATAACTACGTGACATATGTCAGTAGAGCAGCGCGCCGGATGCAATCGGCCCGCAGTGCGTCGATCGTCGTGATTTTTGCGGTGGGGTGCGTATCGCTCGCAGCCTGCAACCTGATCACCGTCGATGACGCTGAACGCCATCCGACTGACGTTTTCACCCGGATCCGCTCCATCGACTTGTTGCCGCGGTCCGTAAACCCGCAAGAGCCGAACGCAAACGCGCCCGACCGGCGGCAGGCGGCGATTTACACGGACGAAAACGTCATAACTCTCGCCTCAGACGACACGCGCGGGCAAACGAAATCTGTTCGCGGCGGCTCTGACGGCTACGAACTCAATTTCGAGAATACGCCGGTTGCCACGGTCGCGAAGGTCGTGCTCGGGGATATTCTCGGTGTCGGGTACACGATCGATCCACGCGTCCAGGGCACGATCACTCTCGCGTCCGGACGGTCCGTTCCGAAGGCCGACGTCTTGTTCGTGCTCGAAAACGCGTTGCGCATGAGCAATGTCGTTTTGGTCCGGGAAACAGCAGGGTTTCGCCTCGTACCGCTCAGCGAAGCGATCGGCGCTGGCAACGTCGACAACGATCCGGCCCGCGCGGAGCCGGGCTATGGGATTTCTGTCGTTCCGCTGCAATACGTCTCCGCCCAAACATTGATCAAGCTGCTCGACAGCTTCGCGACCAGGCCGGGCACAGTTCGCGCGGATGCCGCGCGAAATATGCTTCTCATCCAAGGCAGCGGAGCCGAGCGCCGCGCTGCCATCGAGACTGTGCTGAGTTTCGATGCTGAGTGGATGCAGGGGCAATCCGTCGGTATATTTCCAGTGCACAACACCACCCCTGATCCGGTCATTACCGAGCTGGAGAAAATCGTCGATTCCGGCGATGGAGGGCTGGGGCAGAGCCTGATCAAATTCCAGTCGATCGCCCGGATGAATTCAATTTTGGTAGTCGCACGAAAACCGGAGCTTTTGAAAACCGCGGCAACATGGATCAAGCGCCTGGACAACGGAGACAATGCCAATACGAGCGTGCGGGTCTATCGCGTGCGTTATGGCGAAGCTCGCCAGATGGCAAGAGTGCTCAATGACATGTTCAACAGCGGCGGGAGTAACGGCCTCGACTCGCCGCTCAACCAGATCGCGCCAGGTTCCGGTGCGGTTGCGGCGTCGAGCGGCGATCAAATGGCGTCGAACGGACAATTCGGAACGGGCTTCGGTACTCAGTCGAGCGCGAACACGCGCGTAAGACAGCAACTCGGTATCACACCACCCACACAACGTGCGGGCGGAACTGACCCGGCAGCCGCGCTCGTATCCGGCGGAACTCCCGGCGGATTGTCAGGCGGCACACCTTTGCTCGCAGGCGTGCGGATAACACCCGACGTTGTCAACAATAGTTTGCTTGTTTACGCGAGCCAGGCGAACTATCGAATTATCGAGCGGGCAATCCAGCAAATCGACCGGCCGCAAATGCAGGTTGCTATCGATGCGACGATTGCGGAAGTCACGCTCAACAACGACCTGAACTATGGCGTTCAATTTTTTCTGACCAGTCATGATTTGGGGCTGCGGCCCGATAAAGGCTCGGCGCTCAATACGGCGGCAACGCAACCACCGACAGTTGATGCATCTGGCATCGCCAACGCATTCCTGAACCGCGCATTTCCTGGATTCAATTTCCTGGTTGGGCCGCAAGCGCAGCCGCGCGTTATTCTCGACGCGCTGCACGCCGTTACGAGCGTCAAGGTGCTGTCCAACCCGTCGCTGGTTGTCATCGATAACCAACCCGCGATTCTCCAGGTCGGCGATCAGGTCCCCATTTCGACGGGCAGCGCAACAGTCCTGACCACCAACAATACGATCGTCAACACCATCGACTATCGCGACACTGGCATCATTCTGCGTGTTGTTCCCCGCGTTAACGTCAACGGCACCGTGCGGCTCGATATCGAGCAGGAAATCAGCAATGTCGCTCTGACGTCGGGGGCCACGGCAACCCTTACGCCCACGGTCTCACAACGCAGGGTCAAGAGCTCAGTTTCCATCGCGAGCGGTCAGACCGTGCTGTTGGCGGGACTCATCAGTGAACGCCAGGAGCGCGGCAACAACAGTATTCCCCTGCTCGATCAGCTTCCGCAGCCCCTGGGCGATGTCTTTTCAACGAACCGGACGAACGGCGTGGCCCGGACCGAGCTGATCATTTTCATCCGGCCACAGATCATTCGCGACGGCGTGGATGCACATTTTGTGGCGGAAGAAATGCGCTCGAAACTGCGAGGGGCCGCCGGTGCCTACGCGCCGAGTGGCCCGCTGACGACCAAGCTTCGGTAAGCGGGGGTCACGCAATGTGGGTCAGGTTGCCGGCCGTGCGACGATGGACCTCCATCGAGGTTACAACTACCATTGCGGCAGTGGTTGGCGTCACGGCAAGTCCTGTTGCCGCACCCAATGCGCAGGGCATGGCCGGCGCTGGACTGGCGCTGATCATGATAGCCATCGCCGTTGTCGACGCCCGCCGTTTCATTATTTCCTATGATCTAAACATCGCCGCTCTGGCATTGGCGTTTGTCAACGCCACTCTTGTTGCCAATGAAAGTGTGTTCGAAGCGATCGCTTCGGCTGTCGTGCGCGGAGGCGCTCTTGCTCTCGCCTTTCTGGGACTGTGGGTGATTTACCGCCAGCTACGAAAGCGCGATGGCCTTGGGCTGGGCGACGTCAAGCTCGCGGGCGCACAATGAATCGGTTTGTGGCGATTGTTTCTGTGGGGATCGCATTCATGCTTGCGAGCGGGCCTCTGCATGCGAAGCAGCTAACCGGCGGAACACGAGCCTTAGCCAGGGGCGACTATGTCGCGGCGACACAGTCGCTGATACCGCGCGCCGAACGCGGCGATGCGAATGCGCAGGCCAGGCTCGGCTTCATGTACGAGCACGGCCGTGGAGTTCCACAGGACTATAGCCTCGCCGTCTATTGGTATACGTGCGCTGCCGCACAGGGGTACTCTACCGCGCAATACTTGCTTGGCCTGATGTACGACAAAGGTCTTGGCGTCGTGCGGAGCGACGTGCTGGCCTACATGTGGCTCAATCTGGCCGCCGCGCACGCACAGCCGCGCACAAGGGAGTACTATTCGAGAATACGCGATGCCGTCGCCGCCAAGTTAAGCCCCGCGCAAATTGCCGAAGCGCAATGGCACGCCTCGACCTTTTTGCCGGATACTTTCAAATAACGAATAGAAGGTCACTCCGCCGTAGGTTCGCCACGCGAATCCTTGCGTCGCTGCACGGCGACAATTTCTGCCAGGATCGAGATTGCAATTTCTTCCGGTGTGATTGCGCCAAGATCGAGACCAGCGGGCGCCTTGAGTTTGGCGAGCCGCTCGTCCGAAATACCGCGCTTGACGAGCGAGGCCTTCAGGGAGTCGGCTTTCTTTCTGCTGCCAACGAACGCAATGTATTCGGCGTCGACCGCGAGCGCCGCCAAAAGGGCAGCTTCATCGCCGCGGCCTTGCGTCGAGACGACGATGTAGCGGGTGCCAGGTTCGTCGACCGAAAGTGCATATCCTTCAATACGGCGATCGATATCGCCAAAGGCGGCTTGTTCTTCTGCTGGGGCGCAGGCTGTGACGGCAAAACCGGCACGTCTGGCGAAATCGGCAACGGCAACAGCAACGGGGCTCGATCCAC
>Ga0070713_100002267_pt1 | contig 12492 bp, 6 predicted proteins | sample LARL82metaG_FD_65465 | JGI IMG/M metagenome (GOLD analysis project Ga0070713, IMG submission 65465) | Corn, switchgrass and miscanthus rhizosphere microbial communities from Kellogg Biological Station, Michigan, USA - LAR L8-2 metaG | ecosystem: Host-associated > Plants > Roots > Rhizosphere ... | reverse complement strand
CAGGTTGATGTGCAGCAGTCCGTTCGCCAGGACTTCACTTTGGCAGTCGGACAGGCTAGCGAAAGCGTTACGGTTGAAGCGACTGGCACGTTGCTTCAGGCAGAAAATGCCTCGCTGGGCACCGTGGTTCATAACGAATCGATTAATCAGTTGCCATTAAACGGCAGAAACTATCTTTCGCTCGTGCAGCTTTCTTCCAATACCAACACGCTTTCGCCGGCATCCGGTCAGGCAGGTTCGCGTTTGGGCGGCGATCGCGCCAGCCAGGCAATCGCGGTCGGCGGTCAGCGCATCATGTTCGACTACTACACGTTAGATGGCGTAACCAACACCGATCCCGACTTCAACACCTATGTTGGTCTGCCTTCGTTGGATGGCATCGCTGAGTTCAAGGTACAGACGGGTGTCTATTCGGCAGAGTTCGGTCACGAAGCATCGCAGGTTAATGTGCTCAGCAAGAACGGCACCAACACGTATCACGGCAGCATCTACGATTTCATCCGCAACAACATCGCGGATGCAACACCCTATTTTTTCCCCTACAACGTTGCCCCTCCTCCCGTATTTCCGTACAAGTGGAACGATTACGGATTCGAGCTTGACGGACCTATCCGAATTCCCAAAATCTACGATGGGAGAAATAAGTTCTTTTTTATGGCCGACGCCGAATGGAGAAACATCCGTTCAACGAATCAGGGGCAGGCTGTTGTGCCGACACCAGCACAGGCAGCCGGCAATTTCCAGGGTTTCACCACCGCGGCTTCTGGTGCGGTCACCATTTACGACCCCGCATCAGGGGACGCGAACGGGCTTGGGCGAAAGCCGTTCCCCAATAACATCATTCCTCCGGGAAGAATCAGCTCCCAATCAACAGCGTTGCTGAAATATCTTGGGACGAGCCCGACGGCATCGACGGGAAACAACAATTACTCATACGCCACCATGCAACCGCAGAATCGTTATGGGCTGACTATCCGTGGAGATTACATTCAATCGCAAAGGTTACAGTATTCCTTCCGTTACAGCTCGGGCGATGAAGATATCGTATCGACTGGATTGTTAGGAGCGGGCAGCAAGATCATCACCAACTACTACCAGTACGCGGGTTCCAATATCTGGACAGCGACTCCGCATATCGTGAATGAAGCACGCTTCGGTTATACCCATTTCTTCAACTCTCTCGGCTTGCTGTCGGCCTACACCAACAATGTGGTCGATAGCATCGGGATCCCCGGCCTGAGTGGTGGTGCGCCGGCGACGTGGGGTATCCCAGCTGTTAGTTTTGCCTCGGGACCAACGGGGACAACGAAGAACATCTGGAGTAATTTTGGAGATCTGGGTGGGGACGGCCCGTACGTCGTGACCGATCCAACATGGCAGATCGTCGATAACGTTTCCTGGGTGAGAGGCAAACATTCTTTGCGGCTGGGCTTCGAGTACAATCGGCAGACATTCAACCAGTTGGGTAATCAGTTTTCGCGTGGGCAGTTTGCCAGCCAGCCCCTTGCTACGGCATTGGAGACGAAGAATCCGAGTACGGGAGCGGTTACGCTTTCCGGAGGTGACGCGCTTGCCGACTTCCTGCTCGGTAATCTCCAGTCTTCGACAGTTGCAGTGGCTGTGGCGGATGCGAACTATGTACGCAATGTCGAATCGGCTTATGTCGAGGACACATACAAGGTGTTTTCCAACCTCACCATATCCGCCGGCTTGAGGTACGAATTGACTCCTCCATGGAATGACACATATGGCGATAACTTCAACGTGAATGTTCAGGTGATGCCGAAGATGGGTGACACGAGCACCACATATCCACAGAGCCAGTGGCCTTTCTATGTCCGTCAAGGCAACTGTTCACCTGCAGATGTTTATGACGGGCTTTCCATCAGATGGACGACACCCCTTGGTCCCCCGCCGGTTTGCAGCAACGGTTTGCTTCCAAATGGCCCGTTGATGAACACGTCGTACCTGAATTTTGCTCCACGTTTTGGCATCTCTTACTCGCCGACGTCCAAGATGGTGATTCGCACTGGCTACGGAATCTTCTACACCCAGGACATCGGTAACGCATACTTCGACATGGCCCGCAACATTGCCGGACGCGTTACGTACACAAATACCAATTCAACTGCACCTTACGGCAATTCCAGTCTGACCTGGGATAACGCGACGCCGGGCGCCACTGGTGGAGCAATCTCCAATCTCGGGCCAACCACCGCATTCGCGAACGCGGTCAGTCACAAGACGAGTTACACGCAGCAGTTCCTTTTGAATATCCAGCAGCAGCTAGGCCAGGATTGGCTGTTCGAGATGGGCTATCAGGGCGCTCTGAGCCGCCATCTCTACGGATTCCTGAGTGCAAATCAGGCTACCCCCTTTGGATACATTGGCAGCGGTGCTGCAACTTCCGTTGCGTCCCGGACCCCTTTTGCGAACATGGGCGGGATCCAATATGTGCACGATGAAGGAACGGGCAATTACAACGCCTTTAGCGTCAAGGCTACTCGTCGCTTTAGCAATGGCCTCAGTGTAATTGCCTCCTACACATGGTCCAAATCTCTAGACAATACGAGCGGAATCCGCAACCAAGGCAACGATCTGCTGTATCCGCAGAACAGCAGATGTATTTCCTGCGAATACGGCCCTTCCGCGTTCGATGTCAGAAATCGCGTGGTCGGCTCTGCGCTTTATGAACTGCCCATCGGCCCCGGTAAATGGTTGAACACCAATAAAGTCGTGGGCGTGTTTGTCGGCGGCTGGCAAATAGGAGGTATTTTCACCCACCAGACCGGGGTCGTAGGAACTCCTCAGGACGGATTTGACAATTCCAGTATCGCGTCACCGTTCGGCAATTTCGACAGGCCCAATCTTACAGGGACAAGTCCGTACCTTCCCTCTGGCCAAAGAAGCCTTAATGTTTGGGTAAATAAAGCAGCTTACACTCCGGCGCTGGCGGGATTGTTCGGCAACGCCCAGCGCGGCGGCTTTACATCACCGGGATTCACTAACCTGGATGCATCGTTACATAAGGATTTCCCGATGCCTTATAAGGAGCGCCATCTGCTGTCGATCCGATTTGAGGCGTTTAATGCCCTCAATCACCCGAACTGGAACGAGCCGACTTTGACATGGAACTCGGCGAATTTCGGGCGTATCACTGGAACAGGCACTATGCGCCAGCTGCAGCTCGCTGCGAAGTACCAGTTCTAACTAAGTTAATGCCCGGGGGCGGAGTATTCCGCGAAGGCCTGTTCGGTCTCGCGGGCGGGGTTACTCCGGCCCCAGAGCGGAGAGGAAACGATCAGGCTGGCTTCGAAAGCAGCCTTACGTAGCCGCGAAAGACGGCACCACGGCTTGCCGGAACGCCGCCGTTCAGTATCCGTCTACAACACCGGAAACCGATAGAAGTTGACGCTGATTGGCGCCACGGTGATCGCCCCGCGGGCGCTGCTTGCCGGGCTCTCCTCCACCTTAACCTCCGACGGCTGCCCAACGCGGTTAACGGCATCCAGGGTGCTCCCGGTCAACTTCCACAGTGTGCCAGAGTCTCCAACCTTCATTCCGGCCACACTCAGATCAAAGTCTTGCTTCTGCTCCGTCGCGTTCACTACAACAACATTCAGGTATTTGCGATCCGGCGTGAGCGTGGCGATTACATCCAACGGATAAGTCGGGCTGCCTGAGCTGACCTTCGGCTCGTCACCAAAGTTCGTATTCTGTGCCGGCTGTGGCGAATTGCCCGAGACAGCGAGCGGGACCGTGCCCGGAAGATGCTCGCCATATAACTCATACACGACCCCAAGAGCGTTGACGGTGGAAGCGGTCGGTGTGATATCGAGCGACGACGTGCCCATCGTATGCGCTCCCATGGTGATGAAGTCCGTGTGCCGCAGCATCTCATTGAAGAGCATGCCGTAGGCCAGAGCTGTTTGGAGAGTCGGCCCCCTGAATCTGGCGCTACCTCCTCCTCCCAGGCCGCCGTAGGCGTACTCATCAATCGAAAGAAAGATCTTCTTGTCTACCATTTGTGGAAAGCGCTTCTGATATCCCTGCCACTCTTCGACGTGACGCCGAATAACGTCGCCGGCATAGCGTGCGTATTCAAGCGGGGTTGGTTCATAGGTCACGTACGCGTCGCTTGCAGGTGCGTCAGGTGACAACGCCTTAGCTTTGGTGAGGTCGAAGTGCCGACCGGGCCCCTCGTACCAATGCTGCGCGATGCCGTCGAACGTCCCCCAACTCTTCGCCAACAGGCCGCCCGTCCAATCGGTGTCCGATCCAAACATCGGTTCCAGGTTATCGACGTATTTCGCGCGGTCCGCGCCCTTCAGCCACATAGGTTCCATCATCTTTGCCGACCCGATTAGAGTGATGGTCGGATCAGCCTTGCGCATTTCCTTTGCGAAATCATTGTTCTTAATTACGAAGTACTTCAGATCGGTGTAGCCGATCTGGAAACTTCCCCACGGCTCGTTACCAATATTCCAGTATTTGATGCGATAGGGCTCGGGATGACCGTTCTTCGCGCGGATTGCGCCCCAATAGGTGCTCGCCGAACCGTTCAGATACTCTACTTCCTCTCCAGCAGAATGAGCGTCGCCGAGTCCCGCATTGACTGTCACGTAGGAATCGACGTCGATCAGCTTGCAAAAGGTCATGAACTCGTCCATTCCCACGTCGTTCACCTGCATCGCATTCCACGCGTAATCGAACACAGGCGGCCGTTTGTCAATATCGCCGATGGCTTGATGCCAGTCCCAGTCCGAGAGAAAGTTACCGCCAGGCAAACGCCACATGCCGGAGTGAAGCTGTTTGAGCAGCGCAATTGTGTCGGGCCGGAATCCCTGGACATTATCGGCAGGCATCAATGACACTGCGCCGATGTGGAAGTCGCCTGAGCCTGTCCCGGTAATCTCGAGGGCGGCATCGGAGGAATCTGCCTTGGGGAAAAAACTGAGGGGGAACTTCTTATACTCCTTTGTGAGCGTGAAAGAGGCGGTCTGGTTGTTGTCGTTTCCGCCGCCCCAAAGGAGAGAGACCTTCACCTTGGTTCCTGGAGTCCCACGAAGATAGATCCGACCTGTGTACTGCTTGCCGCTTACCACTGAGAATCCGGCCTGGCGAATGCCGTGCGGAGTCGCAGCATCGAGCGAGATTTTCGGGCTATGATCGCCAACAAACGGCTGGTCCGTATCCATGACGAGAACGTCATCGGGTCCGATTGGACGCCATTTGTGGAGCTGCTGCCGCATCGGATTCCCACTCTGTGTTCGAGGAGGTTCGGGATTTTTCGATGAGATCGGGAAATAAAACTTGCGGTCGTCAAGGAGTTCCGCCCATATACTGCGATAGATGAGCGTGCCAATATGCTCGATAAAGCTACCAAACAAGTATTTGGATACTGGATCAGAGGTCTGCTGTGTATCGATTGTGACGATCAGGTGCTTGGGGATATTCGGCTGAGCCTGCTGCGCGACTGCTGACAAACATCCCAGCAACGATGCGGTAAAGATTGCACATTTTTTTCTCATTCTTGGGCCTCTTGTTCTCTCCGGCGTAGGTCTTGTTACTGTCGTTACTTTGCTACCCTCAAATCATTTCCGATCGGATCGATAAGGCGGAGGAGTCCTGCAACGAGGAAGCAGTAGACATTGATGCTGGTTAAGCCAACAAGACCGCTTCGGCAGCCTCGAGGAGCCTAGGGAGTCTGATAGCACTTATTCCATGGATTACAAAACAGCAGCATGGTATTGCAGGAAGGTTGTGGGTGAAAAGCTAGATTTTTCGAACTAAATCGGTCGAGATTCTCGATTCAACTGAAAGCTTATGCAGCGAGTTTTCATCTTGACAGTTGGGAACGCGGTCGTCTACGGTTTTCTCCGGAATACGTTTTCCGCTTTAGGTCGCTTGTGTTTGTCTGCGGCAGCGCATGGTTGCAGCCGACGTTGCCGGGGGGCGACCCTCCGCAAAAAACTGATGAACGGAGATACGATGAAACCATCCAAAAACGGTTTCTTGCTCAATCGCCGCGAGGCGATGTTTCTCTCCGCTAGTGCTGGCCTGGGGCTCGCTTTATCTAATGAGGCTCATGGTTCCGATAGCATCAAGACCGGCGTGCACCAGGAGCCCGGTGGATGCAGTACTCCGCCCTCAGCGATCGCAAATACTCAATACGGTAAAGTGCGAGGCTTTGTCGCCGGTGGAGTCATCACTTTTAAGGGTGTCCCCTATGGCCAGACCACAGCAGGCGAGAACAGGTGGCTCCCGGCGAAACCTCCCAAGCCGTGGAAGGATGAATATCCTGCGCTGATCTACGGTGCAAACTGTCCGCAGAACCTGCATGACTGGACGAGCCAGGAGCAGGTGTTCCTTCAGGACTGGGATGACGGCTGGCAAAGCGAAGACATGCTCAAACTGAACATCTGGACTTCGAGCCTGACGGGAAAGCGTCCTGTGATGTTTTACATCCATGGCGGCGGATTCTCCTTTGGGTCATCATACGAATTGCCCTCGCACGATGGCGCCCAGATGGCGCGGCATCACGAGGTCGTACAGGTTTCCGTCAACCATCGCCTGAACATCCTCGGATTCTTCGACCTTTCCGAGATCGGTGGTCCTGCGTACGAAGATTCGGTGAATGTTGGCATGACCGATTTGGTTGCCGCGCTGAAGTGGGTCCACGAAAACATCGCGAATTTCGGAGGAGATCCTGATCGGGTCATGATCTATGGTCAGTCCGGTGGCGGATCGAAGGTCACCACGCTTATGGGCATGCCTTCCGCGGCAGGTTTGTTCCATCGGGCGTCCGTACAGTCGGGCGGCGGCGGAAATATCCCTACGCGAGAGCAGCAACGCGAAGTGACTCGTCTTGTCATGAAGGACCTCGGGCTCGCGTCGAACGATGTCGCTTCCCTGCAAAAGATGGATTGGGCCAAGTTAGCGGCGGCCGGCAATTCAGCGATCGCCAAGATTAACCCTCCTCTGCCAGCAGGAGCTTTCGGGCCCGGAGCACCTGGAACTCCGCGAGTGGGATGGTCGCCTTGCATCGATGGAAAGAACATCAATATGCGCTCCTTCTTCGATGCTGCGCCGGACATTTCGAAGAACGTACCGATGCTGATCGGTTCCGTCACCGAAGAAGGCAATCGAATGCGTTCTCGACCGTCGGAAGATGAATGGCGCGCTAACCTTGCCAAAGCGTACGGCAATGAGAAGGCGACCGCCATCATAGCCGCGCTCAAGAAGACGTATCCAGAGAAGAGCGTTCGCACCCTGTCGTATATGTGCAGCGGCGCCCCGGGGTTAAATGGTCTGGCCATGCGTAACAATGTTGTGAAGATGGCGAGGCTGAAGTATGAACTTAAGGCCGCGCCAGCCTACACGTACTACTTCAAATGGCAATCGCCGATGCTGGAAGATGCTGGTGCATGGCACACTGCCGAACTTCAATTCTGCTTCGATAACACCAAGCGCTGCGAACAAGGTACCGGGAACACACCGGAAGCGCAGGCACTCGCAAAAAAGATGGCCAGCGCTTGGGCCACGTTTGCCGCATCCGGGAATCCGAGCATACCCGGGCTGGCATGGACAGTGACAGATCCGGTCAGCAACAAGAGCATGATCTTCGACAACCAATGTGCCATGGCCGACGATCCGGATGGAGAGGTCCGCAAGATCATCCCCATCTGAATCCGCGGTGCGCTGAATAAACTGCTACTTACTAGAACGGATATCCGCACCGAGCGGTTTCCACTCAAGCTTAAGGAAAATCAAAAATCGGAGTTCATCACTCATGGCTCAGTCGCGCATTGAGTCGTGTTCCTTAAGATGGACCGGGTGCAAGTTGGTGGCGAGATCCAAGGCTAGTTTCTAAGCGCTAAGTGTCGGCGACGATCACAGGAGGGAATCACGTGAAGACCACGCCGGCAAACTTCACAGGCAACGATGCCCACATTCACGTTGGCAGAGTGATGTCGCTCGGTGTCCGCAACTGGTGCAGGCGCGAGACTTGCAAGTATGGTGAACAACTCTATGTTCTGTGCTGGACGCGTAGACCTCAGAGCCGAGTGCCCCGGTACGGCATTTCAACACCTTGTCGAAATTGGACCGCACCGCCCGACGGGTGTCGGGCACGTCCCATATCGCTCTCGAGCTGGCGAGAATCTCTTTGAGCGGCTCTTTACGCAGCACGATTGGCGCCTTCCACTTCCGTGAGCAGTGCGTCAATCCCACAGATGACCTGGCTGAGAGGATCCCAGAGAGGTGATAAGCATTCCTCACTCTGAAGCTTTTGAATCCCCGCTGCGTGTCCCGGAGGCCCTTACAGATGCTGCGTCGTCGCACCTCATGCTACTTTCAGTAGGGTGTTGATCGTTCTATGGATGCCGAGATCAGTACGGTGATCAGCCAAGCGGCGGCGTTGACTCGCTGTTGAATGTCTTGCCCAGCCTGCGCCACGGCTGATTCGGATCTCGCCGACGCGAAGGGCGTCCGGGAGTTCTGGGATGGCGTCCCGCAAGAGTGCTTCACCTTCGACACGTTGCCGACGGACACGCCGGCGGCGCGGGCGATCTCGACGCGCACATCTAGGCGATCACTTCCGTCAATCGTGACGAACCTTCGCCTTTCCTCCAACCCGCTGGTTGGATTTAGCGCGTGTCCTGAACCATGGCTCCAGTTCGAGTGCCAGGAGGATCCGAATGAAGTCGTTGATACCCTTCGATCCGCGGTTCTTCTCGATCGAGTGGAGGAGCGCCTCCTCCTCGCTCATTTGCGTGATGATGCGGGGCACGGTAGTGCGGTGCTGATATTTGGCAAGCTGCCAGACGGCGTACCCGTCGACGATGTAGCCATCTTGCGTGATCGTCAGGGGATTTAGATAGACTGACTCTCCGCGGTCGCTTAGGGCTGAAATCTCCTGTGTCGAGTAGCCGCGGGTGTGCTTTGCAAAACCGGGGTGGGCCAGCAATGTATCGACGCGATGCTCGATCACCGGGCTTGCCGACGCGGACGAGGACGGTAGTTGGGTATGGAACGCGCTCGGAGAAGAACTTGTGAGTTTGGCGTCCACGGTTAGCTCCGGCTGAGTTCGATTCTCTTGCTTACCCATTCGTCGACCTCAGACTCCTTTGATCTTGACCTGTGGAAGGCGGAGGATTGCGTTTGGCATCGTCTCTCCTTGGTTGAAATCTGAGACAAGAGATACCAACGTCAGCCTGAGATCGAATCCACAGCGTGTTGGGTCATGTTTCTTGGGATTGGTGCAGAATTGCGTCTCAGATATCCTGAGACAAATTGAGACCGCTCTGATCGATAGGTCGCCCTGAATCTAAGCGGTTTCGGCCACCTTATTTTGTTTATCTGGGGATTGCGTGAAAGATGGTCTGGAGAGCGCCATGAAAGGGCGCCGGTTAGTCAAGCGAACGTCGGTCCCGCTCCGTTGGGACCAGGTTCCCCACACTGAGATCCGTTGGAAAGCGCAGACCGCAATGTTGCTCGGGTCGCCATCCCGGGCCGCGAGGATTCCTTGCGCTCCATCCTGAAGCGTCGACTCCCTCTGAACGACCCGGCTGACCACCAAGCAGTACATCGAGCTTTGAGTCTGCGCGAGTAGTCGAAACGCTGCGTTTTTTGCGAGATCAATATCGAGCTTACTTCGAACAACAAGGCTGTAGTCCACTCGCCGAAATGTATTGGGTCGTCGTCCGCTTCGGGGTGAAAGATTGGGCAACTATGGTCCTATGCGCTGCGGTGTTCGGCTACATCGCTGCGTGCAGGGGGAAAACCGCGCAATGGCAGGAACTTTTTGATTGCTACGGTCCGTTCTATGATCCTTTAGGGCTGTTCCCAAAGCGGGAGCCGCTCGAGCCTGAATCACAAGTCTCTAGCTGATTTATTGATTGCTAAAGTTCTTAGTCGTGGTCGATGTAGAAGTCTGAGTTTTGATGCTTGGATTACCTCGCCTCCTTCTTTAGCGAGCGAGAGGTGAAATGAATTGTGTTCAAAGCTCATTGGCAGAGTTGGCAAAAATGCAAAACTTGCCGCAGCTGAACGTCTATTTTTAGACTTAAGCGAGTCGCCTAGTTTCTGATTTGGGACTCTTTCATGCGCTTGACGCCGACTCTTGGTCGTTCAGCGCCGAGTGAGGCAATAGGATTTCAACCTCCAAGCCCCGCGGTTTGGCATTTTCGGCACGAATCGTTCCGCTGTGAAGTCGGACAATCCGTTCGGCGATGGCTAAGCCGAGACCGACGCCACCAGACTGACGATCACGGGCGTTTGCCACGCGATAGAAGGGCTGGAAAATATTGACGAGTTCAGATTCAGGAACACCCGGCCCGTAGTCGCGGACAACAAGATGGACATACGAAGCGTTCGATCTACGCCCGGCTTCCAGCAGGACTTCCACTGAAGTACTGGGCTCGGTATAGCGGATTGCATTGCGAACCAGATTTTCGATGGCGCTGTGTAATAGTTCCGCATTGCCCTGCACGAAGTATTGCCCATGCGCCGTCAATCTGACGTCGCTGTTACGTTCGTGCGATTCGAAGTTGGCGTCGCTGACAATCTGCGATACGAGTCCGGTTAGGTCCACCGGCGTCATCGGCGCTGGTGCGGCGGAGGTGTCGAGTTTAGCGATGGTGAGCAGCCGTCCAATCATATCGTCGAGGAGCCCGATATCTTGTTCCATATGATCGAAGGCAGGATCGTTGCCTTTTCTTTCGCGTCCGAGATCGAGCGCTACGTTAAGCCTGGCCAGAGGCGAGCGCAGCTCGTGTGAGACATCCGAAATGAGTTGACGTTGCCGGGAGACGAGCTCCTCGATGCGGGAAGCCATAGCGTTGAAGTCGGACACGAGGTCTCCGAGTTCGTCATGGCGGCGCTCTATCCCAGCAGCGGCGCGAGTGCTCAAATCCCCCGCCGCGAGTTGTTGCGATGCTTCGCGCAGCCGGAGAATTGGGTCGGTGAGGTACTGCGTGAGCAGATAGCAGATGAATCCCGAAACCAAAAGGGCAATACTCCACTCCAAGAGGATTGAAACCCTGTGAGTCCCGAACATAGCGCGAGGTCCGGCTGGAAGCTCTGTCGCGAAGATATAGTTGCCGCCGTTACTGCCCTTCAACCTCAAGGCAACGCGCACGATGCCGAACCTCATGCTGAAGGCGGAGGGGCTCGAAGGAGTTAGACGCGAGACCATGTCCTTGAAGATCCCGCAATTTTTTCCACTAATGGGGTTACCACTCAGATCGAAGAGACAGGCCCGTAGATGGGTTTCGCTCTCGATTCGCTCGAGTTTGGCGGACGCTGCCGGCGCCCCGCCTTCTTCGAAGTCCCAGATGACACTCATTCCGGCATTATTCCCTGTGTCGGTTAATGCGGCGCGCCAGTACGAGGGCACGTTTCCAGGCCCGAAAATAACTGTCAGAACAAGTGCGATGCAAGTTATGATCGCTGTCGCCCAGAACGCAAGGAAGATCTTTAGGAAGAGGCTACGCATCACTCGTTTCCTTTCGTCTCAGAGCGCACTGCAAAGAGGTAACCGCTGCCGCGCACCGCCTTGATCCACTCCCCTTCCTGTGCGGCCCCCAGCTTCTTGCGAAGGTTACTGACGTGGACGTCGACGACACGATCGAAGGAGCCAAGCTTACGGCCAAGGACCGTCTCGGTGAGACGTTCGCGTGTAACGATCCGTCCGGCGTTGTGGAGGAAAGTTTCCAGTAATGTGAACTCAACACTGGTCAGGTCAAGCAGGGCGCCATGCAGCCAGGCTTCACGGGCTGCAGGGTCCAGGCGGATGTTACCGACGACCAGTGAATCCGCGGGCGTTGCCGTGCTGCGGGTGCGCCGCAGAATGGCGCGGATACGGGCGATGAGCTCGCGCGGATTGAACGGCTTGGGCAGGTAATCGTCGGCGCCGATCTCCAGCCCGAGGATTCGTTCGACGTCTTCTCCGCGAGCCGTCAGAACCAGCACCGGCACAGGGGACTGCGCGCGCAGCCGTCGCAGCACATCGAGCCCGCCCATGCCCGGCAACATCAGATCGAGAATAACGAGCGCGTGTTCTTTGGAGAGAGCGCGTTCAAGACCCTGCAATCCATCGTGCGCCGCTTCGATGGTGAAGTCCTCGGATCTCAGGCGCTCGGCGAGAAGGCTGCACAGCTCGACATCATCGTCGACGATCAGAACGCGATCCATATCTCTGTGCCCAGCGCCTCCCCGAACTCGATACTAGACCATCCCTCTGTCGACGACAGCGGCTTTACAAAACTTTACGTAGCTTAACTAATCTTTATCGCACTCACCTGTCGCCGGTGCTGAAATCGATATGCAGTACAGAAGGATGGTTGAGATGAAGCGAATCATGATCTGGTCCAGTGTGGCGTTGTTATTGGTTGTGGTGGGCATTGTGGTCGCCCGCGCAGACAGTTCGAGACGTTACGGATGGAGAGGATCGGACTGGGGTCATCACGGACCTCTGAGTCATGTCGTCCA
>Ga0070713_100002265_pt1 | contig 12496 bp, 9 predicted proteins | sample LARL82metaG_FD_65465 | JGI IMG/M metagenome (GOLD analysis project Ga0070713, IMG submission 65465) | Corn, switchgrass and miscanthus rhizosphere microbial communities from Kellogg Biological Station, Michigan, USA - LAR L8-2 metaG | ecosystem: Host-associated > Plants > Roots > Rhizosphere ... | reverse complement strand
CGTTTTGTGCGATCGTCGCAGCGGCCACGGGTCTGCTGTGCGGATGTGTACCAGCATTTCGTGTCCTGCGCCTCGACCCGAACGAGATCCTGAAGCGCTCTGGTGGCCGCGTCCCAGCAGCGCAGCGCACTACCCATGCATTTGTTGCCTGCCAAGCGGCCCTCTCGATGGTGGTGCTTGCTGTCGCCGGATTGATGATCGAGAGCATAGCGAAACTGACTTCGGTGCCTCTCGGACTAGAAGCAAGGCAAGTGCTCACCGCACAACTGTCGCTGCCGGCTGGTTCTTATAGACAGCCGCCTGAACCGGCAGCTTTCTACACCAAGCTTCTGGCCCGCGTCGCCGCTTTACCTGGCATCAATGGGGCAGCCGTCTCTTCGAGTCTCGGCCCATACGATGGCGGTCTCTCCGGCGAGTTGGCCATCAAAGGCCAACCTCCTATCGAGAATTTGGAAGCAATCAACAGAGTCGACGTTAGCAGCGATTATTTCCGTGTTCTAAGCATGCCTTTGCTGCGTGGCCGGAACTTTGATACCCAAGATCGATCCGCATCCGAACCCGTCGCTATTGTGAATGAGGAATTCATACGCGCATACATCACAAAAGGAAACCCTCTAGGCCAGCAAATCAAGCTAGGTAAGGCGAGCGACAAAGGGCCATGGCTCACGATCGTGGGCGTGGTCGGCAGTGAAAAACGTGCGAGCGTTTATCACGAGATGGACTACGTCGAACCTGCTTTGGTGTATCTCCCAGTCGACCAGACTTCCGACCGGTCTATGGGATTGCTGGTCAAAGTCGATGGGAATCCGCTTACCTTTGGTCCGTTGTTGCACCGCGAAATTTCAGCGCTGGATGAGAACGTTGCGATCTATGACGTAAAGACTATGCATGAGCGCTATTCCGAGTTTCTCGCGTATCCACGATTCCGCGCAGAGCTCATGGGCCTCACAGCAGGTCTTACTCTGATGCTGTCTGCGATCGGTTTCTACAGTCTCCTCTCTCATGTTATTGCGCAACGTACTCAGGAGATAGGTGTGCGCATGGCGTTGGGAGCGCCGAAGGCGACGGTGATGACCATGGTAGTTGCGCGTGGGGCACAGTTGGCGACCATTGGAATCTGCAGTGGCACGGTCATCGCACTGATGGTGTCTCGAACAATGAAGTCCCTGCTTTATGGTGTCAGCGCCACCAGTCCTTCACTGTTCGCAGATGCTGCCGGGCTACTCCTTGTGATCTCTCTGATCGCGTCTTACATCCCCGCCCACCGCGCGGCCAAGGTGGATCCCATGGTGGCGCTGAGATATGAGTGAGAAACAATTATGAGACAGCTTGCACAAAATCTTCGCTATGCGGTCCGGCAGTTGAGAAGCAACCCTGGCTTTACAGCCACCGTGATCATCACGCTTGCACTCGCCATTGGCGCAAACACCGCGATCTTTTCCATCGTGAATGCGCTCATGTTGCGAAGCCTGCCCTATTCGCATCCTGAACGGATCGGCACGATTTTCACGCAGATCAGGGGTGCGAGCACCACTGACGAACGTCACCATATTAGCGGCGAGCAATGGGAACTCTTGCGTGACGATGTGCCCGCCTTGATGTCCGCTGTGTCCGGCATCAGGCCTGCGGGAGTCAATCTCGAAGCGAATTCGCATGTCGAATACATTCAGGCTGCGCGAATTTCAGCTCACTACCTCGACGTTCTGACCATTCATCCGATCATTGGCCGGAATTTCGCGGAAGCAGAAGATGTCCCAAACGGGCCGAAAGTCGCGGTGCTGAGTTACAACCTGTGGCGCAATGTTTTTGGCTCGAATTCACAGATCGTCGGCCGGGCCATCCGATTAAAGGGCGAGCCATACACGGTCGTCGGAGTTCTCCCTGATGGCGCCACCACTCCACTGAACGCGGATGTTTACACCGCGATTCACGCCAGTCATGAAGGCGAAGGCGCAGGAACGAATTTCGACTGCATCACGCGCCTGCGCGACGGCGCTAGCTGGCAGGAAGCCGATGCTCAAATCAACCGCGCCTGGCTGGCTCGCAAGGATCGCTATGAGTTGTACGACAATCCCGGCGCGAAGGTCAGCTACTATTCAGTTCCTCTGCAAGCAGGACAAAGCGCGGTGCTGCGTCCCCAGGCTCTGGCCCTGATGTTTGCGGCAGGCTTCATTCTGTTCATCGCATGCGCGAATCTTGCCGGGCTGATGCTGGCCCGCATGCTCCGTCGCACCTCGGAAATCGCCACCAGACTCGCACTCGGCGCCTCGCGCTGGCAAATTCAAAAACAGTTTTGGGGTGAGACGCTCGTCCTGGCGTTGCTCGGCGGAGCGACTGGGGTTTGTGTCGGCTACGTTGCGCTACGAGGTCTGTTGCATCTCCTGCCGGAACACTTCCTGCCCGTAGCGGATGTGCCTCTCGACGTTCGCGTGCTGGGATTCGCAGTCGCCTCATCGCTGCTGACGAGTGTGCTGTTTGGTATGTTGCCAGCGTCGGCAACCCATCGTTTTGATCTCCGCGGAGCCATCTCACAGCGGACCGCGAGTCATGCCAGCCCGGTGCGATTCCGCCAGTTGCTGATTGCGGGCGAAGTCGCGCTCACCGTTGTTTTGCTGGCGGCTTCTGGTTTGTTGATTCGCACACTCATCCACCTCGAAACATTGCCGCCGGGATTCAATGCCAACGGTGTGATGACCGCCCGTGCCTCGCTCGACAATGTGCGCTACCACGATGCGGCAGCATTTCGAAAACTGCTCGATGAAAGCACTGCTGCCATGGCGCGGATTCCGGGCGTGCAGCAGGCTGCCGTAGGGCTCAGCCTACCTTATGAGCGCGCTCTAAATAACGGCGGTCTACTCCTCAGCGAGGGCAAGAATGCCGGCCAAAAAGTGGTCACGGGTATGACGTACGTCACGCCGGGATACTTCTCCGCGTTGCAGATTCCGCTGCTCTCGGGACGGGCTTTTACCGATGCGGATGGTCCAGACAGCCAGCAGGTCGTGATTATCAACCAGACCTTCGCCCGAAAATTCTTCGGTACTGAAAATCCTGTCGGCCTCCACCTGGGTAAAGGTGATTTGATTGTGGGTGTCGTCGCCGATGTGGCGATGGCGCCCGGCATCGATGCGACGGCGCCCCTGAGTGATGAGCAGATGATGTACGTCCCTGCGGCTCAAATGGGCGGCCGCATGCTTTCACTCGCACACATGTGGTTTCAGCCGAGTTGGATTGTGCGCACTTCTGGTCGAGTAGAAGGCCTCACGGCGCAGATGCAGCGAGCCCTGGCCACCGCTGACCCCGACTTGCCCTTCTCGGGCTTCTATCGCATGAGTGATCTCTTGGCGAAAACTCTGGCGACGCAGCGGGTGGAAGTCGCACTGCTGGCCACCATGGCCGGACTGGCTCTGTTGCTCAGCGCGATCGGGATCTTTGGTCTCGTGACCAACATCGTTGCTCAAAAAACAAAAGAAGTCGGAATCCGCATCGCTCTCGGTTCGACGATTCGGGACGCCATGGTCCACATTGGTGTACCCGGAGCACGCGCCGCGGCAGTCGGACTTGTGGTCGGGTTTGGGCTCTGCGTCGGGGTGTTGCGCGTAATGCGAAGCGTGCTGTACGGCGTTGCAGTGTACGACGTAGCCACCATGGTTTCTGTCGTTGCAGTGCTGGCGTCGGTCACGCTGATCGCGAGCAGCCTGCCAACTCTGCGGATCGCCCGCATCGATCCGGCGCAGACATTGCGAGAGGAATAGCTATTAAGGGAGACACATGATTCAACTCAAGAATCTGGAACGCAGTTACAAAAGTCCTGCCGGGCAGTTCTTTGTGCTCCGGCGCGTGAATCTCGACATTCAGCAAGGCGAGTTCATCACCATCATGGGCCCGTCGGGGGCGGGCAAGTCGTCTTTATTAAATGTCCTGGCGCTGCTGGACGACGCCTGGGACGGCGAGTACTGGTTTCGCGAGCAGGCCGTCCACAAGATGAAGCGCAAAGAGCGCGCCGATCTGGCCAAGAAGAATGTCGGCATGGTGTTTCAGAGTTATCACCTGCTCGACGATCTCACGGTGCGCGAGAACATCGATCTTCCGCTCTCGTACAAAGACATCCCTCACAAGCAGCGGCAAAGCATGGTAGCCGACACGCTCGACCGCTTTCAGATCGTTGCGAAAAAAGATCTGTTTCCCAGCCAGCTTTCTGGAGGACAGCAGCAGCTTGTGGGCGTCGCACGGGCCGTGATCCACAAGCCCGCGCTCTTGTTGGCCGACGAGCCGACCGGAAATCTGCACTCCTCCCAAGCAAAGGAAATTATGGAACTCTTCCGCGAACTCAATCAGCAGGGGACGACGATTGTTCAGGTCACCCATTCCGAGACCAATGCGGCGTATGGGTCGCGGACGATTCAAGTGCGCGACGGTTGGGTTGTGAGTGATACGTCGAACCCCGAGCTTCAGCCCTATGAGGCGGTGAAGCAATGAGTACCCGTTCGCGAAGGGGATTGTTTCGAGTGTGCGGGTGGATTGTTCCTGTGCTGATGATGTGTTCGGCGGCTCTTGCGCAACAGAGCAGTGCGAGCACGCCGCCGCCGGCAACCGATGCTGAAGCGGTAAACGCTCCTTCCCAGCCTAATTATTCTGCGATCTTCAAAACGCCGAGATCGCGTAATCCTCTCAGCGCCTACTCTCCGAGCACCACTCCTGAGCCACAACTCACGAACTCTCCCGACCTGAATCGACTGATTCGGGATGGCAAGCTCTACCTTTCATTGAACGATGCCATTCGCCTGGCGCTGCAAAACAACCTCGATATTGCGATTGCTCGATACAACCTGCCGATCGCGGATATGGACATTTTGCGGACCAAGGCCGGAGGCGTCTTCCGAGGCGTGAACGCCGGCGTAGTTCAGGGCACTCCCGGTGGAGGAGTAGGCGGGTTTGGCACCGGAGCTCCCGGCGCGGGCGCGGGAGGGACAACGGCGGGCGCCGGCGGCGCGGGAGCGGGAGCCTCTGGGATCGTGCAGTCTACCTTGGGAGTCGGCTCGGCTGTCCAGTCATACGATCCCGCAATCTTTGGGACCGTTGGAGCGGAGCATCAAACGACCCAACTGGCGAATCAACGCATCTATGGCGTGCCGCTGCTGAAGTTGAACACGGGGCAAGCGAACTTTGGCTTTACGCAGGCTTTCGCCACCGGATCGAACGTTTCGTTCGTGTTCAACAATAACCGCCAGACCACCAATAGTCCTTTCTTCAATTTATCGCCGGCCATGGGCGCAATGTATCGGTTCTCGTTTGAGCAGCAACTACTTTCCGGTTTTGGCTTTGGTCCAAATCTTCGGTACTTGCACATCGCCAAGAACAACAAGAAGATCTCCGACGTCGCGTTCAAGGACCAAGTCACCGCTACGGTTACGCAGATTAAGAATATCTATTGGGATTTGGTAAGCGCGTACCAGCAATCGCAAGTAAATGAGCAGTCGCGCGCCTTTGCTCAGCAATCTTTCGAGAACGCCAAGAAACAACTTCAGCTGGAGAGCGTTCCGGCGATGGACGTCATGAAAGCTGAGGCCGAGGTCTCGAAGCGAGATCAGGACCTGACGGTGGCGCGAACCAGCCTTCAGCTTCAAGAGCTCCTGATGAAGAATGCCCTTACCAAGAGCTTGGACGATCCCGTGCTGGAGTCGGTCAACGTAGTTCCGACCGACACCTTGCAGTCGGAACGAATCACGCCCCTGAATGAAACCGTGGAGGCACTGATTCAGCAGGCCCTCCATAGTCGCCCTGAACTTACCGAGTCGGATGTTGATCTTGTGAACCGTCAGATCAGCCGTAAGGCAGCACGTAATGCGCTCCTGCCTTCACTGTCCCTGGTGGCTTTTTACGGCGGTTCTGGGCTTGGCGGTCCGCTAAACCCCGACTACAACGTCCCCGGTGTTCCCAACTCGTCCAATGTGCCGACAGATTTCTCTGGAGCGCTGCAAAATGCCTTCAACAACACAGCTCCCGATTACTACGTCGGCTTCAATCTGAATATTCCAATTCGCAATCGTGTGGCGAAGGCGGACCAGTACCGTTCGGAACTTGAATATCGGCAAGCTGAGCTTCGGCGCGAGGAGTTGCGCAAGCAGATTCGCATAGAAGTCCGCAACGCGGAATATGCCCTCGAGCAGACCGCTGCCCGGGTAGAAGCGGCACGCAAAGCGCGTGACCTGGCACAACGCACTTTCGAGATTACGCAGAAGGAACAAACGCTGGGCTCCGGGTCGACTTATCAAACCATGACGGCCCAGCGCGACCTCGCCCTCGCCGAACTTGACCTGGTCACCGCGATGACCATTTACGAGAAAGCAAGAGTCGAGATCGACCGTGCGACCGGCGCAACTTTGGAACATAATGGAATCCAAGTTCAAGACGCGCTGAACGGTGATGTCAGCGCTGCGCATCCCTGAGCGGGTGCGCTGATTTCGAATCGCATATGCCCACCTCGGCCAAGCCGCACGAAGCTACGATCCGCAGCCCGTTCTCGAAAGCTGGGGCGCCGCCGCGAATCCTTGCGGCGGATGATCAGCAACATATTCTCGAGGCAATTGAGTTGCTGCTGAAACCGCAAGGGTACAGAGTGGATGCCGTCCGCTCGCCTGATCTTGCTCGCGATGCTTTATTGACCGAGCAATACGACGCAGTCCTGATCGACCTTAATTACACTCGCGACACCACCTCTGGACGAGAAGGTCTCGACCTGCTTTCAGAAATCGTTGCCCAGGACAGCACATTGCCCGTGATCGTGATGACTGCTTGGGGCAACATCGAACTGGCGGTTGAAGCCATGCGGCGTGGGGCTCGCGACTTCATTCAGAAGCCCTGGGAAAATGAACGCCTGCTTTCGATCCTTCGCACGCAAGTCGAGCTACGTCGTGCTTTGCAGCAAGCGGAGCGCCTTGCTGCGGAGAACCGGTTGCTCCATGCGCAAGGCCTGCCGGAGTTTATTGCGACTGCGCCAGCGATGGCGGGAGTGCTGGAGGCCATTACTCGCGTCGCGCCATCGGATGCCAATGTGCTCATCACGGGCGAGCATGGCACTGGAAAGGAAGTTGTTGCGCGGACCATCCACGCGCTTTCTCTTCGCAAACACAAGCCCCTCATCACCGTGAACACCGGCGGCCTGGCTGAAGGCGTATTTGAAAGCGAGCTGTTCGGCCATGTGAAGGGGGCTTTCACGGACGCTCGTACCGATCGCATCGGGCGATTCGAACTGGCGGACGGCGGGACCCTTTTTCTCGACGAAATCGGCAATGTCCCCATCCGCCAGCAGGCAAAGCTGCTTCGCGTGATCGAGTCCGGAGAAATGGAACGCGTGGGATCCTCACGCAACAAGAAGGTCGATGTGCGCATGATCTCTGCGACCAACTCCGACCTGAAAGCTGCCTGCGAGGCGGGCGGGTTCCGCGAAGACCTTCTATTTCGTCTTAACACTGTCGAAATCCATCTTCCAGCTTTGCACGATCGAAGAGAAGACATTCCGGCGCTGGTTTCGCATTTTCTCTCACAATACGCTTCGCGCTATCGTCGCGAGGTGCGCGGCATTGATCCGTTAGCCATGCAATCATTACTGCAATACGCCTGGCCCGGCAACGTCCGCGAACTTGAGCACACCATGGAACGCGCAGTCCTGATGTGCCGTACGGAGCAGATTCAGACGGCAGATCTGGGCCTGGCGGCGCAACGCGGCCAGGCACAGAACTTGGAAGAATTGAGTCTGGAGGCGGTTGAAAGTATCCTGATCCGCAAGGCGCTGCAACGCTTTCAGGGGAACGTCAGCCAGGCGGCAGAAGCCCTGGGCCTGAGTCGCGGCGCTCTGTATCGGCGGATGGAAAAGTATGGGCTCTAGCCCACGCGTGATCACTGCGACAGCCCGAAAGAAGCGAAAACCACGAGCTCCGTTCGAACGGCGGGTGGCGCGATTCTCGATCCTGCTTGTCGCCGCTCCAATTCTGGTTAGTGGCATCCTGATTTGGCTTCAACCCTGGTCCTTGCAATCGAAGCTGATCCTTTTCGGCGCTGAGTTGATGGCATGCCTGCTGATTGGAGTCGCTCTGCACGACCACATCATCCGACCGTTGCAGACGCTTGCCAACGTGGTGGGCGCCTTACGCGATGAAGACTATTCCTTCCGCGCGCGCATGGCTGTTCCCAATGATGCTTTGGGCGAGCTTTCGCTTGAAGTGAATGCGCTTGCGGACCTGCTGGCCAAACATCGCACCGGCGTAATTGAAGCAACTGCGTTGTTGCAGCGCGTAGTGGAAGAAGTGGACATTCCGATTTTTGCTTTTGATCCTCAGGACAGGCTCCGACTCGTAAATTCAGCCGGAGAGAAGCTGGTTAATGCTCGCGCTGGAAAGGTACTCGGTAAAACTGGTCTCGAACTTGGATTGGGAACTTGTCTCTCGTGCGAGAACGAATCGTTGCTGGAATTGAATCTCGGCACGAATGCGCGGTGGTTTGTTCGCCGCAGCTCGTTTCGCCAGCAGGGAGTCCCGCACACGCTTGTCGTGCTTTCCGATGTAAGTCGAGCTTTGCGGGAAGAGGAACGGCGCGCATGGCAGCGCTTGATTCGCGTGTTAGGACACGAGCTGAATAACTCACTCGCGCCCATCAAGTCGATTGCGGGCAGCCTGCATTCCCGAGTCGGCGAAGGAATAGTCAAGGCGGAGGAACAGCAGGACTTTGAAAAGGGCTTGAGCATCATCGAAAGCCGCGCCGGCTCTCTCAATCGCTTCTTGCAGGGATACCGGCAGCTTGCGCAGATGCCTCCTCCGTCCTTGCAGAACTGTTCGATTTCAGCACTGGCTCAGCGTGCCGCGGCGATGGAAACCCGAGTCCCGGTGAATGTGATCGCAGGTATTGACGTGACTTTCTCTGCCGACCCGGATCAGCTTGAGCAAATGTTAATCAACCTGCTTCGTAACGCGGCGGAAGCTGAACTTGAAGAAGCGAGCCGTGTAAATTCCAATGGATCCAATAGCAAGGAGGCCTACGAACCCATCACATTGTCTTGGGCGATACGTTCAGATGAATTGGTGATCCGGATTGAGGACAACGGGCCGGGGTTGATGAACCCAACCAACGCCTTCGTTCCGTTCTACACCACCAAGCCCACCGGCAGCGGGATCGGCCTCGTGCTTTCCCGGCAGATCGCGGAAGCACATGGTGGCTCGCTGGAGTTGCAGAACCGTCCAGATTCACATGGCTGCGTCGTCATCATTGCGCTGCCGGTAAAGATGTCGGTCCGGAATCGGGGTTCCTGAAGCATCCCGTTGAGGCCGCAGCGCTGATCTCGAATTTTTACCCGGAAATCATTCCCCCGATCCTCAACCCGCATCAGGAAAATCTAACCTTGCCTCAATGGAAACTGTAGAATAGTCAAGGCATTTCCCCTGAGGAGTCCCCCACCAAGGGGTTTGTGCAATCTTTCTCACGGAGGGAAATAAGATGCCTGAATTCATCCCTCGTTCGCTACTAATCCTCACGGCGGCGGTTGCGCTGATAGCTCTGTTCATCGGCGTCAGAGATTATGTTGGAACCAAACACGAAACCAACCCTACTGTAAGCATGAGTGCGCCAAGCGTAGCTCCGCCAAATCCAGTGAGCGCGCGAAAAAAGTTCAGCACAGAGAAAAGAAGACTCGCACAAGTTTCAGCGCCTGAGGCAAATGCGGTTGTGGCCCGGTCGGCCAACAATGCTACGGGCGAACCGCTGATCAAAGAGGTGATGGCAAAAGTCGAGTCGACTGCTGTTCGTGGAAGAACTGTCGGGGAGCAGCCAGTGCTCAACCAGCTGAGTTCCCGGTCCTCAATCCGATCATGCACACCGCTGCCCAACTCGACGAAGCCCCGGGATGTGGATGCCATCTACTACCAGGGTTGGGCGCGAGAATATGGTTGCGGAGCGGATTGAATCGGACGGCCGGCACCGATGCCAAGGGCGTTAAACAGAATGCCTGGTGAGGAATGCGTGTTGGCGGGAACTGGTCATCATTTTGAACCGGACACCGAAGCGGTCTTTCTTCTCCATTCCCGACCGCGTTCATTTTTTCGCTCACCTACGATCCCTGGTCGCACGGCGGAGAAGGGGGCTTTGTGAAGTGAGGGGGCCAAGGCTGCGGGAATCGAAGTAAGTCTCCGTCCGTAGAAGCTATTTCCGACTCTCCTTGGAGTGGGTCTCCACCAGGCGCTTGGTCATGATCAACAGGCCGAAGATCTGCGTCCATTCGGAAACGATGTTGCCCACGACTTGTCCCCATTTCGAGTTGGGATTGGAGCGAGCGAACAAAAGCACCCAAATAACTCCCGTACCCAGCAGGAAAACGCTCAGCGAGTGCTCCTCGAAGAACTCGCGCAACGGCTTCAAATAGCGATGCGGCGGCTTGCGGCTTTCCGCCGAGCCGATCTCGTACATGAACTTGGTCGCCAGAACCGTAACCACGAGCCCGGTCCAATCGGCGATTGCGTTTCCGAAAAACGAGCCCCAGTGCGTGTTTTGATCCCATCGTGAATAAAGCACGATCCATGTGATCAGAACGATGCAGGACACGATGCTGAGCGAGTGGCGGCGAAAGAAGCTTCTACTTTTTTTCACGCGGATTCGATGAGAATGGCGGGATAAGAGTCGCCCACACGCCCTGCTTCTGGGCACAACAGCAGTGAGCAATGAGCGGCGAGCAAGAACAAATCCTGAATATTCACGGACTCTTCGCTCATTGCTCGCTGCTCACCGCTTGTGTCGGACATGAAATGTCCGACACACCAAAAATAAAAAGTCCGGCTGGTTGGCCGGACTTCTTACCGTTCAGGTGCGGCAGCGTTGTGCTGGCCGGAAGTTATTTGGTTTCGTTTCCAGGTGTGGCGGTAAACTCCTTGGATTTCGCAACCGGACGTGCTGCCCGGTTGACCAGCGTCGGTGCACCTGCTGCGGCTCCGTAGCGCTCCATGAGCATCGGAACCATGGCGCCTTCGGCTTCCTTGGTAAAGGTCAGTTTGCCTTCGCCATTCAGGTCCACGCGGACGAAATCGCCCAGATGAATCTGACCGGTTGCCACCAGGTTCGCCAGCGGGAAGACCAAGTGCCGCTCAATGGCGCGTTTCAGGTGTCTTGCCCCGTAGCGTGCGTCGGTGCCTTCGTGCAGCAAGTAGCTCTTGACCTTCGGCGTGCATGAGAACACGAACTGGTTCGCGGCTGATGCCATCAGCACTCGCTGCTGAACCATGCCGAGTTCAATTTCCAGTATCTGCTGCAGGTGCTCAGGCCGGAGCGTCTTGAACACAACCACCTTGTCAATTCGGTTCATGAACTCGGGCGTAAACTTCCGACGCGCCGCTTCCACTGCCGTGCGGTCGATCTTATCGTCCAGGCTGTCATCAACCGCAGCCACCTTCGGAGCAAATCCCAGGCCGCCATCGACCAGGCTGCTCATCTCACCAGCCCCCAGATTCGAGGTCATGATGATGATGCAATTCGAGAGATCCACCCGGCGGTTGTCACCGAGGGTGAGCGTGGCCTTGTCAAGAATTCCGAGCAGCAGCTGCCAGAGAGCATCCGAGGCCTTCTCAATCTCGTCGAACAGAAGGATGGACAGCTTGAGCTTGTCCGTATGCCACTGATTCAGCGCCTCCTGCGTAAGCAGGGGGTGAGTCTCGCGGTGGCCCAGGTAGCCCGGAGGCGAACCAATCAGTTTCGCGATTTCGTGGGAGTGCTGGAACTCAGCACAATCAATCTTGATGCAGGCGCGGGCATCGCCGAAGAGCGATTCCGCGAGAGCTTCAACGACACGGGTTTTCCCCGATCCGGTTGGTCCCAGAAACAGCAGATTTCCAACTGGGCGCCCGGGGGGGTTCAGGCCGGCGAGGAACATCTGGTAAATCTCGACCACCTTTTCGACTGCGGCATCCTGACCGACGATCTTGCGGCGAAGTCCACCCTCGAAGTCACGGGCATCCGCGCTGCGGCGGCTGGGGTCGAGAACCATACTGGCTGTCGTCTTCATAGTCTGTTTAACACCTGTTCTACAGGTTGTCGGGCCAGCGCCAGGGGCTTTGGCCTCGGTTTCCGGAGTGACAAATTCTGTCACTTGTTGCCAGTGCAGCTTTCGTCAGTTGATTGAGCAAGCACTTCGCCATCTCCGGCCAGTCCGTTCAACCTTCTTTCTGAACAGATTAGATGCCCTTAATGTGTCGTGGGAGTCACTTACATATCCAAGTGAAATCGTGTAAACGGAAATGTTTTGCGCATGCAGCCGCCGCGAGGTGCACCCAAATTCCTCTTCCCTTGATCCTCAACTACCTGCCGACCGTGACCGCACGTAACTGGCAAGCAGAATTCCGCATCAGTAGCATCGAGAAAAGCGATGTCTTGGGAGCGAAACTTGCGTAACCACCGGTCGAAAACAATCCTCTTTGCAGCAATTTTGGCTGTTGCCGTAGCCGTCATTGGTTTTCGAACCGTG
>Ga0070713_100002261_pt1 | contig 12508 bp, 9 predicted proteins | sample LARL82metaG_FD_65465 | JGI IMG/M metagenome (GOLD analysis project Ga0070713, IMG submission 65465) | Corn, switchgrass and miscanthus rhizosphere microbial communities from Kellogg Biological Station, Michigan, USA - LAR L8-2 metaG | ecosystem: Host-associated > Plants > Roots > Rhizosphere ... | reverse complement strand
CGAGGCGCTCATCGCCTCCTGCATCGCGGCCGCCATGAAGCGCGCGATGATGTCGGATGGTCCGCCCGGGGTGTTGGCGACCACGATCCGGACCGGACGATCGGGATAGGCGGCGAATGCCGTGCCGATGCGCAGAACGGCAGGCGCGGCGAGGCCCGCGAGCGCGGCCTTGATCAGGCGGCGCCGCGACGGCGATCCCCCGACGTTGCGTGACTCACTCATCCCATATGCTCCCGGCGTCGCCCTTGCGCGCGATGCTAGGAACTTGGCGATGCTGGGACAACCTGGATTGAGCCCGTCGCGCGCGCGAGTCGCTGCGGCCGGAGGTCGCTGCCTTTGCCTCTGCGCGAGGGCGACTTCGTAGCGTAGCTGCAAAAAAAGGAACGTCGCACCTATCCCCGCCGCCGCGCCCTGCGCTCGCGCGGCTCGACCGCGTCAAGCTGCGGCGCCAGCCGCTGCGCCTCCGCCACCAGCGCCGCGGTCAGCGGCGTCATCGGCGCGCGCGCGGGAACGACGAGCCCGATGGTGTGCACGGCCTGCGGCTCGACGATGGGAATGGCGCGGATGGTCTCGGTCAGCCCCAGCGTCTCCGCGAGCTTTGCCGGCATCACGCTCGCCCAGCGGCCGGTGCGCACATGCGCGAACAGCACGATCATGGAATTGGATTCGAGCGTGGGCTGCGGCGTGCCGCCGGCGCCGCGCAAAAGCTCGTCGATGATGCGCCGGTTCTGCATGTCGGGGGTGAGCAGGCAGAGCGGCACTTTCGCCACCTCCGCCCAGGTCACCGTGGCGCGGTTGCCGAACGGCGCATCCGACGACGTCAACAGGCGGTAGTGCTCGCGATAGAGCGGAAACGCATTCACGCGGCCGAGCGGCTCGTTGTCGAGATAGGTCAGGCCGGCGTCGATCTCGAGATTTTCGAGCTCTGCCAGCACCTCGATCGAGGTGCGCGACAGGATCGTGAACTGCACGTTGGGATGGCGCATGCGGAACGGCGTGGTGAGGCTCGCCACCATCGCCAGCGTGGTGGGGATCGCGGCGATCCGCAGCCGCCCGGTCAGCCCGTGGCGCACCGCGTCAAGCTCTTGGCGCATGGCGCGCGCGTCGCCGACGATGCGGCGCGCCCAAGCGAGCACCCGCTCGCCCTCCGGGGTGAAGCTGCGAAAGCGCGAGCCGCGGTTGACCAGCAGCACGCCCATGGCGTCCTCGAGCTGCTTGACCCCCGCGGAGAGCGTAGGCTGCGTCACCCCACAGGCCTCTGCGGCGCGGCGGAAATGCCTCTCGCGGGCCAGGGCCAGAAGGAATTCGAGCTTATCGATCAAGGTGGTAGCTCCGGCGGAACGGCGCCTCCGGTCTCGCACAGTTGATAGAAAATCTCAATCGATCGATGGTAATTGAGGGCTTGTTTTTAATCAACGCCATGCGTTCTTCTGGCTTGAGAAGGATTCCAATATGGACGCGCGCACCGACGATCGAGGTCTGGGACGCCGCAACCGCCCGCGCAAGACGCCCAAGGGCCGCCAGGTCGAGCCGCAGGCGCTGGCGCAGGTGCGCGCGCTGCTGGGCGACCGCGAGCGCCGGCGCGATCTCCTGATCGAGCATCTGCACCTGATCCAGGACCGCTACGGTTATCTCTCCGCCGCGCATCTCGCCGCGCTGGCCCAGGAGATGAAGCTCGCGCTCACCGAGGTCTACGAGGTCGCGACCTTCTACGCCCATTTCGACGTGGTGAAGGAAGACGAGACGCCGCCGCCCGCGCTCACCGTGCGCGTGTGCGACTCGCTCTCCTGCGCCATGGCGGGCGGCGAGCATCTCCTACGCACATTACCGAATCGGCTCGGCCCGGACGTGCGAGTCGTGCGCGCGCCCTGCATGGGCGCATGCGATCGCGCGCCGGTCTGCGCCATCGGCCACGTGCAGGTCATGGGAGCGACGGCGGAGAGCGTGGCGGCGGCGGTCGCGAGGGGCGCGCATGCCCACGCCTACCCGACGCCCAACGACTTCGAGCGCTACGTGCGAGACGGCGGCTATTCATTACTCAAGGCCTGCCTTGCCGGCGCGCGCACGCGCGACGACATCATCAAGGTGGTCAGCGACGCGGGGCTACGCGGTCTCGGCGGCGCCGGCTTTCCCACCGGGCGCAAGTGGACGCTAGTGCGCGCGGAGCCGGCGCCGCGCATGTTCGCAGTCAACGCCGACGAGGGCGAGCCCGGCACCTTCAAGGACCGCCATTATCTCGAGCAGGATCCGCACCGCTTCATCGAAGGCATGCTGATCGCCGCCTGGGTGGTCGAGGCAGCGGACATCTACATCTATATCCGCGATGAATATCCCGAGGTGCGGCTGATGCTGGCCGAGGAAATCGCCAAGGTCGAACGCGCGGGGCTCGCCACGCACGCGCGCATGCAGCTGCGCCGCGGCGCCGGCGCCTATATCTGCGGCGAAGAGTCGGCGATGATCGAATCGATCGAGGGCAAGCGCGGGCTGCCCCGGCACCGCCCTCCTTATGTGGCGCAAGTCGGCCTGTTCGGCCGCCCGACCCTCGAGCAGAACGTCGAGACGCTCTATTGGGTGCGTGACATCGTCGAGAAGGGCGCGGCTTGGTTCACGTCCTACGGCCGCCGCGAGCGCAAGGGCTTCCGCAGTTTCTCGGTTTCCGGACGGGTCAAGAAACCCGGCGTGGTGCTGGCGCCGGCGGGCGTGAGCGCGCGCGAGCTGATCGAGGAATATTGCGGCGGCATGCAGGAGGGCCACCGCTTCAAGGGCTATCTGCCGGGCGGCGCATCTGGGGGGATCCTGCCGGAATCCATGGCCGACCTGCCGCTCGATTTCGGCATGCTCGAGAAGTATGGCTGCTTCGTGGGGTCGCACGCGGTTGTGATCCTGTCCGACAAGGACGATATGAAGGCGGTGGCGCTTAACCTGATGCGCTTCTTCGAGGACGAAAGCTGCGGCCAATGCACGCCGTGCCGCGTCGGAACGGAGAAAGCCGCCAAGCTCATGGAAACGGCGCCGTGGGACGAAGCGTTATTGAACGAGCTGTCCGCCGCCATGCGCGACGCTTCGATCTGCGGCCTCGGCCAGGCGGCCCCCAATCCGCTGGCCTCGGTGCTAAAATATTTCCGTGATGATCTCACCAAGCCGCTGGTGAGTTGGTGAGTTCGATCTGCGGATCCGAAGGTTTTGAGCTGATGGAACTTTCATGACTACGAACGGGAAGAACACGCCGCTGGGATATGGGCACGACCAGAAGGGCGCTGCGTTGAGCGACGCCAAGAATGAAGGCCGGCCGACCGTCACGCATCAACCGGCCGACCGCCGCGACGGGCCCAACATCATCAAGTTCACGCTCGACGGCCAGGACGTGGAGGCGCCGGAGGGCGAGACCATTTTCCGCACCGCACGGCGCTACGGCATCAAGCTGCCGCACCTGTGCTACTCCCCCAAGCCCGGCTATCGCCCCGACGGCAACTGCCGTGTCTGCATGGTGGAGGTCGAAGGCGAGCGAGTGCTGGCAGCAAGCTGCATCCGCACGCCGACGCCGGGCATGAAGGTCAAGACGCAGACCGATCGCGCCAAAACGGCACGGCGCATGGTCGTCGAGCTGTTGCTGACCGACCAGCCGCCTAAGGACGTGGCGCACGATCCGAAATCGGAATTCTGGCTGACCGCGGACCGGCAGAACGTCACTGCGAGCCGGTTTCCGCGCCGTTCGGCGCCCGTGCCCGACCGCAGCCATCCGGCGATGGCGGTCAATCTCGACGCCTGCATCCAGTGCAATCTCTGCGTCCGCGCCTGCCGCGAAGTGCAGGTCAATGACGTGATCGGCATGGCGGGCCGCGGCCACGGCGAGAAGATCGTGTTCGACTTCGACGACCCGATGGGAAATTCGACCTGCGTCGCTTGCGGCGAGTGCGTGCAGGCCTGCCCCACCGGGGCACTCATGCCCTCGACCCTGGTCGACGCGGCGAACGTGCGCACGCAATTCCCCGACCGCGAGGTGAACAGCGTGTGCCCCTATTGCGGCGTCGGCTGCCAGCTCACCTACCACATCAAGGACGACAAGCTGCTCTATGTCAGCGGCCGCAACGGGCCAGCGAACGAGAACCGCCTCTGCGTCAAGGGCCGCTTCGGCTTCGACTACGTGAGCCATCCGCATCGCCTGACGCAACCGCTCATCCGTAAGGACGGCGTGCCTAAGCACGCCAACGACAGCGTCGATCCCGCTAATCCGTGGACGCATTTCCGCACCGCGACATGGGAGGAGGCGCTCGATCGCGCCGCCGCGGGGCTCAAGACGATCCGCGACCGCGACGGCTCGCAGGCGCTTGCAGGATTCGGCTCGGCCAAAGGCTCCAACGAGGAGGCTTATCTCTTCCAAAAGCTCGTGCGCACCGGCTTCGGCACCAACAACGTGGATCACTGCACGCGGCTTTGTCACGCCTCGTCGGTAGCGGCGTTGATGGAGGGCGTCGGCTCCGGCGCGGTGTCCGCGACCTTCAACGAGTGCAAGAACTCCGAAGTGATCGTGGTGATCGGCGCCAATCCGACCGAGAACCATCCGGTGGCGGCGACCTTCTTCAAGCAGGCCGCCAAGCGCGGGGCGGAGCTCATCGTCATGGACCCGCGCGGCCAGGCGCTCAAGCGCCACGCGACCCATATGCTGCAGTTCCGCAACGGCACCGACGTGGCGATGCTCAATGCGATCCTTAATGTCATCGTGACGGAGAAGCTCTACGACCAGCAGTACATCCAGACTTATACCGAGGGTTTTCCCGCGCTCGCCGAGAACGTGAAGGATTTTACTCCGGAGGAGATGGGGCCGATCTGCGGGGTCGAGCCCGACGTGCTGCGCACCGTGGCGCGCAAATTCGCGCGCGCGAAGTCCGCAATCATCTTCTGGGGCATGGGCGTGTCGCAGCACACCCACGGCACCGACAACGCACGCTGCCTGATCGCGCTCTCGCTCATCACCGGGCAGATCGGGCGCCCCGGCACCGGGCTGCACCCACTGCGCGGGCAGAACAACGTGCAGGGCGCCTCCGACGCCGGCCTCATCCCGATGTTCTTTCCGGACTATCGCGCGGTGGACAATCCCGACATCCGCGCCAGCGTGGAAAAGGCCTGGGGCGCCAAGCTCGATCCCAAGCGCGGCCTCACGGTGGTCGAGATCATGAACGCAGTCCACGCCGACGTGATCAAGGGCATGTACATTATGGGCGAGAACCCCGCCATGTCCGATCCCGACCTCAACCACGCGCGCGAGGCGCTCGCGCACCTCGAGCATCTGGTGGTGCAAGACATCTTCCTCACCGAGACCGCGGCCTATGCCGACGTCATCCTGCCGGCCTCGGCCTGGCCGGAGAAGGACGGCACGGTGACCAACACTAACCGTCAGGTGCAGATGGGTCGCAAAGCGCTGCCGCTCCCAGGTGACACCAAGCAGGACTGGTGGCTGATCCAGGAAATCGCGCGCCGGATGGGACTCGACTGGAACTACCAGCATCCGCGCGACCTCTATACCGAGATGGCGTCGCTGATGCCTTCGCTCGACAACATCTCCTGGGACCGCGTCGAGCGCGAGAGCGCCGTCACCTACCCCGCCGATGCGCCGGATCAGCCCGGCCACGACGTGGTGTTCGACAAGGGCTTCCCGCGACCGGGCGGGTTCGGCAAGCTCGTTGCGGCGAAGCTCACGCCGCCCGACGAGCGACCGGATGCCGAGTTCCCCTTCATTCTCACGACCGGCCGCCAGCTCGAGCACTGGCATACCGGCGCAATGACCCGCCGTGCCTCCACCCTTGACGCGCTCGAGCCGGGCGCCGTCGCTAACCTCTCGCGCGGCACCATCGCCAGGCTCGGCATCAAGCCCGGCGACATGGTGCGGGTCACGACCCGACGCGGCACGGTCGAGCTCGCCGCGCGGCAGGACGACGCCATTCCGGACGGCGTGGTGTTCATCCCGTTCGCGTTCGTGGAAGCGGCGGCGAACCTGCTCACCAATCCGGCGCTCGACCCGTTCGGGAAAATCCCCGAATTCAAATATTGCGCCGCCAAGGTCGAGCCGATGGCGGAAGCCGCGCGTGTGGCGGCGGAGTAACGTCGGGCCACCCCGTCCTTCGAGATGTCCCCCCTATAGAAGACCGGCCGCCAATCGGCGGAGCCGGCTCATATGGCGCGACGTTGCCCGCGCTGTTAGTCTAGACCCATTAAAAAGACCGCCAGCGAGGCGGCACAGCACGGGAGGGCGCCATGGCGCAACGAAAATCGCTCAATGTGAACGGCAAGGCGGTGCGGATCACCATCGATGATCCCGACATGCCGCTGCTTTATGCGCTGCGTGACAATCTCCAGCTACATGGGCCGCGTTTCGGCTGCGGGCTGGCGCAATGCGGCGCCTGCACGGTCCATGTCAACGGCAAGGCGGTGCGCTCGTGCGTGACGCCGCTCTCTTCCCTAACCGCCCAGCAGAAGGTGGTGACGCTCGAAGGCCTCGGCACGCCCGAGCGGCTGCACCCGGTGCAGCGCGCCTTCATCGACGAGCAAGCGGTGCAATGCGGCTACTGCATCAACGGCATGATCATGGAGTCCGCGGCGTTCCTCGCCAGGACGAAGAAGCCGACCGAAGCGCAAGTCAAAGACGCGCTCGCGAACAATCTGTGCCGTTGTGGAACGCATGCCCGCATCGTCAAGGCGGTGATGCGCGCGGCCGGTGCGTGAGGGAGGCGGTCATGACGATACACGCTTCTCGACGCGATGTGCTCAAGGGCGGCGGCGCGCTCGTCGTCAGCTTCTCCTTTACCGGCGTGGTCAGTGAAACGCTGGCCCAGGAAGCCAAGCCCCTCGCCCTCACCGAGGTTGATTCCTTTCTCGCGATCAATGCCGCCGGCGAGGTAACGCTCTATAGCGGCAAGGTCGATCTCGGGACCGGGGTCGCAACTGCGCTGCCGCAGATCGTTGCCGACGAGCTCGACGTACCGCTCAGCCGGATCAAGCTCATCCAAGGCGACACCACACTCACCCCCGACCAGGGCCCTACCTGGGGCAGCCTATCGGTCCAAATCGGAGGCATGCAGCTGCGCAACGCCGCCGCGACCGCCAAGGCCGCTCTGCTCGAGGAGGCGGCCAAACGCCTCGACGCCAAGAAAGAAGATCTTAAGGTCGTGGACGGCGTGGTGAGCGCCGGCAACAAGCGCCTCAGCTACGGCGAGCTGATCGGAGGCAAACGGTTCGCGCTCACCCTCGATCATGCCAAGCCCGCCGCCACCAAGGATCCCAAGGACTACAAGTTCGTGGGCAAGCCGGTGCCGCGCGTCGACATTCCGGACAAGGTGGCGGGACGTTTCACCTACATGCAGGACTTCCGTGTGCCGGGCATGCTGCACGGGCGCGTTATCCGTCCGGCGGCGATCGGCGCCACGCTGGAGAATGTCGACGAGTCATCGATCAAGGACGTCGCCGGCGTGGTCAAGGTCGTTCGCGAAGGGAACTTTCTCGGCGTCGTTGCCGAGAGCGAGTGGGGCGCGATCAAGGCCGCGCAGCAGCTCAAGGCATCGTGGTCGAAATCGCAGACCTTGCCGGACGCGGCGAAATTGTGGGACGAGGTGCGCGCCAGCAAGGTCGTCAAGGACGAGGTGACGAGCAATATCGGTAACACCGCCGAGGTCATGGGCCAGGCTAACGCCAAGACGCTAAAAGCCACGTACGACTTTGCCATCCATACCCACGGCTCGGTCGGTCCGTCCTGTGCGGTCGCCGAATTCAAGGACGGCAAGCTGACCTCCTGGTCGGCGTCGCAAGCGACGCACAGCCTGCGCAAGCAGCTCGCCATGATGTTCGGCATACCTGCCGACAGCGTGCGCTGCATCTACATCGAAGGCTCCGGCTGCTACGGCCGCAACGGGCACGAGGATGCCGCGGCCGACGCGGCGCTGCTGGCGAAAGCAGTCGGGCGACCGGTGCGGGTGCAATGGTCGCGCGCCGACGAGCACGGTTGGGATCCCAAGGGCCCGCCGACGCTCATCGACCTGCGTGCCGCCGTGGACAGCGGGGGCGCGGTCACCGCTTGGGAATCCGAGTTCTTCATTCCGCAGCAAACCGCCGGCAGCTTCAACGTGCCGCTGGTCGCCGCAACTCTGGCAGGAATGCCGGCCGGCGACGACATCGCGCCCGGCAATATCTTCCAGAACTCGGCGATCCCCTACAAATTCGCCAACGTGAAGACCGTGTGCCGTCGGCTCGCCTCGACGCCGTTCCGTCCCTCCTGGATCCGCACGCCCGGGCGGATGCAGAACACCTATGCCAACGAGTCCTTCATCGACGAGCTCGCCGCGGCGGCGAATGCCGATCCCGTCGAGTTTCGGCTGAAGTATCTCGATCCGAACGACAAGCGTGGCGTTGAGGTGCTTAACCGCGCCGCCGCCTTGGCGAAATGGGACAAGCGGTCTTCGCCGCGGCGCGATCAGCAGGGCGACGTAGCCGCAGGCCGCGGGGTCGCCTATTGCAAGTACGAATTGACGCGCACCTATATCGCGGCGGTCGCCGAGGTCGAAGTGAAGCGCTCGACCGGAGACATCCGGGTGACGAAATTCTACCTCGCCCACGACTGCGGCCAGATCATCAATCCGGACGGGGTGCGAAACCAACTCGACGGCAACGTGATTCAGACCTTGAGCCGCACCTTGATCGAGGAACTCAAATACGATCGGTCCGCCGTGACGAGCCTCGATTGGGCGAGCTATCCCATCCTGCAGTTTCCGCAGATTCCGGAGCTCGTCTACGATCTGATCGATCGGCCCAACGAGCGTCCGTGGGGCGCGGGCGAGCCCTCCGCTGCCGTCGTGCCTGCGGCGATCTCGAACGCGGTCTTCGACGCGATCGGCGCGCGGCTGCGGTCGGTGCCCTTCACGCCGGACAAGGTCCTGGCGGCAACGAAGGGTGCGGCGTGATGCGCTGGAGTCATCCGGAGTAGAACCTCTCTCGACCGAGCCGCTTGCACGGCATCGGCCGGGTTTGAACGCTATGCAAACGCCCGAGATGCTCAGACGCGACATCAAGGCATTGGCGTTCGATCAGTACGGCACGATCGTCGACATGCAGCGGGGCCTCACCGAGGCGGTCGCGCCGTTCCTCGAGCGCAAGGGTTGGCAGGGCAAGCCGAATAGCTTCGTCACCTGGTGGCGGCGCACACATTTCGAGAACTCGATGATCGATGCGCTGTGCGATCGCGGGCATACGCCCTATCGTCAGATCGGAGAGCGCGCAGTCTCTTACGTGATGGATCGCTGCGGCGTCCGCTACACGCCAGAGGAGGCGCGCCGGCTGGTGAGCGAGATCGAGAAACTCAAACCGTTCCCCGACGTGGTCCCGGCCCTGGAAAAGCTTCGCAAGACGTACAAGCTCGCGATCCTCTCGAATGGGGATGGCGACATGCTCGAGGCCGCCGGACCGCACATCGGCTTTCGCTTCGATCATGTCATCTCGGTCGAGCAGGCCGGATATTTCAAGCCGCATTGGAAGACTTACGCCAAGGCTGCCGAGATCATCGGCGAGGAGCCGGCGCATATCCTGTTCGTCGCCAATCATGCGTTCGACTGCATCGGGGCAAAATCATACGGCATGCGGGCCGCGTTCATAAACCGGCGCAAGCGACCGTTCGGCCACACTCCGCATCAGCCGGATCTCATCGTGGCTGATTTCGCCGAATTGGCCGTCGTCATGGCGTGAGGCTCAGGGACACCGGCTTGCTTTTGCGCTGGTCACTCGCCATGGTGCCGCCATGACCGTCGCCGCGAGTGAGCACGCGCTACGCGAGCTCGGCGCCGTCCGCCACGACTGGACGCGCGAGGAGGTGCGCGCGCTCTTTGCGCTCCCATTTCCAGAGTTGATCTTTCGCGCCCAGCAGATTCATCGCGCGCACTTCGACCCGACCGAGGTGCAGATGTCCACGCTCGTCTCGATCAAGACCGGCGGCTGCCCGGAAGACTGCGCCTATTGTCCGCAGAGTGCGCATTACGACACCGGCGTCAACGCGGAGAAACTGATGCGTGTCGACGCTGTGATTGCGCAGGCGCGGGCGGCCAAGCACGCGGGGGCGAGCCGCTTTTGCATGGGCGCGGCGTGGCGCGAGCCGAAGGACCGCGATCTCGACACGGTGTGCGAAATGGTCGCCGGCGTGAAAGCGATCGGGCTCGAGACCTGCGCCACGCTCGGCATGCTCACCTCGCGCCAGGCGCGGCGGCTCAAGTCGGCCGGCCTTGACTACTATAACCACAATCTCGACACCTCGCCCGAATACTACGGCGCGATCATCACCACCCGCAGCTATCAAGAGCGCCTCCACACCCTCGTCAACGTGCGCGACGCCGGTATCCACGTCTGCTGCGGCGGCATCGTCGGCATGGGCGAGAGCGCCGAAGACCGCATCGGCATGATCGCGACGCTGGCGACTCTGCCCGCGCATCCCGAAAGCGTGCCGATCAACATGCTGGTCAAGGTCGAGGGCACGCCCTTGGCGCGCGGGGAGGCGATAGATCCGCTCGACTTCGTGCGCACGATCGCGGCGGCGCGCATCACCATGCCGAAGTCGGTGGTGCGCCTGTCAGCCGGGCGCGAGGACATGAGCGAGGAGACGCAGGCGCTGTGCTTTATCGCCGGCGCCAATTCGATCTTCTATGGCCCGAAGTTGCTCACCACCGCCAACCCCGCGCGCGACCGCGACCGACGTTTGCTGGACAAGCTCGGCCTCGTTCCTATGTCGAAGTAAACGCCGGCTGCGGATGGGTTAGTGTTGGCGCCACACGAACGGCGGACCGTTCCGATGGATATTGCTGCGATTTCGGCAGGTCCCAACCCTCCGACAGACATCTATGCCGTGATTGAAATCCCGCTCGGCGGCACGCCGGTGAAATACGAACTCGACAAAGCCTCGGGCGCGCTCATGGTCGATCGCTTCCTGCACACGGCGATGTTTTATCCGGGGAACTACGGGTTCATCCCCCAGACATTGTCCGCCGACGGCGATCCCTGCGACGTGCTGGTCGTCACGCAGGTGCAGGTGGTGCCGGGCGCGATCGTCCGCTGCCGGCCCGTCGGCGCGCTGTTAATGGAAGATGAGGCGGGCAAGGACGAAAAGATCATCGCGGTGCCAGTCGACGCGCTGGCCCCATTTTACAAGGACGTGCGCAGCTATCGCGATCTGCCACCGATGATGTGCGAGCAGATCGCGCACTTTTTTCAGCACTATAAGGACTTGGAAAAGGGCAAATGGGTTACGATCGTAAAGTGGCTCGACGTGCAGGGCGCCGAGAAGCTTGTGCTCGATGCCATTTCACGCGCCCATGAGGCGCAGCCGTGGGGGAAGGTCAGGCGAAGTGGCGTATCAGTAAAAGGCCGGCCAGAAGGCCGCCGATCGAAAGTGCGACGGAAGCGATAACATAAAGCGCCGCAAGCCCCAGTTCGCCGCGCTCGTAAAGCAAAATGGTATCGAGTGAGAAGGCCGAGAAGGTGGTGTAGCCGCCGAGAATGCCGGTGGTCAGAAACAGTCGCCAGTGCTGCGGGATCGTGCCTTCGAAGGCGAAATAGCCGACCAATAAGCCCATCACCAGCGACCCGCTCACATTCTCGAACAGGGTGGCATAGTTGAAGCTGCTGCCGAGCACACGGGCGACCGCAAGATTAACGCCGTGCCGGAGTGCGGCTCCGATGCCTCCGCCTAGGAACACCACTAAAAATCCCATGCTGGTTTCTTTCATCCCTATGCTGATCGTGACAACAAAAAACCCGCCTCGCGGCGGGTGATACACGCTCTCCCACCGCGCCCGTCGCGGTAGGAGTCATCAGCCACCAAAGGCGGTTTCGGGGGACTCCATCCCCATCGCTGGCGAGGCTAACGGCCGCGCATCGCCCCGTCAACAACGCTCCTTCATAGACTAACGCATCAATGCATCGCCGCCGCCGCGCGCGGCATCAGCGCGCCGCGGTGGCGGATGACCTGCGCCGCCAACCGGTGCGCAGCGGCGGCCGCATCCGCGGGTCCTTTGCCGGAGAGGCGGGCGGCGATGAAGGCGGCGTTGAAGCTGTCGCCGGCCGCGGTGGCATCGACCGGCACCACCACCTCCGGCACAGGTATGAATTCGCGCTGGGCGCCGCTTACCACCAGTGCGTTGTTGGGCCCGTTCTTCACCACGATCTCCGCGATACCGAAGGCTTGCAGCCGCGCCACGGTCGCTTCGGGGCTTGGATCGCCCCACAGCACCGCTTCGTCGTCATAGGCCGGTAGCGCGATATCGACGCGCTTCAAAGCTTCCATGAATACCGTGCGCGTCCGCGCCAAATCTCCACGCCAGCCGCGCGGGCGAAAATTTCCATCGAAGGCGATTTTCACGCCCTGCTGCCGCGCCATCTCGATGAGCGCGAGGAAGCGGCCGATGCCGGTATTCGAATAGAGCGAAAGCGTGATGCCGGAGAAATAGACGAGCTTTGCCTTGGTGAGACCCTCGGCCACGCG
>Ga0070713_100002260_pt1 | contig 12508 bp, 7 predicted proteins | sample LARL82metaG_FD_65465 | JGI IMG/M metagenome (GOLD analysis project Ga0070713, IMG submission 65465) | Corn, switchgrass and miscanthus rhizosphere microbial communities from Kellogg Biological Station, Michigan, USA - LAR L8-2 metaG | ecosystem: Host-associated > Plants > Roots > Rhizosphere ... | reverse complement strand
CGGGTGCGGCGCCTTGTCCGCCCTGTGGTGCCCTGTGCGCCGGTCAGCAGCAGGCACAGGGCGGGCAGGCGCGCCAGGATGCGGTCCTCCCGGACGTAGGCGTTCTTCGCCCGGCCCGGATCCGGCGGGGCCGCGCTGGTATGGCCGTGGCGGCACCGGTAGGCGGGCTTGCCGTTGGACCAGGCCGAATCCATCCGCCGTCCGCAGATCCCGCAGATCACCAGCCCGGCGAGCAGGTACCGCCGCCGCGCCGGCCCGGGCAGGGCGTCCTGCGGGGCGGGCCCGCGAGCGGCGCTGATGTCCTGGGCGGCGATGAAATCGGCTTCGCTGACCAGCGCCGGATGCGCGGGCCGCGCGGAGATGACCCATCCGTCGGGGAGGTTCCAGCGCTGTACTGCCTTGTGGCCCAGCGCGATGTCCGCCGGGTCGACCAGGTCCTTGTCCGTGCGCTGCCGGTTCCACACCTGCCGGCCGGTGTACCGCGGGTTGGCCAGGATGGACCTCACGGCGCCCAGCGTCCAGGCTGCGCCGCTACGGTGCGGGTTACGTCCCGGGTCAGCCGCTGACGGGCACGGGTTCCCCGCCTCGTTCAGCGCGCGGGCGATCCGCGCCATGCTGTGCCCGGCCAGCCGCTGGGCGAAGATCCACCGCGCCACGTGCGCCGCCTCCGGGTCAGGTTCCAGGCGCCAGGCCCGCCGCCCCCAGGCGGCGTGGGCCTTGTTCGGGTGCGGCCCGGCATCAGCCAGCCGGTACCCGTACGGCGGACGCCCGCCCAGGTACCGGCCCTGCTCCCGGGCCTGGACCGCCATCGCGGTCCGGACCCGGATGCTGGTCCGGGTGACCTCCCGCTTGGATGACAGCCCCAGGATCGTCATGGCGTGCTCGTCATGCTCGGAGGCGTAGTCGACCCGGCCGCCCGCCTCCGGCAACCACAGCTGGACGCCGTAATGCTCGAACAGCGGCGCCATCGCCGCGTACTGGCTGCCGTAGAACGCCCGCTCGTACTCCCCGGCCACGATCGCGTCCCAGCCCCGGCCGGGATCGGCCAGGAGAGCGAGAAGAACCGCGGCCTGCGGGCGGCGGCCCCACGCCACCGTCCGGCTTTCCCCGGCATCGAAGAACTCCGCCACGATCACCCCGTGCCCGCGGACCAGCGCCCCGGCCTGCTCCCGCTGCCGCGCCCGCGAGGTGACCGGATCCTGCCAGTCCTCCGTTGACACCCGCCCGTAGAACGCGAACCGCAACCCGCCGCGCACCGGCCGCCCGGTCCGCGGGCGCCCCGACCGGACCGCCCACGCCACCAGGCCATCCCCGCCCGCAGCCGGGCCAGTCCCCCCGTCCGCCTCACCCATTGCCGCCATGGTGGCTACCTCCCAGACCAGCCTCACAGCACTTACCTGGCATCAGGCACCACAGACAGTCTGAATTCCCTCAGACCTATCCCGCTGGCGGCGCACCGGCACCAGCCGGAAGGACCGGCACAGCAACCGGGCATCTGAGGCCGCCGCCATGCCCGGTTCACGTGTGCCCGCACCCAGGACCAGACGGCCGCGTTCAGCCAGGCATCACGACAGGCAGCATTACCCACAGCGACCAGCAGCAACGGCGCCGTAACAGCCGAAACCTGACTTCGCATCTAACGGTGGTTACCTGCGTGTGCGCCTGAGTTTTCAGTCCCGCTCTCTGTCATGTCTTTCCCGGTCCGCCTCTTCATTGCTGGCGAGTTGATAGCCGCTGGTTGCTGTGCGGTTGTGGGCAGGCATCGATGACGATCTCGGCGGCCGGCGGGCTGGCGCACAGTCTCATGGCTGCCGGCCGGGGAGCATGTCAGAGGCGGCTGGTAGCCTGCGGGCTGCCTGCCGCTCGTGGCAACGGCAGGTCTCGCGCATCTGGGCATATCACCGTACTGCTGGCATGGGCTGCTGGCTGCGGTTCTTGGGGCATGAGCGGAACTGACGCGGAAGGCGCTGTGATGGTCCTTGATGATGATCCGGTGTGGGAGCAGCACTCCGGGGGCTCAGGTCATTCCGGCACGGAGTGGGGAGCTGGCGACGCCCTCCTCGCGGAGGCGTTCTACGCGGCTTTGCCTGATAGCGCGCAGTTCGTATTCGACCTGATGATGGACCGGCCCGGGGAGCAGGTGAGCTCGGACTGGATCGCCGCGCAGTTGTCCCGGCAGTTCGGCGATGCGGCGGGCACGCGGAGCCGGCGGTCTGTCTCGGCGGTCCTGAGCTCTGTCTCACAGCCGCACAGGCGCTCGGGCCGCAGGCTTCCGTTCTACTGGTGGCGGCAGAGCGCCGGAGCGACTTTGTACGGCATGAAGCCCGGGGTCGCGCAGCTTTTCCGCCAGTCGCGGCAGCCGGCCGCAGGCGACGGCGCGGATCCGGACGGAGGGGACTGGAGCGCCGCGGAGGTCACTGCCGTGGTCGGGGACTACCTGGAGATGCTCCAGGCGGAAATCACCGGCCAACGGTACGTCAAGGCACATCATCGCCGGGCGCTGCTAACCCGGCTGGATCCCGTCCGGACCGGCGGCGCCGTGGAGTACAAGCACCAGAACATCAGCGCGGCCATGCTCGACCTGGGCCTGCCCTGGATCCGGGGCTACACAAGCCCATGAGCAACTACCAGGACGCACTCGCAGATGAGATCCAGCGGCAGCTAGAGGCAGACCCGAAACTGCTCCTGATGCTGCGGGACGGCATCGAAAAAGACAGGCCGCACGATCAGGAAGATGACGCTGCACCAGGAACCGTCCGCCTGCGGCGGACGCCGGTGCCCGCGCCGCCCGCTCCGGCTGCCTCATCACCGGGGACCCGCAGCCGCGCAGGACGCCACCCGGACTACGGGCTCCTGCACGAGGAGAACACCCGCCGGGGCAGGCGCGGCGAGGAACTGGTGATCGGCTACGAACGCGACTGGCTGACACGGAACGGGGGGCCGGACCTGGCCGGTGCGGTCCGGTGGACCTCCCGTGATGACGGCGACGGCCTTGGCTATGACGTTCTCTCCTTCACCCTCGACGGCCGCGAGCGTTACATCGAAGTCAAGGCCACCGCACTAGGAGAAGGCACGCCCTTCTACATCACCTCCGCCGAGCTGGACTTCGCGCGGCGCCACGCCGACAGCTACGCCCTGTACCGGGTCTACGACGTACTCGGCGAGCCCCGGTTCTACATGCTGGAAGGCGACATCAGCGAGACCCTCGACCTTGCCGCTCTCACCTACAGCGCACGAATAACGGCCAGCAGCGGTTAAGAACCCCGAGCACGCCAGCCCAGGTAGCCGCCCAGCAGCCAACGGCTGCCATCCATAACAGAACGCATCTATCCCCGACGCGGCCCTGGATCAGCAACCTGGGAGGATCCCGATCCCCAGCGGCGGAGCAGCTGGGGATCCGGGGCTCAGGACAGGCCTGCCTGCCTGGCGATGGCGCCTACGCGACGCCCGCGGCCTGTCCCTTCTCAACGACTTCCTGACGCTATGGTCCCAGGCGTACCTGCCGTCTAGCGACCGGCAGATCACATCGACCTCGATCCCCATGGCCAGACCAGGCCCGGCTACCGCTCCTCGCGGTCACGCACCGCAATCAGCGGACACCCTGTCTTTGGCCAGAACAATTTCAGAACGCCGAATAGGAATTCCTACTGGAGCAGCAGGCATATGCGGTCCCAGGCGCGCAGAATGTCCTTTCGGGCGCGGCGGGTGCACCGCACAGGAGACGCGCAAGGTCCCGCCGGTCGGCGCGGTCAGCGGCGCGTGGCCGCACCGACCGTGGTCGGCGCATACCTGGGCAATATGCGTGGCTGCAAGTGTCAGTTCATCGGCTCCCTGAGCCCCGGCTCTGGTGACGATCGCCGCCCGGCCCCGGAAGAGGTGGACGTCCTCAGTAGGCATGCACGTTCTCCGCACCGGCCGGGGTGCGCAGGTTCGCCAGCTCCGCCCTGATCTGCAGCGCCAGGAAGCGCGAGTAGAGCCGGCAGTCGATGAGTGACCCGCCCATGACCCAGAACCCGTCCTGCCCGGTGCGTTGCCACATGTTGCGCATGACGTAGTTCTCGTCGAATCCCCAGATCAGTCCGACGCGGTCGGCCACCTCGTCGCCGAGCAGCCGTCGGATCCCCTCTTGCTGGTTCTCGTACCCGGTGGCCAGGACGACCACGTCGAAGTCGACATGCAGTCCGTTGCGGAGATACACGCCGGTCGGCGTGAACCGCTCGATGTCCCGGGCTTGAAGCAGGTCGATCTTGCGGTCCGCGATGAGATCGGAGCACCCGACGTTGATGTAGTAGCCGCCGCCCTTGCGGAGGTACATCATGTGGAACCCCGTGCCGTCCGGGCCGGTCGTGGTCTCGAACCCCACCGCGTTCAGGCGGTCGAGCAAGTCCTTGTCCATCTCCGTGGTGCGCTTGGTGAGCCACTGGTAGGTCTCGCGCAGCACGGGATAGGGAATGGCCGCGGTGATGAGGTCGACGTCCTCAACCGGAGGCCCTTCCGAGTAGACCGAATAGACCAAAGTTCCGCTGGGGACCAGGCTCACGACGCAGGTGGGGCTGTGCTGCACGATGCTCACACGCTCGGCGCCGTTGCTGTAGAGATCCTGTGCGACGTCGTGCCCGCTGTTGCCGGTGCCGATGACCAGGGCCCTCTTGCCCGCGTACTCGAGGCCGGAGCTGAACCGGCTGGAGTGGATGACGGGGCCGGCGAACTCGCCGAGTCCGGGCAGCTCCGGGATGCGGGGCACGTCGCTCACCCCGCCGGTGGCCAGGACCACGTGCGGGACGCGGAGGGTGCGAACCTCCCCGTCGGCACGCCGGACCCGGGCGGTCCACATGGCACTCGCCTCGTCATAGGACCCGGAGAGGAACTCCGTCCCGGTCCAGACGTTCAGCTCCATGAACTCGGCGTAGGCCTCCAGCCAGCCAGCGAGCTTGTCCTTCGGCATGAAGGTCGGCCAGGTCGGCGGGAACGGCATGTAGGGCAGGCTGTTGGCCCAGACCTCGTTGTGCAGCGTCAGCGAGTGGTACCGGTTCCGCCAGGTGTCCCCGACCCGCGGAGTCTTCTCGACGATCAACGCATCGACGCCCATCTGCCGCAGGCGGGCCCCCAGGATCAGGCCGGACTGACCGCCGCCCACGACCAGCACCTCGGGGTCGCGGTCGCTGAACTCCTGGTCCTTGCGGCGCAGGTCCAGCCAGTTGTCCCCGCCGAAGTTGTGCGAATACTCCTCGCCGGTCGGGCGTCGCTTCCCGGTGCGCTCCCCGAAGCCCTCGAGCTCTTGGAGTGTCGTCAGCATAATCCAGACGAGCGGCTGCTGGCCCTGCTCCCCGGGGAGCAGGCGGACGAAGCCGGTGCCCGTGCCCAGCGTGGTGGTGAAGTCGAAGTAGCCCTCGATGACGTTTCTGGCCGAGCGCCGGACCAGTCGTGGGGGGGTGCGGTCGCGCGCTGGACGGACGTCCCCTATACCGACGTCGGCCAGCGTGGCCGCCATCGCCGCCTCGATCTCCGCCGGCCCTGCGAACGTGCGGTAGGCCCAGGTGAAAGACAGGATGTCCTTCCAGTAGCCGTCGGGCGAGAACAGCGCCACGACGGCACCGGGGTCGCCGCCCTCGAGAGCTGCGCCGAGGGTCGAGACCCAGTCGTCGAAGAGCTCCTGGACGTGCGCCGCTTTGTCTGTGTCCACCATCGTCATGCGAACGCCTCTCCTCACCTGATTGAACCCTTCCAGTAAAGACCACGCATCTGGCAGATGTCAACACATACGTTGACTATGTGTGCGGGCGTCGCGAACAGGGGCGGCCCTGGACCCGACATGCGAAGTTATCCAGCGGAAGGGCCCAATACGGACAGAGTCACGCGGCCACGGCCGCCGAACAGGCGGATTCGGATAAGGTGTCAACGGTGACGTTGACATGACCGGCTGGGCTGCGTAAGGTTGGCGTCGTTCACCTGCGAAGGAGGCTGTCGTGTTCGAACTCGACCTGTCCGATGAGCAGCGCGCGCTCGTGGAGAGCATTCGGTCTGCCTGTGCCGGCTTCGACGACCGCTACTGGACCGAGCACGACCGCGATCACGTCTTCCCTGACGAGTTCTTCGAGGCGATGACCAAGGTCGGCGTCGTCGGCATGCTCGCCGACGAGGAGTACGGCGGCGGAGGTGCCTCCATCGAGGACGCCGCCCTGGCACTGCAGACGATCGCCGCCAGCGGCGCCGGCATCAACGGCTGCTCCACCGTGCACCTGTCGATGTTCGGCTTCCACCCGGTCGTCCGCTGGGGTTCCCCGGAGCTGAAGGCGAAGTACCTGCCCCGCGTCGCCGCTGGCGAGATTCACGTGTCGTTCAGTGTTACCGAGCCCGACGCGGGCAGCGACACTACGCGCATCTCTACGCGAGCCGTCCCCACCGATGACGGCTGGGTGCTCCGCGGTCGCAAGGTGTGGATGACCAAGGCCCTGCAGTCCACGTCCGCGCTCGTGCTGGCCCGGACGTCGGCCGTGGGGGAGACGGCGCGCCCCGTCGACGGGCTGTCCCTGTTCGTCGTGGACCTCGATCCGGCCCACGTCGACATCGTCGCGATCGACAAGATGGGGCGGAACGCCGTCGCGAGCTGCGAGGTGGTCTTCGACGACCTGCCGATCCCGCGGGAGAACATCGTCGGCCAGGAGGGAAGGGGGTTCCGCGCCCTGCTCGACGGGCTGAACCCCGAGCGGGTGCTGGTCGCCTCCGAGGCGATCGGGCTGGGCCGGGTGGCGGTCGAGCGGGCCGTCCAGTACGCGAACGAGCGCGTCGTCTTCGGCCGGCCGATCGGCAAGAACCAGGGCATCCAGCACCCCCTGGCCGATGCGCACATGCAGCTGATGGGCGCCTCGGCGATGACGCGGGTCGCGGCGCGCCTCTACGACGCCGGCAAGCCCTGTGCGGCCGAGGCCAACACGGCGAAGTTCCTCGCCGGCCGGGCCGCCTTCTACGCCTGCGACCGCGCGGTGCAGACCCTCGGCGGGTTCGGATACGCGACCGAGTACCAGGTGGAGCGCTTCTTCCGGGAGTCGCGTCTCCTCCGGATCGCGCCGGTCAGCGAGGAGCAGATCATGAACTACGTCGCCGAGCGGGAGCTGCACCTGCCCCGTTCCTACTGAACGACACGTACCCCGGCCGGAGAGCCCGCGACGCGACGTCTCCTCTCGTCGCGGAGGCCCGACGCACCGCACCGCCCTGGAAAGGACGCCTGAGCGGTGCCGTCTGCCGTGGATCAACGAAATAGTTGATTGCTGCTGGCCACCGGAGGCCGCAGGTCTGATTTCCCGAGTTAGGACGCTTGACAGCCGCCAAAACTTCTGTCAACATATGTGTTGCCAGCCCGCCACAACGACGTCGGCGGTGGAATTCGTCAGCGTGGAGGAGCACACATGAGCGACACTGAGGGCCGCCTCTTCATCGGCGGCCGGTGGGTCGAGCCTTCGTCAACCGAGTGGCTCGTCTCCATCAACCCGGCGACCGAGCAGGAATCGGGGCGGGTGCCGGCTGCGAACGCTGAGGACGTCGACCGCGCCGTAGCGGCAGCCCGCCAGGCGTTCGATCATGGGCCGTGGCCGCGGATGTCGGTCGGGGAGCGCGCCGACGTGCTTCGCTCTGCGGCGGCCTATCTGCGGGAGCACACGGAGGAGATCGCCAGGGTGATCACCTCGGAAATGGGCTCACCGATCGCTCAGTCCCTCGGCGTCCAGGTTCCGCGGGCGTACCAGATCTGGGAGTACTTCGCCGAGTTGGGCAAGAGCTTTCAGTGGACCGAGCGGCGGGACGCCTACGACGTCGTCAACCAGGCCTCGGAGATCGTCATCGAGCACGAGCCGATCGGCGTCGTTGCCGCCATCGTGCCGTGGAACGGTCCGCAGATCGTCGCGGCCATGAAGTGCGCGCCGGCTCTGATCTCCGGGTGCACCGTGGTGCTGAAGCCCTCCGAAGAAGCGGCTGTCAGCTTCAGGTACCTGGCCGAGGCATTCGTCCAGGCCGGCCTGCCGGAAGGTGTCCTCAACATCGTTCCCGCCGACCGGCTGGTCAGCGAGCACCTCGTGTCGCACCCCGACGTGGACAAGGTGTCAATCACCGGCAGCGTCCCGGCCGGCAAGCGCGTGAACGAGCTCTGTGCGGCCCAGATGAAGCACTGCACCCTCGAACTCGGGGGGAAGTCGGCGGCGATCCTGCTCGACGACGTCGACCTCGACGTCGCGATGGCCTCGCTCGGCCCGATCATGGCCTTCATCAACGGGCAGGCCTGCAACGCCCCCACCCGGCTGCTGGTCCCGCGGAGCAGGTACGACGAGTACGCCTCCGCCCTGGTGGAGACCATGCGCGCGCTGCCGTACGGCGACCCGTCCGACATGAACACCTTCGTCGGGCCGCTGGCGTCCCGCCGACAGCGTGACCGGGTCGCCTCCTACCTGGCACTCGGCAAGCAGGAGGGCGCCACCGTGGCCCTCGGCGGCGGCATCCCAGCCGACCGCCCGGTCGGCTGGTACGTCGAGAAGACAGTGTTCACGGACGTCGACAACTCCATGCGCATCGCACAGGAGGAGATCTTCGGACCGGTCTACTGCGTCATCGCCTACGAGGACGAGGCGGATGCGATCCGGATCGCCAACGACACCCCCTTCGGACTGGCCGGCAGCGTCTGGACGTCCAACCCGAAGCGCGGTTTCGAGGTCGCCCGTCAGGTGGTCGCCGGCACGGTCGGAGTCAACTCGCACACGATCGACATGGCCGGTCCATTCGGCGGCATGAAGGACTCCGGCTTCGGCCGCGAGTGCGGCGTCGAGGGCATCGCGGACTACACGCAACTGAAGACCCTCATGCCGCCCGTCGGCACCTACGCCTGAAAGCAGGAAGAACATGGGCAAGCTGGATGGCAAGGTCGCACTCATCACGGGTGCGGCTCGCGGTCAGGGACGGAGTCACGCGGTGAAGCTGGCGTCCGAGGGCGCCGACATAATCGCGATCGACTCGTGCGCGGACACCAAGACCGCGCTCTACCCCATGGCAACAGAAGAGGATCTCGCGGAGACCGTGCGTCTGGTCGAAGCGCTGGACCGGCGGATCGTCGCGACGAAGGCAGACGTGCGGGACCGCGACCACCTCAAGAAGGTCGTGGCGGCGGGTGTCGCCGAACTGGGTCGCCTGGACATCGTGTCGGCCAACGCGGGCATCTGCACGCTCCAGGAGTGGGACGAGGTGACTACCGAGATCTGGCAGGAGACCATCGACATCAACCTCACCGGCGTGTGGAACACGTGCGTGGCCGCGATCCCGCACCTGTTGGCAGCCGGCGCGGGGTCGATCATCATCACAAGCTCGACCGCCGGCCGGAAGGGCCTCCCGTTCTTCGCTCCCTACGTCGCGGCGAAGACCGGGGTCGTGGGCGTGGCCAAGTCGCTGGCCAACGAGCTCGGGGAGCGGAACATCCGGGTCAACACGGTGCACCCGACGGGTGTGAACACGAAGATGCTGGACGGCCTCGGCGGGATGTCCGCGATCATCGAGCACCACCCGAAGGTCGGTCCCCTCTACGAGAACGCACTCCCCGTGGAGCTCGTCGAGCCCGAGGACATCAGCAACGCGGTTCTGTGGCTGGCGTCGGACGACGCCAAGTACGTCACCGGTGTCGAGCTTTCGGTCGATGCGGGGGTCACCATCCGCTGAGCCGGGTCACCGCCCCTCGTCGCGTCCGGCGGTCGGGGATGCCCGGCGGGACGAGCGCAGACGTTCGCCTGTCGGCCAGGGCGTGCCACGACGGCGGCGGGCTCTAGGTCCAGGCCTGGAGCCCGGCGAGGCCGCAGCTTGTTCCCGTCCTAACCTAACGCGTCGTCGGTGTCCTGGGCGCGTACCGTGGGATCCGGCAGGGAACGAGCCGCAGCCAGGACGTCGCCGTCCCGGGTCAGGACGTGGCAGGCATTGCCGAGCTGGGGCGCGAGTCCGAGCCCGACGGCCATCCAGGCGCCGGTGGAGCGCGACTCCCGGTCGTAGGGCAGGTGCTCGTTGATCTGCAGGAAGAAGCTGAGCGTCGTCAGCTCGGTCAGGCTCAGGAGCAGGCTGGTCAGGTGGGTGCAGCCAGCAGTGCCTCCGCCGACCTCCAGCACCGTCCGTCGCCACCCCGCCCCCAATGACCGGCCTACCAGCGCCGCGCAGGCGGCCAGTGCCCGCGGGCACAGTGGGTAAGGGTGCACCGGCGCCTCCGCTGCGAGCTCCAGCACCTCGAGCTCCCGGGTCACCCGTCCGGCCACCACGAAGTCGTGGACGACGATCGAGTCGCCACCGGTCCCGTAGTGGCCCCCGAACGACTCGTCGGTCAGGGTCGCCCGGACGGCGAAGGTCCCGTCGTCCTGCGGGCTGACCTCAAGCAGCCGTCGGCGTTCCATCCGCGCCGGCGCCGCGCTCACCGGGCGGCCGCATCCGGCGTGCCGACCGCGACGGTCTCCACACGCGCGAGCCCGGTACGCGTGACGCGCCAGCCGTGCGCCTCGCGGTCCCAGCTGGTAACACCGGGTCCGCCGGCCCGCAGCTTGTACTTCTCGACCTTGGCCGTGGGGGTCCGCGGGAAGTCGTCGACAACGTCGAGCCACCGCGGGATCATGAAGTAGGGCATTACCGCGGCGCAGTGCATCAGCAGGTCCTCCGGCGTCAGCGACGACCCGTCGCGGAGCCGCACCAGCACCCACACGTCGTCCTCGCCCACGGCGGACGGCGTGGCCACCGCGACGGCCTCTGACACGGCGGGGTGCTGGAGGACCAGCGCCTCCACCTCGAAACTGGAGATGTTCTCCCCCCGCCGACGGATGGAGTCGGACTTGCGGTCATCGAAGAAGAACCAGCCGTTCTCGTCGACGTGCCCGCGGTCCCCGGAGTGCAGCCACAGGTTACGCCACGATTCGACGGTGCGCTCCGGCATCCCGATGTACCCCGATCCGACCAGGTACGGACGGCGCGGACGCACGCAGATCTCGCCGGTGGTGCCGACGGGCACCTCGTTATCGCGGTCGTCGAGGATGGCGACGTCGTAGTACGGGCTGATCCGGCCGCAGGAGCCCGGCTGGTAGTCATCGTCCACGCCGCGGAAGAGCGGCAGACCCGCCTCGGTGGAGCCGAAAACCGTGGTGATGGTGCAGCCGAACCGCTGCTCGAGCTCCTCGTGCACGTCGCCCGGGTCCGGGACGGAGTAGATGGTCCGGATCGTGGTCTTCGCGTCGTCGGGGTCCGGGGGCCGGGATAGCAGCATGTTGCAGATCCCGCCGACGCCGACGAAGTTCGTGACCCCGTGCGTGCGCACCTCGTCCAGGAAGGTGCTGATGCTCAGCCGCGGCAGGAGCCGCATCCGCCCGCCGCACACGAGGGTTGCCACGGTCAGGAACTTGGCGCCGATGTGGAAGAACGGCAGGAAGTTCATCAGGACGTCGTCGTCGCGCAGACCGTTGATGTCGGCGTACATGTAGCCGTACGCCGTCACGTAGTGGTGGGTGAGCAGGACGCCCTTGGAAGGGCCGGTCGTGCCCGACGTGAAGATGATCCCGGCCAGTGAGTCGTGCGGGACCGGCCGACCGAGGTCGGATTCGTCGGCCGGGACGGTGAGCACGTCGAAGGGGCGGCAGTCCGCCGGGAGTGCCCGGGCCTCACTGCTGCCGCGTACGATGACCCGTTCCAGCCGCGGCAGGTTCGGGGCACTGCCCAGGACGGCGGGCAGGTAGCCGGCGTCCGCGACGCAGGACGTCACCTCGCCGACGGACAGCTGATGCTCGAGCATGGCGCCGTGGTAGGCCGTGTTGATCGGGATCTCGACGGCGCCGATCTTACCGAGCGCCAGCCACAGCGCCAGGTAGTCGGGGGAGTTGTCCATGAGGACGGCGACGTGGCTGCCCTCGCCGATGCCCTGACCCAGGAGGTTGCGGGCCACCCGGTTAACCCGGGCGTTGAAGGCGCCCCGCGTGCAGACCTCCTCGCCGAAGGTGAAGAAGACGGTATCGGGATCCTCGGCCGCCCGGCGCTCCAGGAGCGTCACCAGGACGACGTCCTCGGCCGGGACGGCTGCGAAGTGGCTCTGCGTCATGAGTCCTCTCTTTCGAGGGAGCGCCACCGGGCGATGGCGTCGAGGGCGTCGGGGTCGATGAGACTGTCGCGGCTGACGACGGAGTCCGCGGGGGCGCCCTGCAGGATCCGCTTGATCGGCGTCTCGAGCTTCTTGCCGGACAGCGTCCGCGGAAGCGCTGAGAGGACGATGAGGTCGTCGGGCACATGCCGGGGCGACAGCTCCGACCGGAGCCGTCGCCGGATCTCGGTCCGGACGCGCTCCTCGTCGGCGGCCCGGGGCCCGACCACGAAGAGGATCAGCCGACCGGGACCGCCCGCGGGGTCCTCGAGGTGGACGACGAGGCTGTCGGTCACGCCGGGGACGTCCTCGGCGACCGAGTAGAAGTCCGAGGTGCCCAGCCGGACCCCGCCGCGGTTCAGCGTGGAGTCCGAGCGG
>Ga0070713_100002257_pt1 | contig 12512 bp, 9 predicted proteins | sample LARL82metaG_FD_65465 | JGI IMG/M metagenome (GOLD analysis project Ga0070713, IMG submission 65465) | Corn, switchgrass and miscanthus rhizosphere microbial communities from Kellogg Biological Station, Michigan, USA - LAR L8-2 metaG | ecosystem: Host-associated > Plants > Roots > Rhizosphere ... | reverse complement strand
GCTGCCGCTCCTCCGCCGGGACCCGGGCTCGCCGATGCGATCGCGCGGGGCAGGGCGATCGTCGGGGCCGACATCGCGCCCCAGGTCCCCGGGTTTGCGGTCGCCGTGGCGGTGGATGGCAAGATCGTCTGGTCGGAAGGATTCGGGTATGCCGACTTGGCTGCCAAAATACCGGCCACGCCGGATACACGGTTTCGGATCGGCAGCGCCTCCAAGCCGCTCACATCCGTCGGCCTTGCGCTGCTGGTGGAGCGCGGCCGGATCGATCTGGATGCGCCGGTGCAGGACTACATCCCGGATTTTCCGGAGAAGGAGGGCGTCATCACCACGCGCCTTCTCGCCGGCCATCTTTCCGGCATCCGCAATTACCGGGGAATGGAAATGCTTTCAGACAGGCCTTTTCCCGACCTGAGGTCGGGCCTGAGGATATTCGAAGACGACCCGCTCGTGGCTCCGCCGGATACGAAATTCAGCTACTGCTCCTACAATTGGAACGTGATCGGCGTCGTCATGGAACGGGCGGCGAAGGAAGAATTCCTGCAATACATGCAAGACTGCGTGTTCAAGCCGCTCGGCATGGCTCACACCCGGCCCGACCGCGCCGGCGCCGTCGATCCCCTGCGGACGCGGTTTTATGAAGTCGATCCGGCGGGGAAGTTCATCACGGCCCCTCCGGTGGACAGCAGTTACAAATGGCCGTCCGGCGGATTTCTCTCCACGGCGGAGGACCTTGCCCGGTGCGGGTCCGCCCTCTTGCAGCCGGGCTTCCTCAAGCCGGAGTCCCTCAAGCTGCTGTTTACCTCGCAGAGGACATCCGCCGGAAAACTCACGAATTACGGCATCGGGTGGTTCGTTGGCCGGACCATGGCGTATCATGGTGGCGACATCGTCGGCGGCACCTCTATTCTCCTGCTGCTCCCTTCTTCGCAAACGGTGGTCGCCATGGCCTGCAATCGCGGTCCGTTCACGGTCGGCGAAGATGCAGGCCATGCGGTTCTGAGAAAATCAGCCGGCCGGTATTCCTCCGCTGTTCTCAAGAAGGATGCGCTGCAAATCGCCAAAATCTTCGGGCCATTGAGCGTGATCCCATGAATGCCCTGATTTTGGCGGCGTTGGGCGCGGCCGCGCCGCCTTGACGGTCCATCGGCAAAGGCCGTCCCCAGCCTCGATCACAGGTACAGGGCCTTCCCGCCGAGGTCAGGAACGCTGGCGGGCCAGCAGGCTTGGCTGGGAGCGGCGGAGCAGGGCGAATTCCATTGCCGCGGCGAAGCAGCCGGTGAAGAGGAAGTCGCTCGCGAAGGTGTTGCGGAAAAAGAAGAGGGTGGAGGGGAAGCCCGGATGTCCGACCGTCATGGCCTGCCACCAGCCTGCGGCGGTCTGCGCGTATCCCGGGTCCTGAGACCAGGAGAGGGTGTTCGAGACGAGGTAGAAAAGGACCGATCCGGCGAGCGCGCCGCCGATCAAGTTGAGCCAGGTGCGGCGACGCGCCGCGAGGACCCCCAGGCCGACGCCCGCGCCGAAGCAGAGGATCCGGACCAGGGCCGCTTCCATGCTCCAGCCGTAATGGAATCGAACAGCATAGAAATGGTTCAGATAGGCATCCGACAGGACGAGGGCCGCCACGGGCACCACCCACATCCGTTTGTCCCGGAAATAGACACCGGCGCAAAAGGCCAGCGCCATGATCGGCGAAAAATTGCCGAGTTCGGGAACATACGCCGCCAGGACGCGCCATGCCGCCGCGAGAACGAGGACAACCCATGCTAAGGACATTGCTTCATCCTTGCTCATCCACGCCCCGATTACAAGTCCGCCGCCTTTGGCCTAATCTGTTTTGAGACCAACAGGAAAGCCGGCGGGGAGGGGAGTCCGCCGGAAGCGAATTCCCCTCCCCGTTGGCGCTCATCGCTTCTCCCGCGCCTATTGCTCCGCCTCCCGCGCCATGAGCCAGAGCAGATCCGACAGCCGGTTGACCCATTGCCGCACCAGGCTTCGCACGGCGCGGCCGGCGGCAGGCAGCGCCTGCAGCCGCCGCTCGGCGCGCCGCGCCGCGACTCGGGCGCGGTCGCAGGCGGCCGAAAGCGGATTTGCGCCCGGGGTCGCCCAGCCGTCGAACTTCAACCCGCGGGCTTCGAGCGCCGCCAGCGCCTCGTCGAGCCGGAGCAGGTCGTCCCCGGCCAGCTTGGCGAACTTGGATTCCCTGTACCGTTCGGCATCCTCCTCCGCGCAGGCGACCTCGCCCATCAGGGCCACCAGGGCGCGCTGAACAGCTTCGAGCAATGCGCGGGACTCGGGGTTGGCGGCAAGCAGCCGGACGCAGCCGATCTCCACGTTGAGCTCGTCAAACGCCCCCACGGCCTCGATCTGGGGATGGTCCTTCGGCACCCGCTGGCCGTACAGCAGGCTCGTCGTGCCGTCGTCGCCGCGGCGGGTGGCAATCGAGGCGGCCATGGCCGTCAGGCGATCCGCCGCGCGGCCGCCTGGGCGCTCAGGCACAATTCCGCCGCCTTGAACGCATGGGCCTGCGTCATGGCCGTCTCCGTCCGCGCAAGACAGTCCAGGATGAGCCGCCCGAAAAACGGAAAACCGACCTTTCCCGCCACGTTGAGATGATGTTCGCCCCGATCGTCGACGATGTACACGTGATCGCCGGCCGGATCGCGTCCGACGTCGACGTACTTCCGCAATTCGATGTAGCCCCGGGTGCCGAGGATGACGGTCCGGCCGTCGCCCCAGGTGGAGAGGCCCCCCGGGGTGAACCAGTCCACCCGCGCGTAGTTGGAGCAGCCGTTGTCGCCGAGCAGCGACGCTTCTCCGAAATCCTCGAACTCGGGCGTGTCGGAGTTCGCAAAATTTGCTACGGCGGCGTGGGTCACCGTCGCGTCCGCCGCTCCACCGTACGTGAGAAACTGATCGAACTGATGGCTTCCGAGGTCGCAGAGGATTCCGCCGTACTGCGCCCGCTTGAAAAACCAGGCCGGGCGCGACGGCTTGTTCAGGCGATGGGGGCCGAGGCCGAGAACCTGGATCACCCGGCCGACGGCGCCGCCGCGGATCAATTCGGTCGCGTGCACCGCCGATTCGACATGGAGCCGTTCGCTGAAATAGACCATGTACTTGCGGCCGGTGCGCGCGACCTCCGCCCGGGCGCGCTCGAGCTGGGCCATATCCGTAAAAGGCGCCTTGTCCGTGAAGTAGTCCTTGCCTGCGTCCATCACCTGGCAGCCGATGGCGCATCGATCGCAAGGCACGGCCGCGGCCGCGACGAGCCGGACCGCGGAATCGCCGAGGATCTCGTCGAGCGACCGGGCAATCCGGACGGCGGGGAATTTCGCGCGGAAAGCGGCGACCTTGGCGGGATCGGGATCATACACCCAGCGCAATTCGGCGCCCGCTCCGATCAGGCCGTTGCATTGCCCGTAGACATGGCCGTGGTCGAGATGCGCCGCTGCAAAGACAAATTCCCTGGGCTTGACGACGGGGCCCGCTTTTCCCCGTGGGGCGTAGTCGACTCCGTCGGATTTCGGGATCACGAGGCGACTGGGGTCGGAGCGGCTTTGGTCCGGCGCGCGAGGGCTTGCACCGCGTCGTCGACGACCGCGCGGGCCTTTTTGTCCATCCGATCGATGAAAAGAACACCGGCGAGGTGATCGGCCTCGTGCTGCAGGCAACGCGCGAGAAGCCCGTCGCAGACGAGCACATGCGGAACCCCCTTTTCGTCCTGGAAGCGGACGGTGATGGCCGCGGGCCGGCTGACTTCGCCCCGGATTTCCGGAAACGAGAGGCAGCCCTCTTCGCTCGCCGTCTTGGCGACTCCGCGCGTGAAGGTGATCTTCGGATTCACCACCACCATCGGCATGAAAAGGTCGAGCGGCGGCTTCGCGCCGTCCAGGTTCCATTCGAATTCGGCCTCCGCAATGCGGAGATCCACGACGCATATCTGGACGGCCCTGCCCACCTGCTGGGCGGCAAGACCGATCCCGTTCGCGGCGTGCATCGATTCGATCATCTCGGAGGCGAATACGCCCAAGGCGGGGTTGAACGAGGTGATTTTCTCGCCTTTTCGCCTCAAAACTGGATCGTTGTAGTGAACAATTTGCAGAGGCATGGGTCCGTGGAAAAGATGCCCTTCTCCACCTAGGCTCGCAAATCAATACTTCGCAACCCGCATGAGCGCAGTCGCCTACACCCGCCGGACACCGCGTGCTGCTCCCCTCCTGCTGGCGGCGGGTCTGGCGGTGGTCGTCGCCGCCTGGATGATTCCGGTAAGCTTGAAATCGATCAGCTCCGGATTGCTGCGGACGGCGGGGCGGGGCACGCCTTCGGTGGCCGCGTTTGGGCGCGATTTGGTCGATGCCGAGAAGATCGGGCCCGCCGCCTTTTTTCTCGCGGCGGCGCGGGCGGAGAACGATCCCCGGGCGCCGGCGCTCGGACGGGCGCTCGACGAGCTTTCCAGGCGGCAACCGGCGCTTGTCGCCTGGGGCGGGTGGGATCCTTTCCTGGATCCGATTTTCAATCTGCGTGCTCCTTCCGGTCAGGCCGGGAGCACGCCCGTGCTGACGTTTCTCATTCCGGAAAAGGCGCGTGAGGCGCTGGCTGCGTACCTGGCAAACTCCGGATCCTTGGGGGTGCAGGCGGTGCTGCGGACAAGAGAGATCTCCGGAACGGGCCGGTTTGTGCCGGCGAACCGTCCGGGCGGACAGCCGCTGGACGCGGTCATCCTGCTTACGGCCCTTCTTTACCAAGGCGAGCACCTCTCTCCGGGGCTTCAGCGGGAGGTCCGTGCGCTGGCCGAGGAGGCCGCCGCGCGGAAGGACCTCGGCGGTTTGGAGGACTTCTACATGGATTTGCTTTCGCTGGGCCGCCGCTTCGATTGGACTCAGCTGAGTGAATTGCTCCGGACGACGGCGAACGTGAAGACCGTCGCCGAATATGCACATCTCGCCCGGGTGGCATCGGACCAGATGCCGTTCCTTTATTCGGCCGCGCTGCTCACCGGTTCCGCGGATCGCGTCGCCGCTTACCTGATCGATTTCGGCAAGCCGGGGGCCGAGGATCTCAGGCTTGCGCTGGCCGACGGCCAAGGAGCGGTGACGCTGCTGCTCGGCCGGCAGGTGCCGATCAACCACTCCTCCGGCCCGACCCTTGACTCGGCGAGCGCCCTGGTCCTCGAGCAGCCGAGATTCATGCTTGCCGCCAAGTTCTTCGGGTTCGTCCTCGGCATGTTTCTCGTGCTCCGCGGCCTCGACCGCTGGATCGTTTCGCCCGGAGTCGCCTCCGGGGGCGTCCGGCAGCATGCGCGCGCGGGTGTGCTGGCCGTCGTCCTCTCGGGGCTGCTCGTCGTTGTCACCGAGCCCTTTCTTCTGAAGGCGATTCCCGCTTCCGATTATCGGATGCAGCTCCGGATGCCGGTGCTGGCCTCCACCCCTTCCCCGTCCCTCCCAGCCGCCCTCAAAACTCCTTCAACCATGGAAACGTCAACACTCGTATCGATCGGCATTTTTGCCGTGCTTCAAGTCGTCATGTATTTCATCTGCCTCCGCAAGATCGCGGAGATCGAAGACCAGGAGGTGCCGCCGCTTCTCAAGCTGCGCCTCATGGAAAATGAGGAGAACCTCTTCGACAGCGGCCTTTACGTCGGAATGATGGGCACCGCCGCCGCGCTCGTCCTCCAGGTGCTCGGCTTGATCGATCCCAATCTGCTCGCCGCCTATTCGTCCAACCTGTTCGGCATCGTTTGCGTGGCGATCGTCAAGATTCGCCATGTCCGGGGCTACCGGCGCCAGCTCATCCTCCAGGCCCAGGCTTTGCCCGCGTCCGGCGCGGCCCGGGCGGTCGCGTCATGAACAAGACCCTGCTGCTCTTCATCGTCGATTTCCTTTTCCTCAATCTCATCGCCCTCACCCGGTGGGAAAAGGCGGAGCCGGTCCGCGTGACCCGGCCTCCTGTGAATGAATTGGCCGCCAACGCGGCCACGAAGGACCAGGATCTGGTCGCGGTGATGCGCCAGTCGCTCACCGATGAGCAGGTTTCCCGCCTGAGGCTTCAGCAGCAGCTGGCCGCCCAAGGTGCGGCGCTTTCCACGCGCGAGCAGAGCCTCGCGCAACTTCAGGCCGAAAAGTCAGGGCTGGCCTCGAATCTGGCTGAAACGCAGAAATCGGCGGCCGAACTCGAGCAGAAGTTCACCGCATCCGCCCAGGACGCGACGCTGACTCGTGAGCAGCTGGCCCGGCTTCAACGCGAGCTCGAGGAGAAGAACGCTGAAGCGGAGCGCCAAAGGAAGGCGCTTGCCGAACTGGAACAGCAGCGGGCCGCCGAGCACAAGCAGCTCGAAGGGCTGACCGTGGCGGTGAGGGTTGGCGAGCAGGAGAAAGAGGATCTCCGGCACGAGGCGAATCAATTGCAGGGGCAGGTTCAGACCGAGCGGGCCGAGCGTCTCAAGGTGGAACAGGCCACCAACCAGCTGGCCCAGGGGGTGGGCCAGCTGGCTCAGAACTCGGGGGATCTGACCAAGGAGATCCGCGACAACAGGCCGATCAGCGCCAATGTGCTTTTCAACGATTTCCTCGCCAACCGGGTGCAGACGACGTTTGCGCTGAGCCGGAAAGGCCTGTTCGGCGAGGTGAACCGCACCCGCACGACGCCTACGGTGTTCACGACCGACGGCCGGCAAGTGTACGCGGTTCTCCACGTCGAGGACACGGTTTTCTCCTTCAACGAGGTGGGCCCGGCTTGGGAGAGGATGAACATCTCTTTCGACCGGCCCCCCGATTACCACTCGAAGGGGGAGGAACTGCGCTTTCTGACCATCGATCCGCGCGTCGTCGTGGTGCCGGTTGATCCGTCCCAGGTCGCGGCGCTCGGCGCCAAAGTATATCCGTTGGCCGCCGACCCTTTCAAATTTCCCGAGGCGGTGCTCATCAACAGCCGTGGCAAGGGCTACGGGGACGTTGGCTTCAAGCTCGATCCGGATCATCCCGGGTATGTGCGCGTCGACAACCGGCTCTTCAAACGAATCTTCGGCGACTTTGCCCCTTCGCGGGGGGACTTGGTCCTGAGCAAGAGCGGCGAACTCCTCGGGGTCATGGTCAACCGCGATTATTGCGCGCTCTTGGGGAATTTCGCCGCCATGGCGACCCTCAGATCCGGCATCATCGAGGCGGAGCACCCAGGCTCATTGATCGATTCCTTGAGCGGGCGCGTGCAGGCCATGCCGCTCGATCTGCAATGAGCGGGTGAACCGTCCCGCCGGGCGGAGCCCCGCGGGATCAACGGGTCAAGACGGCGCTGCGGACGAGTCCGGCCTGATATTCCCGTGCATCGCGTTCATGCCATCCGGCGCGCGCCAGGATCGATTCGGACGGGGGCAGGCGGTTCGCCTGCAGCCTCGTCTGCCATCGGAAGAAGGCATAAAGGAGGGCGAGCCACGCGTGTCCCCGTGCCCGCGCCCATCCCCGGTCCGGCAGCGAGAAGTCGGCGTAAAGCCAGATGGCGCCGGGGCGAAGGGCCGGGCCGATCCGGGCGACGAGCGTCTCGACCTGCGCGGCCGGGAAGCAGTCGAGGAAGAATAAGGTGGCCACGGCGTCGAAGCTTGCCGGGCGAAACTCCTGGGAAAAGACGTCGGCGCAGACGAAATGCACGCGTTCCAGCGCCGCCAGGCCGGCCAGCCGGCGCCGGGTGAGCTCGATCATGGCGGGACTTGAATCGACGATCTTGAGGCGGGCGGCCGGGGCCAGGGCCGCGAGTCGGGCCGAGCACCGGCCGTCGCCCTCGCCCAGCAGCAGAATGTCGCGCGAGGCGGCCATCCTGGGGAGGAAGCAAAATCGCGCCCGCTCGAGATCCTTCCCGAAGGCAGCCATCTCCAGGGTCCGGTAGAGGCGGGCCAGGCGGTCGAAACGAACCGTCCCGCTGTTCATCGCATCCACGCGGCCGCCAGAGGAATGGCCGGCGTCATAAGAGCCACATCGGCCAGCACCCGCGCAAGCTGCCATCCGAGACGTTTTTCGGCCAGGTCGACGATTCCGAGAAGGCCGGCGGCGACGGCGGCGCAACCGAGCGCCGTGCGACCGGTATCGGGGATAGCCAGGGCGGCCAGGCAGGACAGGGCCGCAAGGATCCAGGACAGGGTTCGCCCCAGGGTTGCGGCATGCCGAAATTTGAGCGCCAGCGAGGTTTGTCCGTGGCTCCGGTCAACCTCGTATTCCCAGCCGGAGATGAGAACGCAGTTGGCAAAGCACAACAGAACAAAAAGCCCGAGAGGAAGGGCGAGAGAGCTCCGATCGGCTCCCGGCCGGCCCAGGACGAATACCGCGACGCCGCCCCCCAAGAGGGCGGCCACACACAGCTCCTTTGGGGCGCGCCACCGTCGATGGCGGTGGACGAACTGATGGGACAGGAGATACAGCAGAACGGGAACCAGCAGCAGCGATCCCGCGAGCAATTCGGGGTTGGAAAGCCGGGCAAACGCCTCGAAAAGATCGGCGCAGAAAACGGCGGCCCAGATTGCGGCCACCGGCCATCGCGCTCCCTGGTAGAATCGATGGCGCACCGTTTGGATCCGGTCGGGATGGAGCCGCCAGGCTTCGATCCAGCGGTCGGCCGCGTAAGCCAGCCAAACGGAAGCCCCGAGCACCCAGGCCTGCGGCCCGCCAGGCTCCACCCGCGCCGCGTGCGCGATCATCCACTGCCAAAGAACGGCCACGACCGGAGCGTCGAGCGAGAGAATCGTCGGCCATTGCCACCACCGAATCCGGCCCGGACCGGCGGTCTCCGCCCGTCCAGATGCCGCGACGAATTCGTTGCCCTCGGTGGCCATGAAGAGTCAGAGTGAGACCCGAAAGTTGCCCGTGGTGCAAGCGCCCAACATTCTCTGGATCGTGACGACCCAATGGCGTGCGCAAGCCTGCGCCTACGCGGGGGATCCGAATGCGCGCACGCCCTGCCTGGACGCGCTGGCGCGGGAGTCCGTGAATTACGTCCAGGCCGTCACGCCCCATCCCTTTGGACCGTTCGCGCGGGCAGCGCTGCTCACGGGCGTTCCGTCGCCGGCCAACGGCGTCCACGATTATTTTGATCCGCTGCCTGCGCACGGGCGCACGATCGCGCATGAACTGGGCGCGCGAGGGTATGCCACGGCGTATTTCGGCAAGTGGCATCTCGGAAATCGGGACCCCCATGCGCCCCTGGTGGGGGAAGCCTCCGCCAAGGCCGTCGTTCCGGCCGAAGCGCGCGGAGGTTTCGCTTTCTGGGAGGGCTTCGAGGGAGGATTTCTCGCGAACGACCCTTGGCTGCATGGCACCCGGCTGCCGCATCCGGTGCGCTTCGAAGGATACCAGAGCGACGTTGTCTGCGCCCGTGCCGCCGAATTCCTGCGCGGGTCCTCCGGACCGTGGTTCTGCTGCGTGAGCCTGGAAGCCCCTCATCCGCCCTATGACGCGCCCGCGTCCGGCGTGCGGCCGTCCGCCGCGTCCGGCCTTTCGCTTCCGCCGAATGTCCCGAAGGGGAATCTCTCCGAGGAGCGGGCTCGGCGCGAACTTGCCGGCTACTACGCGCACATCGAGGCGACCGATCGGGCCGTCGGCCGCCTGGTCGAGGCGGCGCCTTGCCGGGGCGCCATCGTCGTCTTCACCTCCGTGCACGGGGACATGCACGGCGCCCACGGCCTTTTCCGCAAAGGCTGGCCTTACGAGGAGAGCGTGCGGGTCCCTCTCCTGGTGCGCCGTCCCGGCGTCCCCGCCGCGGCCGACTCCTCAAGCATTTCGCTGCTCGACCTCCCCGCTCAAACCCTCGCCTGGGCCCAACGGACGCCGCCCCCCCCGCTCCCCGTCCAAGCCTCCCTCTCGATGCCGAGCGTCGTCCGCCTCCCCGACCAGTGCGACCGGATCTGGCGCGGCGTCCGCACCCCCGCCCGCAAGCTCATCCTGTCCGAAGACGGATCCCCCTGGCTCTTCTTCGACCTCAAGAACGATCCGTATGAGCTTCAAAACCTCGCCAGTGCCCCGTCGAGCGCCCCTGAAATCGAAGAGCTTCGCCGCAGCGAAGCGTTTCAACCGAACTTCAAAACCGAGAAATCCAAAAACCAATAGGGCTGCCGGTCACGTTTTGAGTCTTTATGATCAGGTCAGGGAATTTCAGACCGAAGAAGAGGACTCAAACGTGACCGGCAGCCCTATTGGTTTTTGGATTTCTCGGTTTTGAAGTTCGGTTGAAACGCAAGGCACGGCCGGAACTCAGAGGACCGTCTGAGGCGCCGCCGGCCGCTTGCCGAATTGGCGGCGGATCGCCGCCGCGATCTCCTGCATCTTGACCGGCTTCGAGATGTAGTCGTCCATGCCGGCCGCCAGGCAGATCTCCCGGTCGCCCTGCATCGCATTGGCGGTGAGCGCAATGATCTTGGGCTGACGTCCCGCAGGCAGCCGCTGGCGGATCTGGCGGCTGGCCTCGAGTCCGTCCATTTCGGGCATCTGAAGATCCATGAGCACAAGGTCGTAGCGCCTGGCTTCCAGGGCATTTACGGCCTCGAGTCCGTTGGCGACCGTGTCGGCTTGGTAGCCCATGCGTTCGAGGAAGCGCCGCGCGACCTTCTGGTTGACCGGATTGTCCTCGGCCAGGAGCACCTCCAGCGGAAATTCCTCGGCCATGATCCGATTCTCCCTTTTTTCGGTCGAGGCGGCGGCTCCCTCCAGGAGAGGACTTGCCATCGAGGCGAGCGCCTGGAGGAACGCGGCCGTCCGGATCGGCTTGGACACGATGGCGAAGGGGAGGCCGTCATGCGGTCCGTTCGGAGCCGTCTGCCCGAACGGAAAGAGGATCATGTGAGGACATTTGATATTCCCGACGCGGTCGAGCGTTTCCCGGCCGTCCGACTCGGTCCAATCGAGCACAAGAAGGGCGGGCGGAGCCGGAAGCGCCGCCGCCATCTGAGTCGCGGTCGCCAGGTCCGCCGGGAATGCACAGGTCGCGCCGAGGGGCTCGATGAGCGCCTTCAGCCGGGCGCGCGTGACCGGGTGATCCTCGACGCAGAGGACGAGCCCTCCTCGGAGCGGAACCGCAGCCAGGGGGGGAGGGGCGGCGTGGTCCAGCGGCACCGCCGCAACCTCGGTCATCACGGTGATTGAGAAGGCCGAGCCCTTGCCCGGGACGCTGGTCACGTGGATGTCGCCGCCCATCAGCCGGCAAAGCCGCTGGCAGATGGCCAATCCGAGTCCCGTGCCGCCGAATTTGCGGGTGGTCGAAGAATCGACTTGGCTGAACGCCTTGAACAGCCGGTCGATCCGCTCGGGCGGGATGCCGATACCGGTGTCGGTGACCGTGAATTCGAGGCGCCGGCGGCTGCTTCGCGGCGACCGGACCAAATCCAGCGGCACCCAGCGGACTTCGATCGAAATGCTGCCGCTCGGGGTGAATTTGACGGCGTTGTTGACCAGGTTGACCATGACCTGCCGGAGGCGGGTCACGTCGCCCAGGATCCACGCCGGCACCCCGGGCTCGATATGGTAGCCGATCTCGACATTCTTTGCGGCGGCCTGCAGCGCAAACAGGTCAAGGGCCTCCTCGATGCAGGGCGCGAGTTCGAACGGCGCCCGTTCCAGCTCCATCTTGCCCGACTCGATCTTCGAGAAGTCAAGAATGTCGTTGATGATGGTCAGCAGGGCCTCGCCCGAAGTCCGGATCGTGTTGACGAAATCCCGCTGCTCGGGGGTGAGGGTCGTCTCCATCAGCAGGCTGGTCATGCCGATCACGCCGTTCATGGGCGTCCGAATTTCGTGCGACATCGAGGCGAGGAACTCGCTCTTCGCGCGGGAGGCCGCATCCGCGTCGCTCTTGGCGCGTCGCAGCTGATTCTCCGTCTCGACCCGCGCGGTGATGTCGGTCTCGATCGCGATGAAGTTATCCACCTGCCCGGTCTGGTTGCGCACGATCTGGACCTCGAGGTGCAGGTAGTATTTGCGGCCCGATTTGGAATAATGGACGATTTCGGTGCTGATCCCTTGGCCGCGGGCGATCGTCGCGCGGACCTGCTCGGCGACTCCGGGATCCGTCTCGGGACCGCTCAGGAGGAGCGATGGATCGTGGCCGACGACTTCATCGAGTCCGTATTCCATCACGCGGCAGAAGGCGCTGTTGGCCCACTCGATGCGGCCGTCCGCCGATCCAATCATCACCAGATTGTCCGTCTTTGAGGCGACCAGAGACAGTTTGCGCGTCTCGGCCTGGCTCTCCCGCAGCGCCTGTTCGGACTCCCGCCGGGCGGTGATGTCCTGGACCGTGCCTATGATCCGCGTCGGACGACCGTTGGGGGCCGTCACCACCGATTTCGAGCGCACGTACACCCAGCGCCAATCACCCGTCCGGGCGCGGACACGGTACTCCGGATCGATGAAAGTCGCGATGCCGTTCAACTGGGATTCGGTGCGCCGGCGGTACAGAGGCAGGTCTTCGGGATGGATCAGCGACTGCCATGCCTCAAGCGTGGAGGGCATCCGGCCCTGCTCGTATCCGAGGAGCGCCCA
>Ga0070713_100002256_pt1 | contig 12514 bp, 8 predicted proteins | sample LARL82metaG_FD_65465 | JGI IMG/M metagenome (GOLD analysis project Ga0070713, IMG submission 65465) | Corn, switchgrass and miscanthus rhizosphere microbial communities from Kellogg Biological Station, Michigan, USA - LAR L8-2 metaG | ecosystem: Host-associated > Plants > Roots > Rhizosphere ... | reverse complement strand
AGAAGGAATGCCAGTCGATTCAGTTCCCAAGCGGCCAGCAAGAACACAGCTGCTGAGAACAGCACGAAAATTCGTACGAAGCCATGGGTGAGAATTCCCGCCGGCAATGCGCGCGCCTGGGTGCGTGGATTCGCAGCATCAATGCTAGCGTCCGCGAGCCGGTTGAAGGACATGGCCGCCGATCGCGCCGCCACCATGGCAACAATAATCCAAACGAGTTGATGTACAGAGGGAACTCCGCCCGCCGCCAGCATTGCTCCACATAGCGCGAAAGGGAGCGCGAATATCGAGTGCTCCCACTTGATCATTTCCAACGTGGCAACCAGGTTCTTCAGCAGCGGCACGCACGTATTGTAAAAGAAAAAAGCCGGGCCATTCGCCCGGCTCAACTCAGAAATTCCTAGAACTACTTCATCGTGTTCTGTCCCGCGACAACGAGCTTGTCGTCTACGCTAAACACGTTCGGCACCGACTTCGCTTGTGTTTCTGCGAGTTGCTTGTCCATTTGGGTATCCACGACGCCGTACAGCGTCACGTGGCCGTTGTTCACGACGATGCGGATGGGTTTCTGCGGGTCCATCGCATACTTCGAAAGCTCCGGATTCCCATACACCGCCCGCGCCACTCGCAACCGGATGTCATCGTCCATCGGCGATGTCGGCAGCACATTTATGTTGTCCACCACATCCTTAACTCCCGGCGTTGTCTCAATGATCGACAGTGTTGAATCGCGGGACGGATAGTCGATGACATCCCCGCTTACCGTCACCACTCCATTCTGCACGTTGAGGCCGAGTGCATTGAACGCTATGCCAAGACCTACGCGGTCGTAGCGCAGCTTGTCCGCCAGCTGAGACTGCAGTTGCTGGTCCGGAACATTACCTTCTACTTCGACGTGGTTTCTGACCCCCTGGACATGGTCCTGCTTATCGACTTTGCGCTGTGCGTCCATCTTGTCGACGAGCAGTTTCGCCGTGCCTTGCAGCGTGACGATGCCGTCCTCCGTAGAAGCCGTAATCCCTTTCCACTTGTCCTTCGACTGTAATACCTTGGTAGCTTCCTGCTGAATTTGTTGATCGTAGCGGCCCGAGCCGACCTGGGCGTTTTGCGCCCAAACGGAGGTGCCGAACAGAATCGCGGTTGCGATCCACAGAGCTCTCCTCATGCCTGCCTCCTTTGACGTATTGGAAGAGTAGAGAAACGTACAAAGGGTTGTCTTAGCGCGACGGGATCAGTAGCCTTCGGCGCCGACCAGGGGAACGAACCGGCATCCATCTACAGTCTCAGTCGTCGTCGCCCCATTCCTGCGGACGAGTAGCAACTTTTGCGTATGCGGCGGGCCGACTGGAATTACCATCCGCCCGCCGTCGGACAGTTGATCGAGAAGGCTCCTCGGGACCGAAGGTGCTGCCGCAGAAACCAGAATCGCATGGTAGGGTGAGTATTCTCTCCACCCTTGGCTGCCGTCTCGGACTGAGACCTGCACGTTGCTCAATCCTAGGTTTCGCAACGCCTGTTCTGCCGTTTCCGCCAGCTCTGGATGCCGTTCCACCGAGAAGACCTGCCTGGCTAAGCATGCGAGCAAAGCGGCTTGATATCCGGAGCCAGTTCCCACTTCCAGCACAGATTCTGAGCCAGTCAATGCGAGGGCCTGTAACGAGATGGCAATGATGAGAGGCTGTGAAATCGTCTGTTCTTTGCCGATCGGCAAAGGATGGTCCTCGTACGCTTGTGCTCGGAACTCCTCAGGAACGAACTCATGTCGCGGAACTTGCGACATGGCTTCCAGCACTCGCTCGTCGCGAATGCCGCGCGCCCGGAGCTGCTGCTCGACCATCTGCCGGCGTTGCTCCTCGTACGAAGCTGACTCTGCAAATTTCATCGCGGTTTGGGATGTAAGCCGCCTGCCTGAGTTGCGCCGCCTAACGCTTGCGACGGCGTATCTTTACGTCGAAGCTGACAACGCCGTTCTGGTCGCGAATCGCTACAACCGAAACGTTTCTGGAAACGTAATACTCAGCCCGAATGATCTGCTGGGAAGTCTGCGCTACGTCGGTGGTGTAAGTAATGGTGAGATTGTCCTTCACCTGCTGCTCGATTGTGACTGCCGGCCCAGTCTGGGTCGGCGAGGTTTCGGTTTCCAACCCTTGTGGATCGATCTTGATCCGGCTGTTTCCGAACAGGCGCTGCGCACGATTATTCAGGGTTGCATTCAGCGCTGCGTTGAGCATCGCACTCGAGACCTGCTGGCTGAAGGCGGATTGATTGCTCTGCTGCAGAGCGGCTGATTCCTCCGTGGTCTGACCGAATGCAAGCAGCCCAATGATGTCATTCGTCGGCAACGGCGGCTCCGAGCGATAGTTCATTTTCGGACGGTCCGCCGGCCCGGTTACTGAGAGTGTGATGTCATAATCGCGGACATGTGTGGTCGCTTCGAAATCCACAATGGGCACGCTTGCCGCCGCATTACTCGCGCTCGGAGTGCCGAACGTGATTCCACCACGCTCCAGGCGATACTTGGTCCCATTAAAATATGCCTCGCCTTCGAATACGTCGGCACGCCCCAGCAACACAGGTTTTGCGGCGTTCCCGCGCACACGCAGGTCGGCATCGCCGCGAAGGCGAAGCACGCTGGTTTGCATCTGCAGGTCGGGTGCGGTCAGTACGTGGAGATCGAGCCGGATGTTATTGAGCACCGGATCTGTCTGCGGCAAACTCGATTGCTGGATCGCACGAGCAAGATAAGCGCCGAAATCGAATCCCGGCGTTACCCCGAGCCGGGTGACCGTAATGTCGCCGGAGAGCAAGGAACCACTCGAACTTCCGTTCCAGCGCAGCGATGCAGTCGCCGTCGAACTCACTCCCGGCGGATATCGCAGCCGCACGGAATCGGCGTTCGCTGTGAGATCGAAATTGACCTGCTTGCCATTGAGCTGGGCGATTCCTGCAAAGCTGACAGTTCCGCCCCCGGTTCTACCGGTTAACCTTTCGATCGTGACCTGATTTTGGCTGAACTCTAGAGTCCCATTCAGATCGCTCAACGCACTCGGCAGGTTAATGTCCGCGATCGCTGCATTTTGCACCTGTACTGTTCCGTGCACAATGGGGGCACTTAGTGCACCCGTGATGGCCATCTCTCCCGAGAGCACCCCTGAACCGCTTAAATCGGGATCATAGGTTTGCACTATTTGCAGGCCTAGCTTGCCGTTGCCATGAAAATTTAGTTGACGCTCACCGCTCAACTGCATCGCACCCGTGACTGATAAGTCTGTGTTCTCGCCGATCAGGTGCAGGCTGTTGATATTGAGCGTCTGCTCAGTTAACGCAAAGCGCACAGGACCATCATTGCGAATCTTGATCTTCTCGACTTCCGCATAAAGGTCGGTCAGGTTCCCCGTTAGGCTCAACTTTCGCGGATCACGCAGCGGCCCTTGTAATACGAGATCGCCAGCCACCGCCGAGTGGCCGGTGATGTGCCCCTGCAGATAACTCTCCACGAAGGAATCAATGTCCAGATGATTGAAGTGGAAATCAATGCGCGCTGGCCACAGCTCGCGCAGGCGGACATTTCCGTCAATCGTCAACTCGGAAACCCCTGATTCGGAATGACCCGTCAGACGCATATCCGGCCCGTGCGTCACCGCGTTGACCAGGTAATTGCCCACCAGTTCGTCGTTGAAGGTCACGTTTCGCAAATGGAATTCGGCGTTGACGTCCGGCCTTTCCATCGTTCCGGACGCTCTCGCCGAAAACTCGATGGCTCCCCCGACTTTCACTCGGGATTTTTCAAGAGGCGCTATTTCTGCAATGTCGAAGTTTGTTCCCCTGATGTCGCCCTGGAAAGCATGAGAGGAAGGTTCGTACCAGCCTTTGCCGGAAATGCGTGCCTTCCCGTGCGCAATTTCTAGACTCTGGAAGGTCACACGGTTTGTGCTGAGAGACATGGTTGCAGAGGCGTTGTCGAAGCCGTATCCACGAACCGATCCGTTCGACCATGTGGCTGATGCCACTCCTGTTGGTTTGCCGAGCGTGCCGGCGGCTGACAACTGGGCATTGATTTTTCCCGTCGCTCCTTCATTCTGGCCTGCAATGGTTTCCAGAACGCCTGCGTCACCATTCTGAATGTCAGCCTTAACGTGAATCGTGCTGCCGGGCTGGGTGTTCCAGCTGGAAAGCTCCACACCTCCATCCACTCGTACGGCTGTGTCGCCGGTGCGGAACAGGGCATTTCTCAGGCCGAGGTTGCTGGCGGAGAGCTGAACGTCCGCATTCAGCGAGTCCCAATGGACCAGTTTTGCGGCGCGATTGGGTTGCGGCACAGAAGTATCGAAATCGTGCAGCTGCAAGTTCCCGCTGAACGCAGGATTATCGAAACGTCCACCGACGGTGCCATTGAAGGCTGCGTGCCCCGCAACCGCGATTGGCAATCCTTCTGGAAATGCAGCCGAGATCAGCGGATTCCATTCTCCGACGTTGTCGCTGGCAACCGAGAGCCGCAGGCCGCTGTTTTTCGAGAGCAGGCCCGAGGCTCGAAGTTGTGTCGCCGGCGTGCTGGCCGTGAGATCGTCAATCTGCAGAGAAGCCGGGCCGGCCTGATAGTCGAAGTGCGTTGCTGCAGTGACAGGAAGCTGCCCAGCGACTGCGCGGGGCGGACGAGCCACTGCAAATGACGATACGATCTCCGCATTGCGCAGCGAATCCTTCCATTTGATTTCTGCAGTTCCGGAAACTGACCCCGCCAGTCGCTCCGCTTGTAGTTGCCTGAATCGCGGCCCAAGCCCATCGATCAAATCCAGGAGCGAGACGTCCTTTACTTTCAGCACTGCGCTGCCACGTTGTTGAACCGGTTTTACCCCTTTTACCGCCTTCTCCGGTGCATTCCAATTCGCGACCTCAAGCTCGGAATTGAAAGTGCCGCGCAGCGCTCTCCCTTCTACTTGAGTCAGAGAAAGTTTCTGCGGATCGAAGGAATAGTGACCTGACGCAGCCACGTCTTTGGTCGTAAACAGCGCGTCATTCCAAGAAGCGTCTTTGACATCGAACACTCCTGCAGTGTTGTAGGCAGTCGGCGACCATTTGGCTGTCCCGCGTAACTGCAACCTGCCGGAGGTCGTTTTCGGCTGCCTCGCCACAGACGCCGCTTGCTGTAAATCCAACAGCAGGTCATACGTGCCTTTGAAAACGGGATGCCGGAAATCGGTTATTGTTCCTGCGCCTTGCAGCATCGAGGCCTGGGAGGTGGCGGTTAATGAGCGCACCTGAATTTCATCCTGCCCGATGCTGAAGTCAGTCTTGGCGCCCCAGGCAAATGGGCGATATCCCGCAAACTGGGTTTCCGCGCGACCAATCGAGATGTCTCCCGAGTAGCGGCGGTGCAGAAATGAATAGTCCAGCCGAGCGGCGACATCATTGGAGATGAACTCAACCGGAATTCTCTCCTCCTGGAGAAGCAGTTCGCCTTGTTTCACTTCCAGTCGCCGAATGGAAATGGCAAACATCTGGTCGAAAGTTGCTGCAGATGCCTGCTTCGGGCTCGGCTGGTTCGTGCTGCCGTCGGGGTAATAGATGATATGTACAACGGGATGGATGAGTGTCAGGCGGTCGAAGGCCATCCGCACGCCGAGCACTGCCCCCAAATCCACGACCGCGCTCATGCTGTCGACATGCGCCAATGGCTTATCAGTTGCGGCTTCGCGCCCGTGAATGGTGAGGTCCCGCACTTCCACTTCGAACCTTAATGGCACCACGTGAAAACTGCCCAACTCCACGCGTCCACCGGTGGCGTGCTCCAGCGAGGCAATCAGTCGATGCCGAACCATCTGCTGGAAGGAATCGGTGGTGATGTACCAGAGAAAGACTGAGACCATCAACAGGAAAATCAGGAACGCGAGCAGCGAGTAGCGGGCAAGCCGGCGAATGATTCGGAAGACCCTCATTTTGCCTGATCTCCCGTCACGAAACGCTTTATCTTTGCCTGTGAACGCAATGACTCCAGCCAGGATTCGAGCGAGTCGTTTATTTTTTGCTGAATCAGCAGTTCGCGGATGGTGGGCGTCGCCTCCTGCACACTCAAATGTTGGCCGGGCGGAAGCTTGGGAAGCAATTGTTGCTGATAGTAAGTGCGAATCGAGTCCGCATCGACCTGCACCGTCGGGCGCAAGCGCAGATCGATGAGCCGCAGTTGGTTTAACTCGGTTTCAATGTGGGTCCGGATCTCAGCCTCGGTCACGTCGTAATGGGTGAGCGCTGCCGTCCACTCGGGGCTAGCGCCGTAATCGGACTTGAATGTCTCGAACGCTTTAAAAACCTCTTCCGTTGCGACTGGTTGAAAATCCTTGGAATGCATCTGCTCGCGCAGCAGTTCCTGATCAATCAAGCGATCCAGTGCTGCCTTTTGGTCTTCAGCAGAAGCTTCGCTCAGGGGACGTTTGGCCGCGAAGAATTCGTACCGAATTTCGTCGTCGATATCACTCTGCAGCAGGGCGTGCCCGTTGACCGTGGCCGCCATGCGGTCCAGAACTTCGCCTGGCCACGCCATACTTGGCGCAAGCAGCACGAACGCGGCGATGATTGTACGCACCATTTAGAAGGTCTGCCCAATGCTGAAATAAACGTTGAAGCGACTGGTTTGGGTGGTTTTCTGAAAGTTAAAGACGTTACAAATCCCCTGTGCGTCTTTCGCCGCGCAGAAATCCGGGAAAACGGTTGGGTTCAAGTTGTATCCAAGATCGAACCGAACCGGGCCCACAGGCGTCTTGTATCGAATGCCCAGGCCGATGGCGTGAGAGATGTAGTCATAGCTGCAGTTGGAAGCACCTTGCCCCGTGACGACGGGTGTTCCGACTGCTTGCGTGCAAGACCCCGTTGCCTGGTGCCAGCGCAACAGGCTGGTCAGCATGTGATTCCCATCGGTAAAAACATTTCCCATGTCATGAAAGACGGCAAAGCTCATGTTCGTACCAACAAAGGGCAGTGTGGGCGGAGGTAACCGGAGTTCAAAACTGTTCAGAAATAGCGCCGACCCGCCGATCGGGAACCCACTCTGAGGATCTCTCGGGCCCGCTTGGTTCAGTCCAAAGCCGCGATGCGAGTTGCCGCCTCCCATGTAAAACCGTTCGGGGAGTGGAATCGTATTCGGCGGGATTGGCTGACCCGCTTGCGTGATTACAGTTTGTCCAAACGCTGTTTCCAGCCCCACACGCGTAGATCGCGCAAAAACTAATTGTCGGTTGCGTTTGCCAAAGGCATGATAGGTGGCTTGTTGAATCAGAATGCGGCTGAAGTCCGCCTGGGAGCCGAAGTAACTGGACGCGACGCCTGCATCGACAGTGAGATAGCTGCCACGAGTTGTCTCCAGATCATTGTCTCGTCGATTACGGATGTATCCAAAGCCCGGCTCACCCAGCCTCACCGGCTGCGAAAGTAGAGGGATTTCATTCTGTGGAAACGTTGAAACGACATCGGTAGCTTTCACCAGGCGGTAGTTGAAGCGGTAGTCAATGGTACTGAACTTGTTCAGAATCTGTCCCGCCTGGACTGTTCCCTCGAGTCGCTGCGAAGTGAATGTATTGACGTCCAGCGTGTGATCAAAAAATCCAGTAAACGTGAGCTTGAGATTCGGATTGTCAAACCACCGCGGTGCTTCGTAGCTGAGAAGTCCGCGTTGCTGCAAGCGTCCGACCCGAGATTGAAACGTAATCGTGTGATCGCGCCCCAGAAAATTCAACCGGCTTACGTCGAAGGATCCCAGGGGGCTGACCCCTTTTCCGCCTAACGGTTGGTTAGCGTTGCCGGTCGACTGCCCCGTTTGAAACTCAAAGCCTCCGCCATAATTAAAGGTGTAACGCTTGGCCTCGCGCACCTGCACGAGCACATTTTTCCTCGGTTCGACGCCCTCGGGGTCCTGCACTGCCGTATCCACCTGGCTGAAGATGCCAAGATCGTAGAGTTTCTGCTGGGTGTCCAACAAACTCGCCTGGCTTAAAGCGTCATTCGATTTCATCTGCAATTCGCGATCGATCACATACGGCCGCGTAAATTCTCGCCCCGAAACTAAAACCTGATCAACGTAAACCCTCTCACCCTCTGTGACGTGGAACACAACATCCATGCGGTTATTCGCAGCAGGAGCCGCAGTGGCTTCGAAGCTCGCGGTCGGAAATCCCTGGTTGAAGTAGTAATTCAGCAGGATGTCACGGTCCTGGGCCACGTTCGAATCCGAAAAAGGCTGGCCCGTCTGAGTGTTGAGCGTCGGAAACGAATCGGCGTTTACCGTGCTATTGCCGATGATCTGGAAATTGCCGACCAGGGTTTGCGGTCCTTCGTCGACGTGTAGAAAAACGGCGATCTGATTGTTCCCCTGATAGTCGTCCTTGACCTGGGTATTGACCTTCACGTCAGCAAACCCGTTGGCGCGGTATTTGTTTTCGATGTCCCGCACATCGCTCCGCAATAGCGCGTCGCTGTAGCGTCCGCGGGTGAGCAAGATGCTTTTCGCTTGTACCTGCATATTCGGACGCAAGTCTTCGTCTCGGAAGTATTTGTTTCCGGTGATCCCGACCTTCACGACTTTGTGCCGCTCGCCGGGATCGACATCGTAAATCACTCGAACCGTGTTCTGTTCCGTATCCTTGTGCAGGTTGACTTTGGCTTCAAAGTATCCGCGGGACTCCATGTAGGTAAGCAGATTACGGCGGCCTTCGGTGAGGAGGTCATCGTCGAGTGCATCTTCCTCATATACAGGAATACTTCGGCGGATGGTGCTGCGGCTGAGGTGAAATCCATTCACCTCGATAGAAACGATTGGGCCTGCGTCGATGTGGAACGTGTAATCGACACTATTGGTGTTGGGCTGAAAGCTCGACGCTACTTCCACCTGCGCCAGCCAGCGGTTCTTGCTTTGATAGCGTTTGTGAAGCCTCTCTATCGCATTCGACACGGTTTGGGCTGTAACGTCGTCGCCGGAATGAATGTGCCCAATATCGCCGATTTGCACCGCGGAGTACTGGGCATCTCCTTCGACCCGAACCTCTCCCACGTGAGCCCGCGATCCCGCTTGAACGTGAAAGGTGATCGCGACCTGCTGGGTCTGCGGATCTTCCCGTTCGGAATGCGTCAGGGAACTCTTGTAGTATCCGTTCTGCTGCAGAAGCCGCTGGATGTTTTGCATTGCATGGTCGAGTTTCTCGGAGGTGAATGGCTCGCCCAGTTGCAACTTCGACGTGTTCACGATCTGCGATTCGCCCGGCGGAGAGGGCACGTTCGTCACCGTAACCCGTCCAATAAAGAAACTGAGCTTACTCACAAAGGTCAGAGACACACTTCCGTCCAAGCCAGCTTCGCACTCGGCTTGCAGGTTCGTATACCGGCCGGTGGCGTATAGCGAACGCAAGGCCTGCTGCAACGATGTCCGCGCAAGGACGTCTCCTTCGCGCAGGCCAGACAGTTTCAGGAGCATTTGGCTGTCAACATCACTCGCACCGGGAAACTCAATTTTGGCGATCTTCTTTCCGAAACAAATCGATTGCGGAGCCATGGGCGCGCCAGAGGCGGAGGTCTTGTTCTCCGGAGCCTCCTGCGCCAAAGAGGCGAAGGGGTGCGCCGCCGCGAATGCCATCGCCAGGCAGACCACGATCCCTCGAAGGGTCCATCCCCTTGTCAGCTCGCACGCTCCTACGCGAAATTCGCGGCCTCAACCGTACGTTGCCGCGGCGCAACGTAACCCTCGTAACTCCAGCCCCTTATAATAACTGTCGCGGCGCGCCACACAGGATGAACGCACTGGTTCCGCTCTCGCGCTTTACCCCAAATGAAACCCGAATTCGACGAAAGATATTCGCGGCAAATGCTCTTTGCCCCCATCGGAGAAAGGGGGCAGGAGAAGCTCCGCGCTGCGCGGGTCGCCATAATCGGGTGCGGCGCCACAGGTTCCACCTTGGCTTCACTGCTGGCACGCGCCGGGGTTGGTCACCTTCGGATCATCGATCGCGACTTCGTCGAACCCAGCAACCTTCAGCGTCAGAACCTGTTCGACGAGAAGGATGCCGCCGAATCCATGCCAAAGGCCGTTGCCGCCGCGGCCAAGATCGCCTCCTTCAACTCCGACGTGAAGGTGGAGTCGCATGTGACCGATCTCCACCCCGAGAACGCGGAGGCAATGTTGGGCGGCGTCGACCTCCTCCTCGACGGCACCGATAACTTCGAAACACGTTACCTGATGAATGACTACGCGGTGAAGAAGTTTGTTCCGTGGATCTACACCGCGGCGGTTGCCAGCTACGCGGCCACCATGAATATTCTCCCCGGGGAGACCGCGTGCCTTTCTTGCCTATTTCCCGAAAGCCCAAACGGCGCGCTTGAGACCTGCGATACGGTGGGGATCCTGAATTCGGCGGTGAATCTTGCAGCCTCGGTCGCCGCGACGGAAGCCTTGAAGTTTTTTTCCGATGCCAAAGACAGCATGCGCAGAACCCTTCTTTCTTACGATCTGTGGCTAAACCAGCGGGCCGAGATTGCAGCTGGGACGCCGGTTGAGGGTTGTAGAACCTGCGACCGCCGGGAATTCGGTCACCTGGCCGGCGAAAGGCGCCCACAGATCACCTTATGCGGCCGAAATTCCGTTCAGATCCACGAGCACTCACGCCCGGTCGATCTCGCGGAAATGAGCCAGCGGCTGACACCCCATGGCCGCGTCCGCCAGAACGCCTTCATGCTGAAGTTTTCAAAAGATCCATATGAACTAACCCTCTTCCCAGACGGCCGCGCCATTATCAAAGGCACCACCGATCCAGCCGTCGCTCGCAGCCTCTACGCGCGGTATATCGGCAGTTGAGTTCGTCGGCGTGATTTCGTTCCATCATCCGAGTGCAATCCCACTTCGCCTAAACCGCAATACTTTGCATGCTGCCTGCTTGGACGTTTTCGCGAACCCGCGATCCTTCCAAGTTGAGACGGTAAGACCGGCATAACCCTCGGAATTCTGCGGTGTTGCAGACTGGCATGACAACTGCATCAAAGCTGGCAGAAGTGTTGTCTCTCCAGGAGGGTAGGATGCGAGTCTTTGCACTTTGCGCGATGCTGCTGCTTGCCTGCGTCGCTTTTGCCCAAACGCCAGTTTATGGTCCGGTCTATGGACCCTATGTTCCGCTCGTCACCACGCCGCAGGTATCGCTTCAGACGGTGTCTCCGAACCCGGTAGGCGCCAGCAATGCCACTTATGGCCTCGTTGCCGGAGCGCGGAATGCCACGGCGGAGGTCGTGAACAGCGGCAACACCAGCTCAAGCTTTACCGAGCCAGTTTGGTATCAGGGCGGCGGGGCGCCGCTGATTTCTGAGCCCGAAGTTTCGCTGCATGTTCGTGGCGTGCACGGCGGGCACATGATGATGCCGCACATGCCAATGATGATGGGCGAACACGGCCACATGGAAGGGCACGTCCCGGCCGCGGCGTGGACGTATTTAGCCGGTGAAGAATTGCCGAGCGCTGTCGAAGCCGCAGGTGCGGCCAAGACTGCCCGCAAGGCGACCCGAACGATTACCAATCAGGACATCGACGTGGAGAACCAGAAGACCGGAACTGTCAAGTACGACGGCAAGACCGAAAAGATCCAGTAGTCGCGGTTGACTCCTCAGATGAAACCGAAAGGTGGACAGTTTCTGTCCGCCTTATTTTTTGAGACGACATACCGAGTACCTGCGCCGCACCTGCCACAATACAGATGATGAAATGCACACCAACGCCGGATCTCATCGACGGCGTCATCCGGCTGCGTCCGCTGACGCAAGCCGACGCAGATGCGCATTTAGCCGGCGAGGACGACGAGATGGCGAAATGGCTGAATGGTGGACGCAGCACGGCCGCCACGGTGCAAGTCGCAATCACCAACTTCGAAGAGCAATGGAGCACTGGAGGCCCACGTCGCGCATTCGGCGTCTTCGATTGCGATAAGGATCAGCTCATCGGGTTCGTTGAAGCAAACCTGACACTTCTCGGCAATCCCGAAGAGGTCAATGTCTCTTATGGGATCTTCGCGCCATGGCGAGGGCGTGGACTGGCCGGACGCGCCATCAACCTCATCGCCGAGTATCTTCGAAGTGCCACAAACGCAAGCAAGATCGTATTACAGATCGCAGTTGAGAACCCTCGCTCGATTCGTGTTGCTGAAAAAACAGGCTTCGCACGAGTAGGTGTGCATGATTCTGCCGAAGGTCCGCGGGTCCGGTACATGCGCGACCTCTAGACGCGGAATGCTCATCGGCTGCCAAAATCATTCGTGCACAGGGCTATTCAGCGTTCAACCACGCTGTCCAATGTCTGAAAGAACTCCGGAAACGAAATCACCGCCGCATCGGCTCCCTTGATCTCGGTTTCGCCTTCGGCGCGCAGTGCCGCTACTGCAAACGCCATCGCAATGCGATGGTCTCCGAATGAATCGAGTGACGCCCCGTGGAGCTTTTGTCCTCCGGGCACCCGCAGCCCATCATCGAATTCCTCGACCTCTGCCCCCATCAGCCG
>Ga0070713_100002253_pt1 | contig 12524 bp, 8 predicted proteins | sample LARL82metaG_FD_65465 | JGI IMG/M metagenome (GOLD analysis project Ga0070713, IMG submission 65465) | Corn, switchgrass and miscanthus rhizosphere microbial communities from Kellogg Biological Station, Michigan, USA - LAR L8-2 metaG | ecosystem: Host-associated > Plants > Roots > Rhizosphere ... | reverse complement strand
CCCGACCTGAAGCTCCGGAAACTCACCGATATGAACGCGCAGATCGCGGGCTGGGCCCGCGGCGCCCAGGAAGTCATCTCGTGGAAGAGCAAGGACGGCACGACGATCGAAGGCGTCCTGCACAAGCCCGTCGGCTTCCAGGCCGGCCGCAAGTATCCGTTGCTCGTCATGATTCACGGCGGTCCGACTGGCGTCTCGCGTCCAGCGCCTTTCTCGAGCACGACGATCTATCCAATCGACATCTGGACGGCGCAAGGCGCGCTCGTGCTGGAACCGAACTATCGCGGCAGCGCGGGGTACGGCGAGGCCTTTCGTTCGCTGAACGTCCGCAATCTCGGCGTCGGCGACGCATGGGACGTGCTCTCCGGCATCGACAAGCTGATCGCCGATGGCCTTGCGGATCCGAATCGCGTCGGCGCGATGGGGTGGAGCCAGGGCGGATACATCTCGGCGTTCCTGACGACGCACGATAGCGCGCGGTTCAAGGCCGTGTCGGTCGGTGCCGGCATCTCCGACTGGATGACGTACTACGTCAACACCGACATCACGCCGTTCACGCGGCAGTACCTGAAAGGGACGCCGTGGGACGATCCCGAGATCTATGCCAAGACTTCCCCGATGACCTACATCAAGACCGCGAAGGCGCCGACCCTGATCCAGCATGGCGCAACGGATCAGCGGGTGCCCCCACCCGACGCGTTCGAGTTGTATCGCGGACTGCAGGACCTCCGTGTGCCGTCGAAGCTGATCATCTACAAGGGGTTCGAAGGGGTCGGCCACGGACCGTCGAAGCCGAAATCGAGCCGCGCGGTGATGCAGCACAACCTCGACTGGTTCGACCAGTACATTTTCGGAATATCGCCACAGAACAATTCGCAGCACGGGAGGTAGCTTGAAACGTCTGTCACGCACGTACTCACGCGGAGCTCGCAGGGTCCGCAGAGAATTCATCGTTGGTCTGGGCGTCCTTTGCGTTCTCTGCGTGAGTACGTTCGTGACAGGCGTCTCGAGTCAGGCAGGCGCGATCGACCCGTCGCTCTACGGCGGCCTGAAATGGCGGATGGTCGGACCGTTTCGAGCGGGGCGCGTCAATGCGGTCACGGGCGTGGCAGGTCAACCCAGCACCTTCTACTTCGGTTCCGTCGGCGGCGGCGTCTGGCGATCCACGAACGCGGGACGTACGTGGAATCCCATTTTCGACAGCCAGAATGTCGCGTCCATCGGTGCGATTGCCGTGGCGCCATCGAATCCGCAGATCATCTACGTCGGCACCGGCGAGGCCGACATGCGTGACTCGATCCAGTTCGGCGACGGGATGTACAAGACCGCCGATGGCGGCAAGAGCTGGACGCACATCGGACTCGAGACGACGAGACAGATCGGTCGCGTGATCGTGAATCCGCGCGACCCGAACACTGTCTACGTCGCCGCGCTCGGCCACGTCTATGGCCCGCACGCGGATCGCGGCGTCTACAAGTCGACCGACGGCGGCGCGACCTGGCAGAAGATTCTCTATAAGGGCGACAGCGTCGGCGCAATCGATATCGCATTCGATCCGTCGAACGCGCAGACGATCTACGCCGCCATGTGGGCCGTCCGGCGGCCGCCGTGGTTCATCTACGCACCGGCGAACGGGCCGGGAAGCGGTCTCTTCAAGTCGACGGACGCGGGCCGGACATGGAGCCCGCTCACCAAGGGCCTCCCGACCGAAGGGCTTGGCCGCATGGGAATCGCGATCTCCGCCGCGAATCCAAAGCGCATCTACATCGTCGCCGACGCGAAGGAGGGCGGTCTCTTCCGATCGGAGGACGCCGGCGCGACGTTTACGAGAGTATCTGGCGACAATCGCGTCTGGACGCGCGGTTGGTACTTCGAGAAGGTCACCGCGGATCCGACGAACCCGGACGTCGTCTACGTCCCGAACACCGGGGTGTACAAGTCGGTGGACGGCGGCAAGACGTGGGGTGCACCGATGAAAGCGTCCCCGGGGGGCGACGACTATCACATGGTGTGGATCTCGCCGGACGACAGCAATCGGATGATCATCGGCGGCGATCAGGGAACGATCGTGTCGGTCGACGGCGGCCAGACGTTCAGCTCGTGGTACAACCAGCCGACCGCCCAGCTCTATCACGTCGCGCCGGACTATCGCTTCCCGTACTGGCTGACTGCCGCGCAGCAGGACAGCGGCGCCGTCGGCACGCCCGAGCGCACACACCACTCGGTGATCTCGATGCACGAGTGGACCGGTCTCTGCGCCGGAGGAGAGAGCGGCTACACCGCGCCCGATCCACTGCACCCCGAGATCCTCTTCGGAGGCACTTCGGTCGAGAAGTGCAACGTGGTCACCGGCGCGACGAAAAACGTTTCGCCGGAGACCCCGGAGCAGGGCGTCGCCTACAGGCACGACTGGACCCAGCCGCTCGTCTTTTCGCAGGCGGACCGCCGCGCGCTGTACTTCGCGAACCAGTTCGTCTACAAGACGCTCGACGGCGGTGATACGTGGACGAAGATCAGCGGCGATCTCACGCGTCCCGATCCCGGTCTCCCGCCGAATCTCGACGCCGCCGCGTCCGCCGACTTCGACGAGCGCCTCGGGCGGCGGGGAGTCGTCTACACGCTCGCCCCGTCGCCGGTCCGCGCGCCCATGTTGTGGGCGGGCACGGACGACGGCCTGATTCACGTCACGACGGACGATGGCCAGACGTGGCAGGACGTGACGCCGCAGGGGATGACGTCCTGGACGAAGGTCACGATGATCGAGGCGTCGCACTTCGATGCGAACGTCGCGTACGCGGCGGCGGAACGACACCAGCTCGAAGACTACGATCCGCACATCTACCGCACGCGAGATGCGGGCAAGACGTGGCAGCAGATTACGAAGGGCTTGCCCGCGGGCGTGTACGCGCAGACGGTGAAAGAGGATCCCGACAAGCGCGGATTGCTCTTCTGCGGCACGGAGCGCGCGGTGTACGTGTCGTTCGACGACGGCGACAATTGGCAGTCGCTGCAGCTGAACCTTCCCGCGACGTCCATGCGCGATCTCGCGATCAAAGGCGATGACCTCATCGTCGCGACCCACGGCCGCGGGTTCTGGATGATCGACGACATGACGGCCCTGCGGCAGCTCGACGCGAAGGCGAGCGGCGAAAGCGCGATCCTCTTCAGGCCTGCCGCTTCCGTGAGCCTGCCGGCGCCGAGCGAACAAGGGACACCGCTGCCGAAGGACGAGCCGTTCGCCGAGAACCCGCCGAACGGCGCGGTCATCGACTACTACCTGAAGGCGACCCCCGCCGGCCCTGTCGTGCTCGAAATCGTCGACGCGGCGGGAAATACCGTCCGCCGATTTGCGAGTGACGATCATCCGCAGCCGCGCGATCCGAACGCGCTCAACGTGCAGACCGTATGGGCGCCTGTCGCCGAGCCGCTGTCGGCGGCCGCGGGCATGCACCGCTGGGTGTGGGATCTGCACGGTGCGCCGCCCGCAGCCCCGGCCGGCGGACGCGGCGGTGGACGCGGCGGTGGGGGAGGCGGCGGGGGCCGTGGTCGCGGCGGCGCTGCCCTCCTGGGGAGCTTCACCGTGCGTTTGACCGTCGACGGAAAGACGTACACGCAGCCGCTCGTCGTCAGAACAGATCCGCGTGGCGGCTTCTGATCGCGAATTCCAGGGCGTTTCCAGCTCCTGAGTATGGCTGAGTGAAGCCCTCCCGGCTCGATGCCGATAGGCAGATCGATGGCATCCGCCGCTCCGCAGGAACTGCTCAGGTGCGCTCGAGCCAGGCGAGGGGAGGATCTCGCGGCGCTTTCGGCGCGCACGGGCCTGCGCATCCATCACATCCGCGCGATCGAAGAGGGGCGTTTCGGCGACCTGCCTGCCGGCATCTATGCCCGCGCGACCATCCGATCGTTTGCCGTGGCCTACGGACTGGATCCCGACGAAGTGCTCGCCGGCTGTAGTGGCCTGTTACCGAGCGTCGAGGATCCGATTGATGCGCTTGGACGCGCCCGCGGCACTGCGCGCGCGCCCGAACCCGCCGCGCCTCCGGCCTCGAGCGCAATCGTCGTCGAGGGACGACGCTTGCGGACGTTTGCCGCTGCAACCGTCGACGGCGTCGTCGTCGCCACTCTGCTACTCGCGACCGGCCTCGCCGCCGCATTGCTGGCGGGCGTATCGATCGGTGCGCTCAGCTCGTCTGCGATCTCGTTTTTTGTCGTCGGGCTCATCTTTGGAACGGGGTATTACGTCTGGATGGGCGGCCTCAGCGGGACGACATTCGGCGAATACGCCGTCGGCCAGGCCGTGCTTCACCGCGACCCGAGGCCGCTGACCTTGCACGCCATCGCGCTGCGCACGCTTGGGGCGGCGACGGCGGATTCGCGTGCGATCTACCGGATGGGTCTGTGGACCCGCTGCCGCGTCACGCGTGGCGCGGCGCGTAGCGTTCCGCCGCCCGAACCTTCGCCTTTGCCGCCTCCACCTCCCGGTCGCGAGGAGGCGCTGACGTGGTCAGCGAATCGACGAGCGTCCGTGCCGCCGCCGCCACTTCATCCACGGCACGGGTGAACGCGTCCTCGTTGGCTTTCGACGGCTTGGTGAAGCCGCTGATCTTCCGCACGAACTGAAGGGACGCCGCACGCACCTCCGCGTCCGTCGTGGGGGGCTCGAAGTTGAAGAGCGGGCGAATATTGCGGCACATCCTTTTACGGTAACATCCCGCGCATGCAAGTCCACAATCGTTCGCTGATGGCCGCCGTGCTGCTGCTGGCCGCGGTCGGTCTCCCGGCATCGGCCCAGACCACCGATGCCGGATACTGGGACGCACTGACCCCGTCGATGGCGTCGGTCGCCAAGACCATGCACGCGAGTGTGCGGCGCAATCTCGCCGAGGCCGCTGCCGCGATGCCGGATGCCGAGTACGGGTTCAAGCCGACGCCCGAGGTTCGCAGCTTCGGCCAGGTGATCGGCCACGTGATCAACGCCAACTTCTTCTTCTGCTCACAGGCGAGAGGTGAGAAATCGCCGGCCACGCAGGATTACGAAAAGGTCGCTGACAAGGCGACGCTCGTCAAAGCGCTCAACGATGCACTTGCGTACTGTGATGGGGCGTACAACGACACCACCGACTCGACCTTCCAGACACTGGTCAAGGTGGCGGCGCCAAGCAAGGAACAAACACCGCGCGGCATGGTCCTCATGTTCAATACGACGCACAACGAGGAGCATTATGGCAACCTCGTTGTGTACATGCGTCTGAAAGGCCACGTGCCGCCGTCCACGGCCCGGGCAGCGGCGAACAAGAAATGACGGCACGCGCAGCAGCGGTTCTCGCGGCAGGGGTATTGCTCGCCCAGTCTCCTCAACAGCTCAGTCCCTCGGTTCACGCGTTCGTCAAAGTGGAAGCGCCGATCCTCGTGCTGACGCACGCGCGGGTGATCGACGGAACCGGTGCGGCGCCGCTCGAGGATCAGACGCTCGTCATCCGCAACGGCAGCATTGCCGCGATCGGCCAGACAGGGACGCAGGCGCACCCCGAAGGGTCGGCTGTCCTCGACCTTACGGGGAAGACCGTGATCCCCGGGCTCGTCATGATGCACGAGCACACGTACTACCCGACAGGTCCCGGCGTGTACGGTCAGCTTGGTGAGAGTTTCGTCCGTTTGTACCTGGCGGGCGGCGTGACGACGATGAGGACGGCTGGCAACGCAAACGGCGTGATGGATATCGAGCTCAAGCGCCAGATCGACGCCGGCCGGCAGCCCGGACCGGCGATCGACGCGACGGCGCCGTACCTGAACGGCGAGCAGGGCATGCTGCAGATGCACGTGCTGAAAGACGCCGACGATGCGCGCCGGCAGGTCGACTACTGGGCCGACATGGGCGCGACGTCGTTCAAGGCCTACATGAACATCACCCGCGACGAGCTGCGCGCGTCGATCGAAGAGGCACACAGACGCGGCCTGAAGATCACCGGGCATCTCTGCTCGGTCACGTACGCCGAAGCGGCGGATCTCGGCATCGACAATCTCGAGCACGGCTTCCTGGCATCCACCGACTTCGTCGCCGACAAGAAGCCGGACGCGTGTCCAGGTCAGACTGCCGGTCAGCGCTCGATTGCGTCGCTCGATCCGCAGAGCGAGCGCGTTCACGCGCTCATCGACAAGCTCGTGGACAAGCACGTTGCGCTCACGTCGACGCTTACCGTGTTCGAGACGTTCACGCCCGGGCGGCCGAAGCCGCCTGGCCTGGAGGTGCTGCTGCCCGAGCTGCGCGAGTCGTTCGAGACGGCGTTCCAGCGCTCGCAGCAGAACACGCAGTCCGTGTACGCCGCGCTCTTCCCGATGGGGATGGCGCTCGAACGTGCGTTCGTGAAGGCGGGCGGCCTGTTGATCGCCGGCACCGATCCGACAGGAATCGGCGGGGTCATCCCGGGCTTCTCCGACCAGCGGCAGATCGAGCTGCTCGTCGAAGAAGGGTTCACGCCCGTGGAGGCGATCAGGATCGCGACGCTGAACGGCGCCCGGTATCTTGGTCGCGACACGCGAATCGGCTCGATCGCCGTCGGCAAGCAGGCGGACCTCGTCGTCATCAACGGCGATCCCTCGAAGACGATTACGGACGTGCGCAAGGTCGAAATCGTGTTCAAGCAGGGCGTCGGGTTCGACTCGCCGAAACTGATCGCGTCTGTCACAGGAAAGGTCGGCCTATGGTGACCGTGCTTCCTTTGCTGCTGTCGCTGGCGCTCCAGGGCGCGCCGCGTTGTTCGCTGCCGCCGATGAACGAGGGAGACTTCGTCGAGAAGGACTTCGCGTTCGACTCGGGCGAGAAGCTGCCCGAGTTACGTCTGCACTACAGGACGTTCGGCACGCTGAAGAAGGACGCGCGCGGCGTCGTGACCAACGCGGTGCTGATCATGCACGGCACTGGAGGGACCGGCGGGCAGTTCACCGGTTGCGGATTTGCCGGAGAGTTGTTCAATCCCGGGCAGCCGCTCGACGCGGCGACGCACTTCATCGTCCTGCCCGATGACATCGGGCATGGCAAGTCGAGCAAGCCCAGCGACGGACTGCGCGCGAAGTTCCCGCACTACGGATATCTGGACATGATCCGCGCCGAGCATCAGCTCCTGACGGATGGCCTCGGCGTCAGCCACCTGCGGCTCGTCATGGGGACGTCGATGGGCGGCATGCACACGTGGCTGTGGGGGGAGAAGTATCCGGACTTCATGGATGCGCTGATGCCGCTCGCGAGCGTGCCCGGACAGATCTCGGGACGCAATCGCGTCTGGCGCCGCGTGGTGATCGATGCGATCAGAAACGACCCCGAGTGGCAGGGCGGGAACTACACCAGGCAGCCGCAGAGCGCGCGCACCGCCGCCGAGATGCTCTGGCTCGTGAGCAGCAATCCCGTGATCCGCTCGCGCCGCGCTCCGACGCTCGCGGCGGCCGACAAGGAGATCGACGACTACGTGCAGAACTGGGTCGAGCACAACGACGCCAACGACCAGCTGTACGCGCTCGAAGCGTCGCGGGACTACGATCCAGGTCCCGAGCTCGAGAAGATCACGGCGCCGCTGCTGGCCGTGAACTCCGCCGACGATCTGGTCAATCCGCCGGAGATCGGGCTTCTGGAGAAAGAGATCACGCGCGTGCCGCACGGCCGCGCCGTGATGATCCCGCTCAGCGACAAGACCGCCGGCCACGGCACCCACACGCTCGCCGCGGTGTGGAAGAACTATCTCGTGGAGCTATTGCAGGCGTCGCAGCGCTGAGCGATCACTTCGACACAGCGTCCTTGTACCGGTACGATCCATCGTCCAACCGGACGCGATACTGGTTGTGGCAGTTCGAGCAGACCTGCTGAAGCTTCGGCACGGATGCCTTGAGTCCCTCGAGATCTGGCTTCGCGGCGAGCATGGCGATCTCGTCGGCGAGCCTGCGCGCGTCTTCCGTCCACTCCGCGGCCTCGGGATGTGGCTGCGTCTTCCAGAACGCCGCCGCCGCGGTGAAGCCGTGCGAGAGCGCCGCGGCCTGATCGCGCGCGTCGGACGTGTTCGACGCCGTCACGGCCTGCCGGAGCGCCGTGAACGCCGGACTGATCTGCTTCATCGCCTTGTTCAGATCGATCTCAGCGGACGTCATCGGCGGCGGGAGCTTCTTGGCGAGGTCCGTCATCGCGGTATTGATGACGGATGTCGCAAGCAGCGCCGGTTTGCCAGCGTACTTCGCGGCAACGTCGGCCGGCGGCGCCGCCTCCTTCATCCGCGCCGCGACGACGGCTGGATCGAACTTGATGACTTCCCCAATCACCGTCACGTACGCGCCGGCCTGGACCGGCGAGGTCAGCAGCGGCGCGACGACGAGGACATCCTGGGGAGCCGGCGCTTTCTTCGCGTTGGCGGCGGCGCGGGTCTGACCCACGGAAAACGCGGTGGCGCCGTATCGCTGAACAACGGCGGCGGTGACGCTGACCGTCGTTCCGGCGTAGCGATCGAGATTCGCGACGATCGTACCTGCGGCGACCGGCACGATCGGCTTCGGCTGGGGTGCCCCCTGAAGGATGAACGCTGCCATGAAAACTGCCCAGATCCTGCCCATGGCCGGCATTGTAAGGCAGGCCGAAACCGAGCCATAACCGGTGTAAATAGGGGGTTCCCGTTCAGCGTATAGACCCCTATACTTTCCGTGGGTACCCTCGCCTGGAGGAGGATGAAACAAGCGTTCGTGTCTGCCTGCGTCGCCGGCGTCCTGACGGTGATCGCTCCGGCGAGTCGTTTTTCACCGCGCGCGCTCGCGGCGCCAGGTGCGATGCGCCCTGTGGCGGCGCACGGGGCGCCGATGTCGGACGTCGAAGCGCGGGCGGTCATCGAAAACTACTGCCTGCAGTGCCACGACGCCGATCACGCGAAGGGCGACCTCGTGCTCGAGTCGTTCGATCCCGCGAAAGCGGATCAGCACGCCGAGACCGCCGAAAAGATGGTCCGCAAACTGCGCGCCGGCATGATGCCGCCGCCTGGCGCCGATCATCCCACCGAAGCGACGATCGAGTCGTTTGCCGCCACACTCGAAACGAAGCTGGACGCGGCGGCGGATGCGCATCCGAATCCAGGCCATCGCACGTTCCAGCGCCTGAACCGCGCCGAGTACGCGCAGGAAATCCACGATATCTTCGGTCTCGACGTCGACGTCAACGCGTTTCTTCCGGCCGACACGATCAGCCATAACTTCGACAACATCGCGGACGTCCAGGGAATGTCGGCGACGCTGCTCGAAGGCTACCTGCGCGCGGCGTCGCAGGTGAGCAAGCTCGCGGTCGGCGATCCCGCCGCGGCGCCGAATTCCACCATTTACAAGGTTCCGCGGCTCGAGTCGCAGCTCACGCACGTCGACGGCGCGCCGTTCGGTACGCGCGGCGGTATCTCGGTCGTCCATACGTTCCCGGCCGACGGCGACTACTCGTTCCGCATGATGCTCGCGTCGATCCCGACGGGTCCGCTGTACGGCAGCGGCGTACGCGGAGAACTGATCGACGTGTCGATCAACGGGCAGCGCGCCGCCGTCCTCGAGATCAATCCGCGGATGAGCGAGTCGGATCCGAACGGAATGAATCTGACGACCCCGCCGATTGCCGTCAAGGCGGGGCCGCAGCGCGTCTCCGCGGCGTTCGTCGTCAGGACGGAAGCGCCGGTCGACGATTTGCTCGCGCCCATCGAGCAGTCGCTCGCCGACACTCAGATCGGCAGCGGCAACTCGGGCGTCACCGCCCTGCCGCACCTGCGGGAGTTCGCCGTCACGGGGCCGACGCACGTCACGGGCGTCTCGGATACACCGGCGCGTCGCCGTATTTTCATGTGCCGTCCACTGTCCTCCGCAGAGGAGCTTCCGTGCGCGACGCGGATCGTCACGTCGCTCGCCACGAAGGCCTACCGCCGTCCGGTGACCCAGGCGGACGTCGACGGGCTGCTGAAGTTCTACACTGCCGAACGGGCGAAGAACGGGTTCGAGGGCGGCATCCGGACGGCGATCCAGGCGATGCTCGCGAGCCCGCATTTCATCTTCCGTCTCGAGGAAGCGCCCTCCGCCGCGCGGGCGGGGCAGATGTATCGCATCAACGATATCGATCTCGCCTCGCGGCTGTCATTCTTCCTCTGGGGCACCGGTCCGGATGATCAGCTGATCGCAGCGGCGATGAAAGGCTCGCTGAGCACGTCCGAGGGTCTCGAGCAGCAGACGCGCCGCATGCTTGCCGATCCGCGCGCGTTCGCGCTCTCGACGCGGTTCGCGTCACAGTGGCTGCGCTTGCAGGATCTCGACAAGATTCATCCCGACTCGCGGCTGTTCCCGCAGTTCGACACCACGCTCGCCGACGCGATGCGGACGGAAACCGAGCTCCTCTTCAACAGCGTCGTCCGCGACGACCGCGACGTCCTGAACCTGCTGACGGCGGACTATACGTACGTCAACGAGCGGCTCGCGCGGCACTACGGGATCCCCAACATCACCGGGCCGGAGTTCCGCCGCGTGGCGCTGGCCGACGAAAACCGCCGCGGGCTGCTGGGGCAGGGGAGCATTTTGACGATGACGTCGGTGGCCGACCGCACGTCGCCGGTGCTGCGCGGCAAGTGGGTGCTCGAAGTGCTGTTCGGAATGCCCCCGCCCCCGCCGCCTCCCGACGTCCCGCTGCTCGAGGAAACGAAAGGCAACGAAGGGCTGCGGCAGCTCACCGTGCGCGAGCGCATGGAAGAACACCGCAAAAACCCGAACTGCCGCTCGTGCCATCGCGTGATCGACCCGATCGGCCTTGCGCTCGAGAATTTCGACGTGACCGGCATGTGGCGTACGCGCGACGGGCTGTCGCTTGTCGATCCGTCGGGACAACTGTATGACGGCACCGTGCTGAACGGGCCGGCGGGGCTGCGCGCCGCGCTGTTGAAGCGGCGCGATACCGTCCTGCGCAATTTCACGGAGAACCTGATGGCGTACGCGCTTGGCCGGCGCGTCGAGTACTTCGACATGCCGACGATCCGCCACATCGTGCGCGACGCCGAAGGGAACCAGGATCGGTTCTCGTCGTACGTGCTCGGCGTCGTGGAGAGTCCCGCGTTCCGAATGAGCCGACTCGAAACGGATCACTGATATGTACCTGTCCCGGAAACACATTTCACGTCGTGCGGTGCTGAAGGGCGTCGGCGCCACGGTGGCGCTGCCGTTCCTCGAAGCGATGGTTCCCGCGCGGACGGCCCTCGCGAAGACCGCGGCGGCCGGCAAGACCCGCCTTGCGGCGATCGAGATGGTGCACGGCGCGGCCGGGAGCACGCAGATCGGTCTCGCGAAGAACCTCTGGTCGCCCGCCGCGACCGGACACACGTTCGACCTGTCGCCGACGAGCCTGGCGTCGCTCGAGCCGTTCCGCGACTACCTGACGATCGTCAGCAACACGGACGTCAGGATGGCCGAGGCGTTCACGACGCCGGAGATCGGCGGCGACCACTTCCGCTCGAGCGCGGTGTTCCTGACGCAGGTGCACCCGAAGCAGACGGAAGGCTCCGACGTCCACGTCGGCGTCTCGCTCGACCAGTTGTACGCGCAGAAATTCGGGCAGGACACGGCGATTCCGTCGATGCAGCTGTGCATCGAGAACGTCGACCAGGCGGGCGGGTGCGCGTACGGCTACGCGTGCGTCTATACCGACACGATCAGCTGGGCGGATCCGAAGACGCCGCTGCCGATGATCCGCGATCCGCGCGCGGCATTCGATCAGCTGTTCGGCGTCGGCGCGACACCCGCGGAGCGCGCCGCAAACCGGCGGACCGACTCCAGCATCCTCGACTGGGTCACGAACGAGGTGTCCCGGATCGCGAGCGGGCTCGGCCCGGACGATCGCCGTCGCCTCGATCAGTACCTGACCGATATCCGCGAAATCGAGCGCCGCATCCAGCGTGTCGAGGCGACGAACACCAGCGGGGAGCCGCGCGATCTGCCGGGCGCGCCGATGGGCGTGCCGGACTCCTTCAGCGATCACGTCAAGCTGATGTTCGATCTGCAGGCGGTTGCGTTCGCCGCGGACATCACGCGCGTCTTCTCGTTCAAGCTGGGCCGCGACGGCTCCGCTCGCGTATACGCGGAGAGCGGCGCGCCGCTGCCGTTCCATCCCGCGTCGCACCACGGCGACTCGGAGCCGCGCGTGCTGCAGTTCGCGCAGATCAACAAGTACCATGTGAGCCTCGTGCCCTACTTCCTCGAGAAACTCAAGAGCATCCAGGAAGCGGACGGCAATCTGCTCGACAAGACATTGGTGATCTACGGATCGCCCATGGGCAACTCGAATACGCACAACCACAAGCGCTGCCCGCTGTTCCTCGCCGGCAAGGCGAACGGCATGCTCAAGGGCAACGTGCACATCAAGGCGCCGGACGGAACGCCCATGGCCAATGCGATGCTCGCGATGTTGCAGGGGCTCGGCTTGAGTGACCAGAAGTCGTTCGGCGACAGCAACGGCTGTCTCGACTTGAACGCGGTGTAGTCGC
>Ga0070713_100002252_pt1 | contig 12524 bp, 9 predicted proteins | sample LARL82metaG_FD_65465 | JGI IMG/M metagenome (GOLD analysis project Ga0070713, IMG submission 65465) | Corn, switchgrass and miscanthus rhizosphere microbial communities from Kellogg Biological Station, Michigan, USA - LAR L8-2 metaG | ecosystem: Host-associated > Plants > Roots > Rhizosphere ... | reverse complement strand
CGAGCTGCACACGTAGTCCAGGTACGACTCCTGCAGCCGACGGTCGTAGGCGTCGTAGTGGTCGAACGTGTGCAGCAGCGTGGTCATCCACCAGGAAAAGTGCTGCGCCCGCCAGACCCGGCGCAGGCAGGCCTGCGAGTAGCCGTCCAGCAGCGCCGCGTCCCCGCTGCCGTACCACGCGGAGAGCGCCCTGGTCAGCACCGTGACGTCGAACGCGGCCAGGTTCAGGCCCTTGGCCCCGGTCGGCGGCACGATGTGGGCCGCGTCCCCGGCCAGGAACAGCCGCCCGAACTGCATCGGCTCGGTCACGAAGCTGCGCATCGCGGTGATGCCCTTCTCCAGCACCGGCCCGGTGCTCAGGGTCCACCCCGGCACCGTCTCCAGCCTGGCCCTGAGCTCCTCCCAGATCCGCTCGTCGGGCCACTCGGCGATGTCTTCTTTCGGGGCCACCTGCAGGTAGAACCGGCTCACCTCGGGGCTGCGCATGCTGTGCAGGGCGAAGCCGCGGTCGTTGCTCGCGTAGATCAGCTCCTCCGAGGACGGGGCCACCGCGGCGAGCACGCCCAGCCAGCCGAACGGGTACTCCTTGTCGAAGAACCTGAGCACCCCCGGCGGGATCACGTCGCGGCAGATCCCGTGGAACCCGTCACAGCCCGCGACGAAGTCCGCCTCGATCGTGCGGCGCTCGGACTGGTGGGTGAACGAGACCTCGGGGTGCTGGCCGTCGATGCCGGCCGGCACCACGTCCTCGACCTCGAACAGGATCTGCCCGCCCGCCGCCAGCCGCGCCGCGATCAGGTCCTTCACCACCTCCTGCTGCCCGTACACGGTGATCGCCCGGCCGGGCACCAGCTTCTCGAACGCGATCCGGTGGCCCTGCCCGCCGAACCGCAGCTCGATGCCGTGGTGAACCAGGCCCTCGCGCTGCAGCCGCTCCCCCGCGCCGGACCTGATGAGCGTGTCCACCGTGCCCTGCTCCAGCACGCCGGCCCGCACCCGCTGCTCGACGTAGTCGCGAGTGCGGGCCTCGAGCACGACCGACTCGATGCCGCGCCGGTGCAGCAGATGGGACAGCAGCAGCCCGGCGGGGCCAGCGCCGACGATCGCGACCTGAGTACGCACAGGGCGGCTCCCTCGCTGACCGCCTGCTGCCGGCGGGCGGTCAAGACCCGCGGTTTCCGACGATTGAGAGAATAGGCCCGGGCGGGCACCGCACGGGAGTGCGCATGGCGCGCATTTCCCCGGTGACTCACATGCGGTAAAGTCCTCATATGACTGAGGAGTTGCCGTGCCGCTGACCTCGCTGCGCCGCAGCCCGCTGGTGGACCTGGCCGTGGCCCAGCTCCGGGAGCAGGTGCTGTCCGGGCAGTGGGCGGTCGGCACCCGCCTCCCGGCCGAGACCGAGCTGGCCCAGCGGCTCGAGGTGGGGCGCTCCACCGTGCGCGAGGCGGTCCGGGCCCTGGTGCACGCCGGGCTGCTGGAGACGCGGCAGGGCTCGGGGACCTACGTCAGGTCGGTGACCCCCGAGGCGGGCTGGGAACCCCGGCTGCGCCGGGCCGCGGTGCTCGACGCCTATGAGGTGCGCCAGGCGCTCGAGGTCCAGGCCGCCCGGCTCGCGGCCAGCCGGCGCACGGACGCGGACCTCGCGACCCTGCGGGCCTGCCTGGCCGAGCGCGAGCGGGCCCGCGCGCACGGCAAGGACGCCCGGTTCATCGAGCTGGACCTGGCCTTCCACCGGGCTGTGGTCGCGGCCGCGCACAACCCGCTGCTGGCCGAGATGTTCGACTCCTTCGTGGCGGTGCTGCGTGAGGCGCTGCTCACGGTCGTGACCGACAGCGGTCTCGGGGATGTCGGCGCCGACGCCGCGCACACCCGGCTGGCCGAGGCCATCGAGGCCGGGGACGCCGCCGCGGCGGAACGGGCCACCCACGATCACCTCGACCCCACGGCCGCGGCCGTGCGGTCCCTGATTGACGCCTGAGAGCCGCATGACCCGCCCGTTCACCCTGCACCGGCCGAGTCATCAGACATCTGTTCTCCTGGCCAGATCCGGCGCGGCGCTGGCCCTGCTGAGCGCGACCCACCTCGTCGACGACCTGTACCAGGGCGCCGTGCCCGCGCTGCTGCCGTTCCTGGCCCTGGACCGGCACTACAGCTACACCGCGCTCACCGGCATCACGCTCGCGGCCACGCTCCTGTCCAGCGCGATCCAGCCGGCCTTCGGCGTGCTGACCGACAGATACCGGCTGGGCTGGCTGATCCCGGCGGGCCTGCTGGTGGCGGGCATCGGCGTGGGCCTGTCCGGCCTGGGCCAGAGCTACCTGGTCACCTGGCTCGCCATCGCCCTGTCCGGGCTGGGTGTGGCCGCCTACCATCCCGAGGCCGCCCGGACCGCCCGCGGCCTGGCCGGGGACTCTACCCAGGCCATGAGCTGGTTCTCGGTGGGCGGCAACCTGGGGATCGCCCTCGGGCCCGTGGTGGTCACCCCGGTGCTGCTCGCCGCCGGCCTGCACGGCACGCCGCTGCTCGCGGTGCCGGCGGTCGTGATGGCCGCGCTGCTGGCCGTCCGCCGCCCCTGGCGCCGCGGCGGCCTGGCCCGGAGCCGCGGCGGGCCGGCCCAGGCGGCCGGCGGCCCGCCGGAGGCGCCGCGGCGCGACGACTGGCGGAGCTTCGCGCGGCTCACCACGGTGGTCGTCGCCCGGTCGATCGCCTACTTCGGCGTGGCCTCGCTGCTGGCGCTGTTCGTGATCCGCCGGTTCCACGAGCCGGCCGCGGTGGGCTCGGCCGCCCTGACCGCCTTTGTCGCCGCGGGCGCGGTCGGCTCGCTGACCGGCGGCTGGCTGGCCGACCGCTGGCAGCGGGTGGCCACCGTCCGCCTCGGCTACGCCTGCGCGATCCCCGCGCTGATCCTGCTGGCCGCCGCGCCCAGCGCCGCGGTCGCGTTCGCCGCGGCCGTGATCCTCGGGCTGGCCCTGTACCTGCCGTTCGCGGTGCAGGTGACGCTCGGCCAGGACTACCTGCCGCACCGCATCGGCACGGCCAGCGGGGTCACCCTCGGGCTGGCCATCTCCATCGGCGGCCTGGCCGCCCCGGTGTTCGGGTTTCTGGCCGACAGCCACGGCCTCCGCCTGGCCCTGGCCGCGCTGGTCCTGCTGCCGGTGATCTCGCTCGCGCTGGCGTTCCGGCTCCGCGAGCCGCGGTCCGCCCAGCCGGCCGGCGGCTGACCGTCAAGTAAGATCCCCGACGTCATGAGCGTCACCATGCTGCGGAACGCGTCGGTCCTGGATCCCGGCCGGGGCGAGCTGGCCGAGGGGCAGTCGGTGGTGATCGACGGGGCCAGGATCGCGGACGTCGGCCCGGGTCTGTCCGGGCCGGACGGCGCCCTGGTCCTCGACGTGGCCGGGCGCACGGTCATGCCGGGCCTGATCGACGCGCACACGCACCCGGCGATCGTCGATACGGACGTGTTCGCCATGGCCGAATGGCCGCCCACCTACGTGGCGGCGCGGGCCGGCCGCGTGCTCGAGGGCATGCTCGCGCGCGGGTTCACCACGATCAGGGACGTCGGGGGCGGCGACGTGGGCCTGGCCCGGGCGGTGGAGGACGGGTACTTCACTGGGCCGCGCATCCGCTACGGCGGGAAGCAGCTCTCCCAGACCGGCGGGGCCGGTGACTGGCGAGCCCCCAGCCGCCGGGTCTACGACGACAACTACTACTCCCCGGCGTTCGGGGTCATCTGCGACGGGGTCCCCGAGGTGCGGCGGGCGGTCAGGGAGGAGGTGCGCCGCGGGGCGCACCACATCAAGGTCTATCTCAGCGGCGCGGTCGACTCGCCCAGCGACCGGGTCGACTCCACCCAGTTCTCGCTGGAGGAGCTGCGCGCGATCGTGGAAGAGGCCACCGCGGCCAACATCTACGTGGCCGGGCACGCCTATACCTCCCGGGCCATTAACCGCGGTCTGGAGTGCGGGGTCCGCAGCATCGAGCACGGGAACCTGATGGACTCCAGCAGCATCCCGCTGTTCCGGCAGCACGACGCGTTCTACGTCCCGACGATCGTGACCTACCGGGCCCTGGCGGCCAAGTCACGGGACGGCGTGCTGCCCGAGGACATCGACGTGAAGCTGCAGGAGGTGATCCACGGGGCGATGGCGGCCCTGGAGATGGCCCACGCGGCCGGGCTGCCGATCGTCTACGGCACGGACCTGTTCGCGGACATGCACGGTCAGCAGCTGCAGGAGTTCGTCATCCGCTCGGAGATCCAGCCCCCGGCCGACCTGATCAGGTCGGCCACCACCACCGCGGCCCGGCTGCTGAACCTGGATGGCGAGGTGGGCGTGGTGGCCCCGGGCGCGCTGGCCGACCTGCTGGTGGTCGACGGCGACCCGCTGGCCGACATCCGGGTCCTCACCACCCCGGAGCGGTCGCTGAAGCTGATCATGAAGAACGGCGCGGTCTACAAGAACGAGCTGTAGGCCCGGCCGGGCTCCCTGGGCCGCGCGAGCAGGTAAACCCCCGTTCAGCCGGTAACCGCCGTCGTGCCCTATCGTCTGGGAGTATGGCCACAACTGACACCACCAAGGGCGGCCCCGGGCTCGCCCAGCAGCGCCACATCGTCACCGAGATCCCCGGGCCCGCGTCGCGGGAGCTGTTCGAGCGCAGGCAGCGCAGCGTGGCCAAGGGGCTCGGCCATGTCCTGCCGGTCTTCGTGACCGCGGCGGGCGGCGGCGTGGTGCTGGACGCGGACGGCAACTCGCTGATCGACTTCGGCTCCGGGATCGCGGTGACCTCGGTGGGCAACAGCGCCGAGCTCGTGGTCGAGCGCGTGACCGAGCAGGTCGAGCGGTTCACCCACACCTGCTTCATGGTCGCCCCGTACGAGGGGTACGTGCAGGTCTGCGAGGAGCTCGCGCGGCTGACGCCCGGCGATCACGACAAGCGGTCCGCGCTGTTCAACTCCGGCGCCGAGGCGGTCGAGAACGCGGTGAAGATCGCGCGGTACGCGACCGGCCGGACCGCGGTGGTGGTGTTCGATCACGCTTACCACGGCCGCACCAACCTCACGATGTCCATGACCGCGAAGAACATGCCTTACAAGCAGGGCTTCGGGCCGTTCGCCAACGAGGTCTACCGGGTGCCCATGGCCTACCCGTTCCGCTGGCCCGGCGGCCCGGCCGCCTGCCAGGCCGAGGCCCTCGACGTGATCACCGGTCTCATCCACGCCCAGGTCGGCGAGCAGAACGTGGCCGCCGTGGTGATCGAGCCGATCCTGGGCGAGGGCGGGTTCGTGGTGCCGCCCGACGGGTTCCTGCCCGGCCTCGCCGCGTTCTGCAAGGAGAACGGGATCGTGTTCATCGCCGACGAGATCCAGTCCGGGTTCTGCCGGACCGGGGACTGGTTCGCCTGCGACCACGAGCGCGTGGTGCCGGACATGATCACCACGGCCAAGGGCATCGCCGGCGGGTTCCCGCTGGCCGGCGTGACCGGCCGGGCCGAGATCATGGACGCCGTGCACGCGGGCGGGCTGGGCGGCACGTTCGGCGGCAACCCCGTCGCCTGCGCCGCCGCGATCGGCGCGATGGAAACCATGGGCAAGGAGGACCTGCCCGCCGCCGCCCGCCGCATCGGCGACATCATGCTGCCCCGGCTGCGCAAGCTCGCCGAGGCCTATCCTGGCGTCGGCGACGTGCGCGGCCGCGGCGCGATGATCGCCATCGAGCTGGTCAAGCCCGGCACGCTGGTGCCGGACCCGGAGACCACGGCCAAGGTGGCCAAGGCGTGTCACCAGGCCGGGCTGCTGGTGCTCACCTGCGGCACCTACGGCAACGTGCTGCGGTTCCTGCCGCCGCTGGTGATCTCCGAGGCGCTGCTCACCGAGGGCCTGTCGGTCCTCGACGACGCCTTCGCCCAGCTCTGACCCAGGGACGGGCCCGATGACCACGATGCAGGCGCCGATCGAGGCGCTGCGGCAGCAGCCGCTGCCCCGCACGGCCAAAGGTCTCGGGCGGCTCGCCCGCGGCGGCCCGGTGACCGCCGCCAGCCTGGCCGCGGACCGGCCCAGCCTGTTCGACCCCGCCCTGACCATGCCGCTGATGGTGCTCCGCGAAGACCACCTGGCGCACAACATCGCCGCGATGGCCAGCTACTGCGCCGCGGCCGGGGTCCGGCTGTCCCCGCACGGCAAGACCACGATGGCGCCGCAGCTCTTCGCCCGCCAGCTGGAGGCGGGCGCCTGGGCCATCACCGCGGCCAACATCACCGAGGTGCAGATCTACCGGGAATTCGGCGTGCCCCGGGTGCTGCTGGCCAACGAGCTCACCGACCGCGCGGGCGCGGAGTGGCTGGCCGCCGAGATGGCCGCCGACCCCGGTTTCGAGTGCTACGTCTACGCCGACAGCGTGGATGGCGTGCGCCTGCTCGAGGCCGGGGCGGAAGCCCGGGCCCGCCCGCTGCCTGTCCTGGTCGAGCTGGGCCAGCCCGGCGGCCGGGCGGGCTGCCGGACCATCGCTGGCGCCCTCGCCGTGGCCTCGGCGGTCGCCGCCGCACCCGGGCTGCGGCTGGCCGGGGTGTCCGGCTACGAGGGCAGCATCGGGCACGACCGGGAGCCGGCCACGGTGGAAGCGGTGGCCGGCTTCTGCCGCGAGCTGCGCACCCTGGCCGGGATGCTGCCGCCTGCGGAGGACGGGTACCTGGTCTCGGCCGGCGGCAGCTCCTATTTCGACGTCGTGGTGGCCGAGCTCACCGCGGACAACGGGTCAGGACCCACCCCGCCCGTGGTGCTGCGCAGCGGCGCCTACGTCACCCACGACCACGGTTTCTACGCCCGGATGACGCCCAGCGAGCAGCCCGGCGGGGCCGGCCCGCAGCTGCGCCCCGCGCTGGAGCTCTGGGCCCGGGTGCTGTCCGCGCCCGAGCCCGGGCTGGCCATCGCCGACGCTGGCCGCCGCGACTCGTCCTTCGACCAGGGCATGCCGATACCGCTGCGGGTCCGCCGTCCGGACGGCCAGGAATGCGACGCGTCCGGACTGCGGGTCACCCAGCTGGACGACCAGCACGCCTACCTGAGGCTCCCGGCCGGCTTCGAGCTGCGCCCCGCGGACCTGGTGTGCCTGGGCATCTCCCACCCGTGCACGGCCTTTGACAAGTGGCAGCTGATCCCGGTGGTGGACGAGGATTACCGCATCGTGGACGTAATTCGCACGTTCTTCTGAGGACGGCCTAGGCCAGCGCCCCCCCGTTTCCGTCACCCTGGGTAGCTGGGTTACCCCAGCTACCCGAACCGCCCGGCGCACGCGGCTGGCAGATTAACACTGCGCCCACTGACCAGCGGTTTTCCATGGCCATGACACCTGGGGGGAACACGTGGCCGATCATGAATTGTCTCTTGCCGTCAACGGCCGGGAACGGCACCTACACCGCAAGCTGGTCCCGTTCCAGGTGCCCGGCCCCGCGGCGGGGAACGGGAACGGCCACGCGGCCAGCACCCTGTCGGTCGCGATCGTCGGGCTCGGCTACGTCGGCCTGCCCACCGCCCTGGCCCTGCACGGCCGGTGCGACCGGATCATCGGCGTGGACATCAGCCGGCAGCGGCTGGACACCATCGCCGCCCAGCACGCGGACCTGGCCGAGACCGACCAGCCGAAGCTGGCGGCGGCCCTGGCGGACGGCACGCTGGAGCTGACCAGCGACATGGCCGCGATCACGGCCGCGGACGCGGTCATCATCTGCGTGCCCACCCCGGTAGACGACAGCCGGGTGCCCGATCTGGCCGCGCTCCGCGGCGCCTGCGCGGACGTGGTGCGCCACGCCCGCCGGGGCCAGACGATCATCCTCACCTCGACCACGTACGTCGGCACCACCCGTGATCTGGTGATCAAGCCGCTGGCGCAGCGGGGCCTGAGCGCGGGAGCGGACGTGTCCGTGGCCTTCAGCCCGGAGCGGATCGACCCGGGCAACCCAGACCACCTGCAATGGGAGACCCCGAGGGTAGTCGGCGGGGCCACCCCGGCCTGCGCCAGGCGGACGGCGGCGGTGGTCGGCCGCCTCACCGCCTCGGTCTACCTGGTCAGCTCGCCGGAGGCCGCGGAGGCCACCAAGCTCTACGAGAACATCTTCCGGGCCGTCTCGCTGGCGCTGGCCAACGAGTTCGCGGACGCGTGCGGCACGCTGAGCCTGGACCCGATCGAGGTAACCCTGGCCGCCGGCACCAAGCCGTACGGCTTCCTGGGCGTGTTCCCCGGTCCGGGGGTGGGCGGCCACTGTATCCCGTGCGACCCGCACTACCTGCTATGGCAGCTCGCCCAGGCCGACCGGCGCTCGCCGCTCATCGAGCAGGCGATGGCCTCCATCGGCCAGCGCCCGGACCGGGTGGTCGCGCGCGCCAGCGAGGTGCTGGCGGGCAGCGGCCGGGACCTGGCCGGGGCGCGCGTGATCGTGGTCGGCGTCAGCTACAAGGCAGGCGTACGCGACGTGCGCGAGTCGCCGGCCCTGACCATCATGGCCAAACTGCGCGAACGCGGCGCCGAGGTCAGCCTGTACGACCCGCTGGTGCCTGAGGTCCCGCAGCCGGACGGCCCGGCCCTGCGCAGCGTCACCGCGCCGGACGGGGCCGCCTATGACCTGGCCGTGATCCACACGCTGCACCCCGGCGTCGACTACGCCTGGGTGAACGCGTGCCCGTGGGTGCTGGACGCCACTTACCAGTTCGAGGACGCCCCACATCGCGTGGTGGTGTGAGGAGGAGGGTTTGACATGAAGGTCCTGCACCTGATCACCGGGCTGGGCGTCGGCGGCGCCGAACTCCAGCTGCGGTCGATCCTGCAGCACACCCGGCACGACTCCGAGGTGCTCACGCTCTACAACCCGGGGCCGGTGGCGGACATGATCCGCTCGGACGGCGTCCGGGTCCGCGACCTGGGGATGACCCGCAACACCCAGCTCTCGGCGCTGGTGAAGCTGCGGCGGCTGATCCGCGACGGCGGATACGACGTCGTGCACGCCCACCTGTACCGGTCCCAGATCTACGGCAGGCCCGCCGCGTGGCTGGCCGGCACCCCGGTGGTGGTGAGCACCGAGCACTCGATCGGGGAGACGCACCTGGAACGCCGCCGCATGACATCCGGAGTCCGGGCCCTGTACCTGGCCAGCGAGCGGATGTCCGGCGGGACCATCGCGGTGTCCCCCACCGTCCGCGACCGGCTGGAGAACTGGGGGGTGCGGGCGGACCGGATCACCGTCATCCCCAACGGGGTGGACCTGGACCGGGTCGCGTTCGACAAGCAGGCCAGGGACGAGGTCCGGGCCGAGTTCGGCCTCGGGTCCGATGATTACGTGCTCGGCGTGCTGGGCCGGCTCGACCCCAACAAGCAGTTCGACCTGGTGATCGAGGCCGCCGCGCCGCTGCTGGACTCGGCGACCAAGCTGCTGATCGTCGGTAAGGGCGCCGAGCGTGCCCACCTGGAGCAGGTGGCCAGGGACCACGGGGTGGCCGACCAGGTGGTGTTCGCCGGTGAGCGGCACGACGTGGCGGCCATGCTGTCCGCGATCGACCTGTTCGTAGCGTCCTCGAAGCAGGAGACGTTCGGGCTGTCGGTGCTGGAGGCGCTGGCCAACGGCGCGCCGGTGCTGTACACGACCTGCCCGGCGCTGGACGGCCTGGACGTCAGCCAGGCCCGTCAGGTCCCGTCCACCGTGGAGGGGATGCGCGCCGCGATGGCGGCCGAGCTGCAGGCCGGGTCCCGGCCGCGGGAAGCGGCCGATGCGGTCCGGCGGGAGTACGGGATCGGCGCGGTCACCGCCCGCATCGACGACCTGTACGAGGAGCTCGCGCGGTGAGGGCCTTCGTCACCGGCGCGGCCGGGTTCATCGGCTCACACCTGGTGGAGTCCCTGCTGGCCGACGGCCACCAGGTGGCGGGCCTGGACGACCTGAGCACCGGGCGGCGGGAGAACCTGGCCGCCGTGGCCCGCCACCCCCGGTTCACCCTGGTGCAGGGCTCCATCACCGACGCCAGGCTGGTGGACGAGCTCACCGCCGGCGCGGACCACGTCTATCACCTGGCCGCCGCGGTCGGGGCGTTCGTGATCCGCGACCGCACGCTGGAGAGCCTGCGCACCAACATCCACGGCACCGAGACCGTGGTGGACGCGGCCCACCGCGAGGGCGCTCGCCTGCTGATCGCCTCCACCAGCGAGATCTACGGCAAGAACACCAAGGTCGGGCTCACCGAGGACGACGACAGGCTGATCGGGTCGCCGCTGAAGTCGCGCTGGAGTTACGCGGAGGCCAAGGCGATCGACGAGAGCCTGGTCGAGGCGTACGTCAGGGAGATGGGCCTGCGGGCGGTGATCGTGCGGCTGTTCAACACCGTCGGCCCGCGGCAGACCGGCCGGTACGGGATGGTCATCCCCCGGTTCGTGCGGCAGGCGCTGGCCAATGAGCCGCTCACCGTGTTCGGCACCGGGACTCAGGTGCGCTGCTTCTGCCACGTGCTCGACGTGATCCCGGCCCTGACCGCGCTGATCGCCTCGGACCGCGCCTGCGGGCGGGCGGTGAACCTGGGCAGCAGCGAGCAGGTGTCCATCGGCCAGCTGGCCGAGCGCGTGATCGCCGCGACCGGCTCGGCCAGCGGCATCACCCGGAGCTCGTACCTGGAGGCCTACGGGCCGGGTTACGAGGACATGCAGCGCCGGGTGCCGGACTGCTCGCTGGCCAGGGAGCTGACCGGGTTCACCCCACGGCGGACGCTGGACGACATCATCGCCGCGGTCATCGCCGACCACGCGGGCAGCCAGAACCCCATGCCCGCTCCCCTGTGAGCCAGAACGGAGGTTCATGCGCAGCAGGATGCCCGCCCTCACCCGGGGTGCCGCCGACGGCGGCGCCGGGGCCGGGCAGGAAGCCGGACCGGGAGCCAGGCGGCCCCGGCGGCTGGCCGGCGTGGCCTGGCTGGCCCTGGTGCTCGCCGGGGTGGCGCTGGTGGCGCTGACCCTGTTGCCTGGCTCATCGCCGCCGCCGCCGCGGGCGGTCGTGGCGTCCCTGCCGTACTGGAACATCACTCACGGAGGAGGCACGGTGCTGGCCCACCGGCAGGACTTCACCGAGGTGTCGCCGTGGATGTACGGCCTGTCCGCCGACGGCCAGATCGACACTCAGTACGGCCAGGGACAGGGGACCGCGATCGACGCGCAACTAACCCGGCTCCGGGCGGCCGGGCTGAAGATCGTGCCCACCCTGGCCAACATCACCGCCGGCCGCTGGTCCTACCAGCCGGTGGCCGGCATCCTGCACGACCCAGTGCGGATGAAGCAGCATGTCGCGGCCATCGTCAATCTGGTCCGCCAGCATCACTACGCCGGCGTCGACATCGACTACGAGAACCTGCGCGCCGGTGACCGGCAGGCGTTCACCGCGTTCATCACCGCCCTGGCCACCGCGCTGCACGCGGACGGCAAGATGCTGTCGGTCGCGCTGTTCGCCAAGACCACGAACGCCGGGGTGGACCAGCGCAACCTGGCCCAGAACTACGCCGCCATCGGCCGGGCCGCCGACCAGGTGCGCCTGATGGCATACGACTACCACTGGGCGACTTCGGCACCAGGTCCCGTGGCACCGCTGCCGTGGGTGCGCGCGGTGCTGAAGTACGCCAAGTCCCAGATCCCGGCCCGCAAGGTCATCCTCGGCGTCCCGCTGTACGGGTACGACTGGTCGGGCGGGCACGGCCGGGAGGTGAGCTGGCTGGGCGCCTTCCGGCTGGCCCGGGCCCATCACGTGCAGCCGCGCTACGACACCACCAGCCAGGCTCCCTGGTTCAGCTACACCGACGCGGCCGGCCGCAGGCACGTGGTGTGGTTCGAGAACGAGGCCAGCTCCCGCGCGAAGTTCGGCGCCGCTGAGGGGAGCCAGATCGGCGGCGTGTACCTGTGGATGTTCGGCTACGAGGACACCGGGACCTGGTCCGCGCTGCCCCACACCCTGCCCGTCCCGTCCAGCCAGCGGAGCGGGTCATGATCCCGTGGTGGGGCCTGGCCGTTCTGATCCTCGGCGCGAACTTCATGCTGTGGGGATCGATCGGCGTGTGCCGCCTGTCCGGCATGCTGGTCGCGCACGTGCAGGCCCGTCGGCCCACCCGGGCCGGCCCGGCCGGGGACCGGCCTCCCGGGCCGGCCGCCGGTCAGCCTCGCCGGGCGCGGCCGCTGACCGTGCGGGACGTGGCCGTGCTCATTCCCGCACACAACGAGGCGGTCGTGATCGCGGACACCCTGCGGTCGATCATGGCGCTGGTGCCGCCGGGGAACGTGCACGTGGTGTCGGACGCCTCCACCGACGGCACGGTCGGCATCGCCCGCCGGGCGGGCGCGAACGTGATCGAGACCAGCACCAACGTGGGCAAGGCGGGAGCGCTGCGCGAGGCCATGGACCGGTTCGGGCTGATCCACCGGTTCCGGGTGGTGATGCTGCTCGACGCCGACACCAGGGTGGAGCCGGGCTACTTCGACGCCGGGCTGCCGATGTTCGACAACCCA
>Ga0070713_100002251_pt1 | contig 12527 bp, 9 predicted proteins | sample LARL82metaG_FD_65465 | JGI IMG/M metagenome (GOLD analysis project Ga0070713, IMG submission 65465) | Corn, switchgrass and miscanthus rhizosphere microbial communities from Kellogg Biological Station, Michigan, USA - LAR L8-2 metaG | ecosystem: Host-associated > Plants > Roots > Rhizosphere ... | reverse complement strand
CCACTCGATCCGACCTATCCGGCCGACCGCCTGGCCTACATGGCCGAAGACGCGGGCCTTCGAATTCTCGTCACCGAGGAGTCGCTGCTCGGCCGTGTCGACGTGCCGGGTGCGAACGTGCTCTGCCTCGACCGCGACGCCGCGCTGCTCGAGCGCCACGACGCCGCGGCGCCGGTCAGCGGCGCCGGCGGCGCGAACGTCGCGTACGTCATCTACACCTCCGGCTCGACCGGCCGGCCGAAGGGCGTCGTCATCGAGCAGCACAGCGTCGTGTCGTTCGTCCGCTGGGGCCGCCGCGAGTACGGCGTCGAGCGCCTCCGCCGCGTGCTCGTCTCGACGTCCATCTGCTTCGACATTTCCGTTTTCGAGATCTTCGTTCCCCTCGCTGCCGGTGGCACGATCGTCGTTGCCGAGAACGCGCTCGATGCCGCGCCGCTCCTCGAGCCCGAGGAGATCACGCTGATCAACGTCGTCCCCTCGGCTACGCGCGAGCTGATCGGCGCGATGCGCCTGCCCCGCGCGCTGCGCACGCTGAACAACGGCGGCGAAGCGATCCCCGCCGATCTCGTCGACAAGATCTACGATGCGGGCTCCATCAACGATCTCTTCAACGTCTACGGCCCGACCGAGACCACCGTGTACTCGACGTGGGCGCGCATGGCCAAAGGCGAAGCGCCGGTCGTCGGACGGCCGCTCGACAACACCCAGGTCCACATCCTCGACGCGCGCCTCGTCCCCGTGCCGCTCGGCGCGACCGGCGAGATCTACATCGCCGGCGAAGGCGTGGCGCGCGGCTATCACGCCCGTCCCGAGCTGACCGCCGAGCGCTTCGTGGCCGATCCGTTCGCGGCCGTTCCCGGCCGCCGCATGTACCGCACCGGCGACCTCGGACGCTTCCGCGCCGACGGCGCGATCGAGCACCTCGGGCGCATCGACCATCAGGTCAAGGTGCGCGGCTACCGCATCGAGCTCGGCGAGATCGATAGCGTGTTGATGCAGCACCCGCGCGTGCACATGGCCGCCGCCGTGGCGCGGCAGCGCGATTCGATGACGCGCCTTCTGGCCTTCATCGTCCCCGACGGCACCGCGCCCGACGCCGCGGAGCTGCGCGCGTTTCTGCGCGAGCGGCTGCCGGAGCACATGATCCCGGCGGTCTTCACCGCCGTCGACGCCCTCCCGCTCACCGCGAATGGCAAGGTCGATCGCAAGGCCTTGCCGGACGCCGACGTCCAAGCCGCGCGCGACGTCGTCGCGCCGCGCACGCCGCTCGAGCGCGAGCTCGCCGCGATCTACGCCGATGTCCTCGGCCTCGCCGCGGTCGGCGTCCACGACGCGTTCTCCGAGATCGGCGGCGACTCGATCTCCGCCATGCGCGTGGTCGCCCGCATCCGCGCCAACGGCCACGAGGTCCGCCTCGTCGACCTGCTGCGCTGGCAGACCGTCGAGGCTCTCGCCGCCGCGATCGAAGGGATCCGCCCGGCGCCGCAAACGCTCGTGCCGCTGCGCGCCGCCGGCTCGCGTCCGCCGCTCTTCTGCGTGCACGCGGTCGACGGCGGCGTGGCCGCGTACGTCGAGCTGGCCCGTCTCCTCGGCGACGACCAGCCGGTGTACGGCCTGCAGGCCTTCGGCATCGACGGCCGCACGGACGTGCTGCAGAGCATCCCGGAGATGGCCGCGGCGTACGCCGGCGCCATCCGCTCCGTGCAGCCGGCCGGTCCGTATCACGTCGCCGGCTGGTCGATGGGCGGCGAGATCGCGCTAGAGATCGCCCAGCAGCTGCGGCGCGCCGGCGAAGAGGTTGCCCTCGTGGCCGCGATCGACTCCGAAATCCACGTCACGCCGCGTCCGTTCCAGGAGAGCGAAGTGATCGACTGGATGCTCGAGCAGTTCGGCGACGCGGTCTCGCGCGAGGAGCTGCTGTCGCTTGCGCCGCCTGCGCGCGCCGCCCGTCTGCACGAGCGGCTCGCCGCGCGCGGCATGATGCCGGAAGGCGTTACCGCCGACGACATCGAGCGCTCCTTCGAGGTCAACGTGCGCCACGTGGCGGCCTCGCGCGCCTACGCCGCGCAGCCGTACGACGGGCGCGTGCTGCTCGTCAAAGCCGCCGACCAGGCCGGGCGCGCCGCCGCGGCGGATCTCGGCTGGTCCGCGGTCGCGCGCGGCGTCGACGTCCGCATCGTCGGCGGCAATCACTTCAACCTGATGTCACCGCCGCAGATCGCCGGCGTCGCCGCGGCGCTGGCGGCGGCGCTCGAGCAAGCGCGGCTCGTCGAGGCGGAGGTCTGAGCGTGCTGTCGGCGTTGAAGCGGACGATCAAGAGCGCATTCGGCTCCGTCAGCGGCGCCGAGCCCGAGCCGCCGCTCCTCGACGCGGTGCTGGCGCCGTCGCCGGAGATCACGGCGCTGAGCGACGCCGCGCTGCGCGCCGCGGCGCTCGCGCTGCGCGGCCGCGCGCGCGCCGGCGCCGAGCTTTCCGATCTCGTCGTCGATGTCTTCCGCATCGCCCGCGAAGGCTCGCGCCGCCTCCTCGGGCTCGCGCCGTTCGACGTGCAGATGATCGGCGCCCTTCGCCTCTACGAAGGCCACGTCGTCGAGATGGCCACCGGCGAGGGGAAGACGCTCGTGGCCACGTTCCCCGCCATCGTCCACGCGCTGGCCGGCAACGGCGTGCACGTTCTCACCGTCAACGATTACCTGGCCGGCCGCGACGCGAGCTGGATGCGGCCGCTGTACGAGCTGTTCGGCCTCGAGGTGGCGGCGATCCATCAGCGCCTCGGCAAGGAGGAGCGCCGCCGCGCCTACGAGGCCGACGTCACCTACGTCACGGCCAACGAGGCCGGTTTCGACTACCTCCGCGACCACCTGGCGCTGCGGCCGGGCGACGTCGTGCAGCGCCCGTTCGCCTTCGCCATCGTCGACGAGGTCGACTCCATCCTCATCGACGAAGCGCGCATCCCGCTCGTCATCGCCGGCGGCGCGCGCAGCAGCGGCGCGCACGCGCACGCCGCGGCCGCCGTCGTGCGGCAGCTCGTCCGCGGGCAGGACTACGTCTTCGACGAGAACCAGCGCAACGTGATCCTCACCGATCGCGGCGTCGAGCGCGCCGAGGCGCTGCTCGGAATCGCCAATCTGTACGAGGAGGCGGCGGACGACCTCCACGCCTCCATCAACGTCGCCCTGCAGGCCGAGGCGCTGCTGCGGCGCGACGTCGACTACGTGATCAAGGACGGTAAGATCCAGCTCGTCGACGAGCTCAAAGGACGCGTGGCGCACCGCCGCCGCTGGCCCGACGGCATCCACACCGCGCTCGAGGCGAAGGAAGGGCTGCCGCTCACCGTCGAGGGAACGATCCTCGGCTCGCTGACCGTGCGCGGCCTCATGTCGCTCTACCCGCGCATCTGCGGCATGACCGGCACCGCCGCCACGGAGGCGGCGGAGTTTCGCGAGACCTACGGGCTGAACGTCGCCGTGATCCCGCCCAACCGCCCGTCGATCCGCGTCGATCATCCCGACGTCGTGTCGCCCGATCAGGAGTCGAAGTGGCGCGCGGTCGTGGCCAGGATCGCGGAGCTGCACGCCGCCGGCCGCCCCGTGCTCGTCGGCACGCGCACGGTCGAGGAGTCGGAGCACCTCGCGGCCCGGCTCGCCGGCATCGCCTGCAACGTGCTGAACGCGCGCAACGACGAGCTCGAAGCCGCGATCATCGCCGACGCCGGCGACCTCGGCGCGGTGACGATCTCGACGAACATGGCCGGACGCGGCACCGACATCCGCCTCGGCGGCGCGAACGAAGCGCACGCCGATGCCGTGCGCGCTCTCGGCGGCCTCTTCGTCCTCGGCACGAACCGCCACGAGAGCCGCCGCATCGACTCGCAGCTCCGCGGCCGCGCCGGACGCCAGGGCGATCCCGGCGAGACGCAGTTCTTCGTCGCCCTCGACGACGACCTCATGGTCCGCTACGGCCTCACCGACGCCATCAAGGCGCAGGCCGCGCCCGCCGAGGAGATCGCGCGCGCCCAGCGCATCATCGAAGGGCAGAACTTCGACATCCGCCGCAACCTCCTCAAGTACGACCTGCTGCTCGACCGGCAGCGCCGCATCGTCTACGCGAAACGGGAAGAGATCCTCTTCGGCGAAGTCGACGGCATCCTCGCCAATACTCCCGAAACGATGGAGCGATGGGACGAGCTGGAGGCGCGATACGGCGAGCCGCTGCTGCGCGAGGCGGAGCGGATGCTCACGCTCGCGCTGCTCGACCGCCTCTGGTCCGATCATCTCTTCGAGGTCGGCGAGGTGCGCGAGGGGATCCACCTCCGCTCGCTCAGCGGCGACCCGTTCCAGGAGTTCAATCTCTACGTCTTCCAGCGCTTCCGCGAGCTGTTCGATACGCTCGACGCCAGCGTGATCGCCGTTTTCCTGGAGGCGCACATCGACGAGAACGGCATCGATCTCGACCGGGCCGGACTCGGCGCGCCCGCGTCGACTTGGACGTATCTCGTCACCGACAACCCGTTCGGCACGTCGATGGAGCGCCTGATGCGCGGGCTCCGCAACCGCGTGGTGGCTGCGTACCATGCACTCACGCGTTGAGGTCTGGACCGCGCGCATCGACGCCGCCGACGACGCCATCCGCGCGCTGGCGTCGCTGCTCGACGACGACGAGCGCGCCAAGGCCGCGCGCTTTCACTTCGAGGCCGACCGCCGCCGCTGCATCGTCGCCCGCGGCGCGCTGCGCACGCTTCTCGCCCGCCGCCTCGGCCGCGACGCACGCGCTCTTCGCTTCGTCTATGGACCGCAGGGGAAGCCGGCGCTCGAAGGGGGCGAGTTGGAGTTCAACGTGAGCCACTCCGGCGACTGCGTAGCCGTCGCCATCGCCGACGGATCGCCGATCGGCCTCGACGTCGAATGCCCGAAGCCGATGAGCGACCGCGTCGCGCTCGCCGAACGATTCTTCGCGGCCGAGGAAGCGGACGTCGTGAAGCGCGCGGCCGCCGATGGCGCCGCGGCGGCGTTCTACTCGATCTGGACGGCGAAGGAGTCGGTGATCAAGGCCGCCGGCGGCGGGCTGTCGATCGAGCTCGACTCGTTCGTGGTGACGCCGCTGCGCGATGGCCTCACGCCCGTCAAGAATCGCGGCTGCAATCCGCAGCTGGACGGCTGGTCGGTGCTCGCGCTCCCCTCCATCGGCGGTTGCTACGCCGCCGTGGCCGCGCGCGGCAGCGGCTGGACCGCGGTCGTCGGCGAGCTCGTGGCATGAACGTCGTTCGACGAAGTCTGCTCGAAGGAGCCGGCGGCGCGGAAGGAGTCGTGGTCGTCATCGACGTGCTGCGCGCCTTCAGCTCGAGCGCGCTGATGTTCCACTACGGCATCGAGGAGCTCGTCCTGGTGCGGACGCCCGAGGAGGCGCTCGCGCTCCGCCGCGCCGACGCCGCCTGGATCGTCGCCGGCGAGGTGAAGGGGGTGAAGGTCGACGGCTTCGACATCGGCAATTCGCCGAGCGAGATCATCGAGCTCGGCGAGCGCTTTTTCCGCGGCCGCCGCGTCGTCCTCCGCTCCAGCGCCGGCACGCAGGGAGTGGCCGGCGCGATCGTCACGGCCGACGAGGTCGTCCTCGGCAGCTTCATGACCGCCGCCGCGACCGCGCGCTACCTCCGCCGCCGCTGCGGCGACACGGTGCCGGTCACGCTGCTCGCGATGGGCCTCCAGGGCCACAGCCGCTCGGTCGAAGATGAGGGCTGCGCCGATTATCTGCAGCACCTCCTCGCCGGCACGCCCTACGATCACCTGGCGACGGTGTGGCAGTGCCTGACCGATCCGTTCATCGCGAAAAGCCTGCGCGGCGAGCGCCCACACATGCCCCGCGAAGACGTGATCCTCGTTCTCCAACGCGACCTGCTCGACTTCTGTCTCGTGGCCAGACGGGAGGGGGAGCGGGTGGTGGTGGGAGCGACGCGCGATTTACACGGATGACTCGAGCGTCTGCACAGCGGTCTTGCGCACATACGCGTGCGGATCGCTGAGAGCACGGGCCCAGACTTGCTCGACGGACGACGGCTCGAGCTTCGCGAGCGAGCTGTAACAAGCGGCGCGCACGCGCGACGAGCGGTGGGTCACGGACAGCGCGTCGAGCGCCGCGGCAGTCGTGGAGTCGCCGATGACTCCGGCCACTTCACAGATTAAAACGCCGCCGGTATTCTGTTTTCCCGAAACGTTCGAGATCGTCTCCGATTCGAGGTCGAAGAAATACTGGTCGCGGGCGAATTCTTCCGGACGCGCGATCATCAGGTTCAGCGAGACCGAGAACTCCTCGGGATGCTCCTGCGAATGAACGTCCTTCGACGCGCGGTAGTACATCACTTTACCGCGCGGCAACGACGTGCGGCCGACATAGTGAAGGTCGACTTTCTCGCCGACCTCTCCGGTCACCGCGGTGTGGTCGTATTCATAGAGGCGGGTCCAATACCCCGAGCCCCAGTATCCGACGGTGAGAAAGCTGAAATTGTGATCGTGCGGCACCAGGTACGGGAAGAGTTCCTTCTCCGCCTTGACCAGCTCGGGGATGTTCGACGGCGGCGTCCAGATGTTCGCGCGTACGAACCAATTGTGATGCGAGGCGAGCACGAACGTCTGCGCGGTGTAGTCGTTGCCGACCTGGAAGGCGTCCTCTTTGAGCAGCTCGCTATTCAGATGGTCGGTGAGGAATCTCTCGTTGTTCGCGAGCGCGCGCAGCGGTTCCGCGGCCGCAATGGCGCTCTCCGGGTCGGCGGCATCGAAATTCGCGAGCAGATACTCCTGAAACTCGCGGAGGTCGATTTTGTCGTCAGTCGTGGTTTCGATCGTCAGAGCCATGAGAATCTCATTCCGCGGCCGTGGCCGCTGATGCCGCGTGCTCGGCCAGCTTCGCCAGCGCGCGCGTGGCCGCATTGCGAATGTGAGGATGTGGATCGAGAACGGCCTCGCGTATGCGAGCCGCGCCCTCGACCGGATCAATCGCCATGATCGACTGCAAGGCGGTCCAGCGCACGAAATGCTCGGGGTGATCGAGCATCCGCCGCAATCCCGGAAGCGTGGACTCCCCGCCCATCTGCGTAAACAGCCGGGCCGTGTATTGAAGACGCGCGGGCGCGGTCTCGGCGGCGATCGCGCGGAGCGGCAGCAGAGTGGCCGTGTCGTACTCCCAGCGCACCGAGTGCCGGACGTCCGAGCCGAACAGCAGCGTCAGCGTCGGCGCCTCGCAATGACGCGTTCCGATGACATCCCGGCTGGCGACGAAGCTGGCCATGTCGCCGGGGCCCAGCGAGAGATTGCCGTTCGGCAACAGCGCCGCCGACGGATCGAAGACGTCATTGCGAACGCCGGGCGGCTGTTTGAAGAGCTGTAGATCGAGCGCTGCCGGTCCGAGCACCCCCATCATGCGGTGCTCGGGCATCGTCGAGTACGCCGTGTCCGCGATGTCCGACGGGTTGATGAGGACCAGAAGCAAACTGTACCGCGGCCGGGAGGTGATCATCAGCTTCAGGCCCGTGCCGCCCATCGGCAAATAGGTGCCGCCCTCGGCCATGCGGCGGAGCTCGTAATTGATCAACTCGCGCTCGAAGCCTGAACGACAGAGCGCGCGAAAAAACGGCTCGCAGCGCCAGAACGCATCCTCGTCACCGGAAGCGAGCGTCTCGTCCACGGCGGAGATGAATGCATCAAGGGCAGGGACGTCGTGAATGCGCTCGGTTTCGCTGGGCGATGCCGGCGGCAGGGAGGGTTTCGGTGCCATGGGGTGTCTCGAGAAGGAAGTGAGAACTGGATCTATCGACGAGAAGCGTTGTAAATCAGCGGTTCCGATGAGATTAGGGCCACGAGACCAGAAAGACGGTCGTGGTGACTTCCGAGATCACCGTGATGTCCCAAATGACCGTAACGCTCTTGCATGACGCGCTGGCGCTGGGCGGTGCGATGACGGCTTCGAGCTCATCAAGCACGAATTGATTCTTCATTGGAGTACTCCTCCTGTCGCTGTCGATACTTCTGGGATATTGAAAAGCGCCTTCTCGAGACACTTCATGGACCCAACATGTGAACGAATGTCCCGCGCGCACAGATCCACCAGGAAGATGGATTCAACTTAGAGCGGACGGACCAACCTTGTCGGGCCAGATTACAACATTTCCGCACATCCGACAAGACATTTTTTCAGGTGGTATGGGTAGCAGCCTCGAGCGCCGGCGCAACCTCTCCTGTCGCGTCGCGTACAATCCGCACCGGCATCGTGTTTTTCGAAAACGTAAAGATTGCTCTCATCGCGATCGGCGCGAACAAGATGCGCTCGGTTCTCACGGTCCTCGGCGTGATGATCGGCGTCGCCGCCGTCATCGCCGTCGTCTCGCTCGTGCAAGGCATGCAATACCAGATCTCGAGCCAGCTCGAGAACGTCGGAGCGACCTTCATCCGCATCTCCCCCGACTTCTCCGCGACCGGCGGCAATCCGTACCTTCCCCTGCCGTCGCTGACGTACGACGATGCCCTGGCCGTGAAGAACGGCGCCACCGCGATCCGCGACTTTACGCCGCTGTTCATCGCCAACGCCGTTCTGAGAGCCCGCGACACGCGTCACGACGCCACGCTCATGGCCGTCAACAAGAGCTATCCCGACGTCGTCCAGCAGTTCGTCGATCGCGGCCGCTTCTTCAGCGTCATCGACGAGGAAACGAGAAAGCGGGTGGCCGTCCTCGGCCCGGAGGCCGCCAGGCAACTGAAATTGACCGACGCCGTGGGCAAAGACATCCGCGTGGACGACAACAATTTCACCGTCGTCGGCGTGATGGAAAAACGGGGCTCGTCAATCGGCGGCGACCCGGACGACGTGATCTACATCCCGTTCGCCACCGCCCAGATGATCTATGGTCCCGACCGGATGCAACACATCCCGATCCTGATGCAAGTGCGCACGCGCGACGAGATCGATCTGGCCAAGGAGCAGGTGAGCGACGTCCTGCGCGCGCGGCATCATCTGCGAAAAGGGCAGCCCAACGACTTTCAGATCACTTCGCAGGAAGAACTGATGAAGACGATCTCCACCGTGCTGAACACGACGACCGGCATCATGGGCGCCGTGGTCGGCATTGCCCTGCTCGTCGGCGGCATTGGAATCATGAACATCATGCTGGTGTCCGTGACGGAACGGACGCGCGAGATCGGCGTCCGCAAAGCAATCGGAGCACGCCGATACGACGTGCTGATCCAATTCCTGATCGAAGCCGTCACCCTCTCCGGCCTGGGCGGCTGTATCGGCATCGCCGGAGGCTACGGCGGCGCCACCCTCGTCCGCCTGCTGCTGTCACGCTGGATCCAACTCCCCCCGGTCCACACCCCGCTGTGGGCAATCGCCCTCGCCTTCGGCTTCTGCGCCGTCCTCGGCATCATCTTCGGCATCTACCCCGCCGCGAAAGCATCAAAGCTCGATCCGATCGAAGCCCTGAGATACGAATAGAGACTGCCGCAAACAACAACGGCCAGCGCAAGCGCTGGCCGTTGAAGTATTTGGCATTGGTTGGGGGGGGGGCAGGATTTGAACCTGCGACCTTTGGGTTATGAGCAATCGAGCTCGTCGACGAGACCTGACTTAGTTGGTTCTTGCTCTGTCCCGCGATTCAAGTGGCAAATCGTGTGGGGAGAGACTTCACGCCCGGCGCTTCGCTCGCGCCGCATCCGCGAGATACGTGTCGCATTCGGTGCAAACGACGTTCTGCGACCCTTTTGCGGAAATATCGTTCCCGTTCGGCAGTCTGACGCGCGGGATACGACGCTTGAGCAGTTTTTTCACCGACGACCAGAAGTCATCGCGTGTGTGTTCGTACATCCCTCCGCGCGGTCCGACGAAGGCGCACGTCCAAGCACCAAGGGCTTGACCAAAACTGAGGGCGTCGTAGAGCGTCGTTGCATCATGGAAGCGCTCACGGCGCAGCGCACCAAGCGATGCGAGCCGATAGAGAACACCCGCCGTACACCAGTCACCTGCGCCCGCCGTGTCACGAACCGACGTCGCCGGAAATGCGCCGAGCGACATCCACGCGCCTCCGAAGGATGAGTACCGCACGCCACCTGCTCCGAGTGTTTCGATGACGAGGGGGACCGCTGATACGTCCGTCATGGTGCGAGCAGCAACACGCTCCGCGGAGATCTTGAGGATGTCCGTGATCGCAAGGGCGCGACGCAGCAAGCGTTCGTCGCCGACGGATGAAGGTTCACACATGACGATGCCGCCGTTCGTGTGTGTCTCCTCGGCGAGCGCAATCGCTGCCGGAGATACACGATCAAAGAAGAACACCTTCGGCTGACGGATACCGTCAGGAAGTGAGACAACGTCATTCAGTGTGATCGCTCGATGTGACGGCAGGTGGACTCCGCACCGAGGGCAGACAAGGAGAAAGCGGTGGCGCAGCGCGTTGAGGAGTTCGACGATGACGGGCGTTGGGGTCGGCGTGCCGAGTTCGAGGTGGTCCGTCTCCACACCCCAGCGACGTAGGTCGGCGGCGAGAACCGCGTACGCGTCATCGCGTTGGAAGCGAGCGAGAGGAACAGATCGCCATCCCAAGTAGCTCAGAATGGTCAGCACGTTTCCGCACGTTCCGCCCGCCCGTACATCGACGCGATTGCTCGTCTCGTCGACGATCACGTCGAGCGCGACGAGGCCGGTCCCGACGATAAGCGGACGATCAGTTTTCGCGTGTTGAACGCGCATAGCAGTCACCTGCGATCCAAATGTCGACGAGTCGCGTGGGAGCTGAGACCTGTGTTGGCGCGGGGTCCTGGATCTCATAACCCTGGACTTCCACCTGAGCAATCCCAACCGTCATCTTAGCCTCTTTTAGTTCGTACGCAACAAGAAGCGCGCCGACGGATAAGACCTTGCTCGTGAGCGAGGAGAGGACGATCTTGCAGTGCCCGAGCGGGTCGAGCGCGTCTACGTATTGGAGGATCGCGCGACGCATGTGGCGATAGACCTGAAAGGGGTTGCTCTCCGATGCATAGATGAAGTTTCGCGGCTCGACGCGGAACTCATCGAAGAGGAGCCGGTGGTACTCAAGGACGAGGTTGTCCGCCCGTCGGGGGTTCGTCGAGGGAAACGGCAGAACCGGACAAATCTCGTCGGGACGGACGAGATCGTTGATTCGCTGAAGTTTCGCCTCCTGCCCTTCGCCGAGAAGCGGTAGCCAGAGGCGCGGGTGTGTCGCTGTTGCCTCGAGGTCGATCCCGCCGCGAAACTGATGCACGTACTCGGCCTCATCGATTCCGATCTCCACGATACGTTGGTCGAGCGACGGATCTTCGCCGACGAACACGTGTAGATTCACGATTCGTCCTGACGCGGCAAGTCGATCGATCAAGAAGAGGGTCTTGGCGATGAGCGGAAAGTAGATGCTCCGCGGAAGCGCACTCACGTCGATGACAACATCGGTGTACGTCTGCAGATCGTTGGCGGTCTTGAATACGAGCGCGGCGCTGCGAGAGCTGATACGTCTACGGTCAGCATTCACCATCTGAACAGCGTGGCGGCGAACGGCGGCCGGTGCGGCGAACGCCGCTTCGAGTCGGCGCTCGTTCTCTGCGACCATCGTTGCGTACGCCTGCGACGGGGACTCCGGCCCTTCATCGAATTCGAGGAGTAGCACCTCACGGCGCCCTTCGCCACCAAGGCGCACGAGCGTTTCTGCGACGAGACACATGCGTGGGTCAAAGCCGCGTCCAAGAACGAGGAGCACATCACGCGGACCATTCGCGAGGCGCGTCGACCAGAACCGCAGGAGATCATCGCCTTCATGCAGGATGTAGCTTCCCCAGCGTTCCGCGACTTCCGTCATACGAGCCGGCGCTCCACATTCGAGATACCGGTCGTAGTCCACGCGGCGAGTTCGGTGAGCTTCCGTCGTCGGTATCCGCCATAGTTCAGAGGGAGGTTGTAGCGAACACAGAGCAACCGATTCAGATACAGCACCATGAGATTCTCGCCTTGTCCGCGGTGGTCAAGGACCGGCTCAAGGAGGTTGTGCGCGAGCGCGAGTGAGACGAATCGGGCGAGCTGCGCAAGGTCGGACGGACGACCCTGCTCCGCCGCAACACGGAGCGCATCACGCTCGGCCATCGTGATCCCGATCGCCGTGACGCCTGGTGCGTACGGCGCGTTCGGAAGGAATGTTTCACTCCGCGCGAAATCGCCGATCGCGTCGAGGAGGCGTTGCACGCCGCGGCCCTCTCGTACGCGCCGAGGGATATCGGACCATAACTGCGTGACCGCGTTCCGCGCAATGGCGTCTTGCCGTGCGGGGGAAAGGTCGGGCGACTTTCGGAGCAGCGCTGCGGCAAGCATTTCTTCGAACTCGTCGCCGGCGATCGCGAGAAACTGCTGCACGTTCCACGACGCGAGCGCGCAGAGTCGGGCCGCGCCGTAGTAGTACGGAAGGTCGTTTTCTTGCGCGAGAAAGAGCTCAGCTGCGTTCCGCACACTCGAGTCGTCCTGCGCTTCGGGGTTGTCCTGCT
>Ga0070713_100002250_pt1 | contig 12527 bp, 10 predicted proteins | sample LARL82metaG_FD_65465 | JGI IMG/M metagenome (GOLD analysis project Ga0070713, IMG submission 65465) | Corn, switchgrass and miscanthus rhizosphere microbial communities from Kellogg Biological Station, Michigan, USA - LAR L8-2 metaG | ecosystem: Host-associated > Plants > Roots > Rhizosphere ... | reverse complement strand
CCTACCGCGGCAAAGAACACACCTACGATTACAGCGGCACGGTCGCGGACGAACTGCCCCTTGAACTCGGCGAGCCCAACATCAACACTCCCGGTACCGGCTTCATCTGGGACAACCTGGCGGCCAACCATCTCACCTATCGTGATTATGGCGAATACGTGGTTGCGACTTGGTGTAGACCGGAAAAACAACCTAGTGCTTCGCCGGCGGAAGGCATGCCCCTGCCATTCAGCGCTCCATGTCAGCGCGATTCCATCACCTACGGTTCTGCGCTGCCGTCCAATATCGGCGAGCCGCACGGATCGAACAGTCCCTGGCCGTGGCGGATACCTCTCTTTTCCAGCGCGCGTCCAACCATGGCTGCCCTGCGCGACCACATTGATCCACAATTCCCCGACTTCAACGTTGAGTACCCTGACCAGCTTCGCGCCGACGAATTTCTCAACGAATTTTCCTCGTTCCTCCGTGCGCGGCAAGAGGGGCGCGGAACCGATTTGCCCGCCTTTGTACTGCTCTATCTTCCCAACGATCACACCCTCGGCACTGCGAAAGGGAAGCCGATGCCCGCGGCATCTGTCGCTGACAACGATCTCGCTCTGGGACGAGTTGTTGATGCCGTCTCGCACAGTGCGTACTGGGACGACACTGCAATTTTTGTTGTAGAGGACGACGCGCAGGACGGCGCCGACCACGTCGATGCTCACCGTTCCATCGCGTTTGTAATCAGCAAGTACTCTCCATCATCAGCGCAGCATCCGTTTGTCGATAGCCGCTTCTATACCACCGTGAACATGGTGCACACGATGGAAAGTCTGCTTGGGCTCCCGCCAATGAACCAGAACGATGCCTACGCGCCGGCCATGGCGCCACTCTTATCAGGGAAAGGGAATCACCCGCCGTTTACGGCAGATTGGCGCAATCGTGACAATGGGCTGATCTATCAGACGAATTCGCCAAAGCGTCCCGGGGGAAAGCAGTCGGCCAAGATGAACTTCACCCGGCCTGATGCTGTGGATAGCGCCTTGCTGAACAAGATTCTGTGGCGCGATCGCCGCGGCGATGCCCCGATGCCCAGTTCAAAGCACACCGTCTTTCCACCAACGAAAAGCAAGGACGACGACTAGGAGATGGATGATGATGGTGCGAATCCTTCAGGGCTCCGATTCACATGCACGCGGAGTCTCATGTTACGTCGGTAAGCTGGGGTTCCAAGCACAGGTAGGTAAAATTGCGTGGAGCGACTGCCGACGTAAAATCGGTTTTCAATACCCGGGTGCAAGAACCGAACTGATTCTTAAAACGCAAGCACTTTGAGCGGAAACCCTCGAAGTTTGCTTCATTCAGAGCAGACCAGCCTTTGAGGACAATCCACTTCGGGTTGCGCGGCGTCTTTCGTCAATTAGGAAATGCTGACCAACTTCACCGCTGTTGACATCCTTGGGACCATGGAGGCCTCACTCCTGCTGGGGCTCTTTCTCTTTGTCCCGGGCTATGTAATTGGTTGGTCGACGAACGTATTTCTATTTCGCCAGCGTCGAGTGGTTACCCGACTCGCGTTGAGCACGCCTCTTGCAGTCGCGGTCATGCCGATTGTCGTTTACCTGGCTGGCCGTTACCCCGGACTGCTTTGGTCCGTTTTCGCACTGATCTGGATCGCCTTTGCGGCCCTCATCATTAAGAACTGGAAAGGCATTTGGAGCAAGGTACCGCCTGCTCTGCGTCGATGCGAGTACCGAATCGCGATTTGCTTTGCCGCCGTTTGGGTCTTCATCGCGACTGCATCCTTAGTAGACCTCCAGTTCAAGCAACGACTCTATTTCAGTGTGCCGGCTTACGACTACTCGCTGCGCACGGCGATCACCGCTGAAGCAGCGAGGACCATACCGCCGAGTAATCCATTCTTTGCCAGCACTCCGCCGGTCCCGCTCAAGTATCACTACTTCTGGATGTTGATCTGCAGCTTGCCGGTGCGATTGGCACATGTCTCAGCGCGCCATGCCATGTATGGAGGCACGGTTTGGGCGGGCGTGATTCTGATGTCGCTGATCGCGATCTGCGTAAAGTTCTTCATTCGGGCCCGCGAAAACATCGAACGCAAGGTGCTGATCGGATGCGGCCTGCTGCTGGTCACCGGACTCGACATCCTCCCTACGCTATACATGTATTTCCGCCAGGACTGGATCTCCGCGGACATGGAGTGGTGGGATGAACAGATCACGTCCTGGATGGACGCGCTGCTCTGGACGCCGCACCACGTCATGTGTCTGGTCGCGTGCATTGTGGGTTTTTTGATATTGAGGGAGTCTGTTGCGAGTAAAGGTCAGCGCTTCACAGCCATCGTGTTGGCGGGGTTCGCGTTCGCGAGCGCTGCAGGTCTCTCGGTCCTTGTTACTTTCACGTTCGCCCTATTCATCCTCTTGCTGCTGCTCGTGGGCATTTTGCGCAGGCAGTTTCGCGACATTTTGGCCTTTAGTGTCGCAGGTGGAATTGCCTTGTTGCTGGCCCTTCCATTTCTACGAACATTGACGTCCCCTTCGGGCGCATCAGGTGGGGGCGCTTTCGCAGTATTCAGTCTGCGGGATTTTCCGTTGGCCGTCCTCGTGATGGCAAAAACGCTGAAGTGGAACCCTGACACCTCGCTGGCCGTATCTCATGCGCTACTGCCAGTCAGTTACTTCCTGGAACTCGGCGTTTTCTTCTTCGTGGGCGCCTTTCGCTTGAACTCAGTGTGGAGGCGGCGTCTCCCGCTGTCGGGCGACGAAATTGTCGCGTGGATGATGGTGTTGGCCAGCTTTCTAGTGGGGACCTTCCTGCGCTCGACAACCATTGGCTCGAACGATCTGGGATGGAGATGTTTTCTGCTAGCGCAGTTGATGCTTCTGGTATGGGGTGCCGTGCTCGTCGAGGAATGGTGGGCGAGTACACGTCCCGTTCATTCTCGTTTCGCGCTTCGCCTCGCACAGATTTGCATTGTTCTCGGCGTGATGGGGACCTTGTATCAGGTCACCATGCTTCGCATCTACCCACTCCTGCACGACTATGCGAAGGCTGATCCGACCCTGTTCGATTGGGTGTATCCCGACCAGAAGGTTGGAGAGCGCACTTATGCTCTCAGGTCAGTGTACGACCAGCTTAACGACGTGCTGCCGGCCAAAGCGATCGTGCAATACAATCCGTATGCCACGAGCTTCATTTCGCACGAGATTTATTCAGATCACGAAGCGGCGGTCGGGAGCCCGGATTGCGCCTCCGCATTTGGAGGCAACTCCAACACTTGCGGCCAACGCTTCAAGGAGGTTGTGCCGCTGTTTATCAATCCGACTCCATTGCAGGAGGCGAGGCTGGATGACCTTTGTCGACAATATGGGATCACCGCATTGCTGGTAGATAATACGGACGAGGTTTGGGGCCGTCGCGGTACGTGGGTATGGACGCGAATCCCGTTGTTCTCCAATGAGTATGTGCGAGCGTTTGCCTGCGGCGACTCGATCCAGCAGGCGGGATTAAAGCCAGCGCGGTAGGGATGGATGTTCATGGTGCCCGTGGGGGAGGGAACTCAATGAAGGTTGTGATTCTGTGCGGCGGATTGGGCACGCGATTGCGCGAAGAAACCGAGTTTCGCCCCAAGCCGATGGTAGAAATCGGCAGCCGTCCCATCCTGTGGCACATCATGAAAATCTACGCGCACAGCGGGTTTCGCGATTTTGTGCTGTGCCTTGGTTATCGCGGCAACACAATCAAAGAATATTTCCTGAATTACGAGGCGATGAACAATGACTTCACGATCTCCCTCGGCCGCAACTCCCGGATCGAATACAGGAACGACCATCGCGAGCAGGATTTTCAGGTGACGCTCGCCGACACCGGTCTGAACACCATGACAGGCGGCCGAGTGAAGCGTATCGCAAAGTACATTGACGAAGATCAGTTCATGCTTACCTACGGCGATGGCGTCGGGAATGTCGACATGACGGCGCTGCTGGATTTCCATCGCAAACATGGCAAGCTAGCGACGGTCACGACCATTAATCCCAGCTCTCGCTTCGGGATGATTGAGTCAAATTCGATCGGTCGCGTGGTTCAATTTGAGGAAAAGCCCAGGACGAGCGCCCGTGCCAGCGCGGGCTTCTTTGTCCTGGATCGTCGCGTCCTGGACTACATCGATGACGACAATTGCATATTTGAAAAGGAACCCCTCGAGCGCCTGGCCAATGAAGGGCAGTTGATGGCTTATCAGCATAACGGCTTCTTTTACGCTATGGACACCTACCGCGAGTACGAATATCTAAACCAACTGTGGAATGCCAACCAGGCGCCGTGGAAGGTATGGCAGGAATGAAGGCGAGTTTCTGGCGCGATCGCAGCGTATTGGTTACCGGAGCGACGGGGCTGGTGGGCGGATGGCTCATAAAGCATCTGCTCGACCAAGGCGCTCAGGTAACTGCCCTTGTTCGCGACTGGGTTCCCGCCAGCGAATTTGTTCATGCCGGGCTTGCCGAGCGGGTCAACATCGTTCGCGGAGGGCTCGCCAATCCGTACCTGCTTGAGCGTGCGCTCGGCGAGTACGAGGTAGAGGTGGTCTTTCATCTAGCGGCGCAAACGATCGTCGGCATTGCTAATCGCAATCCACTGTCGACCTTTGAGAGCAATGTTCGCGGCACATGGAACCTGCTTGAGGCTTGCCGTCGTTCGCCTCTGGTGAAATCCATCGTGCTTGCTTCCTCGGACAAAGCCTATGGTGACCAGACCACGCTTCCCTATAACGAAGCGATGCCTTTGCAGGGACGACATCCATATGATGTGAGCAAGTCCTGCGCTGATTTGATTGCGCAGTCGTATGCCCACACCTTCGGACTTCCCGTGGCGATCACCCGCTGCGGAAATTTCTATGGGGGCGGGGATCTGAACTGGAACCGCGTGGTTCCTGGAACGATCCGCTCCGTGCTTCGGGGGGAACGCCCGATCATCCGGTCCGATGGCAAGTTCATTCGCGACTATTTTTACGTGGAGGACGGAGCGGCCGCGTATATGCTCCTCGCGCAACGTCTGTTGGATGACCCCAAACTTCGCGGAGCGGCTTACAATTTTTCCAATGAGGCGCAGATCAGCGTCCTTGAACTCGTCGAGAAGATTCTTGCAAAATTGGATTCAAAGCTGAAACCTGAGATCCTGAATCAGGCTTCGAACGAAATTCGCCACCAGTTCCTGAGTGCCGAGCGCGCCCGGAAGGAACTGAACTGGAAACCAATGTTTACCCTCGACCAGGGGCTCGATAAAACCATAGCCTGGTATCGAAAGGCGCTGCAGTAGTGTCGCGAGCAGACGAATTGCGAAATCAGATCCGGGCGATGGTAGCGGCGTACTACCGTGAGGCCTTTCCTGCTGGGCCGTTCATCCCCGGTGAAACTCCCGTCCCTGTTTCCGGGCGAGTCTTTGACGAGGAAGAAATCCAGTTACTGGTCGATTCCTCGCTGGATTTTTGGTTGACCACCGGGCGATATGCCGAGCAGTTCGAACGCGAATTCGCGAGATTTATGGGAATTCGCGAGGCCATCCTCGTCAACTCTGGTTCCTCGGCGAACCTTCTCGCCATTTCCGCGCTGACCTCAGAGAAACTCGGTGATCGCAGGCTCATGCCGGGCGACGAGGTGATCACTGTCGCCGCAGGCTTTCCGACCACGGTGAATCCGATCATCCAGAACGGCCTGGTGCCGGTGTTCATTGACGTGCACGTTCCGACATTCAACGCCGACATTTCACAACTCGAAGCAGCGGTGTCGGACCGCACACGAGCTATCATTTTCGCCCATACGCTGGGGAATCCTTTTGACCTTGACTCCGTGGCGGCGTTTGCGAAAAGACACAACCTCTGGCTTGTCGAAGACTGCTGCGACGCCGTAGGCTCGACCTACCGAGGTCAGAAGGTTGGCACCTTTGGCGATCTTGCGACCGTCAGCTTCTACCCCGCGCACCACATCACCATGGGCGAGGGCGGATGCGTCTTGACCAATAAGCCTCTGCTGCGCACCATCGTGGAATCGTTCCGCGATTGGGGGCGAGATTGCTGGTGCGCGCCGGGAAAAGCGAACACCTGCGGCAAGCGCTTCGATTGGCAGCTTGGCGAACTGCCCCACGGTTACGATCACAAGTACATCTACTCGCACATCGGCTATAACCTGAAGGCGACCGACATGCAGGCCGCCGTGGGCGTGGCGCAACTGAAAAAGCTCCCGGACTTTATCGAAGCGCGCAAGAAGAACTTCGCCACGTTGAGGGCGGCTTTGTCCGAACTAGCAGACTTTTTCGTTCTGCCTGAAGCAACGCCAGGCTCAGATCCGAGCTGGTTTGGCTTCCCGCTGATGGTCAGAAGCGATGCGCCGTTCGGTCGTACCGAACTCGTTACGTTTCTGGAGCAGAAAAAGATTGCCAGTCGAATGATCTTTGGCGGAAATTTGGTTCGCCAGCCCGCGTATCGCAACATTCGCCACCGCGTAGTAGGCAATCTTTCCAATGCGGACAGGACCATGAATCAGGCCTTCTGGATTGGCGTCTACCCCGGCCTGGCCGCGGAAATGCTGCAGTACATGATCAGCTCGTTTCATGCCTTCACTGGTTCGCTAAGCTCGATGGCGGGAAGGGCGAAATCTCAATGAGCCACCCTCTTGCGGCGGATCTCGACGAGGTCCTGGAAGCCACTCGCGACTACTGGGAAGAATTGCGTGGCCAACGCATCTTTATTACTGGAGCAACCGGATTTTTCGGCTGCTGGTTGCTGGAGACTTTTGCCTGGGCGAATCGCCGTTTGAACCTGCACGCTGCTGCGACCATCCTGAGCCGAAATCCCGAGCAGTTGTGGCACAAGGCACCTCACCTGAAGCTTGAGTCTGTCGAAGCAGTTCGTGGCGATGTGCGCAATTTCGCATATCCAAGCGGGACGTTCTCTCACATCATCCACGCTGCAGCTGAATCCAGCACCGATCTGAATTCGCGTGCGCCTCAGCTGATGTTCGACACCATTATTGACGGCACGCGACGCTGCCTCGATTTCGCCGCGCACGCGCACTCGCGCAAGTTTTTGTTTATCAGTTCCGGTGCGATTTACGGGAAACAGCCGCCGGACTTGAGCCACATCCCGGAAGACTTTGCCGGTGGACCAGATCCGCTCGATCCGGCATCCGCGTACGCCGAAGGGAAGCGCTCCGCCGAATTGCTTTGTGTTCTTGCCGCTCGCGAATCCAGCTTTGAGCCCAAGATCGCCCGCTGCTTCGCCTTCGTCGGTCCTTACATGAAGCTGGATGCTCACTTTGCAGTTGGCAACTTCATACGGGATTATCTTGAAGAGCGTGCGATACGCGTGCAGGGGGACGGAACCGCGGTGCGGTCGTATATGTATGCCAGCGATCTCATGATTTGGCTTTGGACCATTCTGTTTCGCGGCGAGCGGTGCCGCGCTTACAACGTCGGTTCTGAGGAGTCGATCAGCATTGCCACCCTCGCCCGGGAAGTGGCCGGGATTGCGCGCGACAAGCGCTTCACATCCACACGCCCGGACAGCGCAGGTGGCGTGATCCCAGTAGAGATCGCCCGCAAGCCGGTTCCCGGAACTCTTCCGCCGCGCTACGTGCCCAGCACGGCGCGTGCCCGCAAGGATTTAGGACTGACCTGCTCCGTCCAGCTTCGTGACGCAATTGAGCGCACGATTGTATGGAACAGGATTGCTTGTACTCAGGAGCTATTAGAGAAATGAGTCAGATTTTCGCGAGGCCTCTCTTCATATTCGAGATGGCAAACAACCATATGGGAAGCGTCGACCATGGCTTGAGGATCGTAGATGCCATGGCGGAAGCTTCTCGTGGCTTCCCGTTCGCGTTCTCAGTCAAGTTGCAGTATCGCGACATCGATACTTTCATCCACCCCGACTACAAGGATCGCAAAGACCTGAAGTTCGTGAAGCGCTTCTCGGAGACGCGCTTGTCCTGGGAAGATTACAAACGATTGAAGGACGGCATCACCAGCGCGGGTTTTGTCTCCGTCTGCACGCCTTGGGACGAAATTTCCGTCGACAAAATTGAAGAGCACGGCTACGACTACATCAAGATTCCGAGCTGTTATTTGACCGACTGGCCGCTGCTGGAGCGAATCGCGAAATCAGAAAAGCCAATCATTGCGTCGACGGCAGGTGTGGGGCTGGCGGATATCGACCGCGTAGTAAGTTTCTTTCGTCACCGCAATAAAGCTTTTTATCTTATGCACTGCGTTGGGGAATACCCCACGCGGGATGAAAACCTCCAACTTGGGCAAATCAAGCTGCTACGAAGCCGCTATCCGGAGATCGAGGTTGGATACTCAACTCACGAGAGGCCGGACAACTTTGAAGCTGTGAAAATCGCAGTTGGAATGGGCGCAACTCTCTTTGAGAAGCACGTAGGCGTTCCTACGGACACCATCAAGCTGAACGCTTATTCCGCCACGCCTGCACAGGTGCGCTCCTGGCTTCAATCAGCCGCGGATGCGTATGCCATGTATGGGGATGACTCTCAGCGGTACCCCTTCACGGAACTCGAAGTGAAGACGCTGGGCGATCTTCAGCGCGGCGTATTCGCAAAGCGCGACATTGCGAAGGGAGAGCGGGTCGAAGAGAAGAACACCTTTCTTGCAATCCCCTCAGAACCGGGCCAAATCGTTGCCAACGATCTGTCGAAGTACATCGAGTACGTTGCTACCGAGCCGATTGCCGCCCGGGGAGCGGCATTGGCGAGCAAACTTCAGACTTCCGATCGCATGCGCCAGGTTCTACAAATCGTCGGTGATGTAAAGAAAATGCTGAAACGCAGCAAAGTTGTAGTGCCGGGCCAGTGTGAACTGGAGATCTCTCACCATTACGGTATCGACAAATTCCCGAAGTTTGGATCGACCGTTATCACAGTGGTGAACCGGGAATACTGCAAACGGATCATCGTCTTGCTACCCGGGCAATCCCACCCCGAGCAATGGCACAAGCAGAAGGACGAGACTTACCACATCCTCCACGGGGAAATCGCTCTTACTCTCGACGGAAAAGAGCAGGTAAAGAAGGCCAACGAAGTCGTCATCATTCCGCGAGGCGTAAAGCATGGATTCACCACCCGGACCGGCACGGTGATTGAAGAGGTATCGTCTTCCTACTCTCAGGAAGATTCGTTCTACTCGGACGAGTCCATTGTTGCCAACAAGAACCGGAAGACATTCGTGACCTATTGGATGGACGGATGCTGACCATTGCCTGGGACGTCGATGACGTTCTCAATGACCTCATGTTTTCCTGGTTCAACAAAGCCTGGAAAGTGGAGCATCCGGACAGCAAGGTGTCGTTTTCCGAGATTTCGCAGAATCCTCCGGATTGTGTTCTAGGCATCTCTCGTGCCGAATATCTCGCGTCCCTTGACCAGTTTCGCGCCGCGGATGACGCGCGCATGATGACCCCAAACGCCTCTATCCTGACCTGGCTGAACCAGTTCGGCGCCAGCTACCGGCACATTGCCCTCACGGCTCGTCCTCTGGGCAGCACGCCGTATGCCGCCGAGTGGCTGTTTCGTCATTTTGGTGGGTTTATACGGACGTTCGCGGTTGTGCCAACCCGTTTGGCTGATGGGCTTCCGAGTTACGACCGCGACAAAGCCGATTATCTTGCATGGCTCGACAAGGTTGACATTTTGGTAGACGACAGCGAAGAGAATATTCGCGGCGCTGAAAGACTGGGAATTCGTGGCGTTCTGTATCCCCAGCCGTGGAACCGGGCGCCGCAAACGCCAGACGAAATCTTGCGTTCCTTAGCGCAACCTGCGGAGGTCGGTTGAAGAAGCTTTCCGATTACGTCATTGAGTTTGTTGCGAAGACCGGAGCGCGCCACGTCTTCATGCTTACAGGCGGAGGCTGCATGCACCTGACGGACTCCCTCGGGCGCAATCCGAATCTGGAATACGTTTGTTGTCTGCACGAGCAAGCCTGCGCCTTTGCCGCCGAGCATTACGCGGAATACAGCGCCAACCTGGGAGTGGCGCTCGTCACCACCGGTCCTGGTGGGACCAATACGGTAACGGGTGTGGCGGCCGCCTGGCTGGAGTCAGCCAGTTGTCTATTTCTGTCGGGCCAGGCCAAGCGCGCGGATCTCATTGGCGCGACTGGCGTGCGCTCCATGGGGCAACAAGAAGTCGACATCGTTTCCGTAGTCAAGCCAATTACCAAGCACGCTAAAACGATCCTCGATCCATCCACCATTCGCTACGAATTGGAAAAGGCCGTGTATCTGGCAACCCACGGTCGTCGCGGCCCGGTCTGGATTGATATACCGCTGGATGTGCAAGCCTCGTTCATTGACGAAGGCATGCTGGAAGGCTTCAGGCCGCCTGCCGAATCAACCTCCGAGCTTTCAGCTCAGGTTTCGCAAGCCATCGATTTATTGAACCGCTCGGAACGACCGGTGCTTTTCCTGGGAAACGGTGCTCGCACAGCTCACACCAAAGGCTTGGTTCACAAGCTGATCGATGTTTTGCAGATTCCCGTGTTGGTTACGTGGAAGATCATTGACGCTGTACCGAACGACTGCGAATTCTACGCCGGTCGGCCGGGCGCCATAGGTCAGCGCGCCGCAAACTTTACACAGCAGAACTCCGACTGGATCATGGTCCTGGGTGCACGCCTCGATCGCCCACAGACCGCTTTCAGTTACAAAAAGTTTGCGCGCGTGGCTTCGAAGGTGATAGTCGAGGTCGATCCCGCCGAGATTGCCAAATTCGATATGCACATTGATGTTCCGGTGTGTGGTGATGCAACCGAGTTCATCGAGGAGTTTCTGCGGCAGTCAGGCAAAGTCCTGAAACGAGATCGCTCCTGGTGGTTGAAGCGGAGCCGCGAGTGGCAGGTCAAATACCCCGTGGTATTACCGGAATACCACGACACAAAGGGCGTCGTAAACACGTATGTCTTGATGGATGTCCTTTCCGACGAGTCGTCGGTCGACGATCTTCTGGTGCCCGGCAGTTCAGGTCCCTGCAGCGACATCTTCATGCAGGCATTTCGAGTGCGCAGCGGACAGCGCGTCGTGAACGCTCCCGGTCTAGGGGCGATGGGCACGGGTCTGCCGGGTTCCATCGGCGCCTGCCTTGCCAGCGGGCGCAAACGGACAATCTGCATCAACGGCGATGGCGGTTTCCAACTCAATATCCAGGAACTCGAGACGGTCCGCCGGCTCCAACTGCCGATCAAATACTTCATTCTCTGCAATGGCGGATACGGTTCCATCATGGCCACCCAGCGCAATTACTTTCAGGGGAGATTCACGGGCAGCGATCCTTCCAGCCATCTGACCTTGCCAGACATCGAGCGTGTGGCGGAGGCGTACGGCATACCGTCGGCACATATTCACGATCATCGCGACATCCGCAACCAGGTGCGTGCAATACTCGCCCGGCCAGGGCCTGTCATTTGTGCCGTGGATGTCTCGCCCGAGGAACGAACCGCCCCCCGCGTAACCTCGAAAGTTCTTGCGGACGGCAGCATCGTGTCGTATCCCATGGAAGACATGTGGCCATTTCTGGATCGCGACGAGTTTCAGGAGAACATGCTGGTGCCGGTCCCGGAGGAACAATGAACTTGATCGGCATGATGGATATAGCACCCGTGGAGGCGTCACAAACCTGATGAAACACGTACGGCCTTACCAGATATTTACCCTGCTCGACGCTGCACCAAGCGAGCGCCTCGCGCATATAAAGATCCCGAACCGGCGAGACCTCTGGCTGCTGGAGAGCTTCCTCCTGGTCACCGCTATTCGGTTGGTCAATGCAAGACGCATTTTTGAGTTCGGCACTTTCTTCGGAAGCACTACTCTCAACTTGGCGCTCAACTCTCCGGCGGATGCAGAGATATTCACGTTCGACCTGCCCAAGGCCGACGCGTTGGCAGCAACGAGAAATCAGCCGGACTTTCGTGTGGCCGGCGAGCGCCTGGGTCACTCGCAGCCCGACTTCGTCGGATTCAAAGAAGCAGAAAAGATTCGAACCTTGCTTGGAAACTCCAGGCACTTCGACTTCTCTGAATTCCGAAATTCAATCGACATGGTCTTTATCGACGGCGGCCATGACTACGAAACCGTGAAGTCGGACACCGCAAATGCAATGGCCATGCTCCGGGCCGACGCTCCCGGCTGCATATTCTGGCATGACTATCAAAATGTGGAGTGCGAAGAAAATACCAAATTTCTTAACGAGCTCGAAAAAGACTTGAGTTTGTTTCACGTCCAAGAAACGATGTTGTGTGGATGGTTCAACGAGGCCTCGGGTATTAAAGTATGAGTTCCTCTCGCACCGTCCCGTACTCGCAACGTGCTTGCCCGGTTTGCGGCGAAATGGCATCTCACTCTGTTTTTTCGCAGACCTTTGACAAACTTTCGAAAGCCTTCTTGTTAGACCGCTACGAAGTTGTCATTTGCGATCGATGCGGGGCGGGTTTCGCCGACGGGATTCCGCCTCAAAGTGTTTTTGAGAACT
>Ga0070713_100002246_pt1 | contig 12534 bp, 8 predicted proteins | sample LARL82metaG_FD_65465 | JGI IMG/M metagenome (GOLD analysis project Ga0070713, IMG submission 65465) | Corn, switchgrass and miscanthus rhizosphere microbial communities from Kellogg Biological Station, Michigan, USA - LAR L8-2 metaG | ecosystem: Host-associated > Plants > Roots > Rhizosphere ... | reverse complement strand
CCGTCGCGGAAGATCTTCTGATCTTTCGGGTAATAGCAGTCGGTCACCATCAGTGCCATGAAGGGGCCAACGCCCGCCGCTTTCGCTCCGGGGGTTTTGGTGTCAGGCAGGATGGTGTCGGCGATCTCGTCGAGCATCGAGATGTCGCTGGTGCTGAAGTCGCCGACCTTATCGCCTGCTTGCGTGACCTTCTGATCACGATTCTGACAGGCGGTGAGCAGCGAGCTGCCGCCGACGAATGTCACGCCGCCGAGAATGAAGGCAACGCGCCGGATCGCCTCGCGACGATCGATCGTCGAAATCTCGTCTTGTTCGGTCGTGTCTTGATCGTTAGGCATTCCAGGATCTCCTACAGGGAGCGTTGTTTGAGCTGATCGACGGCGAACGCGGCCGCGCGGGCCGTGAGTGCCATGTACGTGAGCGAGGGATTCTGGCAGGCGGTCGACGCCATGCAGGCGCCATCGGTGACGAACACGTTAGGCGCGTCCCACACCTGATTGTGCTTGTTGAGCACCGAGTTCTTCGGGCTCGTGCCCATGCGGGCCGTGCCCATCTCGTGGATGCCCATGCCCGGAAAGCAGGGTTCGTCGTAGGTGTGCACGTTCTTCACACCCGCGGCCTCGAGCATCTCGGCCATGTCGTTCGCCATGTCGGGCCGCATCCGATGCTCGTTTTCCCCTGTAGCACAGTCGATCTTGAGCACGGGCAGGCCCCACTTGTCCTTTCGCGTCTCGTCGAGCGTGACGGTATTCGCGTGGTTAGGCAGCATCTCGCCGAAGGCGGTGCCGCCCACGCTCCACTGACCTGGCTCGGCCGCTGCATCCTTGAAGCCGCCGCCGACGCCGAGCTCCGCGACCGCGCGCGACCAGCCCTCGCGGCTCGCCGAACCCTCATAGCCGAATCCGCGGAGATAATCGCGCTTCTCGCCGAACAGATTGCGGTAGCGCGGAATGTAGACCGAGTTGGGCTTGCGGCCGTATTGGTCCTTGTCACTGAACTCGTCGATGCGTCCTTCGGCGCCAACGCGGAAATGATGATCCATCAGATTATGTCCGAGCTCGCCCGAGCTGGAGCCAAGGCCGCCCGGCCAGATGTCATTCGCGGACCGCAGCAGAATCCAGGTGGAGTTGAGCGCCGAAGCGCAGAGGAAGACCACCTTTGCCTTGTAGTCGGTGCTCTGCATCGAGAGCCCGTCGAGAACGCGCACGCCCGACGCTTTCTTTGAATTTTTGTCGTAGATCACTTCATTCACAATTTGCCAGGGCTTCAGCGTCAGGCGGCCGGTCTTCATCGCCGCGGGCAGCGTCGATGACTGCGTACTGAAGTACGCGCCGTACGGGCAGCCGAGCCAGCAGGCGTCGCGGTACTGACAAGCCGAGCGCCCACCGATGGGCAGCGTGAGATTCGCGGTTCGCGCTGGAATCCAGCGTCGCTTGCCGTCGAAGTGCTGCCTGACGCGATCGGCCACCATGCGCTCGGCGCAGTTGAATGGCATCGGCGGCTGGAACTTGCCGTCGGGCAACTGCGGCATGTGCTCCACCGAGCCCGAGATGCCGGCGAATGGCTCGACGTGATCGTACCAGGGCGCGATGTCGGCGTAGCGAATCGGCCAGTCCGTACCGACGCCCTCTTTCCCGTTGGCTTCAAAGTCAAAATCGCTCCATCTGAAGGAGCAACGGCCCCACATCAGCGATCTGCCACCAACGTGATAGCCGCGATACCAATCGAAACGCTTCACCTCTGTGTATGGCGAATCTTTGTCTGATGCCCACCAGTCGAGATTCTTCTCGTTCAACGGATAGTCTCGACGAAGTACGGGATACGCCTCTTCCATCGCTCGTGTGCGGCCGCCGCGATGCGGATACTGCCACGGTGCCTTTGTGGCATTCACGTAATCCTTGATATGCTCGATGTTCTTGCCGCGCTCGAGCAGCAGCGTGTTGAGGCCACGTTCCGTGAGCTCCTTTGCCGCCCATCCGCCCGAGATGCCCGAGCCTACGACGATCGCATCGTACGTCGTGCTTTCCACCGTTTAGCTCCGCGTGAAGGTTAGCGTTTACAGGCTCTGTCGTTTCAACTCGTTGACCGCGAAATCTGCCGCGCGCGCGGTGAGTGCCATGTACGTGAGCGACGGATTCACGCACGCCGCCGACGCCATGCAGGAGCCATCGGTGACGAAGACGTTGGGCGCGTCCCAGACCTGGTTATGCGCGTTGAGCACCGAGTTCTTCGGGCTCGTGCCCATGCGCGCCGTGCCCATCTCGTGAATGCCCATGCCCGGGAAGTAGCCGCCGTCGTACGTGCTCACCTTCTTCACGCCGGCTGCCTCGAGCGTCTCCGCCATGTCGTTCATCATGTCCACGCGCATGCGGCGCTCGTTCTCCCCCGTTGCGCAATCAATCTTCAATACGGGCAGATCCCACTTGTCCTTCCGGCTCTGATCGATGCTGACCTGGTTGGCGTGGTTAGGCAGCATCTCACCGAATGCCGTTGCACCGATTGTCCATGGGCCCGGCTCGGCGGCGGCATCCTTGAACGCACCGCCGACGCCCAGCTCCGCGACGGATCGCTCCCAACTGTCACGCCCTGCGCTTCCCTGATAGCCAAAGCCACGCAGATAATCGCGCTTCTCGCCAAACAGATTCCGGTAGCGCGGGATGTAGAAGCCATTCGGGCGGCGGCCGTAGTAGTACTTGTCCTCCATTCCCTCGAGCGTTCCCGAGGCCCCGAGGCGGAAGTGGTGATCCATGAGATTGTGGCCGAGCTCACCGGAGCTCGAGCCCAGTCCGCCCGGCCACACGTCCGTGGCGGAGCGCATGAGCAGCCACGTGGAGTTCAGGGTCGAAGCGCAGAGGAAGACGATCTTCGATTTGTACTCCGTCGCCTGATTGTTCATCGCATCGACCACGCGAACACCCGTCGCACGCTTCGCGTTCTTGTCGTACACGACTTCGGTGACGATCGACCAGGGCTTCAGCGTCAGGCGTCCGGTCTTCATCGCCGCGGGGAGCGTCGACGACTGCGTGCTGAAGTAGCCGCCGTAGGGGCAGCCCAGCCAGCACGCATTCCGATATTGACAGGGATTGCGTCCCGGGAGGGTCTGGGTCGCATTGGCGACGCGTCCGGGGATGATGCGTCGCTTGCCGCCGAATGCTTTCGTTAGGCGTCCCGCGACCTGTTCCTCGCCGCAGTTGAGTGCCATCGCCGGCTGGAACTTGCCATCCGGCAATTGCGGCATGTGCTCGATGGAGCCAGAGATGCCCGCCCGGGGCTCGACGTAGTCGTACCACGGCGCGATGTCTTTATACCGGATTGGCCAGTCGGTGCCAACGCCTTCCTTTGCATTCGCCTCGAAGTCGAAGTCGCTATGGCGATAGCTCTGCCGGCCCCACATCAGCGAACGGCCACCGACGTGATAGCCGCGATACCAATCAAAGCGCTTGACCTCTGTGTAGGGAGAGTCTTTATCAGAAGCCCACCAGTCGAGGTTCTTTTCGTTGAGCGGGTAATCTCGCTTCAGAACCGGATACGCCTCTTCCATCGCCACGGTGCGGCCGCCGCGATGCGGATACTGCCACGGTGCCTTTGTGGCATTCACGTAATCCTTGATATGCTCGATGTTCTTGCCGCGCTCGAGCAGCAGCACGTTGAGCCCCTTCTCGGTGAGCTCCTTCGCCGCCCACCCACCCGAGATTCCCGACCCGACTACGATCGCATCGTACGTCGTGCTTTGCACCGGTTCCTCCCCGTCGTGGACAAATTGCGCATATCCGAAAAAGAACTGCGGACCTCTCTGACGCTAGAGCGGATGGACCAATTATGAAGCGGAATCGGCCCGTTGGCGAATCCGATAGCCCGCGAAACAGCGATGTGGCGCCTCGCGTACGGCACGGGATCTCCGGCGGACAACCCACCGATGCACGACGTGCGTTATGCCCTCCGCGGGCTGAAACGGAATCCTGGCTTTACGGTCGCCACGATTCTCACCCTCGCTCTGGGAATCGGTCTGAACGCGACGATCTTCTCGATTTTCGACGCGATCGCCCTGCGCCCCCTGCGCTTCCCCGGGGCCACGCCCGCAGTGACGATCTACCAAGATATGCGAGGAGATTTCAGCCGCGGCATGTTCGGCGGGCCCAATCTCTTTTCCTATCCCGAGTACCTCGACTACCGCGACAACAATCACGCCTTTTCCAGCCTTACCGCGTACACGCCAGATTCTCGGGCGCTGGTCGATGCGGACGTGAAGCCCGTTCCGGGACAGCTCACGGCCTGCAACTTCTTCGCGGTCCTGGGTATTTCGCCCGTCCTCGGCCGCGGCTTCCTGCCTAACGAATGCGAGGCGGTCGACGCGGGACCGGTGATGGTGATCAGCGACGCCTTCTGGCGGACGCACTTCGCCGGCGACCCGAATGTCATCGGCCGAACGGTGAAGCTGAATCGCGTTCTGTTCACGATCATCGGCGTTGCGCCCCCTGGCTTCACCGGAACGGAGGTCGTCGCCTCGTCCTACTGGGTGCCGGTGAGCATGCAATGGGCATTGTCCGGACGCAGCGATCCACAGCCGATACAAACTCAGCAGGACATGGCCTGGCTCACGCTACTTGGCCGGTTGAAGCCGGGAGTGTCGATGAGTCAGGCACGGGCAGATCTCGCCGTCATCGCAGCGCGGCGCGACGGGCAATACAAGAATCGGGTCACGACGGTCACCCTCACGGAACCCAATCTTTTCGGCGGCAAGGACAAGCGCCGCGCGATCTTCGCCGTCGGCGCCGTTTTCCTGGCGGCGGTCGGCCTCGTGCTGCTGATCGCCTGCGCGAACATCGCGAATCTGTTTCTCGCTCGCGCGACAGCGAGGCAGAGGGAGATCGCGATTCGCCTCGCGATCGGTTCGTCCCGTGCGCGACTCGTCCGACAGCTGCTCGTTGAGAGCTTACTCATTGCCGCGGCAGGCGGACTGCTGGGCACTGCCCTGTCCTTCTCGTCGGCGCGAGCGCTTGTCGCGGCCGTGTCGCGTAACGCCGATCTGAACGCAGTGACGATTTCGGTCGCGCCGGACTTTCGTGTCTTCATGTACGCGTTAGTCATGGTGCTCACCGCCGCCACGGCGTTCGGGTTGGTGCCGGCCCTGCAGGCCACGCGTCCGGATCTCAACACGACGCTGAAAGAAGGCGCGGACGGCACCGGCGGGCGAAGCCGCCTTCGCGGCATGCTTGTCGGCGTTCAGGTGGCCGTGTCGATGGTGCTGCTCGTGAGCGCGGGTCTTTTATTGCGCGGTCTCAGCCACGCGGAAAGCGTCGATCCTGGTTTCGTACTGGATCAGGCAACCTCGATGAGCGTCGACCTGCACGCGGAAGGTTATGGGCTCGCGCGCGCGATCGCATTTCAGAGGCGGCTGGACGACTTGACGAAAACAATTCCTGGCTTCGTGGCCGCGTCACGCGCGACGACCGCACCGCTCGGCAGCCGTCATTATTTCTCGAGATTTGATGTGACCGGCACCGGCAGATCCAGGCAGATGCAGTACAACACGGTAAGCTCCGGCTTCTTTTCGACGGTGGGAATACCAATCGTGCGCGGCCGGGATTTCACATCCGCCGAGATGAACGGACAGTACGCGATCGTGACGGAGGCAGCTGCTCGCGTGCTCTGGCCTGGCCAGGACCCATTGGGCAAGGTCCTTCACAGCCAGCACAACTATACCGTCGTCGGCGTCGCTCGCGACGCGCAGGTATCGGAGTTGGGTCAGGAGCACGAGCCGTATCTCTACCTCGCGGCGAGCGACAGCGACGCGGCGGAAATGGGAACGGTGATCGTCCGAAGCACGGCCCCGCAGCCGATCGTCGCCGCAGCGCTACGTGCCGGAGCTCTCGCCGAGGACCGCGATTTTCACCTCAAGATTGCGCCACTCCGCGACAACATCCGATTCTATGTGGACGCGTCGCGCATGTTCGCCACGATCTCGAGTGCGCTCGCCGCTCTGGCGCTACTGCTCGCGAGCATCGGGATTTACGGCACGGTCGCGTTCACCGTCGCACGCCGTACTCGAGAGATCGGCATTCGCATGGCCCTCGGCGCGAGCTCGAGAGACGTGATCGGTGCCGTGACTCGTCAGGCGATGAAGACGGTTGGCATCGGAGCCGCCATCGGTCTCCTCATCTGCATGCTCGTGACCCGGGTGCTCGAGCGCGTGCTGTTCGGTGTGAGCCCGGTGGATGCCGCAGCATTCGTTGGGGTGCCCCTGTTCCTCTTCCTGGTGGCGTTCGTGGCGACGCTGATTCCGGCACGGCGGGCCGTGCGAGTGGACCCGCTGATCGCGCTGCGGTCCGAGTAGCCGCCGGACCCTGGTGGCACGTCTAGTGCTCCTGACAGTTTGCTCGCGACGAGCGGGTCTTTGTTGCGCGCCGAGGTTCGGAGTTTGCGGAGAGGTCGAGACCGGAGTCGGTCGGCGGCGGGTTACATCCTTCTCAATGGCTAGGAAGGCAGCATGAACCGGTACGTTTCGGTGGCGGCGTTCATCGCGCTCGCGAGTGCGCTTGCGGCTTGTGATCGAACCACGAGTCCCAAGGGAGCGATCAACGCGACGTTCGATCTCAAGTCGATGAACGGGGCTTCCCTCCCCTATACAAGGACACTGGGCAGCGCGACGCTCCGTGTCACCAGCGACGTGCTCACGCTGCACAGCGATGGGACGTACGAGGACCTCACGACGTACTCGGTCCCGAATGGTGCATCAGCAATGACCAGCACCTCGACCGAGCGCGGCAAGTACTCGATCTCCGGCAGTGCAATCACCTTCGTCGACCAGACCCACGGCAGCCGCTACGGCGGCTCGATCGATGGCACGACGCTCACGGAATCGGTAAACGGTTTGACGCCGGTCTACGAGCGTCAATAGGCGATCGCGTCGATCGCTGATAGCACGAGGCGGCAATTAGCCGCCTCGTGTTTTTTGGTACCCGCGGCTAGCTCTGCTCGCCCGAGGAAAAATCGCGACGTCCCCTCCATTCTTCGCGCCGTGCGGAAGATCGCGATCGAATAGCCATCAGATGGGAGTACAGGGGTACGAAGTAATCAGTAGCCCCGACTGCGTTGAGGGGTCGTACTACTTCAAACTTCTTACTTCGTACTTCAGTACTGTCGGCTGCTGTTGCGAGAGAGCAATTGAAATGAAGCCGGCCGGTCACGAGAGTGACCGGCCGGCTATCCACAGCTCAAATCAAACCGGGAACAGCATCTCGCGGTACTTCGGCAGCGGCCAGAGCTCGTCATCGATGCTGACCTCGATCGCGTCGCAAGCCGCGCGAACGGCAGCCATCGCATCCGCGCCCTCGTGTGTGAGGAATTCAGCCTGCTTCTCGGGCGCATCGTGCATCCCCTCGGCCTTGTCGATTGCTTTGCCGAGCGATGCGCGAGCCGACTGTAGATCCTGAATCAGCTTCCCTACCCGATTCGCCGGCTCGATCTGCGGGATCACCGAGATGCCAGCCGCCTTCGCGCTCGCGGCGGTTTCCGCGAGTCCGCCGACGTACTGCAACGCTGCCGGCAGCACCATCGTGTCCACGGTCTCACGAAGCGTGTGTAGCTCGATGAGCATGTCCTTGATGTACCGCTCGAGGCGCACGTGATAGCGCGAATCCAGCTCCTCGTCGGTGAAGATGGCCAGCTTCGTGAGAAGCTGGCGCGACTGCTTGGACGTGAGTTGCTCGAGCGCCTCGGGCGTACGCCGAAGATTCGGCAGGCCCCGCTTTGCCGCTTCCTTCACCCACTCCTCGGAGTAGTTGTTGCCCTCGAAGCGGATCGCGGCGGTCTCCTTGAAGATGCGGCGGACGATCTTGAAGACCGCGTCCTCCACTTTCTTTGTCTTCTTCAGCTCCGCCTTGAGCTCCGCCGTGATCTCACCGATCGTCTCGGCGACGGCGGCGTTGAGCAGCACGATCGGGAACGCGATCGACTGCGACGAGCCAACCGCGCGAAATTCGAACTTGTTGCCCGTGAAGGCAAAGGGCGACGTACGGTTGCGATCGGTGGTGTCTCGCTCGATCTCCGGCAGCCGCGCGACGCCGAGCTTGATCATCTCCTGATCGGCGCTGTTGGTGGCCTTGCCCTCGGCGATCGTCTCGATGACGTGCGTGAGCATGTCGCCCATGAACACCGAGATGATCGCCGGCGGTGCTTCGTTCGCGCCGAGGCGATGCTCGTTGCCCGAGGTGGCGATGCCAGCGCGAAGGACGCCGGCGTATTTGTGCACGCCCTTGAGCACCGCGGCGAGGAAGACGAGGAAGCGCAGGTTCTGGTGCGGCGTCTGGCCTGGCTTGAGCAAGTTGTAACCGTCGAGCTCCGGGCTGTCGGCCGCGATGGACATCGACCAGTTGCAGTGCTTGCCGGAGCCGTTGATGCCAGCGAACGGCTTCTCGTGCAACAGCGCCTGCAGATTGTGGCGCAAGGCAACACGGCGCAGCGTCGCCATCACCAGCTGATTGTGATCGACAGCGACGTCCGTCTCCTCGAAACGCGGCGCCATCTCGAACTGGCTTGGCGCGACCTCGTTATGCCGTGTGACGATCGGCACACCGAGTTTATAGAGCTCGTATTCCACTTCGGCGATGCAGGCCTGAATGCGCTCGGGAATACCACCGAAATAGTGGTCCTCGAGCTGCTGGCCGCGCGGTGGCGCCGCGCCCAAAAGCGTGCGGCCGGCCATAACGAGGTCTGGCCGCAACGCAAAATGTCCCCGGTCGATCAGGAAGTACTCCTGTTCCGGCCCGAGCGTCGTGTATACCCGATGCACGCCCCGGTCACCGAGCAGCTCGAGCAACCCGATGGCGCGGTCGCTCAGCGCGTCGGAGCTGCGGAGCAGGGGAGTGAGCTCGTCGAGCGCTTCGCCGTTGTAGCCGATGAACACAGACGGAATGCAGAGAGTCTTCACCCCGGCCCACTCGGCGATGAACACTGGGCTTGCCGGATTCCACGCCGTGTAGCCGCGGGCCTCCCACGTGGCGCGAAGCCCGCCGGAGGGGAAGCTCGACGCGTCGGGCTCGCTCTGGATGAGCTGTGACGCGCTGAACGACTCCATCGGCTGCCCGTCATCGAAGGAGAGGAAAGCGTCGTGCTTCTCCGCGGTCAGCCCAGTCTGCGGCTGGAACCAGTGGGTGAAGTGCGTCGCGCCGCGAGAGATTGCCCAGTCACGAATGACGGCGGCGACTTTCGGCGCGATCTCGACGTCGAGCTTTTTGCCAAGACGAATGGCCGCGAGGAGCTTGGTATAGGCCTCGCGCGGAAGCTTGTCGCGCATCTGACGCGCGCCAAGGGTGTTGATACCGAAGTACTCGGAGATACGAGCACCGGTCATGGTTGTGCCGTTGCCGTTTGAAGATCCACCGTTCGAGGCGGCCGAGCCGTTTCCTCGAGCGATGCGCGAGGAAATCTCGCGATTCACTTCCTGACGGGTATGGTTGGTGGACACGGGCATGTTCGGCAGCGCCTCACAAGGAATGGGGACATATTCCAGCTGAGAGGCAATGTACGACGATCTGTGCGAAATTGGCAATTCTCACTGCACAAAATCACACGGCTGGCCGATGAACGAGGCTAATTTGACCTCCCTTCATGCGAAAAGTGCATGAAATTTGTGGCACACGTGCAACGCTTACGTCGGCTGAGGTACTCGTTCGATAGCGCCGAGACGCCGAAGGCTCGGAATTCTGGCGGCGACGATTCCCACGACTGACAGCGAAGCGACTCCGCCAAGCACCACCGACGTCACCGTTCCCAGCAAACGGGCCGCCACGCCGGACTCGAAGGCGCCGAGCTCGTTCGACGAGCCGATGAAAATCGCGTTCACCGACGAAACTCTGCCGAACAAATGCTGCGGCGTGAGTACCTGGAGCAGGGTCGATCGGACGACGACGCTGACGTTATCCGCCATACCACTGATCGCAAGCAACGCGAGCGAGAGAACGAAGCTGCGTGACAGGCCGAAGCCGATGATGCAGAGCGCGAAGAGCGCGACAGCATTGAGCAGCGCCCGGCCCGCTTTACGGAATGGCCGGCGATGAGCGAGATAGAGAGACATGACCGTCGCTCCCGCGGCGGGCGCTGCTCGCAGAATGCCGAGTCCCTGTGGTCCCGCTCGGAGAATCTGATCGGCAAAGACTGGCAGCAACGCCTCGGCCCCTCCAAGCAGGACCGAGAACAGATCGAGCGTCATTGCGCCGAGCAGAACGGGCTCTTGGAGAACGAACTGTATGCCAGTGCGGAGGCTTTCTCCGACCGATGTCTCGACCGTTCGTACGCCGCGTGGTTGGTAGGCGATGGTGCCGAAGGCGAGTAGAGCTACGATCATCAAGCTCGCATCGACCCCATATGCGAATGAGGGAGAGGTGAAGCCGTAAAGCAGGCCGCCAAGTGCCGGCCCCGCGACCGCGGCGGTCTGCCAGGTGGAGCTTCTCCACGCCACCGCATTGGGGTAAAGCTCCCGCGGCACCAGCTCCGCGCCCAACGCCTGACGCGCCGGCTGCAGAAAGCTCCGTGCGATACCGCTGAGACAAATGACCGCGTAATACGGCCACACTCCATGATAGCTCGCGCCTGGTGTGTGCCCGCTTCCGCCGATACTGAGGCCCAGCAGGGCGAGGGAGCAGCAGACGAGAACGGTCAACGAGGCGAGTGAGATAACGCGCCGATTCTGACGGTCGGCGACGTGTCCCGCGAAGAGTGCGAAACCGATGTAGGGCAGGGCTTCGGCGAGCCCGATGAGACCTAACGAAAGCGGGTCGCGCGTGACGTCGTAGATCTGCCAGGAAACGACGACGCCCTGGATCTGCGCGGCGAGCGTCATCGTGAAGGTGCTCAGGATAAACCAGCGATAGCTCGGTATGCGGAGCGAAGCGTACGGATCGTGCGGCTGGAGAAGCGATTCGTCCACGTCAGTCGGCGAGGGGTGAGATCGGGCCGTGGCGGAGTGGCCACGTGCGAAGTCTAACGGCGCCGGCTCGGGCCAGAAAAAACAAGAACGCGGCGATCTTTACGATCGCCGCGTCTGGATGACTCTGATTGGTGCGGCTCAGCGCTTATCGAGGGCAGCCTGAAGCTGCTCGGCGTGCGCGATATGAGCCGCGATGATCGGCCGGGACGACGCCAGCATCTCGCGCACTTCGGAGCTTCGGGCGCGGGGCAGAAGAACATCGTCGATCATCGAAAGGATCGCCTGATGCCGGTCGAGCTCCATCACGACGTAGGCGCTGTCGAAGGCACGCCCGGTGAGTAGCCGCAACGAGTCGCGCTGGAGCGTCGACAGATCGCGGAGATCACGGGCGGCATCGTCTTCGGCCGGTGTGATGTCCTTGTCGGAAGCGACGGCTCGGATGGAGGCAATGATCTGGGTGTGATCGGTGAGCATACGAAGGGCGAACGCCTTCACTTCCTCGCTCGCGGCAGAGGCATAGGCGATCTTCGCGAAGCTGAGGTCGACGTCGTTGCTCATCAGATAACGGCCGATCATGCGTCCGTCGCTCGTGAAGAAGCTCGAGCGACCCATCGGCTCGGCGGCGCTCGCTCGCGACCACGCGTGGAGCTTAGGTGGCGCGGCTGCAGGCTTGGATGCGGGCTCTCCTTCCTGCCTCACAACGGGCTGCGTGTCAGGAACGACTTTGCTTGGAGACTTGTCGGGGGCAGCCTGCTTGGCGAGCCATTCACGGGAATGCCAGTGACACGCGCCGACAAGGGAGGCAGCAACCGCGATGAGGAGGAGGCGCTTCATGGCCATGGGAGTTTAGACGTTGCCCAATCGTAGGGACTCGGCTTAAGGACGAGAGAAGTTGCAGTGGCGTAAAAAGCGGAAACGGAAGGGGATCCAGGGGGTATATTTCAGCGTGTGTTTGCGACCGTTTTTCGGTCGTTTCTGTGTATAAACCGCCTGGATTGGGAGCAGTCGTATGACGGAAGTGAAGATCGATTTCGACGCCGCGGGTGGCGTCGATCTGAGCCGCCTCGAGCGAAGCCTCGGCTTGTACGGCGAACGAGTGGCCGAAGGACGGTACCGAGTGACCGGCAGTGGCCACGAGCATTGGGTGGATCTCTACACGACGTCGCATCCCCGGTGTGATTGCGGCGACCACCTGTGGCGAGAGCGGATCTGCAAGCACATCCTCGCCGCCCTATTGCGTGAAGGAAACGAGCGGGTGGTATCCGCTCTGCCGGCGTTGCTCGCGCGGGTGCGCGCGGCCTGATTTCCACCACGGCAAAGCCACGTTCGGGTTACTCGAAGCCGCGGTCGTGTCGTCCAACACCTGATCGAGCAGAGACTTAGCTCCGTTCGTGTCGTGTGGAGCTGCGTTCGTGTCATGTGGAGCTGCGTTCGTGTCATGTGGAGCTGCGTTCGTGTCGTGTGAAGCCACGTTCGTGTCGTGTGAAGCCACGTTCGTGTCGTGTGAAGCTCCGTTCGTGTCGTGAAATGCGGCCTTCACCTGCCAACAAATCAGGTTGACTGCCAACTTTGTCCCGTTCGTGTCCGACGGTGTCCCGTTCGTGTCG
>Ga0070713_100002245_pt1 | contig 12538 bp, 15 predicted proteins | sample LARL82metaG_FD_65465 | JGI IMG/M metagenome (GOLD analysis project Ga0070713, IMG submission 65465) | Corn, switchgrass and miscanthus rhizosphere microbial communities from Kellogg Biological Station, Michigan, USA - LAR L8-2 metaG | ecosystem: Host-associated > Plants > Roots > Rhizosphere ... | reverse complement strand
GGGAACAGCCCGGCGCAGCCGGGCCGCGCGCTAACCCGCGTCAGCTGGCAGCCCGCAGCCCCGCGCCAAATTCTCGCGACAGTGCGACCGCCCCCCGCGAAGATGGGTTTTGCGTCGTGATGTTGACCGCATTTGACCAGAGCGGTGTGGTGTCTCCTAGTCGCGGTCGGCCGGGCTGGGGATGGTTTCGTTGGACTGGTCGTTCATCAGCCAGTCGCGGGGGTGGCGGCCGTTGACGAAGCCGAGGTAGGGGTCGGCTGGTTGAAGCCGAGAAGTTCCTGGAGGCGTTGCGGGAGCTGGCGGGCTTCGGTGTGGCTGGTGCTGAGGGTGTGGGCCTCGCAGGGGCGCAGCCAGGGCTGGATGTAGTCGATGACGACCCCGAGCCGTGGGCGGGCGGTGGTGTTGGCTCCAGCGCCGTGGTAGAGGCGGCCGGAGAACAGCAGCACTGACCCGGCGGGCATTTCTGCCGGGACTGCCTCTGCTGCGGCGGGCTTGCCGGCCGGGCGGAGGTGGCTCCCGGGGACGATGCGGGTGGCGCCGTTGGCGGCGGTGAAGTCGTCGATTGCCCATAGTGCGGTGATCATGACGTCGCGGTCGCGGGGCAGCGGGTAAATGCCCTGCTCGTAGTGGAGGGCTTGGACCTGCTGGCCGGGATGGACCTGGATGGCGCAGGTGTTGCCGAACTGCGCGCCGGGGCCGATCGCCTGCCCGACCGCGTCCAGGACCAAGGGGGTCAGCACGGCCTGGTCCATGCAGCGGGTCACGGCAAGCGGAGCCCAGACCCGCTTGGTCCTTGTGCCGTCGAAGCCGGAGCCCCACCGAGCGTCATCGAGCAGAGCACCGAGTTCTTCCTTGGCCGTAGTCACGGCCTGCTGACTCATCAGTCCGGGGATGACGGCGTAGCCGCTGTCCTGGAGCTGTCGCGCGATTCCGTCTGCACTCGTCATAGAGGTAGTGTCGGGCCAGGCCGGGGGCACCAGGCAGGCTGCCCGGTGGGCTCGCGGTCAGGGGCCGGCGAGCAATCGAGCCGCGCGGCCCGCATCAGACCAGCCCTCGCCCTGGTCAAGTCAACCGGAGAAAGCCCGGGGTGGTTCCACTTTTGCGTCGCGAACTAGATCACGGGACCGCACCGTGCCACGCAGGTACCACATTCAAACGACGTCGCCTCCTGATGAGGGCCGGCCCGGCTGGCCCAGCGGCGGTATCGGCAGTGTGCGGGAGAGTATTGCGTCCACTACCTGATCGAGGGACTGCCTGGCGTCGATGGGGATCGCGCCGGATGCGCGCAGGCGGTCCTGCACGGCCGGTAGTTTGCGGCGTAGGTACTCGCGGGTGTCTCCGATGTGGCCCCAGTCGTGGTAGTCCCGGCGTTCATCCAGCCGGGCCAGCATCGTGGGCTCGTCGATCTCCAGCAGGAACACCTGAGCGAAGCGGTCGGCCACCTCTTGCTGGTTGTCCGCACCGCCGCATACGTACAGCGTCGCTGGCCCCGCGTCCCGGATCAGTTCGTCCAGTCGGCTCGGATCCCAGGCCCAGCTGTGCCGGGCCAGCCAGTCCAGGTCTGGTGCCGCCGGCTCCTCCGTCACCACGGCTCCGGCCGGGTCAACCATCCGCGCAAGCAGCGGGTCGCCGTCGGCATCGATGGCCACCAGGCCTCGGCGTGCGAGTACGGCGGCGACCGCGGATTTCCCGGCACCAGAACAGCCTGCGATCTGAACAGCGCTCATCAGCGCCAATCATCGGCCAGCCTCAATGGCGGCGCAAACGAGTTTGTGCCCGCAGACCCACAGGCGCGGGGCTGCGACGCGCAGGGGTGGCTCCACTTTTGCGTCGTGGATTTGCGGACTGGTCGCGGTCCCAAGCGTGGCAGCCTTGCCTCCGGCCGCCGGGGGATTCACGTTCGTCTCACTTACCTCATCCGTGGCAGTGAGAAAATCCCGGGTGTATTTTCATTTCAACTAAATAGGGACAACTGCCAGAGCTCCACCGAGGCCTATCTGGCCGACCCCCGCAAGGGAGAACCCGTGACGTTCGGCCCGGTGCCCGGCGTCGGCCTCACTGGGAGCAGGTGCGGATGGCGGGCATGGCGGCGGTTGCCAGCGTGGAGACCCGGACTGACGCGAAGGAGCCCTTGGGCGGCTGCTTGAGCTGCTCTTGGACCGTGATCGCGTCCGCCGAGGCAGCCCCGGATCCCGCCATATCGAAGCCATTGCCGGTCCGGAGGTCGAGTACTGACGATCCCACCCCGGTGTACCAGAGGACGAAGTGGCCGGTCAGCTCCAGGAACTGGAATGGGCGGCCGGAATTCGACTGGGTGAAGCGGAGCAGACGGTCCGCTCCAACTGGCCAGACGGTCAGCGTGTTCAGGTCGGCAGAGCTCCACGCCAGGTACTGCCGCGATCCCGCCAGGTAGAGCAGGGAGCCGGGGTCGCGGAGCGCCGCGGGGATGGCGGCCGGTCTGAAGTTCTCCGCGTCGGCGACACGGAGAAGATTACGCCCGGCACTGTCGATCTTCCCCCAGACCAGGTAGGGGCCTGCAAACACAGGTGAGCTGACCCGCCCGGTATCGAGTGTGAATACTGTGCCGGTGGCCAGATCGACCGCGCGAACCTGTGCCTTGTTGTGGCGGTCCAGGCTCGGCACCGGCTGCGCCCATGCGGCGACGCCGTTCCTGACGACGGGCTCCGGCTGCTGACCGTTCACGTACGTCCCGTTACTTAGCCGGGAAGTCGCGAGCAGTCTCGCAGTGCCCGTCCTCTGGTTCCAGACGTGAATCGTCCAGTCGTTCAGGTTGGTCTGCGAGTCGAGCTCTTCCCAGACCACCCAGGGAGGATCGACCTCCATCGCGCCTATGCCGCCACCAGGCCCGGGGAGCCGCGCGATCGTGGTCAGCCTGCCGGTGGTCATATCGAGTAGGCCGATCCCGCTCTCGGTGGCCGAGTTGAACTGACCGATCGCGGCACCGCCGAGGATGCCGCCGGGTCCGAAATAGGTACCGGCCGGCGATATGACACTGTGGGCGTGCAACGCCGGGGTCCAGCCAGCCGGCATAGCGCCGAAACACACTGCCACTGGTCCGGGGGGCGCGGTCGAAACCGGTGGCGAGGAGGCCTTACCTGGACTGATCGTCGCGGGCTGAGGCGGCGATCCGGTGCAGGCAGCGCTCCCTACCGTGATCGCCAAAAGCAACACCGCCGCGCCGCGCTTACCAGCCATAGCCCCTCCCGCCGAGGACGCCCCTAGGGTTGTTCACCGCTATGACGCTGAGTGTCAGCCAACGGTTGCCCGCTCCGATAAACCCACCCGCCCCGCCCTGCCGATAAGAGCCACCCGGCTGCGCGCGCCGAGCCGGCCTCCTGCCACGTCATGCTCCGCGCCCGTATATCACCTCGGCAGGCCGCCAGCGAGCCGCGCACCCCACCCGCCTCGCCCGTCCCAGCGGCGAACTCCCGTGCGGGCGCAAAGTACACCCGGTGATTCTCAGCTCTGACGGGCGGGACGAGGGACGCCAGGCGAGAACGCTTGGCGACGATTTCCAGGCGCGCAACGAACCCAGACCTGGCACTCGCGCGGGGCTGTAATGCACAGGCTGGTTCCAGTTTTGCATCGTGAATTTCGCCGACACGAGACGTGATCCGGAGCCGGGAGCCTAACGAGTGCCAGCGGCGAGCAGCTCACGCCTCCACTCAGCGAAACGATGGCGCATGTCCGTGACGGTGCCCGGGGCGGTGCGGTACTCGGCGAACGCGGCATCGGTGATCTGCGTCAGTGCCCCGAGTGCATCGGCGAACAGCAGCCGGTCAAAGCCGTGATCGGCTTCAGCGGCCAGTTCCAGCAATTGCTCGCGTGTACCGGCCGCTCATGATGGCAGCGTCCACATCCAGGAAGTCACGCGGCAGGGCGCGGCCGAACAACGCGCAGACCTTGTTGGCGACGGCGTGGTCGGCATGCAAGACGGGGCCGATGGCGAGCTGGACGGGATCGTGGGCGCGCCAGTCGACGGACAGCTCGACCTTCTCCTCGGCGCCGTCCGCCGGGTCGGTCAGGATCAGCCGGGTAAATGTCTCCGCGCTCATGATCACCGATGCCTTGTAGCCGGCGGACTCGAGCGCAGCGATGACAGCGGCTTTCAACTCAGGGAACTCGCCACGATGCTGCCAGCTGGTGAACAGATCGACATCGCCACTCGGCCGGTTACCCATCCCGTGGGCCGAAACCGCTTACCCGCCAGCCAGCGCGAGGCCATACCGCGCGCCTGCGCCCAGGGCGATCTTCGCGATCCGCTCGTGCCGCGGTTCCATCGTCCGCCGCTTACGCGGCTGCGGTGATGCGGCTGATCTCAGCCAGGACCGGGAACCGCTGCTCCCAGGCGCCGCGGAGCTGGGCCGGAAGCCACAGCGGCGCCCACAGCCGCCGCAGCACCCCCTCGTCCAGGTACGCGTACAGGTCCTGAGGGCTAGCCGCCTCGATCAGGACCGCGCGGTACAGGTCAACGACCCGGCCCGGCGCCTCTAGGTCGTAGACCGCGCCCCCGACCAGTCCAGGTGCGAAGGCAGGTGGACGGCACCAGACGACGGGCCCCGCAGCAGGTCCAGCCTTTCCGGGACCGCATAGGGCCGCTGGTAACGAGCCTGCGAAGCCCCGTGACTGTCAGCCGTGTCCATACCTTGAAGGATAACCGCCTACCGTCCCGGCATGCCTGCATCCACGAACTCCAGCCCGACGCCCAAAGCGGCGCGCAGGCCAGCTGCAGCGCGTCATGGAACCGCTGCCCCTCGGTGCGGTCATCTTCCGGTCCGGCCTTCTTGCCCAGCGCCTCTAGCACCGCGCGGACCGCGGCATTGCACTCGGGGGTCAGGTCGCCGCGGATCACCCCGGCGTCTCCGAAGGTGGTGCCGAGTTGGAGGTAGCGGTCGGCGGGGTCGGGCTCGTCCGGGTCGGGCTGCTGGGCCCGCCAGGTCTCGATCGCGCAGGCCGCGATGGCGGCCAGGTCATCCAGGGACGCTCCGGCGGCGGCGGCCTGCAGCAGGATGCGGTCGGTCTCGTCGCGCATTCCCCCGGGCAGTTTCCGCGTCCAGTCCGCGACGGTGGAAGCGAGGGAGTCGGTGATGGCCCCGGCCGCGAGCGCGCTGCCGAGCCGCGGGCGGGCGGCCAGCTGGCGCATCTGCCGGACCGCGGTCCTAGCGCCCTTCTTCGACATGCCCGCCTTGGCGGCCAGCCACGATGACGACGAGCCGTACCCGTCGGCGTCGTGCGCGTCGGCCGCGTCGAACCGGCGCAGCAGCCCGGCATGCGCGGCGGTCAGCTTCGCCTGCACCTGGCCCAGTGCGATCAGCAGCTCCCCGCACGATGACCCGTCCAGGTCGGCGACGGCCGTGTTCAGGTAGTCCATCGCGGCGGCAGCCGCCGCCACAGCCGCGGGCGCGTCACTGAAGGAGCGGCCCGCAGGATTGAAGGCGTCGCCAGCGTGCGTGGCGTCTGCGGTACACATGAAGGCTCACCTCCAGATGGGAACGGCTGTCCGCTGCTACTGCTGCGCAATCCGCGAACCTCCGTGCGCTGAGCGCTCGGAGCCTGTGCCTGAACTACCGGCTGCCGCCCATCCGCGGGCCCGCCCATGGATTACCAGTTCGATCGACTCTGGGCAACGCGACTATCCAAGATCTTTTTTCGGATGAGCGGAAGCTGCGGGACGATGGAGATCGCATGTCCCCGCCCGGCGCGTTACGGTGGGGAGGTCGACTGAAGGGTGGCTAGGGTTCCGCCGCCAGTTCCGGCGGGCTGGGCCGGTCGCCACGACGAGCCTGTTCCTCACGCTGACCCCCGCTTCTGGCGTCCTAGGGACGTGCGCGACCGTTCGCCTCTTCCTCGAGCTGGCTCAGGAACCGGTCGATGAGCCGCTGCTGGCGCTGGTCGTTGGCCAGCGCTTCGCCAAGGATCTTCTCCGCGAGGTCCACCGCCACGTTGCCCAGCTCGACCTTGAGCTGGCCGATCGCCTGGCCCCGCTCGGCCGCCAGCCGGGCCTGGCCACGGGAGATGACCTCCGCGACCTCCGCCTGGGCCGCTGCTGATGCTCCCGCGACGATCTCTCGCCGCTGCTGTTCGGCCTGGGCGCGCAGTTGCGCGGTCTCGTGGCGGGCGTCGGCCATCGCGGTTTTGTAGGCGGCCTGCGCCTGAGCGAGGAGCCGCCTGGCCTCCTCGCTGTCGCTCACCAGCTTCCGCGCCATTTCCTGCCGGGCGGTCATCCCTTGCCGCACCGGCGGGATGACGTACCGCCACAGAAACCCGAGGACGATGACGAACGCCGCCAGTTCCACGACGAAGGTCATGTTCGGAATCAGGAAGTTGCCGCCGGCCAGTGCGTATGACATGGCGTGGACTCAGACCGACTTGCCGAACACGAACACGAACAGGGCCATGAACGCGAGGTTGATGAAGTACATCGCCTCGCACAGGCCGACCGTGGTGAAGAAGATCGTGAACAGGCGGGTCTGCGCTTCCGGCTGCCGGGCGACACCGCTGATGGTGGCGCTGCCGGCGAGGCCGTCGCCGATCGCGGCCCCGATGGCGCCCCCGCCGAGCAGGAGGCCGCCACCAATGAACGCGCCCGCGGCTTCGATTGCCTTTTCCATGTCTGTCGCGGCCACTGGCCCTCACTTCCGGTTGCCGTATGAACGTTGCGTTTCTTCGGATTCGACGGCGAATCCGAAGTAGAGAATGGTCAATAGGGCGAAGATGCCTGCCTGGATCAGGCCGATGAACATATCGAAGAGATCCCAGGCGGCTTCACCAATCGCCGGGGCGATAAAGAACGGCAGCAGGGCAATCACCGAAAGCATGATGCCGCCGGCCAGCATGTTCCCGAAGAGCCGCAGGGCCAGCGTGAACGGACGGACGATTTCCTCGATGAGATTGAACGGCGCCAGCCAGGCGGGGCGCCCGGGCGGGAAGAACACGTGCTTGATGTAGCGCCGCAGCCCCGCGTGGCGCGCGCCGTTCACGTGCGCCCAGATGATGACGAGCAACGCCAGGGCGTAGGTGAAGTTGACATCGGCGCCCGGCGACCTGAGGTATCCGTCGCTGGGCAGGAGTTCGAGCCAGTTAGCGACCACGATGAAGACGAAGATGGTCACGGCGAGCGGCACCGCGAAGGGCGACGGCTTGCCGATGTTCTCCGCGACCTGCGCCTCGATCGTCTCGACGATGGTCTCCCAGAAGACCTGCACCTTGGTCGGCACTGCCCTGGTGACGCTGAGGCGCAGCGCGAGGCCGAGTCCGATCACGATCACGCCCGCGACCGCGGTCGTCCAGATCGTGTCGATGTTCAACGCGAAGCCGAACAGCGTGACGGTCCTGTGCACGCCGACCTCGATGTTCGCGGAGGCGAGGACGTACTGGCTCATCCGCGCAACTGCCTCACCATCGCGCCAGTCGCGGCGCCCATCATCAGCAACTGAAAGACAGCCAGGCCGATCAGGACAGTGAAGCCCTGCGGCCGGAACGCGAAGGCGATCAAAAGAGCGACCGCGGTCAGCACCCCCAGTCGCTGGAGCACCCCGAACGCCAGCGCGCGCTTGTCCGGGTTCTCCAGTCGCGTGAACTTCGCGGCCTGGGCGATCACCATGCGGCTGTTTATGAACCCCATAAACAGGCCCACGCAAAAGGCGGCCCCCGCCACGGGATACCCCAGCACGCTGAGCACGATCAGCCCGGTGAGCCCGGCGACGGGGCATGCGATAAGGACCAGCCGATAGCGTCTAGCCACGTTTTCAAGGGCTTGGGGGCGCACGTTGCCAACCTCCAGTCAGTCTTTGCGGCAAGCCGAAGCAAATCACCGCCTAGCGCGATGCGGGGGATCCCGTGCGGCAGCGGCCTTTACGATTCCTTTGCTGTAGCTTTACCTTCTTGAAGATCCTAGCATCGATGAGCCCGATTAGTAAAGGATGAGTAAAAGGAAAGAAAAGTGAAGTGCTGACCGGGCCGGTGCCGGGGAATCAAGAACAGGTCATCCCGAACGGGGGCGGGCCGCTTCCGGCGGCCACGCTGATGCGAGGAGGGCGCATGGGCGACCCGCCCGAGCAGTTCATACGGCGTGACGGTCACCATGACGCGTGCTCCCCGCGGCTGGTCGTGATCCAGGGCAACTCCGCGTCAGGCAAGTCCGCGGCCGCGGCCGCGATCCGCGACCGGCACGGGCGCGGCCTGGCGCTCGCTCAGCCGGCATCGCGGATGCCACCAAAAGTGACCCTTACGGCGGTGTTAGCCGTTCCCCCGCGTTGACCGGCACGTCGATGGTGTTCTCGGGGGGCGCCAGCGGGCACACCCAGCGCGGGTTGTACCGGCACGACGGGTGGTACGCGAAGTTGAAGTCGATCACGATGCGCTCGCCGTCCGATCCGAGGTCGGCGCCCTTTGCGGTGTCGAGCACGTAGCGGCCACCGCCGTAGCTGGCGCCGCCGGCGGTCGCGTCCCGGACCGGCAGGAAGAGGCCGCCGCCGTACTGGTCCAGCCACCACAGCGCGAGCCGCCGGCCGACCGGGGCGGGAATCGTGACCCAGCCGACTTGCTCAAGGCGGGTAACGCCGTCCGACCCGGTGTCGATCTCAAGCCGCCTGGGCTCCGCCCCCGACCCGACGGACACCGGCTCGACGGGCACCGCGAAACGCAGCGACGGGTCATAGGGCCAGTACGGCAGGCCCGTGACCCGCAGCGGGTCGCCGTCGGGCAGCGCGGTCTGCGGGTGCGCGCTCATCAGCCGATCGCGCCCCGCTCGCCACAGCGCGTGCGCAGCCGCGGGATCCGCCTGCTCCCGGACGCGCGCGTACAAGGCGGCGGTCGCGCGGCGCCAGTCCGCGAGCTGCAAGGCCGTTACCGGGTCCATGACCTGACCGTACAAGAGCGGCCCTCGTGCCCGGTAACGCCGCACGATGACAGAGATGACGCGAAGGAGTAGTTGTCTGATAAGGCGGGCCACGAAGGGCGCGATCCGATGACTCGCAAGGGCAGGTGCTGATGGGACAGCTGGGCGTGCAGCTCACTCCCTCGGCCGACTCCCGTCAGCTCGTCGGGCTGGCCCGGCGGCTGTCCGGCGTGGCGGTGCTCAGCCTGCCCGGCCTGCAGGGCGAGCGCCTCCACGTGCGCGCCGCGCCGCCCAGGGAACGCGCCGTTTAGAAGCTGAGCGGGTTGACGTGGGCCGGCTTGAAGTTGCGCCTTAGCTGTACCAAGTGGTACAGCTAAGGCGGCGACCTGTCCGGGTGCGCAAACGGGAGGGTGGGTTATGCACACGCGGGTAAGCGCGACCCGGCTGGACCGGCCCTGGCGCCGGCCGGGGACGTGCACCTTGCACTGGGGACCGCGACACCACGCCCGCCTCCTCATCCCCGTCACCTCCTGATGCCGCCATGAAGCACGCGTACACCATCGACGGGCAGGACTGGGACCAGTCGCCGGCTTGCGTGGGTAGGGGGTGAGGTGTGAGTACATCTGAAGCCAGGGAACGGCTCCTGGACGCCGCCGTGGACCAGGCGATGAACGGCGGGATCGGCGACTTGAGCCTCCGTGAGCTCGCGGCGGCCATCGGTACGAGTCACCGCATGCTGCTGTACCACTTCGGCTCCCGCGAGGGACTCCTCGCGGCGGTCGCCCGCAGGGTCGAGGAAGCGCAGCGGGCGATGGTGGCCGAGTGGGATCTCACCGTCGACGCGCAGCGGTCGTGGCAGCACTTCAGTGACCCCAAGCTGTGGCCGCAAGAGCGGCTGTTCTTCGAGCTGTACGCACACGCGCTACTTGGCCGGCCAGGGACAGAAGGGTTCGTCGAAGCAGTGGTCCAGCCGTGGATCGCTCTGCTCGCCGGACACCTCACCAACGCCGGACTCGATCAGGACCGCGCGCGCGCGCAGGCCAGGCTCGCGCTGGCCGTCACTCGCGGCCTGCTGCTCGACCTGCTTGGTACCGGGGACCACGCCGGGGTAACCGAAGCCTTTGCCCTCTTCCAGGCACTCGCGGAGCATTATTTCGCTGACCATCCGTCAGACCAGGGCGGGTAGCTCGGCGCGGGACGCGATGCCGAGCTTGGGATAAGCCTTGTACCGGTGGTAGGCCCGCCAGGTCACGCGCTGGAATCGTGACCGTGACGCAGAGGCCGCCGTCGTCGTAGGGGAGGGCGGCGGCCGTGCCGCCGTGGACCGCGGCGATGGACGCGACGATGGCCAGGCCCAGGCCGAAGCCGTCGTGGGACGTGCGGTCGCTGAGCCGCTCGAACGGCCGGAAGATGCGGCCGGCCTCCGCCGCGCTGATGACCGGCCCGGTGTTGGCGACGGTCAGCTGGCTGCCGTCGGCCGTGGTGCCGGTGCTGATCCAGATGTCGCCGCCGGGGACGTTGTAGCGGGCCGCGTTGTCGACCAGGTTCGCGATGAGCCGCATCGTCAGCACCGGGTCACCGGAGATGACCGCGGGCTCGAGGGTGGCGTGGACCAGGCAGCCGCCGGTGTCCGCGGTGTCGAGGACATCTTCGGCGATGGTGGCCAGGTCGATGTCTTCCCGGATGGTGAGCCCGCGCTCGTTGCGGGCGAGGAGGAGCAGCGCGCCGATCAGGTGCTCGGCGTGGTCGACGGCCACGCGGATATCCGCCGCCATGCCGCGCAGGTCGTCGGGCGCGGCGTCCGGGTTGCCGAGCACCACGTCGATGGTCGCGCGCATGACCGCGAGCGGGGTGCGCAGCTCGTGCGAGGCGTTGGACATGAACCGCTGCTGACTCTCGAACGCGGCCTGCAGCCGGCCGAGCATGTCGTCGAACGTCTGGGCCAGCTCGCGGAGCTCGTCCCGGGGGCCGCCGAGCGCGACCCGCGCCGACAGGTTGTACTCCGACGCGGCGCGGGCGGCCGTCGTGATCTGCTGCACCGGGTGCAGCACCCGCCCGGCGAAGACCCAGCCGAGTACCGCCGCGAGCGCGAGCACCACGGCCAGCGTGATCAGCGAGTACTGCAGCAGGTGGGACAGGGTCAGGGCCTGCTGGTGCTGCGCGCCCTGCTGCTCAAGCAGCGAGGTGCACTGGGCCATGGCAGTCTTGTCGGGAGAGCTGGGGTTCTGCTGGGCCTGGCACTGCGCCAGGATGCTGTCGGAAACATTCGTGCCGTTGCGCAGCCGCCCCGCGGCGGGGACGCGTGACGGCGGGTCCTGCCCTTGCGCCGGCAGCCGCGCCATCAGGATGTAGCTGACCGCCACGATGACCGCGCCAAACCCGGCGAACAGGCCGCTGTACAGCAGGGTCAGCCGGGCCCTGACCGTGAGCCGGGGGCGGCTCACACCCGGTATCCCTTGCCGACGACGGTCTCGATCAGCGGCGGCTCGCCGAGCTTGCGGCGCAGCCGGGCCATCGTGACCGAGACGATGTTGCTGAACGGGTCCGCGTTGGCGTCCCACACGTGCTCGAGCATCTCCTCCGCGCTGACGAGGGCACCGTCGGCGGCCAGCAGCAGCTCAAGGATCCCGAACTCCTTGCGGGTCAGGGACAGCGGCCGGCCGCCGCGGGCGGCGCGGTGCCTGGCCTGGTCCACGGTCAGGTCACCGTGGCGCAGCACCGGCGGCGCGGACGGCGCGCGCCGGGCCAGTGCCCGCACCCGGGCGATGAGCTCGGTGAACGCGAACGGCTTGCCGAGGTAGTCATCCGCGCCAAGTTCCAGCCCGTCGACCCGGTCGTCGATGCCCGCGGCGGCGGTGAGCATGAGGATGCGCGGGCCGCCGCCGGCCAGCGTGCGGCACACCCGGTCACCGTGCACGACCGGCAGGTCGCGGTCGAGCACGATCACGTCATAGGCCGTCTGCGCCGCGGCGTCCAGTGCCGCCGCGCCGTCGTGCACGGCGTCCACGGCCAGGCCGGCCTGGCGCAGTCCCTGGGCGATCCGCCTGGCCAGGGTGGCGTGATCCTCGGCCACAAGCACCCGCATACCGCCATTGTGCGACGGCCGGCGTGACATCCGTCCGACATCGCCGGTAGCGCTGCTGTCACCGGCCCGCGCGTAGAACCGGGAGGCATGAAGCCAACGATGCCCGACGGCACCGCCGTCGCCATTCCCGTCACCCGGCCGTCACGGCGGGCCCGGCCCCCCGCGATCCGCAGCGCGGCCGCCATCCTGACCACCGCCGCCCTGGCCCTGCTCGCGGCCGCGTGCAGCACCCCGTCATCCGACGGCACCGGCTCGGCTGGCACCGGCTCGCCGGCCGCGGCCGGGCCGGCGAGCTCCTCCCCGCCCAGGGGAGGCACAGCGGGCAGCACAGCGGGCAGTTCGGCCACCGCCCAGTCGGTCGTCGCCTACTCCCAGTGCATGCGCGCCAACGGCGTGCCGAAGTACCCAGACCCGGATAGCAGCGGGCGGCTCCCCAAGGGCGACGCGCAGTCGTTCGGGGTCAGCAGCTCCACGTACCAGGCGGCCGAGCACACCTGCCAGCACCTGCTGCCGACCGGCGGGTCGTTCGATCAGCAGTCCCACGAGTGCATCCAGGCCGGTGACTGCCCGCCCGCCCTGGTGCAGCAGATGCT
>Ga0070713_100002244_pt1 | contig 12538 bp, 10 predicted proteins | sample LARL82metaG_FD_65465 | JGI IMG/M metagenome (GOLD analysis project Ga0070713, IMG submission 65465) | Corn, switchgrass and miscanthus rhizosphere microbial communities from Kellogg Biological Station, Michigan, USA - LAR L8-2 metaG | ecosystem: Host-associated > Plants > Roots > Rhizosphere ... | reverse complement strand
ATGCATTCGTTTTGGACAGTCGTAGCGGTTGATGCGTTTCTGTTTGCGTGCCAAGTCCAGCAATTACGCTCGTCAACGTGGCGGCGGTTTGGCAGTGTACGTGCTCCGTTGCTCCTGAATAGACCCCTGCTTTCGAGGACCTACATGCAGAAACTTGCCATCGATCTCAAGTTTGCTTTGCGCCAGCTGCGCAAGTCGCCCGGATTCGCTATCACAGCCGTGCTGATGCTCGCCTTTGGCATTGGCGCCACCACCGCCATCTTCTCCATCGTCGAAGGCGTCCTGCTGCGGCCACTGCCCTTCCCCGATTCCGATCGCCTCGTGGTGCTCTCCGATCACTTGCAGGGCGTTGACATCGCCGGTGGCGGCGACGAGGTCGGCGTCACCGTGCCCGACATCAAGGCCTACACGCGCGAGACGCACGCCTTCACCGCGCTTGGGGGATATCAGGGCGCCGCCTACGAGCTGTCCGGCACAGGCGACCCAGCGCAAGTGAACGCCTCGCGCCTCACCGCCGGTGTCTTCAGTGCGCTCGAGGTCGCTCCGGAACTTGGCCGCATCTTTACGGAAGAGGAAGATGAACATCATCAGCAGGTCGCCGTACTGAGCGACGCGACATGGCGCAACCGGTTCCATGCCGATCCGGCAATCATTGGTTCCAAGATCCTGCTCAATCGCAAACCGTACATTGTCGTCGGCGTCATGCCCCGCGGGTTTGAGTTCCCACTTATACCCGGACAACTGAATCGTTCCGAACTTTGGACGCCCATGAGCTTCAGACCGGATGAGCTTGTGCCGGCGGCGGCAGCGAACTGGAGTTATCAGATGATCGGGCGGCTCAAGCACGGCATTTCGCCCACGCAGGCGCAGAGCGACGCCGAGCGCGTGGCGCAAGACATTATGCGAGGCTATCCCGCGATGATGGCCAATCTCCACATCAACGCTCTCGTCCGGCCTTTACAGAACGACACCGTGCAGCAATCGCGCTCCCTCTTGCGCACATTGTTTCTCGCGGTTGCCGTCGTGCTCCTTATCGCCTGCTTCAACCTTGCCGGATTGATGTTGGTGCGCGCCATTCGCCGTCAGCGCGAAGTTGCAGTCCGGCTCGCGCTCGGCGCGCGTGCATCGACACTCGTCCGCCAAGCCGTACTTGAGAGCCTTTTACTCAGCGTCGGCGGCGGTGTGCTCGGATTGATCCTCGCCGCTGTCGCCCTTCGCGTAGGCAAAAGCATGCTGCCCGAGTCGCTGCCGCGCGTGAATGAGATTTCGCTGAGCTGGCAGGTGATCGCCTTTGCTTTGGGGCTAGCTGTGTTCACGGGGCTGGTGTGCGCGCTCGCGCCGGCTTTCGCGGCGATCCGCACCAACGTGAATAGCAACCTGAAAGAAGGCGGACGCACCGGCAGCGCCGGCGGTGGACATGCGCGGCTGCGTTCGACGCTAGTGGTCGCCGAAATCGCCATAGCACTTGTGTTGCTTACCGCTTCTGGCCTCTTGCTGCGCAGTTTCGACAAGATGCGCGCCGTCGATCTAGGATTCACTCCGCAACATGTCACCACTGCCGCCTACTCGCTGCCCCAGTTGCAATACTCCAAACAGCCGCAGATCGACACCTTCAATCGCGAATTGCTGCTGAAGCTCAGCCAGCTTCCCGGCGTCCAGTCCGTCGGCCTGACCAGCATGTTGCCATCGCAAGGCGCGCATAACAACCAGACCTTCGTCGTCGATGGATACGAACCACCGCCTGGCGCAAACATGAATCTCGCGACGGTGACCCAGGTCATCGGCAATTTCTTTCCAGCCATGGGCATTCGTCTACAACGAGGACGATTCTTTACCGAAGCCGACCACACGGGAACGCAGCTCGTGGTCATCGTGAATCAGAAGTTCGCGCAGCACTTCTGGCGCGGTCAGAACCCCATCGGCAAACGAATTCGCATTGGCACACCGCAAATGCAGACGCCGTGGCTTACGGTTATAGGCGAAGTCTCTGACACGCAACTCCTCTCGCCAGACAATCCGGCAACCGAACAGTACTACATGCCCGTCGACCAGGCCGAAGACGCCGTCGGTACGCTCGCCCAGCCGGGAGACCTCAACGGCAACGGCGGATACATCGCGCTCCGTTCAGCCGTTCCGCCCGAGCAGATGGAGAATGCCCTTCGCGCCACGGTCCGCTCCCTCGATCCCCTGCTGCCCCTTACGCAGGTGCAGACAATGGAACAAGTGGTCTCGGATTCAGAATCGTCGCGCCGCTTCAATACGGTGCTGATTTCGAGCTTCGCCTTTGCGGCGATGCTGCTGGCTGTGCTCGGCATCTACAGCGTGATTGCGTTCTCCGTGGCTTCGCGCTTCCAGGAGATGGCGATTCGCATGACCCTCGGATCGCAGCGCTCTTCGATTGTCCGACTGGTGATCGAGTCGGGCGCTAAACTCGCGATTATTGGCTGCGTCATCGGATTGGCCGGCGCAGCGGCAGCTTCAAATCTTCTGAAATCGATGCTGTTCGGTGTTAGCCCGTTCGATCCAATGGTTCTCACATTCGCGGCAATTGGCGTGCTGGTGCTCGCGGTTGCCGCCTCCACGCCGCCCGCTTTCCGCGCTGCATCCATCGACCCCATGCAAGCACTGAGAGGCGAGTAGCGTTTTGGGCTCGCTTAGAAATTGAGTATTCCCAAAGCAAATTGAAGGACTCAAAACTGAGGCGCTGCGTGCTATTCCACCCGCAGCGCCCGAACCGGGTTGATGGTCGCTGCACGTCGCGCTGGCACGAGGCTCGCCACCAGCGCACACAGCGCCAGGGCAGCAACAGAACCGCCCAGCGCCACCGGGTCCCATCCCTTCACTTCGTACAACTGCGAAGCGATCAGGCGTGCGCATCCGATCGATACTGGAATGCCGATGACCAGTCCGATAAGGATCTGCACGAACGCTCCACGCAATACCATGGCAACCACCTGCGCGCGATTTGCACCGAGCGCAATGCGGACGCCAATTTCGCCCGTGCGGCGCTCCACGCCGTAGGCCGTGACGCCATAGAGACCCACCGCCGCGAGCACCAACGCAAGAATGCCAAAAAGTCCGGTCAGTTGCGATACTGTACGTTCCTGGTCCATGCGATCCGCTACCTGCTGATCCATGGTGCGCATGGTTACGAGCGTCAGGTTTGAATCCACCTCCGCAAACGCGCGACGCACCTGTGGCTCAAGCCCCTCCATGCTGCCGCGCAACTCGAGTACTACGGCTTCAATCAAGTGCGAACGGTCTTCAATCATCTGCGACATTGCGGTGTTGTAATGGCCGCGCTGGGCCAGTGGCACAAAAAGCAATGGCATCCTCCAGTGGCCGCTGGGATCGGTGTAGTTCGCCGTGCGCACTACGCCCACAATCTCGAACATCCCGCTGTACTGCTCATCGTTCATGCCGAAATGGGTGCCGATCGGTTCTTCTCCAGGCTTGAAGAACTTCTTCACGAATGCTTCATCGACCACCGCAACATTGGGCGTAGAGGCTGTATCCTGCTCCGAGATACTGCGCCCGCGCAAAATGCGCTGCCCCATCAGCTCAAGGTAGCCGGCGCTCACTCGATCCCAGGACGATGCATTGTCCCCATTGACATCGACCTTGCCCTGTCCCTGGCGCGCAATCATCGCGTCCCAGTTATTCGTGAATGGCGAATACATGCCCATTGCGGCGCGCTTCACGCCGGGAATCTGCTCCAGCCGCTGGCGCAAAGCGCGATACGTGGCATCCAGCTTCTCCGGCGAATAGGAAGAGAACGGTGCGTTTACGCGCAAACTCACGCGATGATCGGTCTCGAATCCGAAGTTCTGATGCTCCATCTTTATCAAACTGCGTGTCAGAAGGCCCGCGCCCGTCAGCAACACCACGGACAACGTCGCCTGCACCACCACCAGCGCCTTCTGGGGCAGCGCACGTCCGTCGCGGGTGCTGCGACCTGCGCCATGCAACACCGCCGCGGGGTTCGTCCGCGATGCGAACCACGCCGGTGCCGTGCCAAACAGTAGCCCCGTCACCAGCGCCATGCCGAATGCAAACCCCAGCACCGCGAGCGACGGCTTCGCATCGATGGGAACAAAATGCGCCGAGTGAAACGCGAGCGCCACGATCAGCTTGACCCCTGCAAACGCGATAAAAATCCCCGCCGCGCCGCCAAGCACCGCCAGCACCAGGCTCTCGGTCAGCGACTGCCGCACCAGCCGCATCTTTGTCGCGCCCATCGCCAGCCGTACCGCGGCTTGTGTACCACGCGCTGAGCCTCGGGCCAGCAACAGATTCGCCAGATTCGCGCACGCGATCAGCAGCACCAACCCACAAACCACCATGAGGATCCGTAGGCTGCTCTTATAGTTAGCCTTCATCTCCGCCACGCCGCCGCCCGCGGGAACTATGTTTACTTTCTCGGTGGGCAGCACTTTCTTCAGTTGATCGAGATATTGCGGATACTCCGCGCCCAACTCGCGCAGTAGCCAGTCGCGGGTAATGGTAGTAAACCGCGCGGCCATGCCATCGGTCTTCGCATCCGGCTTGAGCCGCCCAATAATCCGCAGCCAGGCCAATGGCGCTTTCAACACAGTGTTCTGTCCTGCAAGCAAGGGCTCCTGCTGCAGCGGTACAAAAATCTCCGGCGGATCGCTGCGCAGCGTCTCGCCATAGAATCCCGGCGGCGTTATCCCCACAATCGTGAACGGATGTCCATCGATCAGAAGGACGGAGCCCACTACCTTCGGGTCCGATCCGTACTCCTGCTGCCACACGCGATGGCTCAGCATCGCCGCAGGCGCCGCGGCGGGTTGATCGTCGGACTGAAGCAACGTGCGCCCCGCGTACGCCTTCACTCCGAAGGTCGCGAAATAATTCCCGGAAACGTACTCGCTACGCAACGGCTTCGCCGGGTCATTGCTCTCGGCGCGCCGCACACTGAAGCTGGAGAACCAGGACTCAAATGCTGCTGTCTGCTCAAACTCCGGCGCCGCCGCGGCGATCCGCTGGTACAGCGTGTAGGGAAAAAGCCCCCACTCTTTCTGCGGACCGATCTGCCCGCAGCAGTTCATCCCTGAACCCACGCGATAGAGACGCGCCGGATCAGCCACCGGCAGAGACTTCATCATTACACTGTCGATCAGAGAGAAGATCGCCGTGGTCGCGCCGATTCCCAGAGCCAGCGTGAGCATTGCTGTCATCGTGAACACAGGCGACAAACGCATCTGCCGCAACGCATAGAGAACATCCTGACGCAACGTACGCATCGCAAGCCTCTCGCGACCTCTCGCGGGGAATTGCAATGAAGATACGCCGACGTACAGGCGCAGGTTCCTCCGGTCGCGATGAACTCTGAACCCTCGGCTTGATTCAGCGCCATTGAAATTCAAGCGTCATTCTTACGTTCCAGTGAACGTGATGTCCATCACGGCCAATGACGACGCCAAGACGTAACTTGATAACGGGAATGAAACGGTTCATCCAATTCGTTGCAGTGGCCCTGCTCGCGCTCATAGCAGTGCAACCAGTGATGGCCGCGTCAAGCTGCCTCGAATCGCTCCACCGCCATGGCGAATGCCTTGATACGTGCTGCGCCATGCACGATCACCATATGAGCACGCCCGGGCACATGACCTGCATGCCAGGCACGGACTCCCTGGCCGCTTCAGGATGCGGTCACGCAGGATGCTTTGTTTCGGCGCCTATCGCTCCGCAAGGCGTCAAGTCATCCTCTATGGAAAGCGCCGAAGCAATGCGCTTCGCCTGCGCCGTTCCGGAACAGATTGCCCCGCAGTCGACTTCCACCGCACGTGCTGTTTTCAACGTTGAGACACACACGGCACCCCGGCGCATTTTGCTTCAAACCTTCCGAATTTAAGACTCCTTGCGTTTGCGCGAACCCTGCGGCCCGGCCATGCTCTGGTCCTGAGCCAATCCATTCGCACCGAGCTATCCATTGACCTCATGCTGGCGGCTTTCAACTCCGTCACCGGTCTCCGGTTGCTCCACACACCGAAATCTCCAAGGAGACTCTCAATGAAATCCGTTATCGCAACCCTCTCTCTCGTCGCAGTGATTTCCCTAACCACTTTGGCGCACGCAACGACACCTCAAAACAAGGATGCGAAGCTTACCAGGCAGGAGATCTCTGCTCTGATCGTTTCGGCGCGCACGCCAGCCGAGCACCAGCGTATAGCCGACTACTTCAACGCGAAGGCTCTGGGCCTGTTTGCGGAGTCGGCCATGCATCAGAAGATGGCCGAGGAGTTCAAAGCTAATCCGGTAACGAACTCAGCCAAGCAGCAGACTGGTACGGTCAATCACTGCGAATACTTCGCGACCGCGCTCCGCAGCCGCGCCGAGCACTTCCAGCAGCTTGCCCAGCAACACGAGCAGATGGCCGCGCAGTCCCAGAAATAGCGGTAACTCTGAACCGCCAGCCCTGTGCCATTCGTGACACAGGGTTGGTCTTACGCCGGCTCTCTGCTTTCGCCGGAAGGTGCGGGAAATCCGCCGCAGCGCGAGCCCCAGTCCCGGCGAAATTTTTCGCGTTCCTCTGGAGTCATCTTGTCCCACTTCTCCCTGCGGCCGCGCCGCCCGCGATTGCCTCCGCCCGCGCCCCAGCTGCCGAACAGGATCCGGCTGAGCAGGAGCAAACCAAGAGCCTGCCAGAAGGTGATCATGTGCAGGCCGAAAATCGGCGGAAGAAGCCAGTTCCACAGATGCATCACCAACTCGCCAAACAGCCACGTGAAAAGCACAATGGCCGGTGGAGCAATCAATGCGATCCAGAGCTTTTTCATAACGTCCTCATTTCTCAAATAAACTCGTCGTGAACGGTCTGCAATCGCTTGCGAAGGTGCAGCACCGCGTAGCGTTTGCGCGAGAGCAGCGTGTTCACGCTTACGCCGCTCTCCGCCGCGAGCTCTTTGAAACTGCGGCCTTCCAACTCATGGGCGATAAAGACATCGCGCTGCTCGACGGACAATTCAGCCAGCGCCTGCCGCATTTCATCAAGCAGGAGGGTGCGGATGTACTGCGCCTCAGGGCCCGCCTCGGGTGAAGGCAGCAGGTCTTCCAGGACGAGCAGCTCGCCGTCTTCATCTTCCCCGAGAGCCTCGCTAAAGGCTTCCGGCCGCTTCTTGCGAAACAGGTCGGTGATGCGGTTGCGCGCCACGCGGAAGAGCCAGCCGGTCACGAAATCGATTGGCATCAGCAGGCGATATGCTTCCACCAGTTCGGCAAAAACATCCTGCAGAAGGTCGTCGGCGTCAGCGTCGTTCGCTACCCGGCGGCGAATAAAGCTGCGCAGCCGGGGCCGCTCCTTGGCGATGACATCCGCGATTTGCCGGTCTTGCTCGATCATCGCGATCATGCTCGATGGCCCGCTCCATCTACTGAGCTAGACGAATGAGGGTCGGGAATATTGTAGAGATTCCAACAGGAGGATGTTGATTCGCCACTTTGATTTGCAGCGATTGGTCCAACTGCGCTCGCGGGGATCATCCAACCGCTGCCTCAACTGCCACCTTTCGGGGATTACCTCGTGCCAACGGGTGATGGCCACTTTCCTGCCGACGCGCCATCCTTGTCCTGTTTCAGCTGAATCTGAAGGAAGCGAGAAAAATCATGTTCGGTTTGGTGATGGTCTTCGTTCTCGTGCTCATAACGGTCGCCCCACCCTTTGCAGTCATCGCCACCGCAAAGGCGAAATCCCGCCGCAAATAGCCCTGTCACCAGCATCTTCCGGGCAGCGCTCCTCGGTTTGCTGTGTCCCGAAGGCGATGGTTTCAAGTCGACGCGACCATCAGGGAGCCCGCGACCGGGCTCAAAACATCAAAAAGATCCAACAAGAATCGCTTTGGCAGCCCCAACCATCTTCATCGCGGTATCCGGCAACAAAGAACTCCTCAGAACCGCAAACTCAATCCTGCGAATTCCGCGCCTTTAGCCCCAGTTCGCGCATCGCGATTTGCAGATCGGCCCATGCTTCCTTCTTCTGACGCGGATCCCGAAGCAGGAATGCCGGATGATAGGTCACGATCAGCTTGCTCCCTCGGAACGAGTGAATCCGCCCGCGAAGCCCAGCCAGGGGCTGGCGTTGGCCCAGAAGATACGTCGCCGCCGTGGCTCCCAGCGCGACGATCACCTCGGGCCGCACCACATCGATCTGTCGAAAAAGAAATGGCGAGCATGTATTGGCTTCGTCAGGCTCGGGCGTGCGGTTTTGCGGCGGACGGCATTTGACCACGTTCGCAATGTAGACTTCTTCGCGCTTGAGGCCCATCGCCGCAATCATGTTGTTGAGTAACTGGCCCGCGCGTCCCACGAAAGGCAGCCCCTGCGCATCTTCGTCAGCGCCCGGCCCCTCTCCCACAAACAGCAGGCGCGCGTTGGGGTCGCCGTCCGCAAAAACAATCTGGTTGCGGCCTTTGTGCAGCGCGCAGCGCGTGCAGTCACCGAGATCTTCGCGAATGAGTTGAAGAGCGGCTGCGCGGTTTGTCGGTGAAACTTCCGGTGCAACCGGTGGTGGGGCTTGCATGGGCTTGCGGGGCGGAATGGGCGTTCCCTCCTGGAAATTCTGTTCGGTGGCCTGACCCTCTGCGTGTCCCGCTACATCTACACTGTCGGACTCCGGCGAAGCGGTCACCGTTTTCGAATCCACGAGCCGGCGATAGAAATCGGTCAGCCCAAGTTCGCGGTAGAAGCGCAGGCGCGCCTCAAGCGCTTCGCGGATTGCGGGGTCGATTGAAGGCACTGCGCTACTCCACGATGATTTGGCGGCGTGCGATGGTGGGTGCTACGGACTCGCTGAGAACCTTATCCTGCGGCGAGTCTTCATCAACTTCAAACACCAGCGGACGAGGACGACGCAGTGCGGAAATCTCGTCGAGAATGCGGTCGGCAAGCTTGCGCTTCGTCATCTCTGGAAGCTCGATGGAGGTTGAAGGCGTAAGAAACGTTGCCGCATTGCGGTCGGAATCGATACCGACACCTTCGCCGGAGACATCGTTGACCACGATCGCGTCGGCTCCCTTGCGCAACAACTTGGCGCGGCCGTTCTCCATACTGTTCTGGGTTTCGGCAGCGAAACCGATAATGAGTTGGCCGGGACGGCGCTGTCTGGTGACTTCCGTGAGAATGTCTTCGGTCGGCGCAAGCTCCAGAGTCATGGGCCCGGAACGCTTCAGCTTTTGCTCGGAAACGTTGACGGGGCGATAATCCGCGACCGCTGCGGCCTTGATGATCATGGTGGCTTCCACCATCAGCTCCAGCACGGCCTTCTGCATCTCCGCCGCCGTGGTGACGCGTACAACTTCGCAGCGTGCCGGGGGATGCAGCGCCGACGGACCACTAATGAGAATGACTTTGGCTCCGCGGCTCTGCGCCGCATCGGCAAGCGCATAACCCATTTTGCCGCTCGAGCGATTGCCGATGTAGCGAACCGGATCAAGCGCCTCGCGCGTGCCGCCGGCAGTGACGAGGACGGTCTCACCGGCCATGTCGTTGCGACGGCCCATGGAATGGAATACGACGTCGGCGATGGCTTCAGGCTCGGCCATGCGTCCCGCGCCGACCATCCCGCAGGCCAGGTCACCGGTGCCGGGTTCGATGACGCGAACGCCGCGCTGGCGAAGGATGTCGAGATTGGCCTGCACCGCCGGATGCTGCCACATGTTCACGTTCATCGCCGGAGCCACAAGAACGGGCGCGCGTGTTGCTAGATACATGGTGGTCAGAAAATCATTGGCGATGCCCTGCGCAAATTTGGCGAGAATATCGGCGGTGGCCGGCGCAATGACAAGCGCCTCAGTCCACTGCGCCTCTCCGATGTTCTCGATCGAGGATTCGTAGCTGCTTTCGTTGGTATCCGATTCGTCCCAGAGACTGGCGATTACCTTGTGGCCTGTGAGCGCGGAGAAAGTGAGCGGCTGCACGAAGCGGGTTGCGGCCTCGGTCATTACCACATGCACTTCCATGCCACGTCTCTGCAGGGCGCGCACCAATTCCGCTGCCTTGTACGCCGCAATGCCTCCCGAGACGCCGACCGTTACTCGCATATCCACGATTGTAGAACGTTTCCGATGTGAAAAAGGGCAAGACTTCAGTTCCTGCCCAAACGCTATGGGTGCCCTGAAAGTCACGTAGCGGCATCGTATTACAACGTATATACTTCGGTTCTCCGCCCAAATATCTGAATCGTAGCTGAGTCAAGGCTATTACACTGCGGAATCGAGTGTGACTTAAAGTGAGAGACCAGGTCGTCCTGATTACCGGAGCCTCCCAGGGAATTGGTGCTGCCTGCGCGCGCTTGATGGGCGGACGCGGGGCAAAATTGGCTCTGTTCTGCCTTCCCGACAGTGGCTTCGAAAGCAAACTGTCCGACTCCAGGCTCATTATTACCGGAGATAACACCGAAGAGAAGACCAGAGTCCTGGAACAAGGAGTCCCCGGGCCGGTACAGGATATCCGCCGCACAGTGAGCGCTGATCAGGTTGCTTGCGCCATCATTCGCGGCCTGGAACGACGGAAACGAACGGTCTTCGTTCCCAGGATTGGAATTCTATTCACATCCCTGGATTTCTTTGCGCCCCGAATCATGGATTGGTATCTGCGGAGATTCTTCTGAAAACAACTTGGTTGCTGAAGACAATTCCAGCCGCGCTGATTCTCGTTCTGGTGTGGACGATTTTTCGGCTCGTATTCCTCTTTCACACTGGCCCACCTCAACCGTCCGTGCATGATGAATTCGGCTACCTTCTCGGCGCAGACACCTTCGCCCACGGGCGCTTGGCTAATCCAACACCCCAGCTAAGTAGGTTTTTCGAGTCACCGCATATATTGATGCACCCCACCTACGCATCGAAGTACCCCCCCGGCCAGGCGCTCTTTCTCGCTATTGGACAGGTCTTCCTCGGGTCTGCGTTTTATGGCGTGATCCTCGGAAACGCATTGATGTTGTTCTCCATTTGCCTCATGCTGTTTGCCTGGGTTCGACCGAAGTGGGCAATGGCAATCTCTGTACTATTCGCGCTCTATCTTCGCCCTGGAATGTATTGGACAAACTCGTATTGGGGCGGTTCACTTGCGGCAAGCGGAGGTGCACTTGTACTTCTGTCCATCGGAATTTCTCGGGAAAGACAATCCCCTCTCAGCGGAGCGCTTTTTGCCTCAGGTATCCTCCTCCTTTTCTGGACAAGGCCATTTGAAGGTGGAGTATTCACGCTCACTATTCTGATTGTCTTCGCGCGCCAAATCTGGCGTGCCCGTTCCCTGGCTGCGTTGCTTGCGGCAACATGTGTATTTGTCGCGGGCGGCGTCTTTACATGTTGTGACAACCGGGCCGTAACCGGCAGCCCATTCCAACTTCCTCACCTCCTCCATGATCGCCAATACGCTACAGTCCCGGCCTTGTGGATTCTGCCTATGCGTCCCGAGCCCACATATGCTCATCCCAGGCTAGCCAGTCAGAATGGAATAAATGGATGGGAGGCAACGCAATACATACATCACGGGTCGTTTTTGCGCGCCCTCTGGACTGGCTTCACAGATACGCTTGCTACCCTCGAACGGCCGCTCTTATTGGCTCTCGCCTTCACGATTCTGTTGCCGTTTGCTTGGCGGGATCGAATTTTTCAAAAGATGACCCTTGTAATCGTGGCTTGTCTGTTCGTGATAAGCCTCGAAACTTTTCACTTCGAACATTATGCGGCGCCGCTTTGGGCGCCAATCGCTTTGGCGATTGCTGTGTGGGCCGAGCGCGTGGTCTCCGTTGAACGCGCCTATAGCCTGCGAACCGGCAAAAAGCCCCTCGCGCTCATTCTGGTCCTTGCCGCTCTCTATGAACCAGTAATTCTGCAGATCGTTATTCAGACGCCGCAATTATGGAGAAACGGAGTTTGGATCCCTGGCGCCGATAAACCGGACTCGCAATATCTGAATAATTGGTCGAATTATCGTTCAACTCTAATCAAGCAACTATCGTCCGCCGATCGGCCCCAATTGGTAATCGTCCGGTATCCTTCGCCGGACTGGAACGTCGGAAATGAGTGGGTGTATAACGGCGCAGACATCGATCATCAGCGAGTGATATTCGCCCACGATCTCGGCGCTGAGGAAGATAAAGCTCTCCTGCAGTACTACCATGACCGCACCGCTCTTTTATTGACGTTTGACAGGGATACCGGGTACGAGCACGTTCAGTTGTACCCGTCCCCGACAGCACCACGGTAGTCTCAAACGGATTGAGCAGAAGACCAGTACGACCCGTCGCTCTGGGCCGCAACGTCCAACCGGCTACCGTCCGATAAAGGAATCGGAGAACCCGTCCTCAGTATCGCTGCTAAAGGATCGGGATGCCGGTCTCCGCCACAAGGGGCTTCACAACCGGCTGTTCCTTCTTGACGTAAGAAATCTTGCCGGCTTCGATTTCGTCCTGTGCAATGCGGCACGCCTTGGTCGAATGACTTTGAACGAGGGCGGCCGAACCGCTTTGAATCTGACGTGCACGACGGGCTGCCACGAGGACTTTGCGGTA
>Ga0070713_100002240_pt1 | contig 12550 bp, 14 predicted proteins | sample LARL82metaG_FD_65465 | JGI IMG/M metagenome (GOLD analysis project Ga0070713, IMG submission 65465) | Corn, switchgrass and miscanthus rhizosphere microbial communities from Kellogg Biological Station, Michigan, USA - LAR L8-2 metaG | ecosystem: Host-associated > Plants > Roots > Rhizosphere ... | reverse complement strand
CCCAATATCGCGAGCCACGTCCTCGGGTGTGTCAGAGAAATCGGTGCTGCCTTCGCGGTTTGCGACGAACACGCCATCGCGACGACCTTCGACCTCCCTCTCAGCTAGCAGCCGCGAAAATCAATCATCGCGCGTATGACCCCTCCCTACTGGGAAATTTACCAGTAGGCAAGCCCTCCTCAGTGACGTAAAAGCAGACGAGGACGCCGGGCTAAAAGAAAACTGAGGAGTCAATCCATGAGCGATGACAAGAAGAACCGTGCGCATCTGCCGATGCCGAACACTGATCGTGTTGAACATATCACCTTCGACCAGAAAGACCCCGACACGAAATACCCACCCATCGAGCAGTTGCGTCCACCCAAAGGCGCCCCCAACGTTCTGATCGTCCTCATTGATGACGCCGGTTTCGGTTCATCCAGCGCCTTCGGTGGCCCCTGCCAAACCCCGAACGCCGAAAAGTTGGCCGCTGAAGGCCTGAAGTACAACCGCTTCCATACCACCGCCCTCTGCTCACCCACTCGCCAAGCCTTATTGACCGGACGCAACCACCACTCCGTCGGCATGGGCGCCATCACCGAACTCGCAAGCGGCGCTCCCGGCTACAGTTCCGTGCTCCCGAACTCCTGCGCCCCTCTGGCCCGCACGCTGCAACTGAATGGTTACTCCACCGCCCAATTCGGTAAATGCCACGAAGTCCCCGTGTGGCAAACCAGCCCCGTAGGACCGTTCGATTCATGGCCGACCGGCGGCGGTGGTTTCGAATACTTCTACGGCTTCATCGGCGGCGAAGCGAATCAGTGGTACCCGACAATCTACGAAGGCACCACTCCGGTCAACCCGAAGAAGACGCCCGAAGAGGGCTACCACCTCCTGCCCGATATGACCGACAAGGCCATGAAATGGATTGGTCAGCAGAAGGCCCTCGCGCCCGACAAGCCTTTCTTCGTCTACTTCGCGCCCGGCGCCACACACGCCCCGCACCATGTGCCCAAAGAATGGGCCGACAAGTACAAGGGCAAGTTCGATCAGGGTTGGGACAAGCTGCGCGAAGAAACCTTCGCCCGCCAGAAAAAACTCGGCGTCATTCCGCCCGACTGCCAACTCACCCCGCGCCACAAAGAGATCCCCGCGTTCGACGACATGCCTGAGGCCCTCAAGCCTGTCCTGCGCCGTCAGATGGAAGTCTACGCAGGCTACCTGGAATACACCGACTACCACGTGGGCCTTCTGCTCGATGGGCTGAAGAAGCTGAATATCTTCGACGACACGCTTATCTATTACATCGTCGGCGACAACGGCGCCTCCGCCGAGGGCACGTTGCACGGCACCTACAACGAAATGCTGAACTTTAACGGCATGGCGGCTCTCGAGACACCGGAATTCCTGACCGCCCGGCTCGATAAGTGGGGCGACCCGGACTCCTACCCCCACTACGCCGTCGGCTGGGCGCATGCGTGCGACACGCCCTACCAGTGGACCAAGCAGGTCGCCTCTCACTGGGGCGGCACGCGCAACGGCACCATCGTCCACTGGCCGAAGGGTATTCAGACCAAGGGAGAGATGCGGTGGCAATTCCACCACGTCATCGACGTCGCCCCGACAATCCTCGAAGCCGCCGGAATTCCCCAACCCGACTCAGTAAATGGCATAGCCCAGAAACCCATCGAAGGCGTCAGCATGCTCTACTCCTTCAACGACGCCAAAGCCGCCGAACGACACGAGACCCAGTACTTCGAAATGTTCGGCAATCGCGGCATTTATTACAAAGGCTGGACCGCGGTCACCAGGCACAAAACACCATGGATTCTCATCGGGGAAAAAACCCCGGCCTTCGACGACGACGTCTGGGAGCTCTACGACACCACCAAGGACTGGAGCCAGGCAAATGATCTGTCCAAGCAGATGCCCGAAAAACTCCACGAACTCCAGCGCCTCTGGCTCATCGAGGCAACGCGCTACAACGTGCTGCCGATCAACGACGACCTCGGCAAGGTCATGAACCCCGATACCGCAGGCCGGCCGGAGCTCATCAAGGGGACGTCCCAGATCCTCTTCGGTGGCATGGGGCATCTCTCGGAGAACTGCGTCGTCAGCATCAAAAACAAATCCCACTCCGTCACCGCCGAGATCGTAGTGCCGGAGAAAGGCGCCGAGGGCGTCATCATCGCCCAGGGCGGAAACATAGGCGGCTGGAGCCTCTACGCGAAGGCAGGCAAACTGAAATACTGCTACAACCTCGGCGGCGTGCACTACTTCTACACCGAATCGGCCAACCCGATTCCGCCCGGCGAACATCAGGTCCGCATGGAGTTCGCCTACGCGGGCGGCGGCCTCGGCAAGGGCGGCAACGTCACCCTGTACATCGACGGCAAAAAGGCCGGCGAAGGCGCGGTCCCCGCAACACTGGCCATGGTCTTCTCTGCCGACGATGGTTGCGATGTCGGCGAGGACACCGGCTCCCCCGTCTCAGAAGACTACGGTCCGCGCGGCAATGAATTCAATGGCACGGTAAAGGGAGCGCAGATCGCGATCGCCGGCGCCGCTGAGAGTTCAGATCATCTGGTAAATCCTGAGGAAGCAGTCCGTATCGCGATGGCGCGCCAATAAACGATCAACCACGCTTGGCCTATACCCGACACGCTCGAATCGACTGTCCATATCTCAACTCTGTGATGTGGGCATCTCATCCCCACTGCTTGCCCAAACCATCCAGTCCAGCCGCCGCAAGATCCTGAGGCACCATCACGGGATAAAAATCCACTGAAGCATTAAAGGTAAGAAACCACGGCTCGGCGAGCGACGGAATCTTCGACGGATCCGCAAGGTCCACAATCAGAACTGCAGTTCTCTTGCCATTGATAGCAGTGAAGTACGCCGCCTCCGGCTTCAACTGATCCATAATCTTCTTCATCTTCGCTTGAGTGGAACCATCCCTAACCGCTGCGTTGAACTGTTCAACGGGCATAGAAGCGATCATCATCATGCGCATGGAAATCTCCTGTCGCCAATGGGCGAATCTCTAGAAAGGGCCTGTGGGGAGAACGCAACGTTACGCCCGCGAACTCTCCCCAGTCAAGAGGAGTCGAATCCCAAAATATACGTTGTGATTACGCCTTAGCTCCTATAGCGTACCTCTTGTCGTTAATTTGCAACTCGGCCCCCGGAGACCAATGCCCCGTATCCTTCCTGCCCTTATTCTGTCCTTATGCCTCGCCCTGCCAATCACCGCTCATGCCGACACGTTCCAATACACCATCATCGACAACATTAACCTGACCGGCCAGAAGAACTTCCAGTTTTTCCCCTACATTGGCACCTACACCTTTACCGTGTCGTCGGTACTGACCGGTAACTCGTTCGTGTATGGACCCAGCTTCACAGACACACCATTTCCCGGATACCCCTACATCTTCGCATCGGATTTCACAGGTCCATCCGGTTCGCCCGTCGACCAGATCGACATCACTGACATCCCACTCAGTCAGCAATATGGGTTCACTCTCTATGGAGCGGTTGGTGCTCCTGGTGCTGGCGCCATAGGCACAACGCTTCTTCAAGATGCCCACAATCCCAACCTCTTCACAGCCGACTACGGACCTTACGGCTCCGCATCAATGGAGATTACGGATATAAGCAACTCTCAGGTCCCCGAGCCCTCCACCCTTACGCTGTTTAGCCTCGGAGCCATAGGAATCGCAACGCAACTCCGTCGACGAATAGCCCACCCATAAACTGCCGAGCCAGGTAGCCGGCGTAACCCACATCTGAACTTCTCCCGCTCAATTGAATGCCCACATCTCGCTTCTGAGATGTGGGCATTCGCGCGAAAGCGCAATCATTTGGTCGTCCCGCAAACGTATCACGCCGACAGAGCTGCCCTACCCAGTAAAGGCGGCAACCCTGTTAGCCTCAAGCGCAAAAGTTTAATTCCTCTTACGAAGCAACTCCCAGCAACTCCCGCTCCGCCCGCAGCCAATCCTGCTCGGCATACCCATCCTGCCAACCGCGCTCCGCCCAGTACCGCTCCGCAAGCTGGGCAATCTCGGCATGAGTCGGCGTAATCTTCGCCGCAACATCAACAGTCTTGGCTTTCGGTATGGACTTTACCGCCTTCTTCTCTGCCACCGCGGGGGCTGCCTTCACCGCGCCCTCCGTCTCGCCGGCCTGAGCCTTCACAGCGCTCTTCGATTTAGCCGAGGTCTTCGTCTTCTTCACAGTTTCTGTAGCCATAGAAATTCTCCTAAAGTCTTGTTTGGTCGATCACTCCCATTTTAAACTGCGCAAATCACCTCGCGAAAGCCCCCTCACTCGAAACGGAACCACGAAAGGCTCGTAGCCCCCAATTCCTCGCAGCTTTGGCCAGTTCGCCCAATCCCAACGACGCCGGCAACACTTGATAAATCAGTGTTCGCGATCCGTCTCGCGCCGTATACTTCCACCTGATCACGAATCAACCGGGAGAAGAAATGATATTGGGAAACAGGATGATCGCAGCGCGCCTTCTGCACTTCGCATGGACAATCGGGACGCTCACAACCCTTACAAGTATCGCCGTAGCCCAACCACCCTCACACGGTCCCTCAAAGGGATATCTCCTCATCACTGGCGGCGCGACCCAGCCACCCGACTTCCAGCGCTTCATCGAAATGGCCGGCGGCAGGAACGCCCACATCGTCGTCATCCCCACCGCCTCCATCACCAAACCAACGGAGCAGGCCCACCTGCAGGAACAATTCTGCGGCCCCAAAACTCCCTTCGCCGCATTCCCCTGCACCGTCATCCACACCACAGACCGCACCGTTGCCGACTCGCCTGACTTCGTCGCCCCCCTCACCACCGCCACCGGAGTCTGGATCGAAGGCGGCCGTCACTGGCGACTCACTGACGCCTACCTTAACACCCGCACCCTTAAAGAAATGTTCAAAGTCCTCGATCGAGGAGGCGTCATCGGCGGAGGTTCCGCCGGCGCAACCGTTCAGGGCTCCTACATGGTCCGAGGCTCCTCCAATCCCGACGACAACACCATCATGATGGCCCCCGGCCACGAGATCGGCTTCGGCTTCTTCACCAATGTCACCATCGACCAGCACGTCGACGTTCGCCATCGCGAGAACGATCTCGCCGCCGTCATCAAGGCCCATCCCGATCTCTTATGTCTCGGCCTCGATCAAAGCACCTCCGTCACCGTCCACGGAGACACGCTAACGGTGAATGGACCGAAGCGCGTCGCAGTCTGGGACGGAAAAAACCACGACGGCATGGGCTACTTCTACCTTCACACCGGCGACAAGCTAAACACTGCCACCCGAGTCGCAACCGTCGCACCCCACTCCGCAGAGGCAACCGACAAGTAGAGGGCTCGACCAAACCCACCCCCTTGACAAAAACCCACACCAAAAGCCCCACACATACAACACGCGGCCCGCTTTCAATCACTCGACGGCACGCGCAAGTACAGGCCTAACCCCCATCGTTACTAGACTTTGCGCAACATTGACGGGGTGGGGGGGGTACGTCAGAAAGCCCGAACCGTCATCTATCCAGGACAACCCGCGTCCATCCACTTCTTGAAAAGCGCAACCCGATCTTTCGGCCAGGGTTCATCGGGAGGCATCGAGCCATCAGCGAGCGTGCCGTAGACGCTTTCCGCGTTGGCAGCAACACACATCCACGCAGGATCATCAAGATCGACCCCCATGGATTTCATACAATCAATGTCCTCATCCCGAAAAAGGGGGCGGATATCCGCAACAAAACTCAGAGCCATTGAGCCTCCTTGTGATGATTCTGAATTCTACTCGGGCGCGTAGCCAATATCTGCCGCCTGCCACAGTGATAGCCTTTCTCTATGCCCGGCCCCACCCTCCAGGACCGACTCAACATCCTGCTCGAGCATCTCGCCGAGGCCGAACGCGAGTACGCCGCCGGTGTCCCCTACCCCGATCACACCGGAGGCTCCTGGCCGGAAAAAATCGCCGGAATCAAGAAAAAAATCGCCACCGTTCGCGAGATGATTGCCAACGAATAACCTAAGAAAAAGCCCGGCACACGCCGGGCTTTCCTGCCACACCAAACTTACCGAATCGTAACCGACACCCCAACCAGGTCCAGAACGTCAGCAACGATTCGCGTCGTTGGGTCGTACGCCACCACATACCCGCCATAGTACCCATACTGGTAACCCGGTGGCGGCGGAGGCGCACCGACCCAATACGATTGCGGCACAGGGCGAACGACATAGGCTCCCGGAAAAGGCCGCCCCGTCACAAAAACTGGCCGCTTATGGCCACGCCACCGGTCGGCATCACTCCTGTAGTACGTGTAAAACCGTCCACGATCCTCATTCTGAAAGTGGTAGTCGTCACGATATTTCTTGGCTTGTCCCGGCGGCACATGGTCATAACCTTCCTTCTTGGCTTGTCCCGGCGGCATATTGCCGTAACCCTGCTTCTTCGCTTGACCTGGAGGCACGCCTCCATGCCCTGGCGGCGGATTATAAGGATCCTGTCCCGGCGGACCTTGTGCAACGCTGATAGCTGCCGTAGCTAGAAGAAATGCGCTTAAGGCGAAACAGGTAAGGGGAGTTGTCTTTCGCATGGATGGCCTCCTTGGCCAATCCTGATCCTAGCAAAGTACGGACAGACGGTCGCAATATAACTTCTTCCCCTCACCAAACATTTAATCTCCCCCGCAAAATCCACTCAGGCATCTCACCTCGTAACTTCTCCAACCAGGAAAGTCTCCCCAGGCCCAGCAACCCAGACAAGAACCCCCAGGACTCTTCCCTGAAATCAACACACGGAGATGCCAGCCATGAACGCAGCGAACGAAATCGCAGTCGCCCATCCACTTGAAGACAACCCATCCGGAGTCTCCGGACCCTCCAGACGGTCATTCCTCAGAAACGCCGCGTTTGCCGGAGCTACCACCCTCGCCGCTCTTGGCGGCCTCGCCACCGTGGCCCCAGCCGAGCAGAAAGACGAAGACAATCAATCCATGAAGGATGAACACGATCATCTGAAAAAAGGCGACCGTGACATCCTCGTCGCCGCAGAGATCGCCGAAGCCCTCGCCGTCACCACCTACACCAACATCATTAACAACGCCCCCTTCTTCAAACAACTCCCAACCGACGACCAGGGCTACCTCATCGCCGCCCGCCAGGAAGAAATGTCTCATTACCTTCTCGAGCAATCCGTCACCGACCAGTTCACACCCTTCAACCAGTTTTTCTATCCGCCAAAGATGTTCACCGACGCACAGACCACCCTCAACATTCTCGTCACCCTGGAGGACGCCTTCATCGCGGCCTACCTCGTCGGCGTGCGCAACTTCAGCACACGCAATCTGCGAGTCACCGCGGCGCGCATCATGGGTATCGAGAGCGATCACCGCACGCTCGCGCGGGTCCTTGGTGGTGACGTCACCGCGCCCTTCGGCGGTCCGATTGAAAACATCACCGGCATCCAGGGCGTCGCAGAGAGCATAGACCCGCCAAACAACAACGGCTACGAAAGAACGTTGTGCTGGACCTCAATTGACCAGGCCCTTGCCGCGCTCACGCCGTTTGTGGACTTCAACGCTGCCAAAGCCGCAGGCTTCGACACGTTGCAGTCCTTCCCCTTCGAACCCTTCAACCCAACCCTGCCCAATCCACTCGGAGACTTCATCTCCTTCAGCGGATGCTGAACCACGCCCCACCAGCGCGGATGAGATTGTCCACTCATCCGCGCCGGTTATACAAGGTAACCCGCACTCTTACTGATCGTCGTCCTGCCGATCCCCTCGCCCCTCATCTCGCCGCAACGATGCAACGGCGACACCGCTGCGCTCGTCTGCGAGGGTGTACTGAAAGGCCAGTTGAAATTTGTTATTGAGTGCAAAACGTCCAAGATCAACCTCTGTCACGGTGGAACCAAAAAGAGCATCCCCGGTCTGGATCACAGGAATCGGCGACGCTCCTCCGGTAAGTTCGATGAAGACACCCCCACCGCCGTCGGTCTTGAAAGCGAAGAAAGCAACCGCATCGGAGTCATTGATCGAGGGATGTTCAAACTGAATAAACGTCGCGCCGGCAATATCCGTTCGCGCCGTAACACCACGCCGATCTCCGCTCAGAATCTCTGCGTTGCCATCGTTACGGAATGCATCGTCTGCAATCGTCCCGTGCTTGTTGATGACAGGGTCGCCAAAGCCTCCGAAATCCGGGTTATTTGTATCCACGATAAGGCTGGGCTGTTTGAGAGGATCGTCCTTGTCAATGACAAACAGCCCGACGCTGCCGTCGTTATTGTCCGCACCGAAGACGATCTTTCCTGACGCATTAATAGCGACATTCTGGAACCCGGTGAAATTGGAATCGATCGTGTCGACCACCGGGGTCAACGCTCCGCCATTTCCGGTAAAGACAGCTTGCGAAATGAACCCATTGCGAACGCCAAAAAAGGCAACCGTCCCGAAGCGGTCGATCGAAGGCGAACCGAGAAACCGGCCGATGAGCCCCTGATCGATCGTATTGACGATTGTCTTAGTAGTAACACCGTCGCTCGTAAAAATCGCGCGAGCTCCGGTAGAGAGGTTCGCTTCAAAAGCTACAGTGCCCGCGGCGTTGATGACAGGATCGATGCCGAACAAAGTAGGGCCGCCGGGAGTATGCTTGGCAATCGTCATTACGCTGCCATCCTGCCATCTAAACACGCCCTCATCTGTGCGATCAGGCCCACTGGCCACAAAAGCAACCGCCCCATGGTTGTTGATCGCAGGAAACGTCGAGAACCCAGTGAAGCCCTGAGTGCTATCCGCAACGTTGACGAAACGAAAATCTGAATCGCGTTTGTTCTGCCCAAACGCGTGGCCCACGCTCACTACTAGCATCAGCAAAGCTGCCGCTACAACCTGGTTCTTGCCTGAAAATACACGAGAATCTTTCGTTGCTCTTGATGCAACAACTCCACGTAGTGCGACGCCGAGTTGGGTTTGTTGCGAACTTACACCTACATCAAACATAACTTTCCCTTTCATCGTGTCATCTTGAAGAATGTCACCGGTAATTTAAGAGTGCGCCTCAGTGCGAGCGCAGTTGTCACCCACCAGTTCAGCGGTTGTCAACTTTTCGTAATACTGACAAAATTCGGCCGGAATGCACACAAAAGCGCTCTCCGGCAGGCATTCACGCGCGAAAGCGCGAACCCACTTCCTTGACGAAATCTGTCACAGTGGAATGGCTCTCACTTGGAAAGCAATCTGCGATTCTCGACCGCTAAAATCTCTGATCAGTGAAGCAAATTAAACGTGTTCGAGGCGTCATCCACGAAATAAACTCCATCGGAAACCGCAATCAAGCCAAACAGTGCACCTGCTCCCGGAGGTGGGCCTCCAGTATTGTCGACAAGCACGACTGCAACCTGTTTGCCGTTCTCTGGATTCACTTCGACAAGGTTTCCGTCATCTCCATTCGCCGTCACCACGTGATGATTCGGCGTGAGCGTAAGGCCGAGCGGGTCATTCAGCGCTCCTCCCTCAGACACCGTAAAGCCGGTTTTCGCCGAATCCTCACGGAATAGCGCATTGGGAACTCCCGCGATCCGGTTATCGAGGCTGTCCGCGATGTACAGAATCCCTGTCTCGAAATCGAATACGACGCCCGTCGGGCCAATCACCAGCGCAGCCGGGTCGGTGCGTTCCGGGAGCCCGGAAGCAATCACCGTGCTATCGAGCAACTTTGGCCGCTGCCCATCTGGAACGGCTAGCAACAATCGCACAACCGTCCCGCGATTCACAACGCTGCCGTTTGCGTCCACAGTGCCATTCAGGACGTTGGTCACAAACAACGTGACAAGGTCGCCGGCATCCACAGCCGTCATGTCCCACGGACCATTGAGGTGATGGCCTGAAATTGTCTCAATCACGTTGCCCGTGCTATCCAGCACGATAAGACAACCCGCGCCGATGGTCGCTCCATTGTCCATTGTCGGCAGGCTTCCAACGATCACGAGCCCGCTGCGCAGCGCCACCAGCGCCGTCGTCAATCCAATGCCTCCGGGACAGGAAACCTTGCTCGCATCGATCTGGGCAAAGAGACTGAATGTCCCATCGGCTGCAATCTGCACGATCGTAGTCCCCGTTCCCTGAACGTTCGCAGCATTATTAAAGTTGCTGATGAGGAATCGGCCCGCAACCAGATTTCCCTTGCTTCGAGGAACCTGAGCGACCCCGTACGGGTTCACATCATTATTGGCCGGCATGGTAGTACTAACCACGGTTACGGTGTTAAGCTTCCCGATGAACGATTTACCATTGGCTGCGCGGACGGTGCCATCTGCGGCGGCCATGATGAATAGCATCAGACCCAGCGTATGGATTCGCGATGAGAGTGTGCGGTTCCGTTCCATGTGTGACCTCCTCGGCGACGGGCACACGACTCGGGCAACAGAGCTGTGCGCTCATTAGCCGGGGGCCATTTTAAATTTCTTTGTGGGTGCGCATTGTCATGAATTTGTCGCAATCCTGTAAATTCATGCGGCAAAGTAACCGTCGGCTGACATGAGGATCAACTGCGATCGATCAACAACATGCCTTCTATGTAATAACAGAGTTCGGCGTCAGCCCTTACATCGGACAGCGCATCGTCGAAAGGCTCATCCAGTTCTCGAGCCTCACTCCCACTGCGTCGGATGCCGTTCAAGCCACCAGCACGCAGGATGTCCTTCTTGCGGGAAAAGAGACCGGCTGCAAGTCACCGGGGCTGTGCCCATGAAGTCGTATTCCACCTTGTTGCCCTTCAGCGGTGTTGCCAGAAACTGATTCACCTGCACGCTTCCAAACGCAGTCCCCCGTGAGACGCGAATCCGCAGCAACACCCAATCCCACGCATACAAGTTGATCAGCAGGAAGACCAGCACCAGCACCGATCGAACCAGCCGCCCTCCCCATTTGCCCATTACCCCAAGTATTGCACGTGCACATACGTTCCCAGCCTTACGTTGTAAGCCAGGTACCAGCCCGGATGATCCCGATCTTCATAGATCAAAATGTCGTCGCCGCTCCAGTTCCAGCCATCGCAATAACCCAAATCGTACGGCCCCAACCGCCACACGTGCGAAGGTCCAAACCCGCCCGTGAAGTGCCCATGCTAAAAAGGATGATCGACCGTGATATTCAGCGGGTCCATGAGCAGGAGGATGAGCCGGAGCGGAAGCAACATGTCCGCCTCCATGGGACTCTGATCCATGTTGCTGTGTCCACGCGGGAACCGAAAAAATAAGCATTGCCACAACTAAGCCGATAACTCTTTTCATGAGCAGTCTAAGGTAGCTTTAAGTCAGAGGATTGAATGAAGGATATACAAGCTTTGATAAAGCTAACCCTGCTTACCGCAATCATTACCCTGACCCATTCCGCATTCGCACAAAGCGCTCCCGCCGCAACTCAGCTGTTTCAGCTCTCAACTTTTGTCGCGGGCACCGGCACGTTCACCGACCTTGAAGGTGGCAAGAACCTCGGCATCACCGCCGGAGCTGATCTGACCGTTCTTACCTTCCGCCAATTCCGGCCAGCCTTTGAATTGCGCGGCACCTACCCCATCGATAAGGGGCACATCAGCAGCCAGAAAAACTTCCTCCTCGGCCCCAAGTTTGAGTACCCCATCGGAAACTTCCATCCCTACGCCGACTTTCTCATCGGACGCGGCGAGATCAACTACCATTCTCCCGGCTTCATCTTCGGCAACACCTTGTACATCTCAACCAACACCGTGGTGTACTCTCCCGGCGTAGGACTGGACTACAACCTCACTCACAATTGGGCAATCAAAGCCGATGCGCAGTTTCAGCATTGGGACACACCGGTAACCGCCTCCGGCAGCATCCACCCCATCGCGTTGACGCTGGGCGTCCTCTATAACTTCGATTTCAATCCACACCATCGCCACAACCGTTAGACCATTAGTAGATAGAGCCCGTGCGGCCTGGTCCCCAACGGCCGCGGAAGTTGAAAAATTCGCTAACCTATAGCAAAGATTGGACTCAGCCAACCAGCAAGGCGTATCGTTTTTTGCGAACGAAAATCTCATCATACGGAGTGAATCCATGAGTCCCTTGGCCCCTCTGGTCCGTTTGACCCGCCGCACGCTGGCGGCCTTCTCTGTAGCTCTTATCCTTAGCCTGTCTGCTCCCTCTCTGATCGCCCAGAATGCCGCCCCCACCTGGTCGCAGGAAGACGGCATGCGCATCGTCGGGCAAGTTCAAAAGAAGCTCGGCGGCCTGACCAGCTACAGCGTCTTCGACTGGATTACCTTCGGCTTCCACGGCAAAACCCTCGTCCTCAAGGGTTACGCCTCCCGCCCCATCGTCAAGAGCGACGCCGGCAACGCCGTCAAGAGCATCAGTGGCGTTGAGTCGGTCGACAACCAGATACAGGTCCTCCCACTCTCTCCCAACGACGACCGCATCCGTGCCGCTGTTTACAACAGAATCTACACTCAAGCCAGCCTGCGTAAGTACAACGCCAATCAAGGTTCCCTCGCCCAGGCCCTCGGGCCCGGCGGTCG